>ERZ808246.206-NODE-206-length-51776-cov-21.406547_pt1 | contig 51776 bp, 34 predicted proteins | sample MGYA00521083_ERZ808246 | MGnify/ENA primary metagenome ERZ808246 (study PRJEB31516, sample SAMN03275577) | gut metagenome | biome: mammalia-associated habitat; material: feces | host: Papio cynocephalus | place: Kenya | collected 2012-07-07 ... | reverse complement strand
AGCCCTTGTGCTGTCTCAAATTTTGGTTGGTTCCGATTCCAAAGGCCGGGGGTTCAGAATCCCTCCGGGCGGGCCAAACAGAAAAGACACCACTTTTGTGGTGTCTTTTCTGTTTTGATCCACCGGTGGGTGAGCAGAAACGCCGCTGTTTTGCGCCGCAGGCGCAAAACATAGGCTTTCCGCGAAATTATCCGCTTCCGGCGGCCGATAAGACTCCCCTCACGGAAAGCAGGGTTCAGAATCCCTCCGGGCGGGCCAAACAGAAAAGACACCACTTTTGTGGTGTCTTTTCTGTTTTGATCCACCGGTGGGTGAGCAGAAACGCCGCTGTTTTTTGGCTGAGGGCAGGGGCGGATTCCGGCTGCCTGGCGGGGGTGAAAAATCTTCGCCGGCGGCTGAAAAAAGCCAAGGAGATTTCTTGACAGTGCATGGAACGCATGGTATAATTAACTGAACGGTTAGTTAAAGGGCTGAGTATCGCTCAGACCTTGCCTGAACCAGCCCGTACGCGCAGGATATGCGCATGTGCGCATCGTGAAAGAACGGAACATGGGGGTGTGACCTGAGGAGCGCGCCGAAAAGGGGCGGCGTGGCGCGGGGTTTCCGGCTGCCGGGGCAGCCGACAGGACGGAAAAAGTGTGCACCAAAGCCGGGGAACCGGCATATCGTTATACTGCCGCCGGTCTTCCGGCCGCAGCCGCACAGGAACAGCAGATTGATTGGTTGAAAAACACCTTTTTTGCAGACGAAAGGAGAAAACGATGGAAGCAAAGTTGATTTATGAAGCGCCGAAGATCAGCATTGTGTATGTCTTTCCGGAAGAACCGATTACACGAATCAATACGAGCAACATTGGTGAGTGGGATTAAGAATGAGTATATACGAATAATCTGACTATAAGGAGGAAGCAAATCGTTATGAAAAGGAAATGGCTGCTATGGGCGTTTGCGATCGTGCTTGTGGTTTCGGCGTTCTCTGCCTCCTGTCTCGTTTCCGGGGCGGAGGGAACCATGCCGACGGTCAGTATACACGCCAAAAATCTGAATTTTGGCAATCAGATCTACTTATGGTACGCTGTTAAGGTGGAGAACGCGGAGACTCCGGCTGTTTCGGATGTCGGTATGCTGATCTGGCGCGAGGACACGGCAACGCGTACCCAGGCAACGGCGGACGCCGTTCTCACGGCTGATGACGAGATGCTGAATGTCAAAGGGGTCGATTGCTACATTTTTGAGTATGCCGATCTGACCGCTAAGCAAATGACCGATACGGTGTATTCGCAGCCGTATGTCATCCACAATGGGACGACGGTCTACGGCACTATTGAGGAGTACAGCATTTGCACCTATGCCGCGCGCAAACTGGGGCTGGTGGAAGGCGTTGCCGGCACGGAAGATGAAAACCTGCGTGCCATGCTGCAGGATATGCTCCATTACGGCGCAAAGGCGCAGGTGTATCTCGACTATAAAACCGAGCGGCTGGCGACGGATATTCTTGAGCGCATAAATGTCACCTATAATATCAACATGGACGAAGACAGCGTGGATAACCCCAACCCGACGACCATTGAGATGGGATCGGGCACGGTCAAGCTGCTGCCGCTCTCAGCCAAGGGCTACACCTTTATGGGGTGGTATGCGGATGAAAATTACGAAACCTCTGTCACCGAAATCGACACTTCGAAACCCGCTAACATCACCCTGTATGCTCAATGGGACCGCAACAGATATTCAATTACATATAAAAACACTAAGGGTGTGCGTAATGAAAACGAAGAAACATACACCGTTGAGGACCCCGTAGACTTCAGGCCGCTCGAAAAATATGATTATGACTTTAATGGCTGGACCCTTGTGGGTGAAAACGGAGACGAAACCCCGATTGAAAGTATTCCCGTCGGCACCACGGGCAACCTCACTCTTTGTGCCAATTGGACCTTAAAACGCGACTTTGAGGGGCTTAGCTATGTAATTGACGAGAATTACAATATTGACAACAACGGCACCAAGTTCTGCATGCTCACGGGCGTGATAGACAGCACCGCGACCAAGGTCGAGATTTCCTCCGTGTTCAACCACATCAAGGAGGGCGCGCTGGAAAACTGCCGCAGGCTCGAGGAGCTGACCCTGCCCTATCTTGGCTCTGATTACACAATGAGCAACTACACGAATGTCGGCTATCTGTTCGGCTATGCGAGCAACGCAGAGGCAGAGGGTGCCATCCCGACAAGCCTGAGAAAGCTGACCGTAAACGGCGGCGTGATCGGCGATTATGCCTTTGCAAATCTGAAAACCCTCAAGGAAATCGTGCTCTCCCCCGAAGTTACCTCGATCGGGTACAAAGCATTTTCAAACTGTGAGGGTCTTGAAGACCTCACGATGCCTTTGCTCTATGTGAATAGAAGCGCGCAACTGGATAAAAACAACGGGTCTGGTCTTACCTCCGCGCAATATTACGGTCTGCCCGGTGCTCTCGACATCAACGATCATGGTACCGTCTATACCGGCAATCAGTTCAAGCTTCATATTAACGGCGGCGGCATCTATTACGGTGCCGAAGGCGATCGCATTTGGGAGAAGAAGGACGGCACCATCGGAAACGGTTTCGGCGGAAGTCTTTTCCAAAATTGCCAAGGTATCAGCGAGGTTACTATCGATAACATCACGGTGATTCCGCAATTTGCATTCGGAAAGTGCCACAATCTCAAAAAAGTCACCATCGGTGCTACGGTTGAAACGATCCGGGCAGGTGCATTTTTTGATACCGGTATCGAAGAAATTGTGATTCCCGATTCCGTGAAGGAACTGGGCGGATACTGGCTTGACGATAGTGACGGCGAGTCTAATAGGCTTTTCGGCTACTATCCTGACAGCGGTGGCGTGTTTAATGGCTGCGAAAGCCTGAAAAAAGTGACGATAGGTAATGGCGTGGTAAACATTCCCGCGTATATGTTTTCTGACTGTACAAATCTGGAAGAAATCACAATCGGCGAAAATGTCCGCTTTGTCGGCAATAGAGCGTTTCAAAATTGCAATGACACTTTCAAAGTTATCAATCATTCAACGCAGAAAGAATGGGTGATCAGCGGTCCTGTCAGTGAAAGATTTATGAGCCGGCTTATGGCAAGTGAAAACGCCCCCGACAAGGTGTACTACGGGGATGGGAAATTTGACAAACAAACAGTTGACGGCTTCACCGCGGAACAGATTGAAGCCTGGCATCTTGTGCTCTACAGCCCGACCGACCCCTATGCCGACGGCGGCGAAAGCTCCGACATTGAATATTGGTATCACGATGACGGCGCGGATTGGTATGAAAGACAGTATACCGTCACCCCGAAGCTGTGGCCGAAACCGCAGTCCTGATCGGAAAGCACCGAAGAACCGGTCATGAAACACCATCCTCTGCCGGGGATGGGACACAAAAAGGCAGCCGCCCCCTTGATGGGGGCGGCTGCCCGCTTGTTTTTTTCGGCTCTGCGGCCGGCGAAATGCCGCCGCCCCGCGGGGCGGCGGCTCAGCGCCGTATCGGGCAGAGCACAGAGGCGTAGAACATGCCGTCCTTCGCTTCAAAGCGGCACAGGCCGCCATACTGCCCGGCGATGCTCCTGACCGACTGGGTACCCAGGCCGGCGCCCCGGTGCTTGGTGGAGGTGAGCCGGCCATCGGCGGTGTGCCGGAGCGTGCCATGGTAGGTGTTATCCACCGTGATGCACAGGGAGCCGCCATCGGTGCCCGCCCGGACGATGATCCGGCGGTCTTCGCCGGTCTCGCCCCTGCAGGCGTCAAGGGCATTCTCCAGCAGATTGCCGAGCAGCACGGAAATATCGGGCTCCGAAAGGCCGCTGTCCTGCGGGATATCGGCCTTAACGATATAGTCGATGCCGTCATCCTTGGCCTGCTGGGCAAAGTACAGCAGCACGGCATTGGCGGCCACATTCTCGCAGAAGCGCACCAGCGAATCGTCCGGCAGGCTGGCACCATAGCGGCGCAGGTATTCCTCCAGGGCGGGCAGGTCGCCGCGGCGCAGATATTCCTGCATCAGCGCAATGTGGTGGCGCACATCGTGCTTAGCCCGGCGCGCCTCGGTAATCTTCTCCTGCAGGCTTTCGTACTGCATGGCCTGCATGGTCAGCTGGTGGTTGCGCTCTGTCAGCTCCAGCGTTTTGTTCTGCTCCAGGATCAGCCGTGTGACCACATAGTAGATCAGAATGGCGCCGGTATTGACGAGGAACAGAAACAGGGCGTTTTTCGGCCGCAGGGCAATCTCCAATGCCGTGCGCGCAACAATGCCGTAAAACGCGAAGTACCACACCAGATAAAAGGTGGCCGGGATCAGCCAGAGATACCGCCATTCAAAGCCGGAGGGTTCTTTTTCCACCGCCGGCGTATAGACTGTCTTGATATAGAAAAACAGCGGCACGGCGATGACCAGCTCCACCAGGAAGAGCGTCAGCGAGAAGGACCAGCGGTAGCTCTGCACGGCCAGCGCGGGGAACAGCTGCCCCTCCAGGCTTTTTGCGGCGATCACCGCCAGGTTGGCAAGGTTGGAGATCATCAGCAGGGTAAAGAGCGTTTTGCCGAGCGGCTTTTTGACCGCGGCGAAGTAGAACACGGCGTACAGGAGGGTGCTGATGGCGCTGATCAGCCCCGCCCGGCCGCCGGAATAGAATGCCGCCCAGAAGCCGAGCGCCAGCTGCACGGCGGTCAGCGCGCCGATCAGCCCGCCGGTTACGCGGCGGGAAAAACGCAGGCAGCGGCGGAAGGGGTACAGCGCCAGTGCCAGAAAGGGCAGAAAATTCAGCAGAGAATACACGGCAACCTCGGCCATGCGGGAGAGCGGCGGCATCACGGCTTGCCCCCCTTTCGCAGCTGTTCAAAGCGGAAGGCGGAATAGGCCTCCAGAACCTCCCTGGCCTTGCGGCGGCTGATGGGCACGATGCTGCCGTCGCTCATGGTGAAGGTATCGCCCGTTTGGGCGGCCACCTCGTAGAAATTGACCAGCAGCCCCTTGGAGGGACTGAAAAAGTACGGATAGGCGCACAGCAGTGGCTCGATCTGGGAAAAGCTTGCCCGCACGACGGTATCCTGGCCATGCCGGCCATGCAGCACCACCCGGTGGGCGGCAAAATCCGCATAAACGATGTCGCGCAGACGCACGCCCGTGCCGTCCGGTAGCCGGACGGTGCGGGCCTTTTCCGCCTCGGCCAGATCCAACCGGTCCAGCATGGCCCTGACCAGGTCGCGGCCAAAGGGCTTGTGCAGGTAGTAGCAGGCGTTCACCTCGTAGCTCTCGCTGGCAAACTCGTTGCTGGTGGTGCTGAATACCAGGCGCACCTCCCGGTCGGTCTGTCGGATCGTGCGGGCAACCTCCATGCCGGTAAGCCCGGCCATGAATATATCCAGAATGATCAGGTCAAACGCCCCCGGCTGCCAGGCGGCCAGAAACTGCTCCCCGCTGGCAAACGGCGTGATCCCGGCGGCACTGCCGAGCAGATCGGTCAGATGGGTGCGCAGCTGCTCCTGCAGCTGGGGGTCATCGTCAACAACAGCAATTTTCACTGGTATGCTCCTTTTTGCCCAGGCGGCGGAAAATCCCGTTTTCGGTCACTGCCATTATAGCACATATCCGCCAAAAGGCAAGCGGCAGGGCGCTGACCGACCGCTTGTGCCGTTTTTTGACCGCTTGTGCAAAGGCGGTTGCCATTTGCCCGGATACCCGATACAATGCAAGTGTACCAATAGAGCCGGAGGGCGACGGGGAGGCGTTTTTTTGAGAATCGTGCTGTACGGGGCGGAGCCGGAATGGCAATGGCTGGAGCGCTTTCTTTCCGGTCATGCCGGCTACTGTTACCGGAATGTGGCCGTGGAGGGGTTTTCCGACTACGATCGCCTGATTGCCGCTCTCGGCAGTGGCCCGCCGGCGCTGGTGATCGTGACCATGGACGGCGCCGCCGGCATGGAGGGGGTCATTGCGGCCAAAAATCTGCTGCCGGAGGTGCCGGTGATATGGTTTTCGGACGACAATGGCTTTGGTGTGCAATCCTATCGGCTGGGCTGTGCCTACTTCCACGAAAAGCCCATTTCATCAGAGGTCTTATTGGCGGCGATCGCCAAGTGTGTGTAAAGGAGAATGAGAATGAACGCGAAAACATCCTGGAAAAAACGCGCTGTTTCCGTGCTGCTGGCGGCCATCATGCTGCTGTCCATGGCGCCGCTGTCGGTGTTTGCGGCGGATGGCTCTGTCGCCGAAGTGACGATTGGCAGCACGACCACGCCGTACGATGACCTGGCATCGGCGTTTACTGCTGTACAATATGCCTCGGGGAGCGTCACGGTGAAATTGTTGGACGATGTTGACAGGTTCGCGACAGGCTTTTCCAAGGCCGACGGTGTCCAGCTGAGCAACAGCGTCGATGTTACGCTGGATTTGAACGGCCATTACATTGACAGATACAACAACGCCGCCGGAACCAACGCCAATAAAAAAGCGGTGTTTTATGTAACGGGCAGTGCCAAGCTGACCGTTATGGACAGCGTCGGCGGCGGAGAGATCCTGCAGCCGCTGAGTGAGCCTGCATTGATCGTTGATTCGGGCGCTTCGCTGACTGTTTTGAGCGGCACGATCTCAAACACGGGATCAGGCTGCGGCATCCGTATTGACGGCGGCACACTGGCCGTTGAAGGCGGCACGGTCAGTGCCTCCTTTGACGCGGGTATTTGTGTCAGCGGCGGTACGGTGACCGTGACGGGCGATGCTAAGATCCACAGCGGAAAGTCGAATGCCCTGCTGATCACAGGGGAAAGTTCGGTTACCCTTTCGGGCGGAACCTACACGACCAATGCAACAAACAAGTCCAGTATCTTCACCAATGTCGGCAAGGTTGCGGATCTTTTGGCCGAGGGTTTCCGCTATACCGACGCAAACGGCCTGGATATTGCCATTACGGAAGACGGCCAAGGGACAGACTCCAATTATGTCACTGTATCCGATTTCGGCATTAAATACATCGATGCCGACGGAGCAGAGCAAAAATGCACCAGCTTCACCGAGCTTACCGATGCATCCACAGGGGCTTTGACAGGATGGCATGCCGTCACGGGAACCGTCAATATAGAAGGTGCCATCGGTGTTACCGGAGGCGGTACACTGAACCTGATCCTTTGCGACGGGGCAACCCTCAACCTGAAGCACACCCTGTATATGCTCGGCGGTTCAACCCTTAACATCTACGGGCAAAGCGGCGGTACCGGCACACTGACCGTTAAGGTAGAAAACAGTCAATCCGCAATCGGTCTTATGTCCGGCACTTCCGCCAATAATGTCACCGTGAACATCTACGGCGGTACGGTGACCGCACAGGCGCCTTACGGTGCACAGCCGATCGGTATAAACCCGACTATTATGACGGGTACGGTTAATGTTAACATCGCCGCCGGTATGAAATGCGTTAAGACCGATGACCTCAATACGGCATATGCCTACGACAATACCGACGGTACATCCATCACCATTACCAAGTGCACCGAGCATAAATGGTCATACACAAACATAACAAACGATACCCACGACCGGACCTGCGACCTTTGCGGTACGACGGAAACCGGCGTTGCACATACAACGGCAAGTTATAAATACATCCGTACAGATATACACCGCCTGATTTGCGCTTGCGGGAAAGATTACAGTACAGAATATCATACCTATACCTATACCCCCAACAGCGACGGCTTGACCCACACGGCGACATGTAAATGCGAATATTCGGTAGACGATATTGCACACACCTATAAGGGCGAAGGCGAAATTTGCATCTGCGGTGCGTTCCATTCGGCAACATACGACGGAAAGAAATATGCATCACTGCAAAGCGCCATTGACGCCGCCGCAGCTGTCGGCGGTACGGTAACCCTTGCGCAGCAGGTAAATGAGAATGTTGTCGTCACCGACGGTACAGTCACAGTTGATTTGAGCGGTAACAGATGGAGCGGCAATATTGATGATGAATTGATCGGCAATATTGATATTAAGAAGAAATATATTCCTCTGACCGTAGACGACGGCAGCGTTACCTTGAAAAACGGTGAGCTCTTCCAGTGGTGGTCCGGCTCCAGTGCCCGAACCGGCATTATGATAAACGGCGGAAGCGTGACGGTAGAGCAAGATGTCCGTGTCAAGGGCGGTCAGTATTACATAGATGTCCCATATCCTTCAATCACTCTTAACGACGGTACCCTTATTCTCAAAGAGGGCGCGACCCTGCTGAGCGGTTTACAGGTGCCGGAGGGCAAGGTGCTTGCGAACTATCTGCCCGAGGGAACGGCTTTTGTAAAATGCAGTTATGATAATAGCAGTAACACCGTGACCGTTTCCGACCCGCAGGAATTTGTTCCGGATGTGTATACGGCAAACAAGAGCACCGAGAGCATGGTGATTGTTTCCCATGCCCACGATTTCAGCAATAATGCAAACACCTGTGCCTGCGGATTGACCTGCCTGCACGACAGCGGCAATGACCGCGAGGCAAGCTACTTTGAAAAGGCGATCTGCTCTGTCTGCCACTGCGAGTATGGCGATTATGTGCAGGATACCACTGCACCCACGGGCGAGATTTTAATTCAAGGACGCACCTGGTGGCAGACGGTGCTGAACAAAATTTCCTTCGGTCTCTTTTATAATGAAAACGCCAGCATGATCATCACCGCCACCGACGACAGCTACAGCCAGCCCGGCTATGATGAGACAAAGCACGCAGTAAAGATCGAATACCTTGTCAGCGACACCATTCTGAGTGAAGAGGCGGTTAAAGCTTCTTTGGAATTCCGCGAGTACACCATTCCCATAGGCTTTTCCACCGAACGGCAGTATGTTGTCTATGTACGCCTGACCGACCACGCAGGCAATATTGCCTATGCCGGCTCCGATGGCTTTGAGATAGACAAAACCGCGCCTGTGATCGAAAATATGGTTGACGGCGGACACTACACCTACTGCAAGGAAACAAAAATTAAAATAAGCGATAAAAATATAAAATCCATAACGCTTGACGGCAGGGAACAAACCCTGAACAGCGACGGTGTGCTCATCCTGCGGGCATACAGAGATGAGGAGCAGACCCTGATTGTTACCGATGAGGCGGGCAATACCACGACGGTGTATATCGCCGGCTACACAGAGCACGATTTTGACGAGGAGACCCTTACCTGCCGTCGTTGCGGTATCGACGCGGTGGCAAAACTGACGGCGGGTGACTATACCGCTTACTATGCAACCGTGAATGCTGCAATCAGCAACGGATTATTGTATCAGCGTGAAAATATAGTCGTAACATTACTGCGCTCTGTGAAATACGGAGACCCGAACGCGGCTTACATCAATTTGTGGGCGAGCTCGACATCTTTTACGCTTGACCTCAACGGGTATGAATTGGGCGGTGGAGACTTCACAATCAGCAACGGCAATAGCGGCACGACAACCATTATATCCTCAAAGCCCGGCGGCGCACTTAAAATGTCGGTCACTCTTCGCAGCCCGGATGCTACACTCATAATGGGCGAGGGCTTAAGCGAAACCTCCCTTTCGACCGGATTCTATCAATACAGCGGCACGCTGAAGATCTATGGCGGATGGTATTACTGGCTGCATGTCTACTCCGATGAAAAGAAAACAGAACTTTACAGCGGCAAATTTGAAGAAATAAAAACCACCACCGAGGGAGTGACCTGTGCGGATCTGCTCGCGCCCGAATACTGCTACGAGGGCGTCAGTTATGCGGATGCAAAGGCAGCTGCTTCCCTTGAAAGTGTTACCGTCGTTCCCTGTGCGCACGCATCTCTTGACGAAAACGGCTATTGTGCGGACTGCGGCTTCCACCTTGTATTGTCCGTAGAAAAGGACGGTGTTTCAAAGAATTTTGAAACCTTTGAGGACGCCGTCCGCTATGCCGAGCAAAACGACGGCTGTACCGTGAAGCTCCTGCAGGACATCACCCTTGACGAGGCAACGGCAGGCTCGCTGATGGACGGCTACTCACTTGTTCTCAGGGAAGGCGAATATACCATTGACCTTAACGGCAAAACGCTGAATATTAACAATAACTATTTTAATGTGTATTTCGGCTGCAAACTGACAATCAGCGACTCTGTCGGCGGTGGAAAAGTAACAGACCCCGGCATGGGACACATTGCTGTGGACGAATTCTCAGTGTTGACTGTAACAGGCGGCGAGTTTAATCCGAATATCCAAATATCAAAGCAAAGCTCTTTGTTGTTGAAGGGCGGCAGCTTCAAAAATATACGAGCCAAACGCAGTGCCGGTTGCACGCCGTTTGATTTTATTGCGGACGGTTATACTTTTGCGAATGCGGACGGAAGCGGATATGCAAGCGAAGGCAAAGTGATGTACGAATACGGAGACTATTTCATCGAAAATGTCACCGTCGTGTCGGCTCCGCAGACCATTGACGAACAGCCGACAGACCTTAAATTTTACATGACTTCAGGGACAGCCGACAAATATGTGAAATTTGTTGTCTCCACTATTGAGGAATGGCAGGGCAAACGGTTCCGGATAACCTTTGAAAAGGAAGACGGTACGGTTATAAATGAAGCTACGGCCACTGCGTTTGAAAAACAAGAGATAACTCTTTCGGCAGTGAACTTCACAGCGTCTGATTCCGGCTCGTACCGCATAAAGCTTGAACTTAACGGCTATGTGCTCTATACGAACACTTTTAACATTACCGTTACAGAGTGCGAGCACCCGGGTTATGACGAGGAAAACAAGTGCACACAGTGCCACTGCGGCCTTGCGGCGGCGATCGTAAAGGGTGAAACGACAAGGGGCTATGTGACCTTCGCGGAAGCCCTTGCGGCGGCGCAGACCGACGAAAACAAAAACTGCAAGCTTTGGATGCTGACCGATGTGGCGGGCAAGATCACCGTCAGCGCCGGTGACTTCTTTATTTGTATGAACGGCCATACCGCCGGCACACTTAATGTAACCAAAACCGCCAAACTGAACATTATCGACGGAACAATTACAGGAACGGTTACCGTCGCCAAGACCGCAAGCCTGAGCGCATCGGTTCTCAACTTCTTGGGCACGGTCAACGACAACGGCAGCATGGGCTCATTTATCAATTGTGTGTTTGATAAGGCGCTGAATGCCAGAGGCAGCTATACCAACCTCAACAGCTGCACAGTGAACGGTACATTGACCGTTTCCGGCAGCGAGGTTACCTTAAATGCAAGCACGGTATCGGGCAAGATCACCGTAAACAACGGCGGATTGCTGCGGTTTATGGGCAACGGCTGCGAGTGCGGAGAAATGCTTGTAAAAACCGGCGGAGCGTTAGAAGTATACTCGGAAGATCATATGTTCAGTGGCAAGCTCACGGCAGAGTCGGACAGCACGCTGACCCTTTCGGGCGGTGTTTATACCGAAATTGCAGCCGGGAGCGGCGCCAAGCTTACAATTTCCGGTGGCAAATTCACCAATATCACCGTAAACGGTCGGCATCTTATCAACTGCCTTGCGGAGGGTAAGGCTCTATATGATATGAACATAGGCGAGGTTATTGACGGCAGAGTCGGTATCGCAGGGAATGTGCAGGTTGTTGACCACACCCATACCTGCAGTTGGAAAACTGAAACCCATGAGAAGCTCTGCGGCTGCGGGTATGTAGAGACTGTCGATACCGAAGCGCCGGTTATTTCCAGTATTAAGGACGGCGGGGTCTATTATAATCTGGTGTATTTCTCCGTCACCGATGCCAACGATTTTACCGTGACGGTGGACGGCACGCCCGTGCAGATCCCCATTACCGGCTATCGGTTGTCAGGCGATAATCTGACGCATACCATTACCGCAACGGATGTGGCGGGCAATACGGTGACTGTCACTGTGACGGTCTACAAGATGTATTTTGTCACGCTGCCGCGCGACACGACGGGCTACACCGTCAAAGGTGCGCCTGCGATCGGTCACGGTATGGACTACGAATTTACGGTGAAAATCGCAGACGGCTATTCCAAGACCGAAAATTACAGAGTCCTTGTAAACGGCACAGCGATTGATGCTGTAAAGGGTGACGAAACCGAAGATACATTCCTCATCAATAATGTGAGCGAAGAACTCGCGATCACCGTGGAGGGCGTTGCGGATATTACTGCGCCGGAGGTAGAGGTCAGCATTCACGGCAATAGCTTCAAAGAATTCCTGAACCGAATCACTTTCGGACTGTTCTTCAAGCAGACGCAGACGGTGGAAGTGAAAGCTAACGATTTCGGCAGCGGTATCAAAAAGGTCGAATACCTCCTGTCTGAAACCGCCTTTGCGAATAAGGAGGCCATTACCGGTGACTGGACGGAACTGACGCTTAATGCCGACCGTAAGGCATATTTCAGCATTGAGCCGAACAGAAAGGCGTTTGTCTATGTTCGCGTGACCGATCAGAGCAGCAACATCACCGTTGTCAACTCCGATGGCGTGGTGGTTTATACCGATGCCGAGGCGATAGCCGGAACAAAGATCTTTATAATGGGCTTGGAGTCTGATATAGAGTATTATCTTAATATGAACGGCAACACAGTCTCATCTGCTTTAAACGGAGCAGATGAACTCGACACCGCAGATTACTCTGTATCAAATAACGGCTCGTTTATTCTGACAAACAGCTATCTTTCCACGCTCGCGGCGGGCGAATATACCATCACTCTGCTATTCAAGCCGCTGGGCGAAAATTATATTGACAATGCCGGTAATGACGCCCCGGCAGAGGTCTTTTTGAAGCTGACGGTGGAGAAGAAAACGCCTGTCCACGACCATAAGGAAAGCGACGGAAAGATCTACGACGGAAAGTCGATCGGTATGCCGACCTTTAATACCGATTCCAACGGAGCTTTGACAGTGGAATACAAGAGAGCGGATGAGGACGACACAGCGTATACTACCGCAGCGCCGAAGAGCGTTGGAAACTATGTGATCCGCATCACGACAGCCGAGACAGACACATTCAAGGCGGCTTCCTCGACGATGGAGTTTGAGATACAGCCCAGGGAGGTTACGATCTCGGGCACGGCAGTTTCCAATAAGGTATATGATGGTACTGCCGATGCAAGGATAACTTCTGACGGCACGGTAGACAGACTTGTCGATGGCGACGATGTCACTATCGTCAGCGGTCAGGCGGCTTTTGCCGATAAGAATGTCGGCACGGATAAGACCGTGGCCTTCACCGGGTTCTCTCTTACAGGGGCTGATGCGGCGAACTATACGCTCACAGCACAGCCGACGAGCGTGACCGCGGATATCACCGTTAAGGAGATCACCATTAACGGCGCAGCCGTGGAAAGCACCAAGGTTTACGACGGCACAACGGCGGCAAAGCTCACAAATGATGGTACGCTGTCCGAGAATTATGACGGTGAGGCTCTGACAATCGAAGCCGGCTCGGCGGCCTATGCCGATAAGAGCGTCGGCAGGGGCAAGACGGTATCCTTCACCGGCTTCAAGCTGGCCGGTGCGGCGGCGGCGAACTACACGCTGGTCGCGCAGCCCGACGCTGTCACGGCGGATATCACCGCCAAGGAAGTGACCATCCGCGGTACGGCCGTTGAGGCAGGGAAGATCTACGACGGCACAACGGTGGCGAAGCTCACAAACGATGGCACGCTGTCCGAGAATTTTGACGGTGAAAACCTCACAATCGCAGCCGGCAATGCAGCCTATGACAATAAGAGCGTCGGCGTCGGCAAGACGGTGACCTTCACCGGCTTCAAGCTGGCTGGTGCGGCGGCGGCGAACTACACGCTGATTGCACAGCCTGCAAGCGTGGCAGCGGACATCACGGTCAAGGAAATCAAAATCGTCGGCACGGCTGTCGCGGCTTCCAAAGTCTACGACGGCAACACCGACGCGAAAGTAACGGCAGCCGGCACATTCGACGGACTGGTTACCGGCGACAAGGTTACGCTCGTCACCGGTAAGGCAGCGTATGACGACCGGAATGTCGGCAACGGCAAAGCGGTTGTGTTCTATGACTTTGCTCTTTCGGGAGACGACGCGGCGAACTATACGCTGGCGGCACAGCCCGCAGACACCACGGCAAGCATTTCTGCCAAGGAGCTGACGATCAAGGGCCTCAAGGTCAAGGATAAGCAGTACGACGGCAGAAACACCGCCACAATCGACGGCGCATCGGCGCTTGTCGGCGTGGTGGATGGCGACAGGCTGGAGCTGGTGGCCGGTACGCCGACCTTCGACCGCGTGACGGTCGGCAAAAACATTCCGATCAGCTTCACGGCGTTCACACTCTCCGGAGACCGGGAAACCGTGGGCAACTACACGCTTACGCAGCCCAGCGGCATTACGGCGAATATCGTGGAATATGTGGCTGACGGCAGCGAGTATGGGGTAAACGCCAATGACTGGATCAATACGGATTTCATCATCACGGCAAAGCCGGGCTACAGGCTTAGCCTGACCGATACGGCCGACGGCGAGTGGACGGATACCCTGACCGCTTCGGATGAAACCGGAAACGGCAAGCTGACCTTCTTCGTGAAGAATACCGCAACCGGTGTGATCTCGGCGGCAGTGACCGAAAACTATAAGATCGACAAGACCGCGCCGACCGGCGAGGTCAAGCTCAATGAGCGCACGGCGTTCCAGAAGCTTATTAACACAATTACCTTTGGTCTGTTCTTTAAGGACGATGTCCATGTCCAGCTGACGGCGCAGGATGAGGCTTCAGGCGTGAAATCGGTGCTGTATTACAAGTCGGATAAGACATTGACAGACGATGAAGTCCGCGCGAACACGGACTGGACCGACAGCGGCGATTTCGACATCGCGGCGAAGGACCGGGAGAAATTCATTATTTATGTGCGCATAGAGGATAATGCCGGCAATGTTGGCTACATCGGCTCGGATGGCGTCACTTTCGATACGACGGCGCCCGGCATCATCGGTGTGGAGAATGGCAAGACCTACTATGTGACGAAGAAGGTCGCAGTCGGGGATGACAACCTTGCCTCAGTGAAGCTGAACGGCACGCCGGTGGAGCAGGCGTTCAGCCTTGCGGGCAACACGGATACGGTCTATGTGATCCGTGCGGTGGATCAGGCCGGCAATGTGACCGAATACACGGTGACCATGAAGCCGATCGCGGCACTTACCGAGGCAATCGCGTCGGTAACGGCGGACAATGTGAAATCCAGCGACAAGGCGGCGGTTGAGGCTGCCGAGGAGCGGCTGGCCGGCGTGGAGACGCAGGATGCCACTGCGGAGGAGCAGAACGCCCTGCAGGCGGCCGGCGAAAGATGCGCGGCGCTGAAACAGCGCATCGCGGATGTGGCCGGCGAGATCACCCGTCTGACCGACGGCGTGAATGGCTACGACGCTGATAAGGTGACCAGTGCCGACAAGGCGGATATCGAAAAGCTGATCGGTGATATCAATACCCTGCTTGACGGCGACAACCTGACCGATGCCGAACGCGCGGCGCTGGAAGCGCTGAAAGCGACGGCACGGGCGCTGTTGGAGCGTCTGGCATCGGCCAAGGCGGCGACCGAAAGCGAGGAGATCACCACCGTAAAGGACATCACCAAGGAGGATGTGAAGCTGGACGATAAGGAGGACCTCGAAAAGGCCGAGAAGGCGCTGGAGGAGGCGCTGCGCGACTTTGACGGCAACTATACCGAAGAAGAGCGCGAGGATCTGGAAAAACAGCTGGAGAGCGTGAAAGAGGCCCTGGGCGCCGTCGGCAATACCGAAAAGGCCGCCGGGGAGATTGGCAAGCTTCCCACCGTGGATGATGTCAAGCTTGGCGACAAGGATGCGGTGGAGCGCGTTGGTAAGCTGGTGGAAGACCTGACCGATAACGAGAAGACCATGCTTGGTCAGGAGGCGCTCGATAAGATTGGCGCCCTTGCGGAAAAGGTTGCGGAGCTGGAGAAGATCTCCTTTGCGCCGTCGATCATCGAGGGTGCCGGCCAGCAGTGGAACGGAGAAGGCGGGGCAAATGCCCGCTTCCGCAGCAATGCGGTGTTTGAGGAATTCCGCCGGGTTCTGGTGGATGGCAGGGAGCTGGACAGCGCCAACTATATTGCCTATGCCGGCAGTACGGTGGTGGAGCTGAAAGCGGCCTACCTCAATACCCTTTCGGCCGGTGAGCATACGCTCAGCATCGTATCGCAGAACGGTACAGCCGTTACCACCTTCACGGTGGAGCGGGAGGCGGCCGCCGACTCCCCGCAGACCGGGGGCGCAGCCGACCTGCTGCTGTGGATGGCGCTGCTGTTCGTCAGCGGCGGCCTTCTGGCCGGTACCGCGATCGCGGATAAGAAAAAGACACCTATGGCAGGATGACCCAAACAAACAGCGGAACAGGCGCCCCAAAACGGCTGTTCCGCTGTTTGCTATTTTTGTGTTGCTTTTTCCGGCAGTCTCTGCTATACTTATAAGTGAACGACTGGTCGTTTAATTTTACGGACGGAGAGATGTCAATGAGAACCGAGCAGCAGCACAACGAACGCAAGCGGGAGATTATGGAGAAATGCTTTGACTGCTACGCGGAAAACGGCCTGACCGGCACGGGGCTGCAGGCGCTGGCCGAAGCGTGCGGCTGCACCAAGGCCAACCTGTACGCCTATTTCAAAAATTTGGATGAGCTGATCCTCGAGTCCACCGCCTACTGCATGGCAAAGGTTGAGGACGACTTTATGAAGAAAGCGCCGACTGACCCGAAGGATGTGCTGCGGTTCATTGAGGAAGTGCCCTACTGGACGGCGAAAAAGCACGGGAAAAAATATCGCCTGATGTACCAGGTGTATACGCTGCCGAAATACATGGAGCACGGCAAGCGGTTTTTCGAGGGGGTCAACGAGCGCTATACCGAATATGCCAAGCAGCTGGAGCCGAAGATCGGCATTCCGTATACGACCATCACGCCGCTGATCTTCATATTCGTCCGCGCGTGTGTGCACTACGCCATGTTCGAGGATGAATACTACCTGAAATCCCAGATGGAGGTCCTGAAGCAGGGGGTCGCCCTGTTTGCCGATAAATACCGCTCACAGTATCTGAACGGAGGTAACGCGAAATGAGAAAACGGATCATCAGCGTATGTGTCACCCTGTGTTTGCTGTTAAGTCTCGTCCCATTCTCAGCGTTTGCGGACAACAGCAGGCCGCAATACAGCAAAGTCGGCGACATCATCCCCTTTGGCTCCTATCCGCAGTCCAAAGTAACCGACACCGAAACTATCGCGGCACTTGAAACGGCTTCGGCGGCGGTCGAATGGACATCATACGGCTATTACAGCGGCAGCGGCGAGAGTGACGACGGCGAAATGAAGCCGGGCGACTTTATGCTGTATAAAGATTTTGCTATGAACGGCGAAAAATACCGCGCGGTGATCTTTCACGAATACAGGCCGGGTTTTACAGGCGGCTTAAAAGAAAAGGCGTACTCTAATCAGTACAAAAACGGATATCCTCCGGGCGAGGTATACTATTTCAAATACGAGCCGCTTCAATGGCGGGTGCTTGACCCGAATGAGGGATATGTGATTTGCGAAAATGTGATTGATTCACAGGCGTTTCAGAATTATGTATATAAAAAAGCCGGAACACTTTACGGCAGCAAGGACTGCACGAATTATGTTTCGGAGTGGGAAGTAAGCTCGCTCAGACTTTGGCTGAACGAAACTTTTTACAACACGGCTTTCTCAAGCGAAGAAAAAGAGCTTATCGGCGCGTCATACCTTGAAAATAAAAGCGCCGAGGGAGAACGCTTCGGCGCTGACACGGTCGATAAACTGTTTGCCCTCTCATACGGCGATGTGTTGAACAGTACCTACGGTTTTAATTCTTCGGCCGAAGACAATGACGAAGCAAGAAAAGTGCAGGGAACGGATTATGCGGCGTGCCAGGGCCTGTATATTGACAAACAAAATATTGCCTGGTGGTGGCTTCGTACTCCCGGCGATATCGACAGAGCGGATCTTGTAAGTAGCTTTGGCTGGGCGAGCCACGGCAGTGGTGTTTACGGCACGGGTATGGGTGTTGTCCCTGCGTTTAAATTCGAGCCGAAGGCGTTTGACATAAATCTGCATTTTGACCTCGATGGCGGAGCTTGGACGAAAGGCTATACCGCACCGACAAGCTATAAATCGGACGAAACGCCCGCACTTCCGACTGCGGACAAATTGTCGAAAGCGGGATATCTGTTTGACGGTTGGGTGCAGACAGCATTTGACGGAAAAACCGTTTCTTATAAAGCGCAGTGGACAAAATCCCTGCACTCTCATTGTATCTGCGGTAACGGCAAGGATAGCGGCGATCACACAGCGCACGCTGACCTTGACTGGATCCCCTGGACATCGACCGACTCCCTGCCCGACAAAGCAGGCAACTACTATCTTGTGAATGATGTCACCCTGACATATGATTTTGCTTCCGGACCTGCATATTGGAAAGTGAACGGCGATATCAATATCTGCCTGAACGGCAAAACGATTTCCGCCAACAGCACTTTCGCGGTTGTGAATTATGGCGCAAAGCTTTCCGTGACCGACTGCGGCACGGACGGCAAAATCATCGGCGGTATTGTATATATCGATACCTACGGTTCAACATATTATTCGGCGTCGGTATATGTTGAGAATAATTCGACATTTAATCTCTACGGCGGCACACTTCTTATGAATGAAGGCGGGAAAGACCCGGAGAACCGCCTTATCGCTATGCGGTCTAATTCCGCTTTTAATCTGTACGGCGGCAACATCGGCGACAGCTCCGACATCGGCACGGAAGACGACGGCAGATACCTCGATGTCGGAGGGGGATGCACTTTCAATGCCTACGGCGGCGCAATTTACGGCCATACATACTTTATGGCAACTTACTCAATCCATTTTGGCGAGACGGCATTCGCGACGAATGTACGACTTTTAAAGAACTATGCGGGACATTATTCGGGAAATCCAAAATTTATTGGCAACGCACGAACGGTTTGGGTGTACCCTATGTACATTCTCAAAGGCGATACGGAAATCCGGGTTGACGACCTCAATAAAGACGACATCTACGGCGACGGCGGCTCGGTGAAATACGCATTTGACGAAAAGGCGCAAAAAGCCACGCTGACCCTCACAAACGCCAATATTGTCTACGGTACGGCAGACCGCGATACAATTGACTACGCTTATGATTATCCTCTTGAGATCGTTTTGGTCGGCAAGAATACCATTCTGCCGGAGGAAGCGAATGTTTACGCCGGAAGGTCAGCCATAAAAGGTGCCAAACAGCTGACAATAAGCGGTTCGGGCTCTCTTAAGATAATTTCCTATCAAAGCAGATGTTTGAACTTATATGAATGGATCGCTCTCGGCAACAAGGATATAAAAATTCTGACCTCCGATAATGCCGACGGCTCGGGCGCAGTGTATACAGAACCCGGAAACCTGGATAGGTTGGAATTTGCACGATATGTGAATATCATTTCTCCGCACAACCACTGCATTTGCGGCGGCAAGAGCAATGACGGACACGAAAGCCACACGGATACCGAGTGGCAGCCGTGGATAAAAACCGATTCGCTCCCGACCGAGGCAGGCAATTATTATCTCGTGACCGATGTCTCCGTCAAGAGTGATCAGGTGCTCCGCGGCGATGTCAACCTCTGCCTGAACGGCAGTACGGTGTCTGTGGCTGATGATGCGAGCTTTGAATGGGACGGTGCGCTGATCTCTATGGACCCGGATGCGACCTCGCCCATAACATTCACGCTGACCGACTGCATAGGCGGCGGCATGATCGACGGCTCGACGATGAAGCAGCACGGCGCGGCATGGAACCATACCGCCTACCTCGTCGGTGAAAATCAATTCATCATGCGCGGCAGCAGCACGGTAAAGGGAGAGGTGTTCTTAGTACAAAAAGCCGAGCTCCGTATGTTCGATAACAGTGCCGTGAGGAGTGATGACGGTCCGAGTGCATATGATGATGCCGCGGTCTTCATGAGCGGAAATGCATCTGCGGCTAAGCTTTTTCTGTATGGAAACAGCAGCGCCCGAATAGGCGGCAGCGCAAAGGCGGGCACGATCATTGTCAAAGAGGATTCCGTTCTCAGCATGACCGACAAAGCAGAAACCGATGAGCTTGTCTGGACATGGATCTACGACGACAGCCTGATAACGCTCAGCGGCAACGCGAAGGTGAAGGACTATCTCCGGCTCCACGACATAAATTTCCCCACGAATGCAAAACTGATCATCAATGATAAAGCCGAGATTGCCGGAGATCTCGTGATTGACTGCTGGACACCGGAAAAGGTCAAGCTGACTCTCAGCGGAGATCATGTATCTATAGGCGGAAGCTTGGACATTTCAGCAGGCGGAACATGGGAAAACCTTACCGTTGAAGCGGAGACGCAGGTCCGCGTCGGCAGCGGTATCAATATGCCCGATGCCCCAATGAACGGCAGATTCGTCTGCGACGGCGAGATCACGGACGGCATTTTCTACGGCGAAGTCGAAAATAACGGCAAAATCACCGGCGGCATCTTTTACGGCACCGTAACGGGTTCGGGCACGATTGAAGACAGTGCCAAACGCACGGTGACTTTCAATTCAAATGGTGGCAGCGCGGTTAATGCGCAGAAAATTTTGCGCGGACAAAAAGCGACAGAGCCGTCCGGCTGCAAAAAAATCGGTCACACCTTTGCCGGTTGGAATACCGGCGCAAGTCAATATGATTTTTCGGCTCCGGTGCTTGACGACATCACGCTTACTGCGCAGTGGAGCATCAATCGGTATACGATCACCTTTGACACCGCCGGCGGCAGCAGCATTGCTCCTATTGCGCAGGATTACGGTACGGATATTACCGCGCCTGCCGATCCGACAAGGGAGGGCTACACCTTTAACGGTTGGAATAAGACCATTCCCACAACAATGCCTGCGGAGAATGTGACCATCACGGCGCAGTGGAGCATCAATCAGTACACGATCACCTTTGACACTGCCGGCGGCAGCAGCATTGCTCCCATTACGCAGGATTACGGCACGGATATTACCAAGCCTGCTGCCCCAACAAGAAAAGGCTATACCTTCATCGGTTGGGATAAGACGATTCCCACGACAATGCCTGCGGAGAATATGACCATCACAGCGCAGTGGAAAGATATCGAAGAACCGACAGGCAAAATACAGGTCGCTACGAAGGTTTGGGGAAAATTCCTCAATGATATCACTTTCGGGCTGTTCTTTAAGGAGACGCAAACGGTCACTGTTACCGTAGCCGACAACAGCGGCGAGACAGTCAAGATCGAATATTGGCTGTCCAGTAAGGCATTGACCAAAGCGGAGCTGGCAAATGCGTCTTTCACTGTGTACACCGCACCGTTCAGCATGGATCCGGATAACGAGTATATCATCTATGTCCGATTGACCGATACGGCGGGCAATACGACCTATATCTGCTCGGAAGAAGGCATTGTGCTTGATGCCACAAAGCCCGTCATTAAGGGTATCGAGAATGGCGGGATCTATTGCGCGGCGCAGACGGTCACCATTGACGAAAAGTATATTGGCACCGTCACCGTAAACAGCACGGAGGTCAAGCTGGACGAAAACAACAGCTTTACGCTGGCTCCGGCAGACAGAGAGCAGAAAATCGTTGTGACCGATAAGGCAGGCAACAGCACCGAAATGACGGTGACGGTCAATGCCGGGCATACCTTCGGCGCATGGGCATCCAACGGTGACGGTACGCATACGCGCAAGTGTGCGGTGGATGGCTGCACCGGGCTTGAAACCCAAGATTGTGCGGGCGGCAAAGCCACCTGCACCGGAAAAGCGGTGTGCGAAGCCTGCGGTAAGGCTTACGGCGGGATCGACGCAAACAATCACACCAATCTTAAGCACATCCCCGCCAAGGCGGCGACCAGAGACGCCGAGGGCAACACCGAATACTGGTACTGCGATGGCTGCGACAGGTACTATGGCGACGCGGCGGCGACCGGGTTGATCGCCAAGGCCGATACGGTGACCGAAAAGCTGCCGGACGAGTCGAAATCCCCGCAGACCGCCGGGCAGAACAGCCTGGTGCTGTGGATCGCGCTGCTGTTCGTCAGCGGCGGCGTGCTGGCCGGCGCAGTGACCGCAAAGAAACAACAGAAGAACTCCTGACTCCCCAAATAGCAGGGCGGCGGTTGGCAGCAATCGCCGCCCTGCCGCATTGCCTCGGGGGTGAAGGAAAGGCACAGTTTCGTTTCAGTTTAGTTTTGGTTGCTACCATCATGTCAAAATTGGTCGAATGCTGTCGACCGGAAAGATGATGGAGGGAAACCTATATGAACCGAGTGAAAATCCTGACCGATTCCTGTGCCGACCTGACGCCGGAGCTGATGCAGCGCTATGACATCGACTATGCGCGGATGAACACGGTGTTTGAGGGGGAGACCTCGCCGGCGCTGCTTTCCTGGACGCCGGAGGATGTGCACGCCTTCTACGGACTGATGCGGCAGGGCAAGCGCATCACCACCACGCAGGTGCCGGTGGATGAATTCCAGCGGATCTTTACGCAATATCTGGAGGAGGGATGCGATATTGTGTACATCGCCTGCTCCTCCAAGCAGTCCGGTTCGGTGAACACCGGGCATGTGGTGGCGGAAAAGCTGCTGGAGGGCTATCCGGACGCGCAGATCCACTGCATTGACTCGCTGAATGCCAGCATGGGCGAGGGCATGTTGGCCATTGAGGCGGCAAAAATGGCCGCCGGGGGCTTGACAGCCGCAGAAATTGCCGATAAAATCATGCATATGCGGAAAAATGTCAACGAATACTGCACCGTACACTCGCTGGATGCCCTGCGCCGTGCCGGCCGTGTGAAAGGGTCTGCCGCCTTTTTCGGCAACCTGATGGGGGTGAAGCCGATCATCCTGGCCGATGCAGACGGCGAACAGGCCGCCTATAAGAAGGTCAAGGGTCGGCAAAGCTCCCTGCGGGAGATCGTTGCCCTGCTGAAGGAAAGTGTGATTGCTCCGCAGGAGCAGACGCTGTATCTGGCGCATGCGGACTGCGCGGCCGAGGAAGTGGCTGCACTGCAGCAGCTGCTGCGGCAGGAGATCCCCTGCAGGGATGTGTATGTCGGGTATATCGGGCCGATCATCGGTGCCTCCATCGGGCCGGACGCCTTTGCGGTGTTTGGCATGGGGCGCGAGGTCACCTTCCGCATAGGGGGCTGACGCATGAATATACCTGTAGTGGATGCTCCGCTGTATTGCCGGATGCTTGCCGGCGGTGCGGAAAATCTGCAGCGCCATGCGGCGGAGATCAATGAGCTGAATGTGTTTCCCATCCCGGATGGCGACACCGGGGATAATATGCTGCTGACCATCCGCGGTGGTCTTGCGGCACAGCCGCAGGGCGGCCTGGGCACCGCTGCCCGGGCAGCCGGCGACGGGATGCTGGTGTCCGCGCGGGGAAATTCCGGGGTGATCCTGTCACAGCTTTTTGACGGGATTGCCGCCGGCCTTTCCGGCCTGGAAACGGCGGATGCCGGCCAGCTTAGCCGGGCGTTTGAGGAAGGAGTGGCCCACGCCTATCGGGCGGTGCTGGAGCCGGCAGAGGGAACCATTCTGACGGTGGCACGGGAGGCTACGCAGGCCGCCTGTGCGGCAGAGGCCGCGGATATTGTCGGCTTTTTTGCCGCCTTTCTGGCGCAGGCTGAGCGCTCCCTGCAGCACACGCCGGAGCTGTTGCCGGTGCTGAAAAAGGCCGGTGTGGTGGATTCCGGCGGCGCCGGCCTGCTCCGTATTGTGGAGGGGATGCAGCAGGTGCTGACCGGCAAACCGCTGCCGGCCGCATCCGTGCCGGCTGGCTCACAGCCCGGCTTACAGCCCGGCTCGCAGCCGAATATTCAGGCCTTTACAGAGGACAGCGTGCTGGAGTATGGGTATTGCACCGAACTGCTGCTGCGCCTGCAAACAGCCAAAACAGATGTGGAGGCTTTTGCAGTGGAAACGCTGACGGAGTATCTGCAAACCATCGGTAATTCGGTGGTGGCGTTCAAAACCGGCAGCATCGTGAAGGTGCATGTGCACACCATGACGCCGGACCGTGTGCTGGCTTTTTGCCAGCGGTACGGCGAGTTTCTGACCGTGAAGATCGAAAATATGTCCCTGCAGCACAATAGCCTTTCGCCGGCGGAGACGCCGACACCGGAGCGCCGCCCCTTCGGGGTGGTTACGGTTGCCTGTGGGGAGGGCATCCAGGCGCTCTTCCGGCAGCTTGGGGCGGATGAGGTCATCAACGGCGGCCAAAGCATGAATCCCTCCGCCGGCGATTTTCTGGCCGCGTTTGACCGGGCGAATGCCGATACCATCTTTGTGCTGCCGAACAATGGCAATGTGCTGCTGGCTGCCCGGCAGGCGGCCGGGATGTACACCGGCGCGGATGTGCGGGTGATCGAAAGCCGCAGCCTTGGCGAGGGGTATGCGGCACTGTCTATGCTGAACACCGAAAGCGGCGATGCCGACGCGATCACTGCGGAGCTGACTGCCGCCATGGAAGGTGTGGTGACCGCTGCGGTGGCCACCTGCTCCCGCGATACGGACAGCGATGGGCTATCCCTGTATAAGGGTGAATACATCGGCTTTATCGGTGACCGGATCCTTTCGGCGGACAATGACCCGGTGGACACGGCCAGGCGGCTGGTGGATGAACTGGATTTCACCGACCGCGAGATCTGTATCCTGCTCAGCGGCAAGGACGCCGATGAGCAGCAGACGCAGGCAATCCGGGCCTATATTGCGCAGACCCACCCCGGCTGTGAGCTGTATGTGACCGCCGGCGGGCAGGAGATCTACCGGTATATCCTGATCATTGAGTAAAGGGGAGACCCATATGAAATATGTCCTCTACGGCCTGTGCGCCGTGCTGGCCTACCTGCTTTCCGGCTTCAATCCGGCCATTGCCCTGTCCAGGGCGGTGTATCATACCGATATCCGCACACAGGGCAGCGGCAATCCCGGCTTTACCAATTTCCGCCGGGTATTCGGTGCACGGTACGCCTGGGTGGTGTTCCTTCTGGATATCGGCAAGGGGTTGGCGGCACTGAGCGTGGCCGGGCTGCTGTTCCGGCACTTCGGGGATGGCTGGCAGGCCGGCGTGGCCTATGGAGCGGCGTTTGCGCTGGCGGGGCATGCCTTTCCCGCACAGTATGGGTTTCGCGGCGGCAAGGGCTTCCTGGTGTGCCTTTCGGCAGCGTGGCTGCTGGACTGGCGCGCGGGGCTGGCGGCTACGCTGGTGATGGTGGTGCTGCTGCTGACGACCAGGTACATGTCCCTCTCCACCATGGCGGGGCTGATCGTGGGCGCCGGCTGTGTGGCGGCGCTGGGGGCGGCACTGCCCGTGTGTGTGGCCTATGCCGCCTGTGTGGCCTTTGTGGTGGTCCGCCACCGGGAGAATATCCGCCGGCTGCTGCACGGCAATGAGACAAAATTCCGCTTTGGACATTCATAAATCAGGAGGCGTAGGCAAACATGACCGGACAGACGGCGCTGTACCGCGCAGGAATTGATATCGGCTCTACTACCGTGAAGCTGGTGATCACGGATGAAGATGGCCGGCTGCTTTTCGGCGAATACCGCCGGCATCTGGCGCACACCAAGGATACGCTGCTGGCACTTCTGGCGGAGGCTGGTGAGCGGCTTGGCGATGTGCGCCTTTCGGTGCACATTACCGGGTCCGGTGCTATCGGCATTGCCCGGTCGCTCAGTGTGCCCTTTGTGCAGGAGGTTGTGGCCGTGGCGGCAGCGCTGAAGGCTGCCTGCCCCCGCACGGATGTGGCAGTGGAGCTGGGCGGCGAGGATGCCAAGATCATCTATTTCACCGGTGGGCTGGAGGAGCGCATGAACGGCGTGTGCGCCGGCGGCACCGGCTCCTTTATTGATCAGATGGCGGCGCTGCTGCAGACCGATGCCGCCGGCCTGAACGAGATGGCGCAGCATGCGCAGGAGCTGTACCCCATCGCTTCGCGCTGCGGTGTGTTTGCCAAAACGGATATCCAGCCGCTGATCAATGACGGCGCCTCCCGTGCCAATATTGCGGCATCGGTGTTTCAGGCGGTGGTTAACCAGACGGTTTCCGGTCTGGCCTGCGGCAAGCCGATCCGCGGCAATGTGGCTTTCCTCGGCGGGCCGCTGCACTTTTTGCCGGAGCTGAAGAAGGCATTTATCCGCACGCTGCACCTGCCGCCGGAGGCGGTGATTGATCCGGAAAATTCCCACCTGTTTGCGGCGCTTGGTGCGGCTATGGCGCGGGAGGAGGGGGCGCAGCTGACCCTCTCGGCGCTGACAGAGCGCCTGAAGAACGATACCAAAACCGAGTACGAGACCAAGCGGCTGGAGCCGCTTTTTGCCGATGAGGCGGAGTACCATGCATTTCTGCAGCGCCATGCGCAGGCGCGGGTGAACAAGGCGCCGCTGGCGGAATACAGCGGCAATTGCTTCCTCGGCATTGACGCCGGCTCCACCACCACCAAGATGGTGCTGATCGGTGAGCAGGGTGAGCTGCTGTTCTCCACCTACGAAAACAACCAGGGCGACCCGATCAAAACGGCGATCGCCGCTATGGCGGCACTGGAGCAGGCACTGCCGCCGGCAGCGCATATTGTGTATAGCTGCTCCACCGGCTATGGTGAACAGCTGCTCAAATCAGCCTTTTCGCTGGATGAGGGCGAGGTGGAGACCATTGCCCATGCCACGGCGGCACGCTTTTTTGACCCGGCCACCGACTGTGTGCTGGATATCGGCGGGCAGGATATGAAGTGTATCCGCCTCAAGGACGGTGTGGTGGATTCCATCATGCTTAATGAGGCTTGCTCCTCCGGCTGCGGCTCATTTATCGAGAATTTTGCCGCTTCGCTGGGGCTTACGGCGGAGAATTTTGCGGCCGCGGCCGTCACCGCCACGGCGCCGGTGGACCTTGGCACCCGCTGCACTGTGTTTATGAATTCCAATGTGAAGCAGGCGCAGAAGGAAGGCGCCACTGTGCCGGATATTTCGGCCGGGTTGGCCTATTCGGTGATCAAAAATGCACTGTATAAGGTCATCAAGCTGGCGGATGCACGGGAGCTGGGCAGCCACATCGTGGTGCAGGGCGGCACCTTCTATAATAAGGCCGTGCTGCGGGCGCTGGAAAAGATTGCCGGTGCCCAGGTGACCTGTCCGGACATCTGTGGCCTGATGGGGGCCTTCGGGGCGGCGCTGATCGCCCGCGAACGCTATGCGCAGCGGCCTGCCGGGGCGCAGACGACGACCCTTTCCTTTGCCGACATCCGCGCCCTGCAGTATCACAGCACCACCGCGCGCTGCGGCGGGTGTGAGAACAACTGCCTGCTGACCATCAATACCTTCTCCGGCGGACGGCGGTATATTACCGGCAACCGCTGCGAAAAGAAGGTGGGCGGCAACGGCGGCAAGAAGGGCGAAAATCTGGTGGAATACAAGCGGCAGCGCCTGTTCGGGTATGAGCCGCTGCCGCCGGAGCAGGCACCGCGCGGGGTCATCGGCATCCCACGGGTGCTGAACATCTATGAGAATTATCCTTTCTGGGCAACCTTCTTCCGCGCGCTCGGTTTTCGCACGGTGCTCTCGCCCTTTTCTTCGCCGAAGCTGTACCAGCTGGGCATGGACTCCATCCCCTCCGAATCGGAATGCTACCCGGCCAAGCTGGCGCACGGCCATGTGCAGTGGCTGATCAACAGCGGGATAGAGACCATTTTCCACCCAAGCGTGTTCTATGAATATCAGGAGACCGCCTGTGCCCGCAATCATTTCAACTGCCCGATGGTGATCGGCTATCCGGAAAATATCCGCAACAATGTGGAGGATGTGGCGGACGGCCGCGTGCGGTATATCCACCCGTTTATGGCCTTCACTGATGAGGCGACTGTGACCCGCCGCCTGGAGCAGGTGTGCCTGGAAAGCTGGGGCATCCCGGCGCAGGAGGTGCGCCGTGCTGCGCAGCTGGCATGGGCAGAGCAGCGGCAGGCCAAGGCGGATATCCGGGCCGAGGGGGAGCGGGTGCTCAGGCGTATGCACGATCTTGGCGAGCGCGGTATTGTGCTGGCCGGCCGTCCCTACCACATCGACCCGGAGATTAACCACGGAATCCCGGAGATGATCGCCTCCTACGGCCTGCATGTACTGACGGAGGACAGCCTGCCGCCGGTGGCGGCCGATGACCGGCCGCTGCGGGTGCTGGATCAGTGGACCTACCACGCCCGGCTGTACAATGCTGCAGAGTATGTGCGTACCCGCAGCGATCTGGAGCTGGTGCAGCTGAATTCCTTTGGCTGCGGGCTGGATGCGGTGACCACCGACCAGGTGTGCGAAATTCTGGAGGGCGCCGGACGGCTGTATACGGTGCTGAAAATTGACGAGGTGAACAACCTCGGCGCGGCGCGTATCCGCATCCGCAGCCTGCTGGCGGCCATGAACAGCCAGAAGCCGGTCGGCACCCCGCCGCCGGCCTATGCATACCACCGTACCGAATTTACGAAAGAGATGTTCCGCGAGGGCTATACCATCCTTGCCCCGCAGATGAGCCCGATCCACTTTGATCTGGTGGAGCCGGTATTCCGCCGCTATGGCTACCGGGTGGAGATGCTGAATAACGCCACCAAAAAAGCGGTGGATATGGGGCTGAAGTATGTCAATAACGATGCCTGCTACCCTTCCATTATCACCGTGGGGCAGATGATGGAGGCGGTGCTTTCCGGCCGGTATGATACCGACCGGCTGGCACTGATCATGACGCAGACCGGCGGCTGCTGCCGCGCCAGCAACTATGTTGGTTTCATCCGGCGGGCACTGGATAAGGCGGGGTATCCGCACATTCCGGTCATCTCGCTGAATGCCGGCGGGCTGGAGAAAAACAGCGGCTTCCACCTGACGGTGCCAATGCTGAAGGCTGGCCTGCGGGCGGTGATCTGGGGTGATCTGCTGATGCGCTGCCTCTACCGGGTGCGGCCATACGAGCAGGAGCCCGGTGCAGCGGATGCGCTGCACCGTAAGTGGCGGGAGATCTGCATCAACACGGCCCTTGGTACAGAAAAGCGGTATTCCAACCGGCAAATCTGCGAGGGGATCGTGCGGGACTTTGACACCCTGCCGATCAACGAGGCACTGCGCAAGCCGCGGGTGGGCATTGTTGGCGAGGTGCTGGTGAAATACATGCCGCTGGCCAATAATCATCTGGTGGAGCTGCTGGAGCGGGAGGGCGCCGAGGCGGTGGTTCCGGATTTCCTCGATTTTATTTCCATGTTTGCTTACAATGCCCAATTTAAGCATGAGGCACTCGGCGCCTCCTGGTGGGGTGCGGCGGTTTCCCGGCTGGGGGTGGATGTGCTGGATGTGCTGCGACGCCCGGCTTTGGAAGCACTGCGGCACAGCCGGCGCTTTACGCCGCCCTCCACGATCGACGAGATCGCCGATTGTGCCCGCCCGTTCCTCTCCATCGGCAACCAGTACGGAGAGGGCTGGTTCCTGTGCGGCGAGATGGTGGAGCTGCTGCATGAGGATGTACCAAACATCGTGTGTATCCAGCCGTTTGCCTGCCTGCCCAACCACATCACCGGCAAGGGGGTCATCAAGGCGCTGAAAAAGGCGTATCCGCAGGCCAATATTGCGGCGGTGGACTATGACCCCGGCGCCAGCGAGGTGAACCAGCTGAACCGCATTAAGCTGATGCTGGCGGTGGCCAAGGAGAACATGCCGGCCGCACCGGCACCGGCGGAAGAAACGCCGGCTGCGCCGATCACCGTTGGATAAAGCAACAGCGCCGCCGCAGGCTGAAAGCCTGCGGCGGCGCTGTTATTGTGCATCCCCCGGTTCTGCCGGGGGAGTTCCGCTTATTTTATCAGTTCCTCCGGGATGCGCTGCTGCCGGAAATAGTATTCGCGGTCGTGCTCATTGATCGGGCGCAGCACCCGGCAGGGATTGCCGACGGCGACCACATCGGCCGGCAGATCCCTGGTGACGACGCTGCCGGCGCCGACAACGGTATTATCCCCGATGTGTACGCCCGGCAGCACGATCACCCCGGCGCCCAGCCAGCAGTTTTTCCCGATGTGCACCGGGATATTGTACTGGTAGGCCTGCTCCCGCAGGGCGGGGAGGATGGGGTGCCCGGCGGTGGCGATGGTCACATGGGGGCCAAGCATGGTACCGTCCCCGATATAGATGTGGGTATCGTCCACCATCGTAACGCCGAAATTGCAGTAGACATGCTGGCCAAGATGCACATGCCGGCCGCCCCAGTTGGCATAAAACGGCGGCTCAATATAGCAGCCATCGCCCACCTCGGCAAACAGCTCCTGCAGCAGTGCCTGCCGCCGTTTCCCCTCGGTGGGGCGGGTGGCATTGTATTCGTACAGCCGGTCAAGGCAGCGGGTCTGCTCGGCCATGATCGCGTCATCCTCCGGCAGATACAGCTCGCCGGTGTGCATCCGTTCTTTCATATCCATGGCGATATCTCCTTATCTTCTTCCGGCCCGCTCAGCTGACCATTCCGGTCAGTACCCAGCGCCCGTCCTCGTATACGGCGGTGCCGTTGGCGGTGTATGGCTCCGGTGTCGGCTCGTCAGCTGGCTCAGTCAGGGTACCGGAGACCGTAAAGTGGCAGGTGCTGCCCTGCACATCGGCAATGGTCAGCTTGTAGCCGGTCCAGTCCACAAAATAGCCCTTGCCGCCGACATGGTAGGTGTCCACGCACAGCTTGCCGTCCACATCCAGGTAGACCGGCATGCCGTTATTATCCAGCAGCAGCTCGGTGGCCTCGGCCGTGTACACGGTGTGCAGATACTCCTTCAGCTGGGCATAGGTCTGAAAGCGGTCGCTCTCCACCGGGTACACATGATCCCCCTGGATGGGGGTGCTGCCGGTGGGCAGGCTGCCCAGCGTGAGCAGCCGGTTCATGCAGTAGAGATTTTCATTAAAGAGATTGCTGAGCTGTTTAACGGTGGGAGCCGGAACCAGAACCTCATCGGAGACGGGCGTGGAGCCGGTCTTCATCAGGGCGGTGTGGCTCTTGCCGCAGGCACACAGGCACATGATCAGCAACAGCGTTAAAGCCAACAGGCGTTTCATCGGTATTCTCTCCTTTTCGCGGTGCTTTTGGCGGCGGCGCCGCCGGGCCGCTGGGGGCATCATAGCACATATATCCATATTTTGCAAGAAAAATGCGTCGGATACGGCCGCCTGATGTGCCCGGCGCTTGCATTCCAGCACAGAAAATGCTAAAATAAGGAAAAATTCAGGCAAAAGTGGTGAAACAATGAATCAGCGTACAAAAACCGTATGCCGTCGGGTCATCCGGCTGCTGATGGTGCTGCTGGCGGCCTTTCTGCTGGCCGTGGCTGTCGGTATTCCGATCATCAACAACGGCATTGCGTATGGCTTGGAAAAACACCTGAAATCAATTCCGCTGCCGGCGGATACGCAGCTGGTGGATTCTGTCTCCGTGGCCGGAAAGATCAATGGCAACGGCAATGGAATGGAATACCAGGCGGCTATTCTGATACAAAGCACGCTGTCCCTGGCTGAACTGCAGGACTACTATGCGGCCTACGCCGGGGAGAACTGGGATCACTGCCTGGTGACGACCCAGCACGGGCAGCGGGTGGAACCATTCGAGTATGGTGGTATGGGATACCGCCAGCCGGTCGGCGATGAGGGGTATTATACCGTGTACTCCCTCGGGAGCAGCTACGATTATCCCATGCGCAGCTGGTTGGATCTGGATTTACGCGGACATTGAAAAAAGCAGGGACAGCCGATCGGCTGTCCCTGCTTTTATGCTTTACTGGAAGCTGATGTCCAGCAGGCCGCTGGCATCTTCCCAGCGGTTGGATTCCTGCTTGGCACCCATCACCACGGCAATGGAGGTTTGTCCGTCCCGCGTGGCGGAGGCGATCAGGCAGTAGCCGGCCTCATTGGTGGAGCCGGTCTTGAGCCCCGTTGCGCCGGCGTAGGTGAAGGCGTTGTCCTCCCGCACCAGCTTGTTGGAATTTTTCCAGGTGACGGTCTGCCCGGAGAGCATGGTCACGGTTACCTGCGGCTGGCAGACGGTGCGGGCGATGATGTCCTGCTGCAGGGCATAGGTGGCGATCTTCAGCATATCGGCGGCGGTGGTGTAATGATCCTCGGCGTGGATACCGTCCGGATTGGAGAAATGGGTGCCGGTGCAGCCGAGCGCCTGTGCCTTCTCGTTCATCTTGGTGCAGAACAGGCGGATGGCATCCACATTGCCGAGAGAATCGTTGTTGGCGATGCGGCGGCCGGCAGCCGCTGCCAGCGCATAGGCGGCGTCATTGCCGGAGGGCAGCAGCATGGCCTCGATCAGCTGTTCCGTGGTCAGGCGGGAGCCGACGGTCAGGTAGGCGCGGCTGGATTCGGGGTCGATCAGACGGATCTCATCCCCCACAGTGATGGCGGTGTCCGCCGAGAGGTTTTCGCACGCCACGATGGCAGTCATCAGCTTGGTCAGACTGGCCGGGTAGCATTTGGTCTCGGCATTCTTGCTGTACAGCACCTGCCCGGTGGTCACATTCTCCAGCATGATGTATTCCGAGGCGGTATTGCGATCAATAAAGCTCTGCGGCAGTGTCTTGCTCGGCGCCGGCTGCACGGCTGACGAGGCTGGTGTGCCGCTGCTGTCCGGCAGCCGGCTGCGCAGCGCCAGGGCAACACTGCCCACGGCCACCAGCAGGGCGGCAATTGCCGCCAGTATCAGCGGCAGCACCGGCCGTTTGCGCCGCGCCCGCCGCCCCAGACGAACTGTATCTCCCATGGTATCCTCCGCACTTCCTCATTTATATTGTTACCTGTCTATATTACCGCATTTGCCGCGAAAAAGCAATCCCCCAAATACGGCGCACGGAAATTCCGGTATGTGGGTCGGAAAACAGCTGGAAACTGCCGGAAAAATGGCGCGAAAAGGCGCGCATGCTTGCTTTTTTCGTCAAATAGTGGTATAATCGGCCCGATACAGTGGGGAAGTGGGGCTGTCTGCCGTTCAGGAACACACGGCCGTCTGCTCCGGTCGGCTCCACGCATATTTTACGGAGGGATATATATGAAAAATCTGCAGGAGAACATCATTCCGTCGGAGCACCAGAACGACCGCTCGGTCTACCGCTTTGACGGCAGCGGCGTAAAGGTGCTGTTTGTCGGCAATTCCATCACCAAGCACGCGCCGAAGCCGGAGGTTGGCTGGACGAATGACTGCGGGATGGCCGCTTCCGATATCGACCACGATTATGTGCATCTGCTGATGAAGAAGATCCGGCAGCTGGACCCCAATGCGGCGTACAGTATCTGCCAGGTGGCGGATCTTGAGCGGCAGTACGATGTGCCGCAGGTGCTGGAGAAGTACCGTAGTGCGGTGGATTTTGGCGCGGATATTGTGATCATGTTCTTCGGCGCCAATGTGCCGGCGGACAAGTGCGATGGCGATCCGGCGCAGGTCAAGCTGTTTGAGCAGATGTATCGCCGCACCCGCGATATGCTGCAGGATGGCCATGCGGCGGTATTCCATTCGCAGGGCTTCTATATCCGTCCGGTGCTGGATGTGGCCAAGAAAGCGGTTTCGGATGCCTGCGGTGATACCTGGATCTCGCTGGGGGATATCCCGAACCGCGAGGAGACGCACGGCCTGTTCAACCACCCCGGTGACCTCGGCATGCAGGAGATTGCCGATACCTTTTACGCGGCGATCGAACCGACGCTGCGGGCCCTGCTGAAGAAATAAGGCAAGAGCCCATTCTCAAGGGGTGCGCAACGGTGACTACTTGGTTGCTTTTGCTTATGCGCACCCAGAATAGCAGTGACCGGGGAGAATGGGCAAGAGCCCATTCTCAAGGGGTGCGCAACGGTGACTACTTGGTTGCTTTTGCTTATGCGCACCCAGAATAGCAGTGACCGGGGAGAATGGGCAAGAGCCCATTCTCAAGGGGTGCGCAACGACGGCTAATTAACGGAATTTACCTATGCGCACCCCGGTATATCGATAATTGCAATACCGATATACCAAACAGGCAATTCTCCTGTACGCAAAAGTGTGCTACAATACAAACTGTCAAAACATGAAGAAAAATGAGGAAGGTGCATTATGAACAAAATCTCCATCATCGGAACCGGCAGCGTCGGCTCTACCATCGCGTACACCCTGACCGTTATGGGCATGGCGTCCGAGATCGTCATGATCGACATCAACAACGAAAAGGCTCTGGGCGAGGCGCTGGATATCCGGCAGGGCACGCCGTTCTGCAGCCCCTGCTCCATCTACGCCGGCGACTACCGCGATGCGGTCAATTCCGATATTGTCATTCTTACCTCCGGCATTGCCCGCAAGCCCGGCCAGACCCGTCTGGAGCTGGCGCAGACCAATGTGAACATCACGAAGCAGATCATCCCCGAGATCACCAAATATGCACCGAATGCGGTGTATGTGATCGTCAGCAACCCGGTGGATATTCTGACCTACACCTTCAATAAGTTTTCCTCTGTGCCGGAAAACCGCATCATCGGTTCCGGCACCATCCTGGATACGGCGCGGCTGCGCTCCCGCCTGTCCGAGTATTACAATATCAACCAGAGCAATGTGCACGCCTATGTTTTCGGTGAGCATGGCGATTCCTCCTTCATTCCGTGGTCGGTGGCCAATATCTCCAATGTGCCCATCGCGGAGTGCCAGAAGCTGATCTCCACCCCCGGTCTGAAAAATCCGGAGCTGGATTTTGACGAGATCGAGCAGTATGTGCGTAAATCCGGCGGTCGCGTGATCGCGCGCAAGGGTGCCACCTTCTATGCGGTCTCGGTCTCGGTGTGCCACATTTGCAAGTGCATCCTCAGCGGCATTGATACCACCATGACGGTCTCCACCATGATGCATGGAGAGTATGGTGTGGACGATGTCTGCCTGAGCACCCTCAATATGATTGGTGACAGCGGCGTGCGTGGCAAAGTGAATGTGCCGCTGACGGACGAGGAGATCGTCAAGCTGCGCCACAGCGCCGAGACCCTGAAGGAAGTTATCAAGGGTCTGGATATCTGAGCCTAAGGAAAAGAGGAAACGAATAATGGAATACCGTATTGAACACGATTCGATGGGCGAGATGCAGGTGCCGGCCGACCGTCTGTGGGCGGCACAGACCCAGCGCAGCCACGAAAACTTCCGTATCGGCGTGGATATTGAGACCATGCCGCGGGAGATCACCCATGCTTTCGGCATCCTCAAAAAGGCGGCGGCAATGGCCAATGCCGAGCTGAAGCCGGAAAAAATGACCGCGGAAAAGCTGGCGGCTGTGACCGCTGCGTGCGATGAAGTAATCTCCGGTGAGCTGAACGGCCATTTTCCGCTGGTGGTATGGCAGACCGGCTCCGGTACGCAGTCGAATATGAACGCCAACGAGGTGATCGCCAACCGCGCCAACCAGATCGCCGGTAAGAAGCTCTGCCACCCGAATGACGATATCAACATGAGCCAGTCCTCAAATGATACCTTCCCGACGGCCATGCATATTTCGGCGGTTCTGGCCATTGAGGATAAGCTGCTGCCGGCCGTGGAAGAGCTGATTGCGACCTTCCGCCGTCTGGAGGCGGAAAATGAGGGCATCGTCAAATCCGGCCGTACCCACCTGCAGGACGCTACGCCGATCAAATTCAGCCAGGAGATCTCTGGCTGGCGTGCCAGCCTGGAGCGGGATGCCGAGCTGCTGCGCATGGCGGTCAAGCCGCTGCATGAGCTGGCGCTGGGCGGCACGGCCGTCGGCACCGGACTGAATGCCCCTGCCGGCTTTGCGGAGCTGGTGGCGGAGAAGGTGGCGCTGCTGACCGGCAAGCCCTTTGTGACGGCCGGCAATAAGTTCCATGCGCTCACCTCCAAGGATGAGTTGGTCTTTGCCCACGGTGCCATCAAGGCGACCGCCTGCGATATGATGAAGATTGCCAACGATGTGCGCTGGCTGGCCAGTGGTCCGCGTGACGGTCTCGGTGAGATCCACATTCCGGAAAACGAGCCGGGCTCCTCCATCATGCCCGGTAAGGTCAACCCCACCCAGTGTGAGGCGGTGACCATGGTGGCCGTGCAGGTGATGGGCAACGATGTGGCTGTTGGCATGGCGGCCTCGCAGGGCAATTTTGAGCTGAATGTGTTTATGCCGGTGACGATCTACAATTTCCTGCAGTCGGCACGGCTGCTGGCCGAGGCGATCGTCTCCTTCAACAAGAATTGTGCTGTCGGCATCACCGCCAACCGCGAGAAGATGGCGCACAATCTGCACAATTCGCTGATGCTGGTAACGGCGCTGAACCCCTACATCGGCTATGAGAATGCGGCCAAGACGGCCAAAAAAGCCTATAAGGACAACATCTCGCTCAAGGAGGCCTGCGTGCAGCTGGGCTTCCTGACGGCGGAGAAATTTGACGAGGTATTCCACCCGGAGCAGATGGTGTAATGCCGCACGGAAACTGTATGGGAGGAAAGCAATGAAAGTCAGTTATTTTCCCGGTTGTACCCTCCGTACCAAGGCAAAGGAGCTGGACCGCTATGCGCGCCTGTGCGCCGAACGGCTCGGCGTGGAGCTGTGTGAGATCCCCGATTGGCAGTGCTGCGGCGGTGTGTTTGTCAGCGCGCGGGATGAGATTGCCACCAAGCTGCCCAGCGTGCGTGCGCTGGCAGCTGCGCGGGACAGCGGCCAGCCGCTGGTCACGGTCTGCTCGGCCTGCCACAATGTGATCAAGCAGACCAACCACGCGATGCAGACGGACGCCGACTTTGCCGACCGGGTGAACCGGTATATGGCACAGGATAAAAACCCGACGGCCCCCTACCATGGGGAAACGCCGGTGTACCACTATCTGGAGCTGCTGCGCGATACCGTCGGCTTTGATAAGCTGCGCGAGGCGGTGGTGCATCCGCTGACCGGCCGGAAAATCGCCGCCTACTACGGCTGCCTACTGCTGCGTCCCGGCAAGGTGATGCAGATGGATGATGTGGAAAATCCGCAGATACTGGAGCAGCTGATCCGGGCGATCGGCGCCGAGCCGGTCATCTACCCGCAGCGCAATGAGTGCTGCGGCGGCTATGTGGCGCTGGAGGATCCTGCCTCCGCACAGAAAAAATCGCAGACCGTCAGCGGCAGCGCGGCTGCCCACGGCGCCGAGCTGATCGTGACGGCCTGCCCGCTGTGTAAGTATAACCTTGTGAAGAACGAAAGCCCCGTGCCGGTGGTGTATTTCACCGAGCTGCTGGCGGAGGCACTGGGCGTGAAGGAGGATACGCATGCAGAGCAAAACTGAAAAGCAGAAGGAACAGCTTCTGCGCATGAGCGGCGTTAATCCACTGAAGTGTATGCGCTGCGGTAAGTGTTCGGCAACCTGCCCTTCCTATGACGAGATGGAGTATCATCCGCACCAGTTTGTGTATATGGTGGAGATCGGCGACATTGAAACGCTGATGAAGTCTCCCTCCATTTACAAGTGCCTGTCCTGCTTTGCCTGCGTGGACCGCTGCCCGCGCGGCGTGGAGCCGGCCAAGCTGGTGGAGGCGATCCGCCTGAGCGTGATCCGCGAAAAGGGGCAGAACCACCTGACAGCGAACGATATCCCCGGCCGCATTGACGACGATACCCCGCAGCAGGCGGTTATGAGCGCCATGCGGAAATATGCGAAATAAGAAAGGAGAAGCAGAACCGTGCAGAGAATAGGTGTATTTGTATGCCACTGCGGCACGAACATTGCCGGCACAGTGGATGTGGCAGCGGTTGCCAAGGCCATCCGGCAGGAACCGGGTGTTGTTTTCTCCACTGATTACCCCTATATGTGCTCCCAGGCCGGGCAGGACATCATCAAGCAGGCGGTGGCGGAGCATAAGCTGACCGGCATTGTGGTGTGCTCCTGCTCCCCCCGTATGCATGAGGCGACCTTCCGCAAAACGGCGGCTGCCGCCGGTCTGAACCCGTACATGGTGGAGATCGCCAATATCCGTGAGCAGTGCTCCTGGGTACATAAGGAGATGCCCGTGGGTACGGAAAAGGCGATTATTCTGGCCAAGGCGGCCGTAGCCAAGGTGAATCTGAATACCCCGCTGACCCCCGGCGAAAGCCCGGTGACCAAGCGGGCACTGGTGATCGGCGGCGGTATTGCCGGTATCCAGACGGCGCTGGACATTGCCGATGCCGGCTTCCCGGTGGATATCGTGGAGACCAAGCCCACCATCGGCGGCAAGATGGCGCAGCTGGATAAGACCTTCCCGACGCTCGACTGCGCCGCCTGCATCCTGACCCCCAAGATGGTGGATGTGGCGCAGAATGAGAAGATCCGCATTTTCTCCTACTCCGAGGTAACGGCGGTCAAGGGCTTCGTGGGCAACTTTGATGTGACCATCAAGCGCCGGGCGCGCTATGTGAAGGAGGATGTGTGCACCGGCTGCGGTCTGTGCACCGAAAAATGCCCGCAGAAGAAGGTGCCCAACGAGTTTAACCTCGGCATGGACAACCGTCATGCGATCTATATCCCCTTTGCCCAGGCGGTGCCGAAGGTGGCCACCATTGACCCGAATTACTGCATGATGCTCAAGAACGGCAAGTGCGGCGTCTGCTCCAAGGTCTGCAGCGCCGGCGCCATTGATTATCAGGCGAAGGATGAGTATGTGGAGGAAAAGTACGGCGCCATTGTGGTGGCGACCGGCTTCAATCCCATCTCCATGGAGAAGTTTGACGAGTTTGCTTACTCGCAGTCCAAGGATGTCATCACCTCGCTGGAGCTGGAGCGCCTGATGAACGCGGCCGGCCCCACCGGCGGCACGCTGCTGCGGCCCTCGGATGGTGAGCACCCGCACAAGATCGTGTTTGTGCAGTGTGTTGGCTCCCGCTGTGCGGTCTGCGCGGAAAAGGGCAAGGAATACTGCTCCAAAATCTGCTGCATGTACACGGCCAAGCACGCCATGCTGATCCGGGATAAGTACCCGGATACCGATGTGACGGTGTTCTATATTGATGTGCGTACCCCCGGCAAGAATTTCGATGAATTCTACCGCCGTGCGGTGGAGGAATACGGCGTGCACTACATCAAGGGCATGGTCGGTAAGGTTTCACCGGAGGGCAACAAGCTGAAGGTGCAGGGCTCTGACCTGATCTATGGCAAGCAGGTGCATATCGACGCCGATCTGGTGGTGCTGGCTGCGGCGATCGAGCCGGATAAGTCGGCCCGCCCGCTGGCGACTATGCTGACGGCCAGCATGGATACCAACGACTTCTTTACCGAGGCGCACCCGAAGCTGCGCCCGGTGGAAAGCCCCACCGCCGGCGTGTTCCTTTCCGGCACCTGCCAGGGGCCGAAGGATATCCCGGAGACCGTCTCGCAGGCCGGCGCTGCCGCCTCCAAGGTGATCGGGCTGCTGTGCAAGGATAAGCTGACCGGCAACCCCTGCATCGCCCATTCCGATGAGATGATGTGCAACGGCTGCTCCACCTGCGAAAAGGTGTGCCCCTACGGCGCGATCAGCTACCAGGATAAGGAATTCCGTATGCCCGACCGCACCACCAAGGTGCGCCGTGTGGCGGTGGTGAATGAGGCCGTGTGCCAGGGCTGCGGCGCCTGCACGGTGGCCTGCATGTCCGGTGCAATGGATCTGCGCGGCTTCACGACAAAAGAAATCATGGCGGAGGTTGACGCGATATGCAAGTGAATGAATACAAGCCGCTGATCGTGGCGTTCTGCTGCAACTGGTGTTCCTACGCCGGCGCCGATCTGGCCGGCAACAACCGCCTGCACTATCCGGCGGAGATCAAGATCATCCGGGTGCCCTGCTCCTGCCGGGTCAATCCCATGTTCATCCTGCGCGCCTTTCAGCGCGGGGCGGACGGTGTGATCCTGTGCGGCTGCCACCCCGGTGACTGCCACTACACCTCCGGCAACTATTACACCCGCCGCCGCATGGCGCTGCTGTTCTCTATGCTGGATTATCTTGGCATTGAGCGGGAGCGCACCCGCGTGGAGTGGGTCAGTGCCGCTGAGGGCGCCAAGTTTGCCGCCACCATGAACGATTTTGCCGAGAAGGTTGCTGCCCTCGGTGAAAACAAGAGATTGGAGGATTTGCGATGCAAAAAATAACGCGCGAAATTCTCATTGCCAAGGCTGCCGAGCTGCTGGAAAACGGCACGGTGGACTGTGTGCTGGGCTGGAAGGCCGGCGAGTTTGCCTATGATGTGACCCCGGCGGTGTTCACCGATGTCCAGGCGATGGAGCAGGATTTTGTTTTCGGCGATTTCTGCGGGGCGAATTTTTCCAAGTATCTGATCGCGCAGACGGCCAAAAGCGAGAAAAAGGTGCTGGCATTTCTCAAGCCCTGTGATACCTACAGCTTCAACCAGCTGCTGACGGAGCACCGCTTTGACCGCGAAAAGGTATATGCGGTCGGCGTGCCCTGCGAGGGCATGCTGGATGCGGCGCTGCTGCGCAGCAAGGCGGAGGGCATTCTCTCTGTCAGCGAGGCGGACGGCGATGTGGCTGTGGAGACCCTGTATGACGGCACACGGCACTTTGCCCGTGAGGAGCTGCTGCCCGACCGCTGCCGCCACTGCAAATCCAAAAAGCATGTGGCCTATGATGAGCTGCTGGGCGAGGACGGCGATGTGCTGGACAGCCACCGCTTTGACGAGGTGGAGGCGCTGGAGCGCATGACACCGGACGAGCGCTTTGCTTTCTGGCAGGGGGAGCTTTCCCGCTGCATCCGCTGCAATGCCTGCCGGGATGTGTGCCCGGCCTGCACCTGCGAAAAGTGCGTGTTCGACAACCCGAATTCCGGGGTGGAGAACAAGGCGGCTGCCAACAGCTTTGAAGAGCAGATGTTCCATATTATCCGGGCATTCCATGTGGCGGGGCGCTGCACCGACTGCGGCGAGTGCTCCCGCGTGTGCCCGCAGCATATACCGCTGCACCTGCTCAACCGCAAATTCATCAAGGATATCGACGCTTTCTACGGCGAATACCAGGCCGGTGCCGAGGTTGGCAGCCGTGCCCCGATTGTGAACTATACCACGGACGACCCGGAGCCGGCCGAGGCAGTGGAAAGGGGTGGCGCAAATGCGTAAGATCGCACTGGATAAGCTGGATGCCCTGTTTGCCGCCATCGCGGCGGATAAGCCGCTGTACCTGCCGGTGGATACCACGGCCGGTGCCCGCTTTGAGCCGTGGGCCGAGGGCAAGAAGCTTTCGGAAAGCCTGAATACCATCCGCAGCGCTAAGGACTTTTTCTTCCCCCAGACGGAAAACCTGATGGATTTCAAGGTTGAGGGCAAGCAGGTGGAGATCGTTGATACCCGCAAGCCGGGCGAGGACTTTGTTCTGTTCGGTGTGCGCGCCTGCGATGTGCGCAGCTTTGCGGTGCTTGACCGGGTGTTTCTGGCCGAGCCGGCGGATACCTATTACCAGGATCGCCGCGCACACGGCATCATCGTCTCGCTGGCCTGCACCCGCCCGGTGGAGACTTGCTTCTGCGGCACCTTTGGCATTGATGCCGCGGAGCCGGAGGGGGATGTGGTGTGCCACAAGACGGAGGATGCCCTCTATCTGGACGCTAAGAGCGAAAAGGGCGCGGCGCTGCTTACCTCCCTGGAGGCACTGACCGAGCCGGCCGATGAGGCGGCGGTGGAGACGCAGCGCGCGACTATCCGTGAGCGGCTGGGCAAGCTGCCGCTGGCGACACTGTCGGCTGACGCTTTCGGCGCCGGCAAAACGGAGCAGTTTTTCAATGCCCCGGAGTGGAAGAAGCTGTCGGAAAGCTGCCTTGGCTGCGGCACCTGCACCTTTGTGTGTCCCACCTGCCAGTGCTACGATATCAAGGATTTCAATACCGGGCACGGCATCAAGCGTTTCCGCTGCTGGGACAGCTGCATGTATTCGGAGTTTACCAAGATGTCGGCCGGCCAGCCGCGTCTGACCCAGCTTGAGCGCTTCCGTCAGCGGTTTATGCACAAGCTGGTGTATTACCCCACCAACAATGACGGGCTGTTCTCCTGCGTCGGCTGCGGCCGCTGCATGGCCAAGTGCCCCATTCAGATGAACATTGTGAAAGTGATGAAGAAGCTGGGAGGTGGCGAGAATGGCTGAGCAGCGGGAACCCCTGATGCCGGTAATCGGTGTGGTGACGGATATCCGCATCGACACCCCGGATGTCAAGACCTTCCGCGTGGTAACGCCGGACGGCAAAAAGGCCTTTGAGCACAAGCCGGGACAGTGCGCGATGCTGTCGGTGCCCGGCGTGGGCGAGGCGATGTTTTCCATTACTTCTTCGCCTACAAACGAAGAGTACATGGAGTTTTCCATCAAAAAGTGTGGCTGTGTGACCGAATGGCTGCACTCCATGGAGGTGGGGCAGCAGATCACCATCCGCGGCCCCTATGGCCACCCGTTTCCGGTGGATACCGAGTTTGTCGGGCACGATCTGCTGTTTGTGGCCGGCGGTATCGGCCTTGCGCCGCTGCGTTCGGTGATCAACTATTGCCGGCACTACCGCGACCGCTACGGTAAGCTGGATATTGTGTACGGCTCCCGTTCCAAGCAGGATTTGGTGGACTATAAGGAGATCATTGACGAATGGGCGAACGATGCCGGCGTGAGCGTGCACCTGACCATCGACCGGGAGCAGCCGGAGTGGGACGGCCATGTGGGCTTTGTGCCGAACTATGTGAAGGAGCTGGGCTTCTCCACCGATAAGATCGCCATTCTCTGCGGCCCACCCATCATGATCAAATTCACGCTGGCCGGTCTGCAGGAGCTGGGCTTTGATAAGACCCAGGTGTATACCACCCTGGAGCTGCGCATGAAGTGCGGCATCGGCAAATGCGGCCGCTGCAATGTGGGCGCCAAGTATGTCTGCAAGGATGGCCCGGTGTTCCGCTTTGACCAGCTTGACGAGCTGCCCAACGAGTATTGATAAGGAGAATGTGCGTTATGGAAAACATGGTCAATGTTTACCTGTTCGGCAAGAAATACAGTGTGCCGGATAACCTGACGATCATGCGCGCGATGGAGTATGCCGGCTACCAGCTGGTGCGCGGCTGCGGCTGCCGCAATGGCTTTTGCGGTGCCTGCGCCACCATCTACCGCATCAAGGGCGACCGTGAGCTGAAAACCTGCCTGGCCTGCCAGACCAAGGTGGAGAACGATATGTATGTGGCAACGCTGCCTTTCTTCCCGCTGGTCAAGCAGGTGTATGACATCGAGAAGATCAAGCCCACCGAGCAGATCATGATGCAGCTGTATCCGGAGATCTACGCCTGCGTTGGCTGCAATGCCTGCACCAAGAGCTGTACGCAGGGGCTGAATGTGATGCAGTACATCGCCTATGCGCAGCGCGGCGAGTTTGATAAGTGCGCCGAGGAGTCCTTTGACTGCGTGATGTGTGGCGTGTGCTCCTCCCGCTGCCCGGCCGGTATCTCCCACCCGCAGGTGGCCATGCTGGCGCGGCGCCTGAATGGCAAGTACCTTGCCCCTAAGACGCAGCACCTGGCCGACCGTGTACAGGAGATTAAGGACGGCACCTTTACCGAGCTGATTGAAAGCCTGATGGGCAAGCCGGTGGAGGAGCTGAAGGAGCTTTACAACAACCGCGAGATCGAGAAATAAGGAGGGCTCAGTATGTATCCGAAGGAATTTGCGGCATCCCTGAAGGCGGTGGAGGCGGCACGCGCGGCCAATATCGCCTATGAGCCTGCCCGGATGACGGCGGATGAAAAGGACGCGCTGCTGGCGGCCTATCATCCGGACTATAAGCGCAGCGAGTTTGCAACCCTGCAGATCGGCCCCAACAAAGGCGAGGAGGTCCCGCATGAGCTGTGCGAGATGCTGCAGGCACACAGCCGTATCCAGGCGGCGGATGTCGATCTGTCCGATGTGCGGTATGATGTGGATGTGCTGATCATCGGCGGCGGCGGCGCGGGCGCCTCGGCGGCGATTGAGGCGGATAACGCCGGCGCCAAAACGATGATCGTGACCAAGCTGCGCATCGGCGATGCCAACACCATGATGGCGGAGGGCGGTATCCAGGCGGCGGATAAGCCGAATGATTCCCCGGCCATCCACTTTGTGGACGCCTTTGGCGGCGGCCACTACGCAGCCAAGCGTGAGCTGCTGGCCAAGCTGGTGTGTGACGCTCCGGAGGCCATCCAGTGGCTCAATGACCTGGGTGTGGAATTCGACAAGGCGCCGGACGGCACCATGATCACCACCCACGGCGGCGGCACCTCCCGCAAGCGTATGCATGCGGCCAAGGACTATTCGGGTGCCGAGATCATGCGCACCCTGCGCGATGAGGTGCTCAATCGCGGTATCCCGGTGGTGGACTTTACAGCGGCCATTGAGCTGATCCTGGACGAAAACGGCCATGCGGCCGGCGCGGTGCTGATGAACATGGAGACCCACGAACTGATGGTTGCCCGTGCCAAAACCGTGATCATCGCGACCGGCGGTGCCGGCCGGATGCACTATCAGGGCTTCCCGACCTCCAACCACTATGGGGCGACGGCGGACGGCCTGGTGCTCGGCTACCGCGTCGGCGCCAAGCTGCTGTATGCCGATACGCTGCAGTATCACCCGACCGGTGCGGCGTTCCCGCAGCAGATCTTCGGTGCGCTGGTGACGGAAAAGGTGCGTTCTCTGGGCGCCAAGCTGGTCAACCGCGATGGCAAGGTCTTTATGCACCCGCTGGAGACGCGTGATGTGGCGGCTGCCTCGATCATCCGGGAGTGCTCCGACCGCGGCCAGGGTGTGGATACCGGCAGCGGCGAGGCTGTGTGGCTGGACACCCCCATGATCGAAGCGATCGGCGGCGAGGGCACGATTGAAAAGCGCATCCCTGCCATGATGCGGATGTTTGGCAGCTACGGCATTGACATCCGTAAGGAGCCGATCCTGGTTTATCCCACGCTGCACTATCAGAACGGCGGCCTGGATATCACAGTGGACGGCATGACGACCAATGTGGAGAACCTGTTTGTAGCCGGCGAGGCTGTTGGCGGCATCCACGGGCGTAACCGTCTGATGGGCAATTCGCTGCTGGACATCATCGTCTTTGGCCGCACAGCCGGGCAGAATGCAGCGAAAAAGTCCCAGGGGGTCACCGTGGGCGAGCTGACGCTGGAGCACATCGCCCGGTTCGATGCGGAGCGCGCGGCTGCCGGGATCGAAACCGATGCGGTTTCCCCGAAGCTGCTGCCCGATTACCGCCGCAAAATGTCGAAGGCGGAATAAAAAAACTGATAAAGAAAGCCGGTCAACAACATGATCATTGATTTACTGGAAGCCCTGACAATCTTCTGCTTCGGCCTTTCCTGGCCGATCTCTATCCGCAAATCGTGGGTCTCCCGCACGGCCAAGGGGAAAAGCCTCTTTTTTGAGGTGTTCCTGCTGATTGGCTATGCCTGCGGCATTGCCAAAAAGACCATTGAGTGCGCGGGACTGTGCGGCGTTGAGCCGAAATCGGGCTTCATCTTTTTCCTCTCCTTCTTCTTCTATGTGCTGAATTTCATCGAGATCTCCATTGATGCGGCGCTGTACTTCCGCAACAAGAAGCTGGACGAGGCTGCGGAGCTTGCGGCGAAGGTGAATGCCTGACCTGCAGCCCTGAAAAAAAGCTGTTACCACGAAAAATCCCCCGCGCAGGCCGGAAGGGGCACTGCGCCGGGGAATTTTTCCGTTGTGTGCACCCTTTCCTCCGGGCGGCTGCATAGTCCGGCGCCGGGGCTGCTGTGCAAAAGTGCGGCGGCTCGGCGTTTTCTGTTGACATCCAGGGGAAAGTATGGCACACTATGGGAAGAGAAAAGAGGGTTACGCATGCAGGTTTATCGGTTCGACCGCCCGCAGCATCTGCGGACGGCTGTGCTGGCACTGGCTGCCGAGCCGGCGCTGTCCCCGCAGGAGATCAGCCGCCGGCTGTACCGGCAGTTCGGATGCTCCCCGGCGGCGCTGGTGGCGGAGCTTTCGCCGGTGCAGGCGGCCGCCCTGCGCCGGGAGCTGCAGCGGCGCGGCAGCACGGCCCTGCTCACACTGCTGTTCGGAGAGGAGCAATGACAATGGCGACAACAGAAAAAAAGGCTCTGATCGCTATGAGCGGCGGGGTAGATAGCTCGGTGGCCGCCGCCCTGATGCAGCAGGCGGGCTATACCTGCATCGGCGTGACGATGAAGCTGCATGAGGGCAGCGGTGAGCAGCCGCGCGAAAAGGCCTGCTGTACTCAATCGGATGCAGAGGATGCCCGGCAGGTGGCCTATTCGCTCGGTATGCACTACTATGTGTTCAACTATACGGCGGATTTCTCCGCACAGGTGATTGACCGCTTTGTGGCGGCCTATGAGAAGGGGTATACCCCCAATCCCTGCATTGATTGCAACCGGTACATGAAGTTTGCCCGCCTGTATGAGCAGGGGCGGCTGCTGGGGTACGATACCATTGCCACAGGGCACTATGCCCGTGTGGTATATGATGCAGCCAGCGGTCGCTACAAGCTGAAAAAGGCACGCAACCTGGCAAAGGATCAGACCTATGTGCTGTATTTCCTTACCCAGGAGCAGCTGGCGCACACCTGTTTTCCTCTGGGGGAGATGCCGGATAAGGAGGCGGTGCGGGCGTATGCCGAGGCGCACGGCTTCTATAATGCCCGCAAGCATGACAGCCAGGATATCTGCTTTGTGGAAAACGGGAAGTATGCGGAGTTCATCTGCGGCTACACCGGCCGGGAATATCCGCACGGCGAGTTTGTGGACACCGACGGCCGGGTGCTGGGAGAGCATAAGGGCATGATCGCCTATACGGTCGGGCAGCGCAAGGGGCTGGGGCTATCCCTGCCGGCGCCGCTGTATGTGTGCCGCAAGGACATGGCGCATAACCGGGTGGTGCTGGCGCCGGAGCCGGCGCTGTACAGTGACCGGCTGACAGCGGAGGATTTCAACTGGATCGCCGGCGAGGTGCCGGCTGCGCCGCTGCGGGCGGCCGCCCGCACCCGCTATTCGGCCAGGGAGGCGCCGGCCACGGTAACACCACTGCCGGATGGCCGGGTGCAGATCGTATTCGACACGCCGCAGCGGGCAATCACGCTCGGTCAGGCGGTCGTGGTATATGATGGGGATGAGGTGCTGGGTGGCGGCACCATAACGGAGGTATGAAATGATCTATACAGTAACACTGAATCCGGCGCTGGATCACACACTGCAGCTGGATCGTCTGCAGCCTGGTAGGCTGCACCGTGCGCAGGCGGCCGTGCTGGCCGCCGGCGGCAAGGGGATCAATGTTTCCCGCGTACTGACAAGGCTTTCGGTGCCCAATACCGCACTGCTGCTGGCGGCCGGCGGGACGGGGCAGCTGCTGCAGACCCTGCTGCAGGCAGAGGGGGTGGAGACCCGCCCCCTCTTTTTGCCGCGGGGCAGCACCCGTATCAATGTGAAGCTGCTGGCCGGAGAAGAAACCGAGCTGAATCCCCCCGGCCCCGCGGTGGATGCTGCGGACTTTGCTCGGCTGTGTGCGCAGGTGCGCACGCTGCAGCCGGGGGACTGGCTGTGCCTGTGCGGCAGCCTGCCGCCGGGTCTGCCGGCGGATGCCTATTGCCGGCTGCTGGAGGCTGTGGGGAAAGAGGTGCACACCGTACTGGATACGGCCGGCGAGGCCTTGGCAGCGGCTCTGCCGGCGCACCCCGGCCTGATCAAGCCGAACCGTGCAGAGCTGGAGGCACTGGTAGGACATCCGCTGCCGGATGACACCTCGCTGGTGACCGCCGCCCGCCAGCTGCAGGCGCGCGGTGCCGGGGCGGTGCTGATTTCTCTTGGCGGTGAGGGGGCGCTGCTGGTGCTGCCGGATGGGCAGGTGCTGCGGCAGCCGGCACCGCGCGGCCGGGTGCAGGGTACGGTCGGCGCCGGCGACTCGACTGTGGCCGGCTATGTGGCTGCCGCCGCAGCCGGAGGAACGCCGCGGCAGGCATTGGCGCTGGCGGTGGCTGCCGGCAGTGCCACGGCCTTTGCCCCGGGGCTGGCTGACCGGGAAACGCTGCAGCAGCTGTGGCAGAAGGCCGCCATTTCGACATAATACCGATGTGGGCGCCGGGCAAACGAAATTTTTTGTTGCTTTTTGTTTTCGGCGGTGGTATAATGACCCATACGCGTATTTTGCGCAGGATGCACGAAAACGAAAAAAGGGAGCTTTCGGAGGATGAAACAAAAACTGACAACCAAGGAATACATCTATGTGGCGAGCATGCTGTTCGGCCTGTTTTTCGGCGCCGGCAACCTGATCTTCCCGATCCATCTTGGGCAGCTGGCGGGCAGCAATGTCTGGCCGGCCGTCATCGGCCTGCTGATCACGGCCGTGGGGATGCCGCTGATGAGTGTGGCGGCGCTGGGCGTTAGCCGCAGCGAGGGGCTGTTTCAGCTCAGCAGCAAGGTTGGCCGGCCGTATGCCTACTTTTTCACCTGCCTGCTGTACCTGACCATTGGGCCGTTTTTCGCCATCCCGCGCTGTGCAACGACCTCTTTCACTGTGGGGCTGGAGCAGGTGCTGCCGGAGGGACACACGCGGGTGTACCTGCTGCTGTTCACGCTGCTGTTTTTTGCGGCGGCGCTGCTGTTCTCCCTGTTCCCCGGTAAGATCCTGACCTGGGTCGGTAAGATCCTCAATCCCTGCTTCCTGCTGTTCCTCGGCATACTGGTGGTGGTATCGCTGGTCAATCCCGCCACAACCATCGGCAGCGTGGAGCCGCTGGACGACTATGCTACGCAGCCGTTCTTCGCCGGCTTTCTGGAGGGCTACAACACCATGGATGTGCTGGCCGGGCTGGCCTTCGGCATTGTGGTGGTGCAGGTCATCCGCGGGCTTGGGGTGGAAAAGGAGAGCGACATTGCCGCCAATACGGTGCGTGCCGGTGTGTTCAGCTGCCTGCTGATGGCGCTGATCTATGTGGCGGTGACGATCGTCGGTGTGCAGAGCCGCGGTGTCTTTGCGGCCAGCGAGAACGGCGGCATCGCCTTTGCGCAGATTGCCCAGCATTATCTTGGGTTTGCCGGCCTGCTGGTGCTTGCTGCCACAGTCACGCTGGCCTGCCTGAAGACGGCTGTCGGCCTGATTACCAGCTGCTCAGAGGCCTTTGTGGCCATGTTCCCGAAGGGGCCGGGCTATCGCGTGTGGGCGATCATTTTCAGCGCGGTTTCTTTCCTGTTTGCGAATTTTGGCCTGAGCTCGATTATTGAATTCTCCATTCCGGTGCTGATGTTCCTCTATCCGCTGGCAATCACCCTGGCGCTGCTGGCGCTGTTTGGCCGCTTCTTCGGTCATGACCGGGTGGTTTACGGCTGGACTACCGGCTTCACGCTGATTGCTGCAGTGTACGATCTGCTGAAGGCGCTGCCGGACGGCCTGCGCGCTGCCTGCGGCTTGGATGGCGTGATCAAGGCGATCGGCGGAGTGCTGCCCTTTGCCGGGATCGGTCTCGGCTGGGTCTGCCCGGCGGCGATCGGTCTGCTGATCGGCCTGGTGATCCACTTTGTCCGCGGTGGCCGTCAGATGCAGGCACGGGCGTAAATTTTCAGAAAAAACAACCCGGCGCCCCGACCTTCAAGGTTGGGACGCCGGGTTATTTCTATGTGCAAAACTCAGGAAAGATAGCGCTCCCAGAATACCTCCTGCCACCCATCGGTGGCAAAACCGGCACGGATCGCCTCACAGAGCAGCTGCAGCTTTTGTCGGAGTGCAGGGCACTGCATCAGGGCGTCGCTTTGGTAGTTTTCCGGCGCCATGACTGCCTCCATCACGCGGGCGCGGTCCTCGGCGGGCGCGATCTTGGCATATGGATCGACGAAATAGACCTCCTGGTCATGGCCGTAGGTGTAGCGCAATTGTTTGGTGTAGTCATCCGATGCGTATAGATAACGGAACTCGGCCGGGTTGCAGGCCTCCCATGCCCCGTCCCCGAAGCGCCGGTTGGCGGTTGCTGCCAGCTTCTGTTCGGTGGCGTGCCATATCTCATGGTACAGGGTGGCCGCCGGTGCACCGTCGCGGATATTGACGACGATATTGTACCACTCCCGGCTGGTATAGGCATAGCCCACGGTGTCCAGCGAATTGGTGATGGGGCCGGTGAGCATGAACCGGAGGCCGCCGGTATCGCCGGTGGGGCGGAACTGGCGGAAAAAGCCCTCCGGGTAGCGGCGCAGTACGCTGTCCAGCGTATTCAGCGCCTCCTCCACAACGAGGGAGTGCCGGCTGTACAGGCCAAGGGAGCCGGTTGTCATCACCTTAAAATCGGAGTAGGTGCAGGGGATGGTGCATTCTTCCCCCAGCAGGATGCGTATGCCATAGGTCTGCTCCAGCTCATCGGCGTGGCGGCGGCAGCCGCTCAGCACGCTCTCGGCCGGCAGGAGCGCCAGGCTGTTGCGGTAGCTCTCCAGCAGCGCCTGCTCGGCCATCTGCGGATGGGAGAATGGCGTGCCGCCAACGGCGTGTGAAAAGGACAGCCGCCGCGGATCTACCAGGGTGAGCGAGTAGCCCTCCTCCTGTGGGGTGCACAGCAGAAGCTTCTCTCCGATGGCGACGCCGCTCTCCACGCCGGGGATGCCGAGGGGGGCCAGCGGACAGCCATACAGCCCGAAGCGATCCAGGCGGCTGTCCATGTATAGTAGCATGGCGGTGGTGCTCTGCGCCTCATCCACCCGGCCGATGAAATAGGGAACCCCTGTGATGGCGGAGAGACCGCCCACGCTGCCTGCCGGCAGCTCCAGCATGGCGGTGCCGTCCAGCCGGCCGAGCACGGCAGTGCCGGCCTCTGCCGGCAGATCCGCAAACAGATCACCGAACAGGGTGGGGGCGGACAGCCGCTCAGTGTATACAGCGGTACTGCCATCGGTCAGGTCAATCACGGCGCAGCAGGTGGTCTCCTTATAGGCGTCGGTGTAGGCAGTGGTAACCAGGCGTTCCTGCGTGGGATGGATGCCGGTAACCGCGGCAAACCGCAGATCATCCTGCGTAGCCAGGGGGGAAATCTCCCCACTTGCCGTATCCAGTGCCCACAGCAGCCCGGAAAGGGCATAATAATACTGCCGGCCGTCCGGCGAAAGGACGCCCTCAGCCGTTTGCACCGGCAGGGTGGAAACTGTCTCCAGTGCCTCGTTCAGCTGGTACAGCGTCCGGCCGGCGGTATCGAGAAAAAAGCCGCTGCCGTTTTCGGTACTGACGCCGAGCGGCTGCAGCGAAACCGCCAGAGAAACGGTATGCAGCAGAGTATCCCGCGCTGTATCCACACAATACAGCCTGGTTAACGGCTGTCCCTCGCGATTGACACCGGCGGCACAGATGACCACCCGTGTATCATCCAGGGGCAGAAAGGAGGGGGCAACGGTGGGGACAACACAGGTCAGTGGCACGGCCGGCTGCCGCCAGCGGCGGATATGCAGCCATGCACAGGCAATGCCGGCAAACAGCGCGGCCAGCAGGAGGCCGGCCGTGATAAAAGCAATCGTCCGTCGGCTGTAGTTTAAGGCAATGCGCCGCATAGGCTCCCTCTCCTTTCCGTAGGATAGCGTCTGACAGAGAGAATTATACCGCGTTTATGCGGCAAAAAGCAATAGAAAATGCCAAAATCTGTAGACAAAGCAGTCGGGGTACAGTAGTTTTTTCGGCTAAACAGCGTCCTTATCGGCTTTGTTGCCCTCCGCTCAGAATAC
>ERZ808246.205-NODE-205-length-51856-cov-4.039536_pt1 | contig 51856 bp, 43 predicted proteins | sample MGYA00521083_ERZ808246 | MGnify/ENA primary metagenome ERZ808246 (study PRJEB31516, sample SAMN03275577) | gut metagenome | biome: mammalia-associated habitat; material: feces | host: Papio cynocephalus | place: Kenya | collected 2012-07-07 ... | reverse complement strand
AACCAAGGGACTAACACCCTTTTATTATTCAACTGACAAAATCTTTACTCCAACGGACGGAAATAAAAGCAGCTGCAGCGCATATGCGCCACAGCTGCTTGTTTACAGGATCGATTTGCTTGTTTACGGCTGAAAGGAAGGAGAATCAGTCCTCCTTCTTCAGGCTGGAAGACTTGCCGGCAACCTTGGAATATCCTGCGAGCAGGAGAGATCCGAGAACGCCGATGATGATAATGTTGCCAAGGAATGCGAAAGCGCCCTGCAGGAAAACCTTGGCAGCGGGCTCTGCGTAGACAACGATGTCCAGAACCGGAGCAACGACAATCCATGCAACCGCGTTGGCAACAACCTGAACGACGTTGAACAGGACGATGTTCTTCTTGTCAAAGCCGCCCTCTCTTACGGCAAACTTCTTTGCAAAAGCACCGACCGCGATGCCGACAACGGCTTCCGGGAATACCCAGCTCCACCATACGGAACCATAAAAGAGCGCATCGCCGAGCGCATGGCCGAGAAGTCCGATGACTGCGCCGACCAGCGGTCCGAAGACTGCGGAAAGGAATGCGAGAACGGCCATTCTGGGCTGCAGAGAGGTGTTCGGGATACCGATCGGGATCTGAACCTCGGTCAGAACAACGAACAGAGCGGTTCCGATACCGATTGCAACAACTTCCTTGATACCAAATTTCTTATTCATTACAGTGCCTCCTCATAAGGTTGTAGATGGATATCTCTTCGCCGCAGATACGGCGGATCTTTCTCTTCAGTCTAGCACAGCAAAAAAGTGTGTCAATGTGTCAAAAACAGGGATGTGTCCGCAAGTGGCCAAGTTGTTTTTTATCTGGGAGGTTCTGACTTTATAAAAATTTTATAGTAAGAGTTGACAAACTGCGTTAGTGATAATAAACTACAGTCTGCGTTAGTTCATGCGAACTAATTTTTATTATCTGATAGTAATTTTCGTGGTACTCATGGTAATAGAAAGGAGACGGAGCACATGATGCCTTTAGCTTTTGCCAAGACCGGCGATAAGGTACTGGTTGCCCGGATCGGCGGCAGCGAAGAGGGGAAGAAACACCTGGAAGACCTCGGCTTTGTCGTGGGAACGCAGGTGGAAATCATCTCTGCAAGCGGTGACGGCAACATTATTGTCAATCTGAAGGAATCCAGATTGGCGATCACATCACAGATGGCAGCCAAAATCATGATTAACTGACCGTGCTATGCAGGGTCAGCGCAGGAATAATATGAGGAGGAATGAAAAATGAAGACACTTCGAGATGTCGCAGTCGGACAGACCGCAACCGTCGTGAAGATTCACGGCGAGGGCGCTCTGAAAAGACGAATCATGGACATGGGAATCACCAAGGGAACGGAGATCTATGTCCGCAAGGTAGCTCCGCTGGGAGACCCGGTTGAGGTCACCGTGCGCGGCTATGAGCTGTCTCTTCGCAAAGAGGATGCAGATATTCTGGAAATGGCGTAATCTCTGCAGCTTCCTGCAGAAATCACAGCGCGTGAGCGCAGAAAAAGAAAATGCCGGGTTCATCCGCATTTTCACCAAAGAGATTTCAGTTATTGCAAAGCAGAAAAGAGGAACAAAGAGATGGAAATCAAAATCGCATTGGCCGGCAATCCGAACTGCGGCAAAACAACCCTGTTCAATAACCTGACCGGCAGCAATCAGTACGTCGGCAACTGGCCGGGAGTTACGGTTGAGAAGAAGGAAGGCCGTCTGAAGGATCACAAGGACGTTATCATCCAGGACCTTCCCGGTATTTACTCCCTGAGCCCGTATACCCTGGAAGAGGTCGTCACCCGTAATTACATTGTGAACGAGAAGCCGGATGCCGTTCTCAACATTGTGGATGGAACGAACATCGAGCGCAACTTGTATCTGACCACACAGCTCATTGAGATCGGAATTCCGGTGGTTATTGCCATCAACATGATGGATCTGGTCCGTAAGAACGGAGACAACATCGACATCAAGAAGCTCGGACAGGAGCTCGGCTGTAAGGTTATCGAGATCTCCGCACTGAAGAACGAGCACACGATGGAGGCTGCAGAGCTGTGCATCGAGGCAGCAAAGGAAGGCAAGAAGGAGGAGCTTCCTCACGTCTTCACCGGCAGCGTTGAGCATGCCATTGCACATATCGAAGAGTCCATTCAGAATGTTGTGGACAAGCAGGAGCTTCGCTGGTACGCCATCAAGATTTTTGAGCGCGACAGCAAGGCACTGGAGCAGCTGAAGCTGGATCCGGCTCTGATGCAGCATATGGAGCAGCACATCAAGGACTGCGAGAAGGAGCTGGATGATGATGCAGAGTCCATCATCACGAATCAGAGATATACCTATATCACAGATCTCATCAAAAAGACTGTAAAGAAAGGTAAGCAGCCGGGAGCACTGACAACCTCCGACAAGATTGACCGGATCGTGACAAACCGATGGCTGGCACTTCCGATTTTTGCGGCAGTTATGTTCATTGTTTATTATATTTCGGTCACTACACTCGGCACCATTGTAACCGATTGGACCAACGATACGCTGTTCGGAGCATGGATTCAGCCTGGCGTGGAGACACTTCTGACCAATGCAGGGGCATCGGATTGGCTGATTTCTCTCGTCGTTGACGGTATCATTGGCGGCCTTGCAGCACCGATCGGCTTCGTTCCGCAGATGGCAATTGTGTTCCTGTTCCTGAGCTTCCTCGAGGATGTCGGCTACATGGCACGTGTTGCATTCATCATGGACCGTATCTTCCGCAGATTCGGCCTCTCCGGAAAGAGCTTCATTCCGTTCCTGATTTCCTCCGGCTGCGGCGTTCCCGGCATCATGTCCACCCGTACAATTGAGTCTGAGAAGGACCGCCGGATGACCATGATCACGACGACCATGATCCCCTGCGGCGCAAAGCTTCCGGTCATCGCCCTGATCGCCGGATATCTGATGGGCGGTGCATGGTGGATGGCACCCTGCATGTATTTCGCAGGTATCGCTCTGGTTATCGTTTACTGCATCATTCTGAAGAAGACCAAGGTCTTCTCCGGAGATCCGGTTCCGTTCGTTATGGAGCTTCCCGCTTATCACCTTCCTTCCCTGAAGGGCATTCTTCTTCATGTCTGGGAGCGTGTATGGGCATTTATGAAGAAGGCAGGAACCATCCTGTTCCTGTGCTGCGCAGTTATGTGGTTCCTTGGAAGCTTTGGCTTTACAGATGGCACCTTCGGATTGGTTGATTCGGCAGATTCCCTGCTGGCATCCATTGGCGGTTTCATCGCACCGATTTTCGCTCCTCTTGGCTTTGGTACCTGGCAGGCAGTGGCATCCTCACTGTCCGGCTTCGTGGCAAAGGAAGGTATTGTTTCCACAATGTCTCTTCTTTCTTCCATCGGCGAAGAAATCGAGGAGTACGATGTCTCAATGCATGCAGCATTCCAGGCATTCTTCCCGACCAGCATTGCAGCTGTTTCCTTCCTGATCTTCAACTGCTTCGATTCACCGTGCCTGGCAGCAATCTCTACTATGGCGAAGGAGATCGGAAGCCGGAAGTACTTCTGGTATGCAATCCTGTTCCAGAATGTTGCCGCGTACTGCGTCACACTGATTGTTTACCAGCTGGTCGGTGTTGCGATCGGACAGGTTGTATTCGGACCGGCTACTGTTGTTGCGGGACTTCTGCTGATTGGAGTTCTGTATCTGCTGTTCCGCAAGGATCCTAACAAGGCAGAGGCAGGAGCCGCAGCCAGAGCATAAGTGAAAAAAGGTCCGGGTGCCTTCCTATGACGGAAGAACCAGAACAAAGATTAAGAGAAGAGATGCACCTGAAGGCTGACTGCCTGCAGGTGCATCTTGCATCAGCGGAGTAGAAAAAATGAAAATCAATGTCCCTATCAATCAGGCAGATATCATTATTCTGATTGTTCTTGCAATTCTGTTCGTGTTCGGAATCCGGATTGTCATCGGATTTTTCAAGACACCGGCACATCGGGATACGCAGGATCGTCAGGATGAGCGAAAGGAAGGAGGTCAGTCATGACAGGAATGGTGGTAGATATCGTTGTGCTTGCGGTCATTCTCCTGATCTGTGCTTTGTGCATCCGCAGACTTGTATTAAATAAGAAGAATGGTATCAGCAACTGCTCTGGCTGCACGGGCTGCTCTTCACAAGGCGGAAGCTGCACAGCCAATGTGCCGGACCGGTTTAAACTGAAGAAGCACGGATGAATGGCCGGCGTTCTGAAAAGGTGTTAGCAGGCAAACTACGCAGCCTGAGCAGTGTCTGTAACAGGACGGAACCGGTATAGGCAATGCTGCCGGGAAGGAGCAGAATGGTACAGGTTACAGTTGGAATTGATGGAATGATGTGCGGCATGTGTGAGGCCCATGTTGGAGATGCCATCCGGAAGCAGTTCCCGGAGGCAAAGAAGGTTTCTGCCTCTGCGGGAAAGGGAGAAGCGAAGTTTCTTTTGGAAAAGGAGCTTCCGAAGCCGATGCTGGAGCATGAGCTTCATGCGGCGGTGGATCCTCTTGGATACAGAATTCTTTCGGTTGCAGTCGGAGAGCCGGAGGCAAAGAAAGGCTTTTTCCACTTCGGAAGATAATCCAATCTATGCTGTCAGCGTTTTCAATTCATAAGGAACGTGTATAATGTGGACTGTGTCCGGAAGCTGCCGGGCATGGTCTTTTTTGATATATACGGCAGAGCGGCGTTTAAAACGGATACAGGTCCGAAAGAAAATGGGCTGGAGCGGGAGAAAAGAAAATGCAGAATCTTACTTTATATGAAGGAAGACCGGAAAAGACGGAGGGCCGCGAGGCGAAGGAAATCCGGGTTTATGATTTACTGGACGCTCTTGGAATCCGATATCAGCGAACAGATCACGGACATGCGGATACCATGGAGGCCTGCCACGATATTGATGCGATTCTGGACTGTCTGGTGTGCAAGAATCTGTTCCTGTGCAATCGGCAGCAGACCAGGTTTTATCTCCTGATGATGCCGGGGGATAAGGTCTTCAAGACAAAGGAGCTGTCCGCCCAGATTGGATCGGCACGTCTTTCCTTCGGTTCGCCGGAAAAGATGCTGGAGTATTTGGATATCTGTCCGGGCTCCGTCAGCGTGATGGGCCTGATGAATGATCACGACAATCAGGTGCAGCTCCTGATGGATGAGGATGTGCTGAAGGGAGAATATCTTGGGTGCCATCCGTGTGTCAATACGTCAAGTCTGAAAATGAAGGTGAAGGATGTCATGGAGAAATTCCTTCCAGCGGTTCATCACGAGCCGATTCTGGTAAAGCTGGTGGGAGAAGAGCAGCCGGGAATCCGGCAGTGAGAACGCAGTTCTGGACCAGGATGATTGTCCGGGAAAGTATGAGGAGCGCATATGAGCAGCATCCGTGAAGAAGCGCGCAGAATGAAGCTTGCGGCACCGCACCTTGCGGCAGCGCCTATCGAACAGAGAAATGCCGCGCTGGAGAATATTGCAAAGGAACTGGAAAAGCATCAGGTGGAAATTTTCCAGGCAAATGCGCTGGATTTGCAGGAGGCCATGGAAGAAGGCATTGCTCCGGCAATTCAGAAAAGGCTGAAATACGATGCCGTGAAGATGCGGGACAGTATTGCCGGCCTTCGCGAGCTGGAGAAGCTGGACGATCCGGTCGGACAAGTCCTTCTGGAGCGTGAGCTGGATGAGGGTCTTGTGCTCCGAAGAGTCACGGTTCCGATCGGCGTGATCGGCGTGATTTTCGAGGCGAGGCCGGACGCGATGGTGCAGGTCGCGTCCTTGTGCATCAAGAGCGGCAACTGTGCGATTTTAAAGGGTGGGAAGGAGACGGCAGGAACCAACCGCGCTTTATTTGAAATCATTCAGAAGGCAGTTCTGGAAGCGGGACTTCCGGAGCACAGTCTGTTTCAGGCGCAGCAGCACAGCGAGATTGATGAGCTTCTTGCCTGTGATCAGGATGTGGACCTTTTGATTCCGAGAGGCTCCAACCGTTTTGTCCGCTATATCATGGAGCATACGAAAATTCCAGTTATGGGGCATTCGAGCGGAATCTGCCATATTTACGCAGATGAAAAGGCGGACCCGGAGAAAGCCATCCCTGTCATTGTGGATGCGAAGACACAGTATCCGGCAGCCTGCAATGCCGTGGAAACGCTCCTTGTGAACCGGCAAATTGCAGGAAAATTTCTTCCGAAGGCAGCGTCTGCTCTTGCAAAGGCCGGTGTCCGGCTCCGTGGAACAAAGGAAGCCGCAGAGCTTCTGGAAAGGGCTGCAGATACGGGCTTATGGAGGGCGGCTGCAAATCCGGGGGAGGATGCAGAAACAAACCATGCGACGGAAGAAAGCGCAAAGCGTCCACGGATTGCTCCGGAAGATATTATGGACGAGGAAGACTTTGCAACGGAATACAATGATCTTGTGATCTCCATCCGGCTGGTGGAGAATGTGCGGGAAGCCGTGGAGCACATCAATTCCTTCGGCTCCCACCACACGGACTGCATTCTGACGGAGGATGATGCAGCAGCGGAGTATTTCATGCAGATGGTGGACAGCGCCGGAGTATACCGGAACTGTTCGACACGGTTTGCAGACGGCTACCGCTATGGGTTCGGGGCAGAGGTCGGCATCAGCACCGGTAAGCTTCACGCGAGGGGACCGGTTGGACTGGACGGCCTTGTTACCTACAAATACCGCCTTGTCGGAGGCGGTCAGATTGTGGCAGACTATGCATCGGGCAAGAAACAGTTCCACCACAGGGATTTGTAAACGGCGGCAGCTCCAGATGCGAAGCGGCAGCCTGGGCTGTGGCAAAATTCCCGGCTGGAAATTTCGGAATGCAGGAAGCAGGTACGTTTTTTAAGGAGGATACAGAAATGGCAAAGACCTACACAGTAACGATTACCATGGAAAACGGCGGCGTCATGAAGGGAGAGCTTTACCCGGAAATTGCGCCGATCACGGTGGACAATTTCAAAAAGCTCTGTGATGAGAAGTTCTATGATGGACTGACCTTTCACCGCATCATCAAGGGCTTTATGATTCAGGGCGGCGATCCGGACGGAAATGGAACCGGCGGCCCGGGATACAGCATTAAGGGCGAGTTCGCGGCGAACGGTGTCCCGAATGATCTGAAACACACAAGAGGCGTTCTGTCCATGGCACGTGCAATGGACCCGGACTCCGCAGGATCCCAGTTCTTCATCATGCACCAGGATGCGCCGCATCTGGACGGACAGTACGCGGCCTTCGGCAAGATTACAGAAGGTCTGGACGTGCTGGATGAGATCGCGGATGTGAAGACCAACTGGAGTGATGCTCCGTGGGAGCCGCAGGTCATCCGTACGATTGAAGTGACTGAAGACTGAGTCGTTTGAAGTGGTTTTCTTCACATCCGGCAGGCGGTTATTCCTGTGTGTCCGGGCAATGTGACCGCAGGTATCTGTTCAGCAGATTCCGCTATGCAGTCAACGGTCGGATGGCCCCGCTGTGAGGAAAGACAGAGAGAAACAGAAAGGTCCCCTGCTGCAGAACAGTCTGCGGCAGGGGATTTTTGCGTGACCGGAGGGAAGCATTGGGGGGATACGGCATATCAAAACAGTGTTTGATTCGGAAATTCCGGGAAGTCAGGAAGGCTGGAAAATCACGGTGCAGTATGCAGTGACCGATAGCTCAGGAGGACCTGGAGCAGCTCCCGCCTTTTCCTGCGGCTGATGGGAAAAATATTTCCGTTGGACAAAACGAATTCCTCTTTGCTGATTTCACGAATGTGAGCCATGTTCAGGAGAACGCCGCGGCCGCAGGCAAGAAACTGACCGGAGGGAACAAGCGCAGCGGCATCCCGGAATCGGAGACGCACACGCAAAACGGAACCGGTACAGGTGAAAAGAACATAGTGCCGGTCGGCGGTGATGCAGATGAGATCGTCCACAGGAATGCGGACGGTACAGACAGGGAGAAGGATGCTTTTTCCGGAAGTATCACACAGTTCGAACAGGACCTCCCCTTCCAGCTTTCTCGCAAGCTGCAGAACGGCGTCTGAAAGAAGGCGGATGCCGCCGGGGGACAGGTTGGAAATCTGGATTCGGATTTTCTGCATAAAAGATCCTTTCGTGCCGGGAAAACACCATTCGTGCCAGACCGCTTTTCTTCCGAAAAAAATTCTCTATAATCGAAAATGCACACGGGAATTTCCCTTCCGGAGATTCCGCCGGATGTTCTGTCCGGAGGCGCATCCTGGCGTGTGCAGTCAAATCTGAAACCGGCGGATGCCGGGCATCTCTCAAATCATTTCACAGGAGTTACCAGTCATGAAGAAAATCAGAATGGCTCAGAGAATTTTCAGAAGAAGTACGCCCGTACGTGCGGGAACAGGCAGATGGATTGCGTGGCTTGTTGTCCTTGGATTATCAATAGGAAATCTTGCTCTTCCTGTGAATGCGGAAGAACACACGGAAGAACTCCGTGGATATGAGGTCGGAGAAACCGCTGTCTCCGGAACCGATGAAAACAGTATATCACAGTCTGCAGAAAATGGCGGCGTGCATGTCTGCAAAACGCTGCGGAATAATGGGGATGGGACCTATCAGATTGAATTGGAATCCTGGGTGAGCGGGAGAACCCGAACGGAGCCTTCTCCGGTGGACGTTGTTCTTTTGATGGATACGTCGGGAAGCATGCGGCTTCCGTGTGCGGGAGCATCGGACCGGCTGGAAGCACTGAAAACAGCAGCCTGCACCTTTGTGGACGCGGTGACGGAGCAGAATGAGGAAGCAGCAGAGGACAGAAAGAGCCGGGTGGCCTTGATTCAGTACAGCTCCGCCGACAATACCGGAATCCGGATGCATCTGACGCGGGCAGACAGGGAAGGAGCCTCCTCCCTGAAATCGACGATCAGGGGAATGGAGAAGGGGGGAAGAACCCGGATGGATCTCGCCATGGAGCTGGCGGAAGAAATCATGAATAGAGAAGCGGATTCCGGACGCAGCCGTGCTGTAGTTCTGTTTACGGACGGAGTTCCGGCCAATGAAGACTATGACGGCTTCGTTATGGCAACAGCGAACCGGACGCTTGCAGCGGCGAAGCGCTTGAAAGAGAACGGCATAGAGATTTTCGGTCTGAGTATTGAACAATATGCAAGGTGCAGCCCTGGGGAGGCAATGCCGGTATATGCGCCACACAGCGAAGCAAACTATATTGCACCGTACTATGGAATCGGCGGCGTGAATACATCCAACGAGAATGCCATTGCGCTGGAAAATCGCCTGATGCATCTGGTGACTTCGAATAATCCGCACGCACAGGACATGGACACGCCGAATGCGCAGGATTCTTCAGATCCTGGAAAGACGCGGGGAGAAGCAAGGGAAACGTATTATTTCACCGCCCAGACCTCGTCGGAATTGTCTGCCGTGTTTCGGGATCTTGCTGCACAGGTTGGGATGTCGGACAGCTCCCTCGGACCGGATGCGGAGGCAAGAGATGAAATTCTGTGGCCGTTCCAGCGGATGGAAGAAACCAGGGTGTACGCATATTCCTCGGATTATCTGGGAGATGGAAACTGGGCAGAGCCACGGGACATCACAGACCACATTATCATCACGTCAACAGAAAGCTCTGTCAGAGCAAAGGGCTTTGATTATTCCGGCAATTATGTATCAGAAGACCCGCACCCCGGATCAGATTCGAAACAGGAATCCGCGCGGGGGAAGAAACTTATCTTATCCTTTTCGATCAGGCCGCAGGCAATTTTCGGCGGCAATCAAATTCCAACCAACAGTGATACATCGGGCATTTATGCAGATTCTTCCGCGAAAGAGCCGGAAGTCCTGTATCCGGTTCCCAGGGCGGATCTTCAGCTTCGCGGGAAGATTGGCATGACGGACCGCAGGGTTTATGTACCGGATGCGGCGAAGCTTGAAGATCTTATACATATTCCGGAACCATTCCGGGCCGATGGAAGGAAGAATGCATATGTGGACCTTCACTACGAATTGAAGGATGAGCAGGGGGAAAAAGCGGGGACGCTGGATGTTCCGGCAGGAGCGAAGCTGGAGAACTGCAGCTGGCAGTGGCAGAAGGAGGAGACAGATTTTTGCGGAACCTATACGCTGTCCTGCCGCATTACACCGATCCGAAGCGGACATTATGACGAACGTTTTCTGCAGGAAGAAGGAACGATTCATGTCTTTCATCCGGAAATCCTTCTGGAGGATTCTACACAGTATCTGGGAGATCTGTCGGATACGGTACCCGGAGATTCGACCGGAGAGGGTGTGATCGGAGAGCATGCAAGGTCCATCCGGTGGCTCTGCGGGGATGATACGGAGTCAGAGCAGGACGAGGAACCGGAGCTCGGATACAGGATTGCGGTACCGGAGGGGCTTTCGGAAGAAAATGGGCAAATTGTTATTGCGAAGAAACAGGATATTCCGGTGATTGTCGGTGTGTACCGGACAGACAGCGGAGCACTTACGGATGACATTACGGAGAAGACGGAGTTTCTGCATGCGTGCAGCCGGAAGAACTGCAGCTATGACGGAGCGGCAAATGGGAAAAGCGGCGTCCGGTATCTGATTCATGTACGAGAGCACCCCATGCAGGAAAAGGTCACGCTTCCCAATACAGGAGGAGAGGGGAATCTTCCGTACATCACGGCGGCGATTCTTCTGGCAATAGGGGGAATTGTGGAGAAAAGAAGCAGGTCGGGCGGCAGCAACCATTCCGCAAGAACACAGCATTGGTGCTGACGCATTCGGCAAATCGGTTTCATGGATTTTGCCTCAATGAAGTACAGAAATGCAGGGGATACGGTCAGAGGAAGCCGCGGATAAGCTGCGGCCGGAAAAGGAGGAAAATGAGAAATCACAGAGGGACAGGAATGATGCAGAAGGCAATATTGGCGGCAGGAGTGTGGAGTGTGAGTCTCCTTCCGGGATTTACGGTACTGGCACAGACGGTACCGGAAGGGACCATCACGGCTTCCAATGTAAAAGAGAAGAATGCGACGGTAACGGCCTACCAGCTGGTAGATGGGACGTATTCGGAGGAAGGAAAGCTCACCGGATATGTTCTGACGGATGCGGCAAATATGAAAATTGCTGATATGCAGAATCCGACAGCTGCAGAAGTTGCGGCCATTGCGGATTACATTGAGGCCAATCCGGGCAAGGTGCAGGGGAAGAAGATGATACTGCAGGATGCGGGAACGGGGACATACCGCCTGCAGACAGAGCCGGGAGAATATCTGATTCTGGTAACGGGATCCGGGGAGGTTGTCTATAATCCGGCAGTCGTCTCGGTGAATGTCACCAATGCGGATCAGATGCTTCTGGAAAATGGAACGGTAGATTATTCCGAATGGTTTCGTTCCGGAGATACGGCATATTTGAAGTCTTCCACGACGGGCTTGAAGAAATCCGTGCTTTCTGATGGGAAGAAGGTGAGCGGAGTTTCGGCAGCTGTGGGAGAAACGCTGAATTTTGTGATTGATTCCATGACCATTCCTTCTTATTCGGCCAGTTATCCCTCCGTCACTTATCAGATTACGGATCATCTGGAAAGTGGCTGCTTCGGAGAAATTCAGAATCTGAAGGTGCGCGTGAATGGAGTCGAGACGGCACAGGGAGCGGACACCTGGGGAATTCAATACGGACCGAAGAGGAATTCTTTTGAACTTTCCTTTTCAGATGCCTTTATCCGAAGTCATGGTGCACAGACAGTGGAAATTACCTATCAGTCTGTTCTGACGGGAAAGGCTGGGCTGAACTTTGCGGAGAACACGAATACGGCGGTGCTTCGCTATTCCTCAAATCCGGCGGATGCAAAGGGAATGAAGGAGCTGACCTCCACAACGTACCAGTATACGTTTGGTCTTGGCGCGAATCTGGATGCAGAGGCGTCGAAGGAGGATCAGGTGGAAACCGGCGAACTCAACAAGGTGACACGGGCGGACGGAGCCTCTTCTTATGAGAAGGTCTCACAGACATACTCTGGGACAGGAGCGACTTCTACGATGCGAAGCAAATATGCCCTGAAGGGAGCGCAGTTTTCCTTGTATACAGATGCAGCGATGACGCAGAAGGCAGCGCAGGCGGAGTCGGATGCCAACGGCCGTATTACATTTACCGGTCTGAAGGCGGGATCCTATTATCTGAAAGAGACACAGGCACCGGCCGGATATGCTGCGAACGAGAAAAAATTTCATATCACAATTACGCCGGAGTTTCGTGAGGACGGTGTGATGAGCCGTTACACCGTAACGACGAAGGAGATCAGAGCGGACGGCAGTGAGACGGCGGCGGGATCGGCGATTTATACGTCTGTGCCGGAGATTCAGAAGGATCAGAGTGTGACGAATACTGTGACAAGAACAGAAACCCCTGCGGAGATTCTGAATGTTCCTCTTGCGGAGCTTCCGTCTGCGGGAGGAGCGGGAACGCTTGGCTTTGTTCTCGCGGCAGCAGGAATGGGCGGAGGAATGGCAATCTGGAAGCTTGCGGGAAGAAAGAGAATGCACTGATTCATGAGGGAAGAACTGCGGAAAACTTTGGAAACCCTTCTGATCCTCTTGATTTTGTCCGTCGGGTTCTATCCGGCAGTGAGCGGCGCATGGAATCAGAAAGTGGCGGACCGTATGATCGTACAGTACCGGAAATCGCTGTGGAGCGATGGAAGTGACGGTGCGGCAGAGGCAGAGCTGGAACGGGCAAGGTCATACAATCGGGACCTTGCCGCAGGCGGTGGCGGAATGACGAACGAAGAGGAAGGGGAAGAATATGAAGCATTGCTGGATCCGGATGGAAACGGGATCATGGGATATCTTGAGATTCCAAAGATATCGGTCCGCCTGCCCATCGGTCATGGGACCGATGACGAGGTGTTGGCAGGAGAGATCGGACATCTTCCGGGATCCAGTCTTCCGGTGGGAGGAGAAGGGACACACGCGGTATTGACCGGGCATCGGGGACTTCCGTCCGCCCGGCTTTTTACGGATCTGGATCAGCTGGAGGAAAATGACTGGTTTCGGATTACGGTGATGGGAAAGAATTTGGATTATCAGGTTCGAAAGATCCAGACCGTGCTGCCGGAGGAGACGCAGAATCTTCGTATCCGGCCGGGAGAAGATCTGGTGACACTGGTGACCTGTACGCCGTATGGTGTCAATACACACCGGCTCCTGGTAACGGGAGAACGAGTGTGCGAGGAAATCTCCAGGGGAACGGAAGGTGACAGCGGACAGATGGAGAGCGGATGTGAAGCCGGAGCCAAAGAATTGCAGACCGGGGAGAAGAAATCGGGAGAAGTACATTGGCTTTCAAAGGGAATCCGGCTGGTACGGAATCCGTCATTCGTCCTTACTGCGGCTGGTCTGGTCCTGATTGCGGCAGCTCTTCGGATCCTGTGGATCTGGACCATTGACTGGGAACGTCGGAAGAGAAGAAGCAGGCGCTGCAGGAGAATGTGAAATCAGCGGGGTATGAAAATGAAAAGAATCGGAACGGCTTTTTCTGGAATGCTGTTGGCAGTCAGTATGGCTGTAATCTGTGGATTTCTGCAGGTTCAGGCGGCAGAGAGCCAAAGAGGCAGGATCGAGATTGTTTATCTTTGTGGCAGCGGGAAAACAGGAATTCAGGGAGCGGAATTTTCCGCGGTGCAGGTCGCGGATGCCAAAGTGAGCCAGGGAAACATCGTATATACATTAAAAACAGAATATCGGGACGCGGATAAGAACCTTCCGGATCCGATGACCCCGCAGTTTCGGGAGAATGGAAACATTGCAGGAGAGCTTCTGGACCTTTATCAGAAAAGCGGAAGGAATGATGCGTGGATTCAGAAAACCAATTCGGAAGGAAAGACAGTCATTTCGGATTGTCCGGCGGGAATCTATCTTATCTGGCAGAGCGGAGGGAACGGCGAGAGCGCCGGGTATGAAACGGCACTTCCCTTTCTTGCTGAGCTTCCGTTTCGTGAATCTTCTGAAAAAAGCTGGAACTGGGAGAGGCAGGTATATCCGAAAACGGCAGAAAAAGCGAAGAACAATGTTTCTTTGACTCAGGAAGCAGTGCCGTCTGTTCCGTCTCAGAAGCAGGAAGCGGTTCCGGAACGGCCGGAGCGCGGACAGGGAACCGGAGATGAATCCGGAATGTGGGGGTATTTTCTTCTGTCAGTCGGAGCGGTAGCGGGATTATTTCTGATCCGGCGGCACAGAAGCAGGACAAGAAATTAAGAATTCGCTTTCACGAAATTCTCTCTGGCATCGCGGATTTTGTCTCAGCGGGGTGGAAAATGTACGCTTATTTTGCCTGTGCTCTGCAATTCATGAAAGTTCTGTGAAGAGAATCCTTTTTTCAATTGGTGTGCTAAACTTTCCCTAAATGCTTTTTGGCAAAATAACGGGAAATGCAGCACCGGAAAAGGAAAGGAGTTCGGCAGCACATGAGCGAAAATGAATTTCTGGATGAAAATGATCCGGAAGAGATGGAGGAATCTGCACAAGAGCAGGCCGAGGTGGAACGCAATGCAGCAGATGCTTCTGCACCGAATGATGCAGATGAAGCAGAAGATACGGAGGATGAATACGATCCGTATGAAGAGGAACGGCGTAAGGAGCTGGAGGAACGGGCCAGGAAGAAACGGCGTAAGCGCAGCAGAAGTATTTTGAAAAAGTTCATCATTCTGGGAGTGGTGATTGTGGCTGTTGTATTGTTCTTCCTGCGGCGGGCAAGACAGAGCACAGAGGTTCAGTATCAGTCTGACACAGCGACAGTCAGAGATCTTTCTTCTACCAATTCCTATACAGGAACGATTGAAGCGGTGGACAGTCAGTCTGTAATGTCTGCGGTATCCGGTGTTAAGGTTACTGAAGTGCTGGTCGAAGAGGGTGATACGGTTCAGGAAGGCGATGTCATTGCCAAGCTGGATACATCGAACCTTGACGAACAGATCAGTGAAAAGGAAGCGACCATGAATGCAACGGCGACTTCCAATTCGCTCAATATTCAATCCGCACAGGCGAAATACAACAATCTGAAGCAGAACCTGGATGATGGACTGGATCAGTCCACGCAGAATGCATTGGCCCAGATTGATTCTGCTATGCAGAATCTGGTTTCTGCGCAGCAATCCTACAATGACGAGGTCAATCTGAATAATGCCCAGCTGAGCCAGACCATTCTGAGTGCGATTCAGCAGATGGACAACGCATATAACAATGTGCAAAGTGCGGCACTGCGGACACAGCAGTCTGTGGACAGTAAGTCTCATTCACAGAAGGTGGCCAGCGATGCCGGGAAGTCGTATGATTCGTTTTCAGATGATCAGCAGATTGAGTCTAATGAGCTGAGTGAAGATCAGGCCTGGGATCAATATGAGCAGGCGAAAACAAGCTACGAACAGGCGAAGATCAATGAAGAAAACCAGCTGACAAAGCTGTATGATGCGGTGATTACGGCACAGAATAATTATCTGAATGCGATTGATTCTTATAATGCAACGGTCCGCTCGACACAGCAGACTCTGGAAGAATATCAGAGAGGCATCCAGCAGGCAGAGGCGAATGCGGACAGTACGACGAGTCAGCTGCAGCTGGATAATCTGAAGGATTCTCTTTCGGATTATGAAATCACTGCGCCAATGAGTGGCACGGTCACCAGTCTGAATATTAAGGTGGGCGATATCACGCAGGTTTCCTCCACGTCCACGTTGGCGACGATCACCAGCTATGACAAGATGAAGGTGTCGCTTTCTGTCAGTGAGTATGATGTATCGAACCTTTCCAAGGGCGACAAGGTTACCGTTACCGTTGATGCCGTCGACAAGGATTTTGAAGGAACGGTAAGCTCAGTCTCTGCAGTAGGCTCATCCAGCAACGGCATTGCATACTTCGCTGTGGAGGTTCAATTCACACCGGATTCTTCGGTTATGGTCGGAATGACAGCGGATGTCAGCCAGACCATCAGTGAAGCAAAGGATGCTGTGACGGTGCTCAGTGATGCGATAGCTACGGGGGCCGATGGCTCCTCCTACGTCCTGGTAAAGGGAACGAATGAGAAGGGGAAGGAAGATTATGTGCAGCGGGCAGTCTCACTCGGATCGTCCGATGGAACATATACGGAAATTACGAGTGGCCTGAATGCCGGTGACACGGTTTATTATGCAGTGAATACGCCGTCTGTCCAGGACGCGTCGGCCATGATGTTTGGAATGGATGACAGCGCAATGGAAATGGATATGGGAGGCGGCCCCGGCGGAGAAAACGCTGGAGGCGGAGCGCCCAGCGGCGGCCCCGGCGGAGGTGCGCAGTAATGGGGCGCGTCATTCTGCAGATGAAGAATATCTGTAAGGACTATGTGATGGGCAATGAGACGGTCCATGTGCTCAAGAATATAGACCTTACGGTGGAGGAGGGAGAATATCTGGCAGTCCTTGGTCCTTCCGGCTCCGGAAAATCAACGCTGATGAACATTATCGGCTGCCTGGATGTTCCTACCAGCGGTGATTACTGGCTGAACGGTGAGCATATCGCAGATATGGATGAGGCAGCGCTTTCTCACATTCGCGGCAATGAAATCGGTTTTATTTTCCAGTCCTATTATCTATTGCAGAAGCAGACTGCTGCGGAGAATGTGGAGCTTCCTCTGATTTATGCAAACATGTCCGGTCGGGCAAGACGTGAACGCGTGGAGGAAGTGATGCGGCTGGTGGGACTGACGGATAAGATGGATAATTATCCGAACCAGCTTTCCGGCGGACAGCAGCAGAGAGTTGCCATTGCCCGTGCGGTGTCCAATCATCCATCCATCCTGCTTGCGGATGAGCCTACCGGTGCATTGGATCAGAGAACGGGTGCGCAGGTAATCTCTTTATTCAAGGATCTGAATGATGCCGGCAATACAATCATTATGATTACGCATGATGCTCATATTGCAGCACATGCGAAGCGGATTGTGAAGATTCTGGATGGCAGGATCAGTGAAGGAGAGCTTGCCGATGCATAAGTTTACAATGATCAGGCAGAGCATGAAAATGGCTCTGCAGAATATTGTCGGAAATAAAATGCGCTCGTTCCTTACCATGTTGGGGATCGTCATTGGCGTGGCGTCTGTCATTGGACTGATTACCATCGTGCAGAGTGCTACCGGTTCGATCATGAGCGAATTTGAATCGCTGGGTGCTGGAACCATTTCGGTCACGGCACAGGGAACGCTGACCCACCATGGATTGAGTGAGAAAGATCTGGAGAAGCTCCGGAATCTGGACGGAGTAGATGCGATTGCGCCGTCGGCATCGCTGTCTACCTCTGCCGTTTACAACAATAATGTAGTCAAGAATATTGAAGTAGATGGGGAGGATGCGGTTTATTTTCAGCATAATCAGGAGACGCTGCAGAGCGGACGTATTTTCAATACCGCGGAGGCGGATGGAGAAACCAATGTTGCGATTGTGGACACGGATTTTATTTCCAATGTTCTGAATGGCAATGGAGCGCTCGGAACAGAGTTTATTCTGAATGGGTATCATTATAAAATTATTGGTATCAAAGCCAAGGATACCAATGTTTCCAGCTTTTTTACCGGAAGCAGTACCAAGGGAACGGTTATTGTACCGTATAAAAATGCTTTGAAAATGTCCTCTCTGAAAAATGTGACCAGCATCAGTGTATATTATACGGAGGACAACATCACATCCAGCCAGCTGCAGAAGGAGCTGAAGAAAGCACTGAATGACATTTTTGGCACAGATGAGGACAATGCGGATCAGGCCTACAGTGTAATCAGCATGGATTCTCTGATGGATACGATGAGTACGATTGAAACGATGCTTTCTACCATGCTTGGCGGAATTGCATCCATTGCCCTTGTTGTTGGAGGCATTGGAATCATGAACATGATGCTGGTGTCTGTGTCCGAGAGAACAAAAGAGATTGGACTTCGCAAGGCACTTGGTGCGGAGCCTGCGCGAATTCAGATGCAGTTCCTGATTGAATCCATTACGCTGTCACTGATGGGCGGTTTCCTTGGGATCATTCTCGGAATTGTGATTGCCTTGGTTGGTACGAAGCTGTTAAATACTACGTTTCAGATTTCATACGGTGCCATCGCTTTGGGAGCGGGATTTTCTGCGGCAGTCGGAATTGTCTTTGGGTGGATGCCGGCAAGACGGGCCAGTCGGCTGAATCCGATTGATGCACTGCGCAGTGAGTAACACTCGAAGCTGCCTGATGGCAGCTTGATATTAAGAAAGGAATGATAGTAATGAATAAATTGTTGAACGGAAAAAAGTTGAAGACAAGAATGGCCGGCTTTCTTCTCGGCACAGCAGTTACCGTTTCTACAGTGGTATCACCGCTTGCGGGAAGTATTCCGGTTCAGGCGAAGGCGGCCTATGATACAAAGTATTCACAGACGATCAGTATGGAAAGTCTGCTGCTGCCGGCTCTGAGCAACAGCTTTACAAACGCGAACGGAGTTTACAAGCAGCTGAAGCAGGCAATTCGTTATCAGACGATCTATCAGGGGAATATTCTGAATATGATCAATAAGGGAGCGAATATCCCTGCAGATGCTCTGAAGAAATTGTATGAGGAGGGGCTGATTTCCGGATTCTTATACCATTTCGGTACAAACCAGGCTTTTACTGTGGATGATTATAAGGATGTCTTTGATCCGGTCTGGTACTGGGCGGCCAACCCGGATTTACAGGCAGCCTATGGGACCTATGATCCGAATACGCTGCTTGTTGATTTTCTGACAACGGGAATGGCGCTGGGACGTTCTTCGAGCCAGAACTTCAATGTTTCGTACTTCAAGAGCAATTATCCCTGGCTGCAGCAGTATCTTGGGAATGACAATGCCAACTATTATCTGTTCTACATTCTCTTTGGAAAGGATATGGGAATGACGGCAGATAAACAGATCAGCAAGTAAGTGTTCCTGTTGATATCTGGAAGGAGAGAATCTGGTGTCTATGAGTCTGGATCAAAAGAAGTACCGGGTTTCCCTTGTCCCTTGCGAGAATTATGAAACGGAAACAGTCCGGTCCGCCATGAGGGAGCTTCTGGCTCCCCTTGGCGGACTGGATTTTGTGTTTCCTGGCATGAAGGTGGCGGTAAAGGCCAACCTGGTAACGGGTGCAGAGGAAGGCCGGGCGGTGACCACACATCCGGAACTTGTTGCGGCTCTGTGCGAAATGCTGTGCGAAAGAGGAGCCAAGGTGATCGTCGGAGACAGTCCAGGAGGGCTGTTCACGCCGGGGATCCTGCAGAGTGCCTACCGGAATGCCGGCTATGAGAGAATTGAGCAAACCGGGGCAAGGCTGAATCTGGACACTTCGGTCCGGAAGGCCGTATTTCCGGATGCGGTCAGTGCGAAGGCGTTTGACTATACCGGATGGCTGGACCAGGCGGATATCATCATTGATTTTGCAAAGCTGAAGACTCATGCCATGCTGCGAATGACCTGCTGTACAAAGAATTTGTTCGGGGTGGTTCCCGGGACAACAAAACCGGAATATCATATGCGCTTTCCGGAACCGGAGGCATTTGCCAATATGCTGGTGGATCTGAACGAGTACTTTCGCCCAAAGATCCGGCTGGCAATTGTAGATGCGGTGGACGGAATGGAAGGAAACGGGCCAACGAGTGGGACACCACGGCATATCGGAGCACTGGTGGCTTCGGAGGTGACGTATGCGGCGGATCTTGTCTGTGCGTCCATAATTGGCATGAAGCGTTCGGAAATTCTGTATCTGGAGGAAGCGTGGAAACGGGGACTGGCGCCGGGAAGTCTGGAGGAAATTGAATTCAATGGGGGCAGACCGGAGCAGTTTGCCGTTCCGGATTTTAAACGGAATACTCTGGACCGCAGTATTTCCTTCGGAGCAAAGGGGGCAGCAGGGAAGATGACGGCCGCTTTCCTGAAGCTGGCGCTTTCATCGGGGCCGAAGGTGACAAGGAAAGAATGTACCGGATGCGGAAAATGCAGCAGAACCTGTCCGGCTCATGCCATCCGAATGGTGGAAGGGAAGCCGTCTGTTGATCGGAAAAAATGCATCGGATGCTTCTGCTGTCAGGAATTTTGTCCAACGGGAGCGATGAAGGTGCATCACACGTTCCTGGCAAAAGCCCTTGCATCTCTGGGAAGAAGTCAGAAGAGTACTGAAGGCACCGGAGGATCACGCAAAGTCTGAAAGGAGAGGTTCAGAAGGAATCTGGTCAGAGTGTCCAATGAAAAGAAAGGGGAAGGTTCCCTAACGGGAGCCTTCCCAGCCATCATCTTCTGTAGGGTGCAGCCGGATAACTCCGGCTGCATTTTTACATAATTTAGAACATTTTAGAAGCGGAAGAACAGGCCAAGCTTCTTTAAAGGAGCCCGGAGTGCCATGTAGAGGACGATGACGATGACGGCAGATACCACGGAGTTCAGCAGGGTTACTGCAAAATTGATTGCGAAGGAAACCTCTGCAGCGGGCTTTCCGAGAATCAGGATCTTGTAGAAGTAGCGCAGAAGCGGATCAAAAATTGCATTGAAGGCAAGTCCGGCAATCGTTGCAAGGATGACCCAGCGCAGAACCTTCTTCGTGTCGGTTTCTGTGGAGATGTGCCCGAGCTTGTGAGCGATCAGGCCGACAATGAGGCCGATCAGGACCTTAATGATGAAGGTAATCGGCGCTTCTACGATGTAGACAGGGTCAATCAGGTCGGCGATGGTCAGGCCGATGGCTCCGCCAATTCCGCCGTACAGGCTGCCCAGAAGCAGGGCGCCCAGAACAACGAAGGCGTTTCCAAGATGAATGGAGACCTGTCCGGCGCCGGGAGTCGGAATGCGGATTGCAAGGTAAGTAAATACGACGTAAGTAATGGCCGCGAAAACACCGGCGAAGACGAGCTTGCGGAGTTTTTCATTTTGTGTGGTCTGTGTTGTGCTCATAATCCTACCTCCCTCAAAGAAAGCTTGAGACACAGCTCTGTGCTATGACATCAGGTGGTTTCTGTAGAAATCCATGATCTGTGCACAGGTGCTTATGATTCTGTGCTGTTGTTGCGTCTTCCGGAATTCAAGTATTCAGTATAGGCAAAAGTGGACCTGCTTCAAGTACCAAAATATAAATTAATAAGCATACCACTTTGCGGCGCGGCAATGTGGAGAACCTGGAGAATTCATCGCATATAGCTGCTGGGGATGGAAAGACCTGGAGATCGTTTAAGAAATTCATGAAAAAGATGCTGCAAAATAAGAACTTGTGGATCTGGAGGAAGAGGAAGCAGATATGTTATTCTTCTATACAGGACAGGGGAACGGCGGAGCAGGAAATCGTCGGAACGATGTGCTGCAGCGGACAAGCTGCGGGAAAAAGAATCGGTCTGTGTGTGATGTACTGCCCGGAAGCCCCTGCAGCAGGAGGGATGCGTATGAACAAGAACAGTTTTGCTATGTCTGCCCCAAAAGGGTGGAACAGCTATGATTACTACGATACCTCGGTGACGGAGGCAGAGGTTCGTGCCAATGCGGAGTTTCTTGCAGATCATCTGAAGTCCGCAGGCTACGAATATGTGGTCATCGATATTGAGTGGTATTCAAGAGATGCAGGAACGAAGCGGCCGGAGATTCAATATATCCCGTTTGGAGATGACGCGATGGATGAGTATGGCCGTCCTCAGCCAGCGGAGAACCGTTTTCCGTCATCAGCAGGCGGGAAGGGCTTTACGGAGCTTGCAGCGTATATTCACAGTCTTGGCCTGAAATTCGGAATTCACATTATGCGCGGCATCCCGAGAGCGGCAGCTTATCGGCATCTTCCGATTCTCGGAACGAACATGACGGCGGATCAGGTTGCAGACCCCTATTCCATCTGCCCGTGGAATCCGGATATGTACGGTGTGCGTAATATTCCGGAGGGACAGGCCTATTACGATTCCCTGATTCAGATGTATGCGGACTGGGGAGTGGATTTCATCAAATGTGATGATATTTGTGATTCCAGACAGTATCCGGATGGGAGCCAGGTGGAAGAGTTTTCCGGATGGCATGAGACGGAAATGATTCACCGCGCGATTCTGAAGACCGGACGGCCGATTGTTCTGTCGCTTTCTCCGGGACCGGCTCACATTGACCGTGCATGGTTCTATGCGCAGAATGCGAATATGTGGCGCATCACGGATGATTTTTGGGACAGCTGGCCACTTCTTCTGGATATGTTCAGCCGCTGTGAGAAATGGCAGGATCATGTGGCCTGCGGCTGTTATCCGGACTGCGATATGCTTCCGGTCGGTGTGATCGGAAAGACCTTCGGTGAAGAACGCCGCTCTGCTTTTACGACCACAGAGATCCGCACAATGCTGACGCTTTGGAACATGTTTGGAGCACCGCTTATGATCGGCGGTGAGCTGACAAAGCTCTCGGATGAGGAGCTTCGGATGCTGACGAACAAGGAGCTTTTAGCGCTCAATGATGGTCAGCATTTCGGAAGGCAAGTCCTTCGGAATGAGACCATGGCGGTTTGGGAGAATACGGATTGTGCAGACGGACATATGACCGTGGCGATCTTCAATCTTGCGGATGAAGACGGCATACGAAGCATTTCTGTGGAAGAGCTCGGTATTGAACGCGAGAACGGCAGTATTCCGCAGACACTGCACCTCCATGAGCTTTGGGAGAAGACCAATCAGACCGTGACAGACGGCGTGATTGCGGCAGAAATTCCGGCACATGGCGTGAAGGTATATCGGCTGGTTGGCTGAAGCTGAAAATAAGAATTCGGCATAGTGGATAGATTTTACCCGCCTGGGTACGGAGTGTGCGGACCGTGGATTCTGTGAGCGGAAAACATCAGCAGAAGCTAAACGGACAGAGAATAGAAAAGTAAAATAAAAAGGCAGGCCTCGCAAAAGAGACCTGCCTTTCATTTACAGAAAGCGTCAGGGTGTTCCCTACAATCCCTTCCCTGAGGTGCTCACAATGGCAGCTTCAAACCATGTGCGGACGCGGCTCAAGAGGGGAAAAAGAAGTAAGAGCCTATCCATGCCGTCTCAGAATTCGGAAATATCCAGCGTCCCTGCCGATGCGGAGTCCCGGATTTCCCGGATTTCGGCACGGTAAGAATAGGAATCGCTCACGCGGATCATAACGGTATCGCCGACATGGTGATGCAGAAGTGCTCTTCCGATCGGAGATTCAATACTGACAATATTGTGGAGAGAATCGGCACGAATGGGAGTTACCAGCGTGTAGGTTTCCTCTTCGTCATCTTCCGGAATGTAAACCTTCACCTCTTTGTCCACGCCGACCTCGTCCTCCGGAGCATCTTCCACAATTTCTGCGGTGCGGAGCATTCTTTCCAGATAGCGGATGCGGCTGTTGTTATGACCGTTTTCGCGCTTGGCTGCATAATACTCGAAGTTCTCGGAGCGATCACCCTGTGCAGCGGCTTCTGCAACAGCTGCGGTCAGCTTGGGCCGAAGCTCGACCCGTCTCATCTCAATCTCTGCTTCTATTTTGGCTACATCGCCCTTTGTTAAACGCTGTCCCATCTTTCGACCATCCTCATTGCAGATATTTGCCCTATAGGCAGGCTTTTTATATGAAATATATCATAGCACGCCTGGCAACTGGCTGGCATATGTCGAAAATTTTAAGCGGTTTCAGTGACATCTGGATCACAAATACTTGATCTGTCTTTTACATGGGCATGATAGAGAAGAAATTTACGAAATGCTATTTTTTAAAAGAACTTTTGATCGGGACAGATGAGAAATGGACCGAATAGAAACGGTATGTGTGCCGCATAGCATATGTGGCCGGAAAGGTGAGTATGAGAAAAACAAAAGTAGTTTCACTGGCATCTTTGATTCTGGGATGTTCGATGGTAATGGCGGGCTGCGGGAGCAGCAATTCTGCAGCAGCGGATTCTTCCGCTGCGCAGATGACAGCGGCCGCACAGACAACGGGAGCTGTGCAGGAAGCTGGCAGCGAGGCGGCTTCAACGGAAAGCACGGAAGGCAGCACAGATCTGAACAGCAAGTCCCTCGATGAGATTATAACGGCAGCAAAGGAGGAAGGCGACGTAGAATCCGTTGGCATGCCGGATGAGTGGGCAAACTGGGGAAATGCCTGGGCAGCTTTGAAGGAGCAGTACGGAATTACTCATACCGATGCGGATATGTCTTCTGCAGAGGAGCTTCAGATGTTCCAGACGGAAGGTGAGAACGGAACGAAAGACATCGGAGATGTTGGTCAGGCGTTTGGTGCACAGGCCATTGAGCAGGATCTCGTACAGGGCTACAAGACTTCTTACTGGGATTCTGTTCCGGACTGGGCAAAGGGAGAAGATGGAAAATGGATGATGGCCTATACCGGTGCCACCACCTTCCTGACGAATACAGATCAGATCGCGAATGCTCCGAAGAGCTGGCAGGATGTGAAGGAGGGGGATTATAAAGTGGCGATCGGAGACATTAACGGCGGCACAGCGCAGGCGGCAGTGATTGCATCGGCCTATGCATTTGGCGGTGACCTGGACAACCTGGATCCGGCGTTTGATTTCTGGACGGAGATGGCAGAGGCTGGAAGAATCAATTCTGTGGATATTACGCAGCAGAACTTTGAAACCGGCGAGGTTCCGATGGGTGTGATCTGGAGCTTTAACGCTGTCACCTACAAGACCAATATCACGAAGTACAAGATGGAGGCAGACATTCCTTCGGATGGATCGATTCTGAGTGGCTATGCTTCCGTGATCAACAAGTATGCACCGCATCCGAATGCGGCGGCGCTTGCCAGAGAATACTTCTTCAGCGATGAGGGACAGGCAAACCTCGCGGCAGCAGGCGGAATCCCGACCAGAACGGATGTGACCATTCCGGAAGATGTGCAGGAAAAGTCTTTCAAACCGGAAGATTATCAGAATGCTATCCCGATGGAGGATACTGACGCCTACACGAAGGCATGCGAGACCGTTGTTTCCAGATGGAACGACGAAATCGTTCCACTTCTGGTTCAGTAATGAAAAAGACGCAAAGTCTCTGGCAAAGATCTGAAGAGGCTGGCAGCTCTGCAGCATCAAAAACATGAGAGCAGGGAGGCTTCCTGTCGGGGGAAGTCTCCCTGCTGCTTACTGCTTGTATGTGGATTTTGCCTCAGCGAGGTATCAAAATTGAAAAAGAAAAAAATAGTCTGTCTGGCAGCATTGCTGCCATTCCTTCTTCTGGCTGTTATGTATGAGCTTCTGCCGCTGGCCATGGTTGTCGTGGACAGCTTTCGGAATGATGTGACCGGGAAAGGATCTCTTGGCTATTACCGGATTGTTTTCACCAAGCTCCTGTATACGAAAGCAATTACCAACAGCATCCGGATTTCCCTGATCTCGGCACTGATCGGCATTGTCATTGCCTTCTTCGGTGCGAAGGCTGCACAGGAACAGAAGGGGAAGCTGGGGACCGTTTTTGCCACAGTCATGAATATGGTGTCGAATTTTGCCGGAATTCCGCTTGCCTTTGCCTATATGATCCTTCTGGGAAACGCTGGCGTCATGGTTCAATTTGGAAAAGCGTTCGGCATCTCAGCACTGGCAGATTTCAATCTGTATTCCAGAAACGGCATGAGCCTGATCTACGTCTCTTTTCAGATTCCACTCGCAACGCTTCTCCTGATGCCCGCCTTTGACGGCGTCCGAAAGGAGTGGAAGGAGGCTGCCACGATGCTGGGGGCGAAGGAATCCGTTTTCTGGAGAAAGGTGGGGATTCCGGTGCTGATGCCTGGAATCCTGTCAACCTTCAGTGTACTGTTTGCCAATGCGCTGGCGGCCTATGCGACAGCCTACGCTCTCATGATGAACAGCCTGTCGCTTCTTCCGATTCAGATTGCAGGCTGCTATGTGGGTGAGGTGAAGATTCAAAAAGGCCTCGGCGGTGCCCTGTCGGTTGTCATGATGGCCATTATGGTACTGATGATCCTGCTGACCAATGCACTTGCAAGGCCGTTTCAGAAAGGGGCGAGAAGATGAAGGAAAAAGGGAGAAAGCAAAACGGTTCCGCAGCGGTGCTGATTCTGATCCTCATTTATCTTCTGATTCCGCTGGCCGCCTGCATCGTTTATTCCCTGTTTGCGGACTGGACGGGGATTATTCCGCGGGGATTTACACTTGAGGCATATCGCAGCATTTCCATGAGCGAGGCCTTCTGGCAGGCTCTTCTGGAAACGGTGCTTTTATGCGCTGCACCGATTGCGGTTACGATTCTGGTGGTGCTCCTGGCCATCTATGCAGTAGTCGTTTATTTTCCGGGATTGGAGAAGTATGCGCAGATCATCTGCATGATTCCCTATACCATTCAGGGTGTGATTCTGTCTGTCAGCATTCTGTCCTTGTATGTGGGCAGCAAATCCTTCCTTTCCAATCGGCTTCTGATGCTGGTGGGGGCATATTGTGTCATCATTCTTCCGTATATCTATCAGGGAATCCGGAACAGCTGCCGGGCCATTGATATGACAACCCTGCTGGAGGCGGCAGAAATGCTGGGAAGCTCCAGGCTGTATGCATTTTTCCGGGTTGTGGTCCCCAACCTGATGCACGGAATCATTGTTTCCTCACTCCTTGCGGTGGGAATTATCTTCGGCGACTATGTGCTGGTCCGCAATCTGTCCGGTTCAACGGTGACCAATATTCAAATCTATCTGTATCAGGCGATGAAATCGGACAGCATGAAATCAAGCGCGGTTTTTGTCATGATCATGCTGGTGACCTTCCTGATCGCGGCCCTTGTGATGGCGGGGCAGAGCAGGGAAAGAAAAAAGTAAAGGCGGCACTCTGTATACAAAGAGAATTTACCTTCGTGAAATTCTCTCTGGTATCGCGGATTTTGCCTCAGCGAGGTATAAAATGGCATATATTGAATTTCACAATGTAAAAAAGAGTTTTGGAAAAAATGAGGTATTGAAGGGAATCACGCTGGAGGTGGAGAAGGGGGAGCTCGTGACCCTGCTCGGGCCCTCCGGCTGTGGTAAAAGCACACTTCTGCGCTGCCTGTCAGGACTGGAGGAGGTTACAGAAGGGCAGATTATTCTGGACGGGAAGGATATTACCGGAGTAGAACCGAGAAAGCGCAACATCGGTATGGTGTTCCAGCATTACAGCCTGTTTCCGAATATGACGGTGGAACAGAACGTGGCATTCGGGCTGAAGCTGAAAAAAGAACCGGTGGAACAGATCAGGGAGAGCGTCCGCGGAATTCTGGATACGGTGGGACTTGCAGCACAAGCCGGGCAGTATCCGTCGCAGCTCTCGGGAGGCCAGCAGCAGCGGGCAGCGCTTGCCCGGGCGCTTGTCACAAGGCCGAAGGTACTGCTTCTGGATGAACCCCTGTCTGCCATTGATGCCCTGCTTCGCCATAATCTGCAGGTGGAGATTCGCAGAATCCAGAAGGAGCTGGGGATTACAGCCATTTTCGTCACCCATGATCAGGATGAGGCAATGGTGATGTCCGATACCATTCATCTGATGTATCAGGGCAGAATGGAGCAGTCCGGCACGCCGACACAGATGTACACCCATCCGGCCACAAGGTTTGCGGCGTCCTTCATCGGACATTACAATGTACTCTCTCGGAAAGAAATGGAAACTGTCTTTGGCGTGAAGACAGAAAGTGAAATGACGGCGTTCCGGCCGGAGGTAGTATCCATGAAAGGCAGAGAAGAGCGCGGGGAAGCCCCAAAAGACGCAGGCAACTGCTGTGCAGCAGGGATCGTCACTTCCGGTCTTTCACACGGAAATATTCTCCGTTACACGGTTCGATGCGGCAGCGTGCAGGTGGATGTGGACGCCCTGTTCCGGAGCGACCGAATCTGGAAAGAGGGACAGGAGGTTTGGCTGACGCTAGCCGAACGGGATTGTATCTCGTTGTAAATAAATGCGAAGGATTATTTTAAAAGGTCAAAAGAAAAACTTCCGGCTCTTTGGGAGAACTCCCAGGCAGCCGGAAGTTTTTTGCAGGAAAAAATATCTGATGATACACTTGGAAAGACAGGAGCTTATGAACAATACCGTGGGCAAAATGCCGGGCAGTATCGGCGCTGACGTACCGACTGCTGCATTTGGCCCAGATAGACACCAATAAGACGGAGGGCGAGGGCAATCTATGAGAAAAGAAGAAATCCTCAGAGTGGGTGATCAAAACGTAAGAATCCGCCTGAACGTGCCGGATGATGCGGCAAAGCTTCTCATCTATCTTCGTCAGGTTTCTGAAGAAACCCACTATATGATCCGGTATGCGGATGAGGTGCGCAGCGATGAGGAGGAAGAAAGAAAATTCCTGGAAAACATGGAAGCATCCGGGCGGGACTTTATGCTGTCCGCCTATGAGCTGGATGCGGAGCGGAGAAAAGATTGCGGAGATTCAGATGGTGAAGATTTTTGCAGAGGACGGGCTTTCGGGATTTTCCGGAAAAGATGTGGAAGAGAACCTGAAAAGAAAGACACGGGAAAATGAAACTGCCCTGCTGGAACGCTTCTGTGATAAAAGAACGTTTTCTGAGCATATGGCGCGTTGGACAGATGACAAAATTCCGGACAAATATGACCAGAATTTCTTTGAATGCAGCGGGCAGCCGTCTGAGGAAGAATTCCGAACAGCGCTGCGGCATCAGCGGGAAAGAGGAGATCACTTCATTAAATTGGAGAGCAGGGAACCTCTTTCGCCGGATTTCGGACTGGAGAAGGAAGTGACGCTCACCATGGCGCTGACGGGAGACTGCAGTGCTTGGAGAGAAAATCCGCAGGTTACGATCCGGAAACCGGAAGAAACGGAGCTTGTAGAAAATGAGCTGCGGAATTTCGGAAGAATTTACGGAGAAGATTTCACCGTGCGGAATGCGAAACGCAATTACGAAAAGCTGGATTATGTCGGAGCATATCTAGATGGCAGGCTGGCCGGTTCCTGTTATGTGTTCACCTGGGACGGAGTTACCTGTATCGACGGTCTGGTCGTCAATGAGGAGGATCGGCATCAATATGTTGCCACCACCCTTTTGAAACACATCGCAATGACCAATCGGGAGAACCTGATCTGCCTTCATGCCGATGCGGATGATACGCCGAAGGAAATGTACCGGAAAATGGGGTTTGTGACCGTGGATGTGAACTATGAATATAGCTCTAGTGATTTGGACAAACTTCTATATCGCCCGTTCCTTCATTTTACACCGACTTACGGATGGATGAATGATCCGAATGGACTGGTGTATCACGATGGAATCTATGAAATGTATTATCAGCACAACCCAAAGGGCCTGGAATGGAACTGTATGACCTGGGGACATGCCAGGGGAAGCAATTTGATGCAGTGGGAGGATCTTGGGGATGTTCTTTATCCGGATGAAAACGGAACGATGTTCTCCGGCTGCGGAATACGAAACGATCGTGAACTTCTGGGACTTCCGAAAAGTGCACTGATTTTCTTTTATACGGCAGCAGGTGATCATTCCAGGGAAAGCGCGGGAAAGCCGTTTACGATTCGGATGGCCTATAGCGTGGACGGAGGCAGGCACCTGGTCAAATGCGGGGAGCCGGTATTGGAATCTTTGGCCAAGGAGAACCGCGATCCGAAGGTGTTCTGGCATGAAGAGTCAAGGGCATATATCCTTGTGCTCTGGATTGAAAAGAATGATTTTGGAATCTGGCGCTCAGAGGATCTGGAGCACTTTACATTGTCGCAGCGGCTCACGCTGGAAAGCGGATTTGAATGTCCGGATCTTTTTCGACTTCCGGTGGCAACCCTGCCGGGAGAAGAGCGGTGGGTGTTCTGGTCCGCAGATGGTTTTTATTATATCGGGGATTTTGACGGCTACCGGTTTCATCAGGAACAGAAGCGGCGATATGCTTATGCGAAGGGGCCTGACGGAACGCTTCCGTACGCGGCGCAGACATGGAGTGGAACAGAGGGAGTTCTTTCGGTTTCATGGCTCCGAACGAAATGTGTGGGAATGAAATCAACCGGAAGTATGGCAGTTCCAAAGGAATTTTCCTTGCTGCATCAGAAAAACGGAGAGATTCTGCGTCAGCAATTTCCAGCTGTAGTGAGAAATTTCTTTTCCGGTTCCAAGAACGGAATCTGCAAAGGGGCTGTTTACCGGAAATGGAGCAATATTTCTCCGGTGCCGTTTGTTTCAACAACAGAGAATCTTGGTGATCATGAAAGTGCCATGGAATGGGAGATTTCTTTCCGGGACGGGAAAGAAGAATCGTTGAAGATTGCATTCCAGCGTGCAACAAAGAAATTTTTCTTCACACACGGAACGGTGACAGAGTTGTGCGATGCCGGATGCGAACTGAATGATATGGAAATGATTTATGATCATGGTATTCTGGAGATATTGGGGAACGATGGTACGTATTATCTTGCAGTGGATTTTCCGGAATTGCGAGGAACGGATATTCAGCGGGTTACAGCAGTCGGCAGTCTGAAGGGGATTCCGCTGGCTGGAGACAGATGAAAAACCAAAAGGAAAATGGGGGGAGCAAAACATGAATGCAGAGTACAGGGACCGTGTGGAGCATTGGATCCGCACGCTGAGGGATGATTTTTATGAGCCACTGGGAGAAATCTCTTTTGCGGCGCATACGACCATGGAACAGATTCCGCTTTCAGATGCTGAGAAACTGGAATACAAGCCGGTGGAGCCCGGCTGGAAATGGGGGAGAACCTATGAATACTGCTGGCTGAAGGGAGAAATCGTTCTTCCAAAGGAGGCAGAGGGAGAAAGGATCGTTCTGGACCTGCACCCGGGATATGAAAGCTGTATTTTCGTCAACGGCAGGGAATTCGGAACGGTGCGGAATTCCTGGGTGACCACGAGGCATCACTATCTGGTGGACAATGTGATCACCTCTGATGCAAAGAGTGGGGAACGATTTGAAATCCTTCTGGAAACCTATGCGGGACAGTACTATCCGGAAGCGCCGAGTCTTGATAATGCAACGGGACCGGTCCTCCCGGGAAGTTATCAGAATCCGGTGCCGGAGGGAGAACGGGTGACGCTTGGAAGGAGTTCGTTCGGGATCTGGAATGAGGAGGCTTATCAGCTGTATCTGGATGTGACAACGCTCTTCTCCCTCTGGAAAACGCTGGACGAAGCCTCTCTTCGGGCGGCGAAAATCGAAGAGGGACTGGAGGAGTTTACCCGAATCGTGGACTTCGAACAGGAAAGGGCTTTGCGCATCCGTGATTACCGGAAGGCAAGAGAAGCGCTGAGGATTCTTCTGGAGGCGCATAACGGCAGCACCAGACCGACCTTCTATGCGGTCGGAAATGCGCACATTGATCTTGCCTGGCTGTGGCCGGTCCGGGAGACGGAACGGAAGGCGGAGCGGACCTTTGCGGCGCAGCTGCGTCATCTGGAGGAGTACCCGGAGTACCGGTTCCTTCAGAGCCAGCCCGCACTGTATGAAATGTGCCGCAGATGCTATCCCGATCTTTTCCGGAAGATTAAGGAGGCGGCCCGGGAAGGACGATGGATTCCGGAGGGGGCCATGTGGGTGGAACCGGATACGAATCTACCTTCCGGAGAATCTCTGGTGCGCCAGCTTCTGTATGGAAAGGCATATTTCTGGAAGGAATTCGGTGTGGACAGCGAAATCCTCTGGCTTCCGGACAGCTTCGGCTACAGCGGCGCACTTCCGCAGCTTCTGAAGGATGCCGGGGTGAAGTATCTGGTGACGCAGAAGATTTTCTGGTCCTACAATGAAGGAGAGGAATTCCCATATCATTATTTTACATGGGAGGGAATTGACGGGACCTCCGTGACGGCATTCCTGCCGACCAGCTACACCTATCAGACGACACCGGAAGAGATCGAAAATGTCTGGAAAAAACGCAGGCAGCGCAGAAATCTGGACAGCTTTCTTCTTCCGTTCGGTTATGGAGACGGAGGCGGCGGCCCGACGAGAGACCACATCGAATATGCGCTTCGCCAGAAGGACTTGGAGGGCGGAGCCGCAGTGGAAATGAAGGGGCCCAATGAGTTTTTCCATGACCTTGAGAAAAAGGGCGGACCGTCAGATACCTGGAGCGGCGAGCTGTATTTCTCGGCGCATCGTGGGACCTTTACCACACAGGCGAAGGTGAAGGCGAATAACCGTCACTGCGAGGCGGCGCTGCGTGAGCTGGAATGCTGGAATGCACTGGCGACCGCAGAAGGCGGAAAGGCCCCCTGCCAGCAGGAGCGCATCGAAGAGCTCTGGAAGGGACTCCTTCTGAATCAGTTTCATGACATCCTTCCCGGATCGGGCATTGCCAGGATTTACGAGGATGCAAGACGCGAGGTGGAGGAGGTGATCCGCGGGGCGAAGGAGACTGCCGGAGAGGTATTCCGCGCGCTTGCTGCAGACAGGAAGGCAGGCAGGGATCGTTTGAAGGAGAAGAGCACAGAGGATTCGGAAGGAAACATGCCGGTGGTTTCTGTCATGAATTCGCAGGGCTTTGCGCGGACGGAGATCGTGGAGCTTCCGGAAGAAATGGAGGGAAGCGTTGTCACCGGCGGCGGAGAGATCCTGCCGGTTATCCATCACAAGGTCCGGGTACACGTTCCGGCGGCAGGATCCGTCGTACTGCGTTCCATGAAGACAGGAATCAGCCCTTCCGGAATGCCGCAGGGACAGGCAGCAGAAATCGGTTCTTCTGGTGCGGCAGCAGGACGGAAGTCGGAAGCTTTCCCGGGCGTGACGGCGGAGCAGGACATAGAAGGAAACTGGATTCTTGCCAATGACAGAATTCGCGTGATTGTCAATGGAAAGGGAGAGGTTGTCAGCTACATCTGGAAGGAGTCCGGCCGCGAATTTGCGAAGGAACCGCTGAATCATTTCCGTCTGTTCAAGGATATCCCGAGAAAATATGATGCTTGGGACATTGATTCCAATTATGAAGAAAACGAGGTGGAGGCTCTGACAGAAACCTCGGTTACTCTTCTGGAGCAGAATGATCTGGAGGCGGTTCTTCTTCTCACCGGAAATCTTCCAAATGCGGATTCCGCTTTGAAGCAGAAGATCGTTTTGCAGGCAGGGCAGGATCAGCTTCGTTTTGAAACGGATGTGGACTGGAAAGCACTGCACCGGCTGCTGAAGGTTTCCTTCCCTGTGGATGTCAGAACCTTCGAGGGCGTCAATGAAATTCAGTACGGCTATGTGAAACGCCCGACGACGCGGTCGAGAATGTATGACAAGGAACGGTTTGAGGTCTGCAATCATCGCTATACGGCGCTGTTCGACGGAGCACACGGAGCTGCGGTTCTAAATGAATCTAAGTACGGAATCAGTATGGAAGAAAACCGCATGGAGCTGTCCCTTCTTCGTGCGGCCGCGGCGCCCCAGATGCGCGCGGACAATGAACGGCAGCAGTTCACCTATGCGTTTACCGCATGGGAGGGGAGCTTTGAGGACAGCCGGGTTGTGCAGGAGGCAATTGCACTGAATGAACCGCTGCAGGTTGTCCCGGGTGCCATTGATATTCCGGGTGCCGTTGCGATAGACGCTTCGAACATCATTCTGGATGCCGTGAAGCTTGCGGAGGACGGGACGGGAGATATCATTCTCCGTCTGTATGAGGCGAAACACTGTGATACGAATGCGAAGATCCGCATCCGGATTCCGGGAACCATTGTCCTGTGCAGCATTCTCGAAACACAGAAGGAGGACGAGACCGTATCGGTTCGCGCAGAGAACGGCATGCAGGAGGTTTTTCTGCATTTTGCACCGTTCCAGGTGAGAACGCTCCGGATCAGAAGGAAACCGGATCCGGAAGCCTGAAATCAATCGGACTCTTTTGCTTGCAGTCGGAAATGATTCTTGACTTAAAGTCCACTTGAAAGAGTATTCTGATCTTCAGGTACAGCAGGCGGATATGGCATGGCGGAGGCAATACCGCGGAAAGCCGTATATTTATACCGGATGAGCTGTCCTTACAGGAACTGGTACGTTGCCGCAGATGGACTGCGGAGGAAAGGACGCTATGGAAAAGATTGTACAGACGGCGGGAAGAAAGGCTCTTGGAGAATTTGCTCCGGAGTTTGCACATTTCAATGACGATGTTCTGTTCGGCGAGAACTGGAACAACGAGGATATTGACGTAAAGACGAGGAGCATCCTCACGGTGACCGCGCTGATGGCACAGGGAATCACGGACAATTCCCTGAAATTCCATCTTCAGAATGCAAAGGATCACGGAGTGACGCAAAAAGAAATCGCTGCGATCATCACGCATGTCGGTTTTTACGCAGGCTGGCCGAAGGCTTGGGCTGTTTTCAATCTGGCCAAAGAGGTGTGGTCTGTGGATGCGGCAAAAGACCGTGCCATTGACGCAAAGGAAAGGCATCAGGCATCCATGATCTTTCCGATCGGAGCCCCGAATGACGGGTTTGCGCAGTATTTCAGTGGAAAGAGCTATCTGGCTGCGGTATCCGCCGCACAGGTCGGAATTTTTAATGTGACTTTTGAGCCCGGTTGCCGCAACAACTGGCATGTGCATCACGCCAAGGAGGGCGGCGGACAGATTCTGATCTGTGTCGCCGGCCGTGGCTATTATCAGGAATGGGGCAAGCCTGCCGTGGGAATGAAGCCCGGCGACTGCATCAACATTCCAGCGGAAGTGAAGCACTGGCACGGAGCCGCGCCGGACAGCTGGTTCTCGCATCTTGCGGTTGAGGTTCCGGGAACAGACAGCAGCAATGAATGGCTGGAGCCGGTAACGGACGAGCAGTATGGAATGCTGCAGTAAATGATCACCGGCCCGGCGTGCAGATGCTGCGGCATTTCCGGATCGAACAGAAAACCATATGAAAACCCCGCTGCGGAAGAAAATCACCGTAGCGGGGTTTAATTGATATCGGTTCGGTCTGCCTGGGTTTTTCGTCTCATTTCAGACCTCCGATCTGTAGCCAGGTACTGCTGGTCTGAATCATTTCTCTCCTCCTGTCCGGAAAACAACTGAAGAAGATATGTTCCGGTTTATTTGCCGATGTACATATGCTCGGGGAACATCTCGCCATAGCTCTTTAAGAATGCTGCGATCTCGTGTAATGCCTTCATAATAATCTCCTTTCGTATTTCTTCCTCTGGAAGAATGCTCTTGTTTGTTGTTACAATGATAATACATCGGACCTTTATATATTTGAAATACAAATAATTGAGCCATACCTATATTTTATTTATATTATAAAAGGCGCGGGAGATACTTCTGAGCAGCAGACACCGGGCAGAAGCGGGGCCGGGGAAACGGAGCGCCTGCGTCAGAAAGGAATTTTATGGACAAGAGGAAAACTGCATCGATTGCACTCGGCATAACGGGAGGACTGGTATTTTCGCTGGCCGGGTGGGCCGTAAGCTTTGTGCTTGCGAGGACTTCGCTCTGGGCGGTTTCTCTGTTTGCGGCGCTCCTTCTCCCGCTGGCAGGGCTTGGAATCCTTTCCGTCACGGCGGAAAGGAAGGAGCTGTTTTCCAGAAATCCGGCGGTCATTTCCTATGTGGCGGCCTCCTTTGCTGTGGAAGCGGCCTTTTTTCTGATCGCAAGCGTCTCGGCATAACGGGAAAAGCAGTCCGGAGAAAGCGTCATGCAGTCTGCGGGAAGGGAGCATACATGAAGAAGTACTGGAACTGTCTGTTTCTGGACAATGAGAAGGACATGATCGTCAGCCTGTTTCGGGAGGGAACCCGATTGTACTATGAGTTGGAAACGCCCAACCACCACACGGGCAATCTGATCCGGAATTTTGCAAAGCTCTGCGGGCTGCCGCTTTCTCTGAATGACAAAGGGCTGCAGGTGATCCGGGGAGAGGTGCCCTGCTACGTGGACGGAAGGAATCAGGAGGTGTATATCCTCCGGTTTGCGGACACGAAGGTAGCCAATATCTACGCCGACGGACGGATTGAAATGAAGGCCTCGGTACCCGCCATTTCCAAGACTTTGATGAGCCAGACGAAGGACTACCGCCTGGATGCATCGAAGACCATCTTTAAAACCTATATTTTGCGGGACGTCAAGTTCCGGAGTGACCTTCATACGCACATGAACGGAAACCTTTCGCCGGACGTGCTGATCGCACTCGGCATTGCGCATCAGATCCGTTATCCTCTGTATTATATCCGAAAGCTTGGCTTGGAACTGACGTCACGTCAGGAGAAGAAGGTTATGGCGCAGCGGGAGCAGGTTGCGAAGCAGTTCGTTAACTCCGACCTGAAGGGAAAATATCTGACGCGCCGCATCAATGACAACACCTTTTTGAATTTTGCCGATCTGATTCTGAACAATCCGGAGAATGCGGAACAGAACATCGTGAAAATCAGGGCCTCTCTGGCCGTTTTGAAGGATGGGCAGGCGGTTTTCACCAACCTGGAGAAGGTGTATTTGTACCGCTATGTTTTCACGAAGGGGAGAGAGAGCACGGATAAAATCCGGCTGTCCAATATCCGGAAGATTCCGGATGCGGATGTGCGGGACGCCCTGAAGCAGATGCTCCGGGACCGCAGGAATCCGGACTACGCGGAGAACACGATTTTTCAGGATAAGCTCCTGTGGATTGCGAGGCAATATCAGAGACAGGGAATTGAATACGTCGAGATCAGCGACACGACGTTGGTCAAAAAGTATGAATCCCTGCATATGCTGAGTGAGGTGCATCAGATCATGCCGAAGATCCTGAAGGAGACGGGCGTTCTGATCCGGTTTCTTGCGGCAATGCGCCGGATTCCGCTGACTATTGTCAAGGACAGCGTGACACCGGAGGACTATTTGGCGAAGAATCTGACGGTCCTGAACGCGGTTGCGGAGGATCCGTATGTGGCCGGCTGCGATTTCGTCGGAGAGGAGATCAATGACATTGAGGATCTGACGCCGGTGTTTCGTGAAGTAGTCCGGATTGCGGGAAGAGACCCGGATTTCGTGATTCGTGTGCATGCAGGAGAGAACGACAGCCTGCGCGACAATGTAGCGCACAGCATCCGGTGTGTGAAGGAAGCATTGGCACCGGGACAGCAGATGCCGCAGATGCGCATCGGACACGGACTGTATACCTGCAGTCTGCGCTCCGAAAAGGGAAAGGCGCTTTTGAAGGACATTCGAAACAATCATATCGTGCTGGAATTCCAACTGACCTCGAATGTGCGGCTGAACAATCTGAATGTTCTGAAGAATCATCCGCTGCATCAATATCTGCGTGCGGGCATCCACTGCGTACAGGGAACGGATGGCGGAGCGCTGTACGGGACGAATTCTATTGATGAACAGCTGTCGCTGGAAAAGCTCCTGAATTTGACGCACCGGGAGCTTCGCTCCATGAAGGAGACGGAGAACGCCATTTTGGAAGAAAGCCGGGATGCGTTCCAGCGCAAGACGCTGGCGTTCCGGGCGATGGTGGGAAAAAGAGAGTTCACGGACCTTCTTCTGGAGAAGATAGAGGAGGGCGAAGGAACGATCGGGGAGAACATGACGCTCCCCGGACAGGAGCTTCTGGATGCCAATACGGAGCTGGAGGACCAGATCGAGGAGCTTCCATGGGACAAAATGCCGGTCGTTGTGGCAGGAGGAAGCTTTAATACCAGCAAGCGCACCACCAGGATCACCAGGGAAGGCGCAGCTTTGATTGAGCAAATGATGGAACGGCTCCGTCCAAAGGATATTTTCTTTGTCTTGGGGCACAGCCTTCAGGGCTATGAGAAATACCTGTTGGAGTGCAACCGGAAACGCGAAGAGGATGGGAAAGAGCCGTTTGAAATTTTCTGCATTATCCCGGCAAAGCTGACCAAAAAACAGGTGCGCAGACTGTCCGGCGAGAAGGTGCATATCCGCGTTTCGACAGAGAGCCAGGCCATGGGAATTTATAAGAGCTTTAATTATGAGATTTTCGAGCGGCGGCCGTCGGTTGTTGTTGCCTTTGATGGAAATTCCGCTGCAGAGAATTTGATTCAGGAAGCGAAAAACGGCAAGGGCGACGCGAGTATCCTGATCTGGGAGCGGGCCGGTGCGCTTCGGCAGAAGGCAGCCTCCCTGGAAGGATATGTCCACCTGTTTGATGCGGACCTTCCGGAGCTCCTTCCATTTCAATCATAAAGGTCAATTCTCACCAAGGACAATCTCACGGCCGCCCAGATGCTCATAGAGCCGGTGTGAGATAGAGATTACCGTGCGGTGAGCGGATGCGCGGCGAAGAGCTGCGAGCACCTGCTGCTCGGTATCGGCATCGAGATTTGCCGTAATTTCATCCAGAAGGAGGATCCGCGGCTGAGCCGCGACCGCGCGTGCAATCGAGAGAAGCTGCCACTGGCCCTGGGAGAATATGCCTTCACTGCAGGGAGTGTCAAAGCCCTGTGGAAGAGCAGCGATCACGGAGCTGAGTCCGACAAGAGAGGCGGCTTCCATGGCGGCCTCTTTGCTGATGGAGGCATCGAACAGGGTGATCTGGTCCAACACGGTGCCCGGAACCAGGCGGAAATTCTGCCCGACGTAGCCGAAGAGGTGCCGCTTGTCCTTGTCGGCGATGCGGGAGGCGTCTCTTCCCTCCACGAGAACTTTACCCTGCTGCGGGCGGTAGAGACCGAGAAGAAGCTTGAACAGCGTGCTCTTTCCCGCGCCGGTCCGTCCGGTCAGGGTGATCTGCTCGCCGGTTTCGATGCGAAGACTCTGATTCCTTAAGACGGTCTGATTCTTTTCGTATCCGAAGGTAACCGCACGAAGCTCAATGGCAGGCTGCCCGGAAACGGGGCGTTCAGGAGAAGGAGAGGAAGAGTCGGAAGAATCCCTGCCGGTTCTGCCGGATACATCGGAGATCTTCCGGGCCGTGGGCGGATCTGTCTCCCAGCGCTCCTTTTGCAGCAGAAATTCATCAATCCGGTGCACACCGGCCGCGGCGGACTGGATGGTCTGGATTTCCATGCCGATGTTCTCAATCGGAGAGAAAATCTGCGAAATATAGGCAATCATCGCGACGGCTGTTCCGACGGACATTCCGAAGAAATTCTGAAGCCTCGGATTTCCGGAGGCGGCAAAGAGCATGACCAGTCCGACGAGAACCGCCTGGATAATCTGAATGATCGGAGAGTAAACGGCATCGAAAAAATTGGTGCGGTTTACAGCAGAAAAGCTCTCTTCAATCGTCCGGTCATACTGTTCCTGCATGTAGCGCTCTTTTCCGAGCAAACGGATGGTGCGGATGCAGTGAAGCGTTTCGGGAACAATGCCGGAAGCCTTGGCTACCGCGATGCGGTTGTCGATCTGTGCGCGGAGCATTTTCTTCTGAACGGCGCGAGTAAAGACAAAGAGAACCGGTACGGCGAACAGGAGCAGGATGGCAAGTCCGCGGCTTTTCCGAAGGATCATGGCGAAAATGCCGATCATGGTGCAGGCATCGGCGAACATGCTGGCAATGCCGTCTGTGAAGAGATTTTCCACGGTGTCCGCGTCTCCGACGAAGCGGGAGACAACTGCGCCGGGATCCTGCGCGGAGATGGTTCCGGCAGGAAGACGGGAGAGCTTGGCGCACAGGGAGTGGCGCAGGCTTCGGATGATTTTCTGCCCGAATACGGTAAGAAGGCCGTCACGGGTGCTTTCGCACAGGCCGGCAAGCGCAAGCAGCAGGAAATACAGCACTGCAAGCGAGACAGAGATTCCGGATCCTTCGGCGAGGTGGTCCACGATCTGCTCCAGAACAAGCGGGGGAAGAAGCGAGCAGATTACGGCTCCGATGATCAGGAGAAGAATCCCGAGGGACAGAAGAAGATGTTCCCGGATGACCTGAAGAATTATTGCAAAAGAAGGATGTTTTTTCCTGGCTGTTTTCATTTGTATACCTCGCCGTTCTGGACCGGAATGGGCTGCGCTGCCTGTGTTTTATACAGCTGCGCGTAATGCGGTGAGACAGCAAGAAGTCTCTCATGAGAAGAAACTGTGACGGTGCCGTTTTCCATCCAGATGACCTGGCTGGTTCTCGGGAACAGGGTCAGGCGGTGAGAGATCAGAAGAATAATGAGATTCTGTTTCTTCACAAGGCGCTGCAGATTTGTGAAAATTTCCTCTTCCGTTCTGCGGTCCAGTGCGGAAAATGGATCATCCAGGATGAGAACAGGCCGTGGATGCGCCAGTGTGCGGGCAAGAGCAACGCGCTTCTGTTGGCCGCCGGAGAGACGCACGCCGCCGTCACCGATGAGGGTGTCAAGACCTTCCGGCATATCGGAAAGATCCGGTGTCAGGCAGACGGCACGAACGAACGGCATGGGATCCTTCGCATCACCCATGAGAATGTTCGCGCGGATGGTATCGCTGAGAAGCTCAGGATCATGTCCGAGATATCCGATGATGCTGTGCCGAAGCTCTGCGGTCATGGCGTCAAGCTCCAGGGAAGAGAACTGAATGCTTCCCTGGTACGGCTCTTCGCCAAGGAAGCTTCGGCCGAGCGTGGATTTCCCACAGGCAACCGGTCCTGTGATGCCGATGATTTCGCCGGGATGTGCGGTAAAGGAGAGACCGTGGAAAATATTTTTGCCTTCGTAGGAGAACGAAAGGTTTGCTGTCTTTAAGACGTTGGCCTCGGAAACGGGAGGAATGGTACTCTCCGGAACGGCAGCAAGAAACGGACGGATTCTCTTCCAGGACACCTGCGCCTTCTGCACGGCGTTGAAGAGCTTGGCAGCGTGAGAGGACTTGACGCTGAGTCTGGTGTAGCAGGAAAGGAAGGTTGTGAAGGAAGCGATGTTCCAGATCGACCATCCGGTCCCGAGAATGTTCCGGGAGCCGAAATACAGAATGAACAGGATGCTGATCATGGAAATCATCTGATAGATGGGAGGCATGATCTGCACCCAGATGCCGGCGCGGACAGCACACCTTTCGTAGTCGGCAAGATGGTGCTCGTAATCCTCATTGCGCGGGGCTTCACAGCCGAAGACGCGGTAGGTCAGGGCATTGGAGACGCGGTCCATGGTTGCGGCACAAAGGCGCCCTGCACTTTCACGGGAGGCGGCACCGGTTTTCTGCACCAGCGTCTTCATTTTCTCGGCAATGCAGTAGGAAACGGGCGGAAAAATCAGACACAGCAGAGCGAGACGGAGATCATAGTACAGAAGCATGCCGACATAGGCGGCAAGGGCTACGCCGGTATCGAAGATTTCTGTCGTAAATTTGCGCATGCCCTCGGCGCAGGCATCGACATCCGAAATGGCCTTGGTTAGAATTGTGCCGACATTTTCGCCGGAGAGCTCACTGCGGCTTTTGTGAATCAGGCTGGAGTAGAGATTCTCCTTCATGCTGCAGGTGACGTTGTTGGCGAAATGGCGCACATACAGGCGCTTTAGGAAGCGGCAGCATTGAACGAGCGCGATGACGGCAAGATAGGCCAGAACGAGTCGGACCATGTCCGGAAAGCCTGCGTTTTTCCGGGTAAGATCGACCAGGCACTGGGCCATACGTCCCTCGAACCAGGGACCAGCGAGAAGCCCCAGATTATAAATAAGGCCTGAGACAGTGACGATGAGAAGAATTCTCCATTCCTTCCGGAAATAGAAAATGATCCTCTGGGGACTGTTCCAGGCTTTTTCTGCAGTATGTTTCAAAATGTCTCCTTCCGCCGCGGGCTGTCACGGACTCGGGAGGGTCTTCAGGCAGCGGTCCATTCAGACCTGTACGGCATGAACACAGACTGATCCGGCTTTGCCGGACCCTGTACAACGATACATTATTATTGCTGCAGCATTAGTTTCGTCAAGGTACAGATCTTAACTTTTGTGCCAGGATGGAAGAAGAACCGACAGGGGAAACAGAAACAAATACAGAACGGGCGAAAGCGGGGATGACATCATGTTATACTTTTCTACAACGGCATTCAGCATAGGGAATCCGAAGGTGTTATCGGGAAGAAATTCTGTTGCCAAAGATGTGATTATGAGGCAGTGAGGGAATTTATAAAAACGGAGGAAGCGTGATGAAGAACATTACATTGGGCAAAACGGGGATTTGCGTTCCGCAGAACGGATTTGGAGCGCTGCCGGTGCAGCGGCGGGATATGGATACGGCAGTGAGGATTCTCCGCCGTGCCTATGAGGGGGGAATGCGTTATTTTGACACGGCAAGAGCCTATTCCGACAGCGAGGAGAAGCTGGGAAGAGCCTTTGGCGGTGGCTTCATCCCGCGAGAACAGATTTACATTGCGACCAAGACTGCAGCGAAGACGCCGGAGGATTTCTGGAAGGACCTGGAGACGTCGCTTGCCATGCTGCAGACGGATTACATTGATGTCTATCAGTTCCATCAGATGGGACAGTGCTGGAGACCAGGAGATGGAACCGGCATGTATGAGTGCATGCTGGAAGCGAAGGCACAGGGGAAAATCCGCCACATCGCGGCGACCAGCCATCAGATTAAGGTTGCCTATGAAATTGTGGAGTCGGATCTGTATGAGACGATGCAGTTTCCGTTCTCGTATCTGGCAGGAGATCTGGAGATGAAGCTGAAGACACTGTGCCGGGAGCACAATGTCGGCTTTATTGCGATGAAAGGACTGGCGGGCGGCCTGATTAACCGGTCGGAGGCAGCCATGGCCTTCATGCAGCAGTTTGATGACGTTCTGCCGATCTGGGGCATCCAGAAGGAAGAGGAGCTGGAGGAGTGGCTCTCCTATATGGACAGAACTCCGGAGATGACGCCGGAAATCGAAGAATATATTGAAAAGGAAAGAAAAGAGCTGTCCGGTGAATTCTGCCGGGGCTGCGGCTATTGCATGCCCTGTCCGGCAGGAATTCAGATCAATCAGTGCGCCCGCATGAGTCTGATGCTGCGCCGCGCTCCGTCGGCGGGATGGCTTTCGGAGTACTGGCAGAAGGAAATGAAGAAGATCGAGGGATGCCGGAACTGCCGTCAGTGCACGAAGAAGTGTCCGTATGAGCTTCCGACGCCGGAGCTTTTGCGCCGGAATTACGAGGATTACTGGAAATTCCTGGATGCGGAGAAGAAGGCGGGAAGGATCTGAGCGGGAGAGAAACACGGAACATGAAACAACTGTGGACAACATGGGGCGAAAAGCTCAGGGACAACCCGGAGGAAGTGCCGCTTCCGGAATATCCGCGGCCATCCCTTGTCCGAAAAAGATGGCTTTGCCTGAATGGAAACTGGGAGTACGCGGTCCGGAAGGAGACGGGATCCGCGAAGATGCAAACAGCGGCCGGATTGGAATGCCGGGAAGAGCTTCAAGAACAGAAAACCTGGGAAAAGGATCGTCTCCCGCAGGTCATGGATGGAACCATCCGGGTTCCGTTCTCGCCGGAGTGCATGCTTTCCGGCGTGATGCATCAGCTCCTTCCGGGAGAGCTTCTCTGGTACCGGCGAAGCTTTGATTTCTCCGGACCTGCGAACGGAAGAAAGGTCCTTCTCCACTTTGGCGCCGTGGATCAGAGTGCGAAGGTATGGGTGAACGGGCATTTCGCAGGAAGCCACATAGGCGGCTACCTGCCTTTCACACTGGAAATCGGAGGGCTCCTGCGAAGCGGTGAGAATGAGCTTGCAGTCTGCGTGCGGGATGATTCGGATGCCTCCTGCCACGCGCGGGGCAAGCAGAAGCTTCGGAGAGGCGGAATGTTCTACACCGCAACGAGCGGAATCTGGCAGAGCGTCTGGCTGGAAGAGGTGCCGGAGCACTATATTGACCGGATCGAAACGAGACAAGAGACGGACGGAAGCGGCGTCTGGATTACGGTACATGCCAATGGAAACCTGCCGGTTGTTCTGACAATTCGGAAACCGGCCCTTTGGGATGCAGAATATTTGCGGCAGCCGGAGGATCTGGAGAATCTGCAGAAGGAGGCCCTTTTCAAAATTTCCGGAACGGCCAATGAGGAAATCCGGGTAAGGATTCCGCAGCCGGAGCGCTGGAGTCCGGAGAAACCGTGGCTGTACGGTCTGACCGTCTCTTTGGGAGAAGGGAAGGAAGAGACAGCGGACGCTGCTGAGAGCTACTTTGCGGTCCGCAGGTTTACAGCAGAGAAGTACGGGAACGGACCAAAGAGGCTCTTTCTGAACCACCGGGAAGCGTTTTGGCGAGGTGTTCTGGATCAGGGCTACTGGTCGGACGGACTGTATACAGCACCGTCGGATGAGGCACTGATTTTCGATATCGCTCAGATGAAAAAGCTCGGCTTTCATATGATCCGCAAGCACCTCAAAATCGAACCGGAGCGGTGGTATTACCACTGCGACCGCCTTGGGATGACGGTGTGGCAGGACATGGTTTGCGGCGGAGGGCCGTTCCGAAGCTGGTTTGTGACCTACGCGGCAACACTTTTTCAGCAGTTTCCCAGAAAAATCAGCGACGCACATCCGTATCTGTTCTCGCGGACCAGCGAGGAGGGGCGGGAGGAATTTGAGAGGGAGATGGTAGAGACGATCCTCCTTCTGAAGAATCATCCCTGCATCTGCAGCTGGGTGATTTTCAATGAAGGCTGGGGGCAGTTTGAGACAAAGCGCCTCACCGCGCTTGCCAGGAAGGTGGATCCGGAGCACCTGATTGATGCAGCGAGCGGCTGGTTTGATCAGGGCTGCGGAGACTTTCAGAGCATTCATCATTATTATCTGAGGCTGAACTTTGACCGCAAGGATGAGAGAATCCGCGTTCTTTCGGAGTTTGGCGGACTTCCCTACGCGGTGCCGGGACACATCTGTGCGGATAAGAGCTACGGGTACGGCAGGGCAAATACGAAAAAAGAGCTGCAGGAAGGATATGAGCGCCTTGTACGGGAGGCCGGGAATTTGCAGAAGGATGGCTTTTGCGGATATGTTTATACACAGCTGTCCGATGTGGAGGAAGAGATCAACGGAATTTTTACGTTTGACCGGCGCGTACAGAAAATCGAAGGGAAGCAGCAACGGTGCTGACGCAAGACATTGCGAGGGAGAGAAGGAAGATGGTCTTTCATGTGGTCGTGAATCCGGCGGGAGCATCCGGAAGAACCGGGAAAATCTGGAAGAAGCTGGAACCGGTTTTCCAGAAAAGCGGACAGAAATATGAGGTGCATTACTCCAAAAAGGATCACGGCATTGCTGCGATTTGCCATGAATTGGAGAGCAGAAATCCGGAAGATTGCTGCATTGTTACCGTGGGAGGCGACGGATCGGTCAACGAGGCAATCAATGGGTTGGAGCATCCGGGGAGAATTCTTTTTGCCCACATTCCGGCAGGATCCGGAAATGATTTGGTGCGGGATATGGAGCTTTCCGGAAATCCGGAAAAGATTGCGAAGAAAATTCTGGAAGGAAAAGTCTGGAGGACCTGTGACATCGGAGAGGTCTGCTATGAGGACACTGGGAAAAGTCGGCGCTTTGCGGTGAGCTGCGGCATCGGCTTTGACGCCGGAATCTGTGAGATGGCGGGGCATTCACGCTGCAAGGCCATTCTCAATCGAATCGGCCTCGGAAAGCTGATCTATATTGCTTCGGCATTCCGGGTTGTTCGCGGGCAGAAGAGCCGGAGCGCGGATGTGACCCTTGAACGGGACGGAAAGAGACAGGAACTCCATTACCGGCACCTGTTTCTTCTGGCGGGAATGAATCATCAGTACGAAGGAGGGGGCTTTCGGTTTTCGCCGGAGGCGAACCCGGACGACGGCGTGCTGAACCTGTGTGTTGCGGATCCGGAGCACAACCGCGCATTTTATCGGATCTTCCCTTTTGTACCGTTCGGAAAGCATGAGCGGTTTTCCTGCATTCATGCGCTTTCCGGAAGCACGGTCGAAATCCGTTCTGCCGAGCCACTGTGGGTGCACACGGACGGAGAAGTGGAAAGAAAGGCGGATCATATCCGCGTCCGGTTTCTTCCGGAGAAGCTGCATTTTCTGGAATAGTGGAAACTGCAGGCAATCACGCATTCTCTATCCCGGATGAACGGCCTGGCAGTCTCGACAGAAAAATAGAAGACCGGATTTCGAGGTGATTAGGAGAAGTCGAAGTATTCCCGATTCTTCGTTTTGAAGAGCTCGAAAACAGCCTGCGCGAGATCGGCGTCCTCTACCGGAGTGAAGGTGTTGTCTTCGAGGCTGGCATTCTCCACCTTGAAGATCAGAACCTGATCCGCGTCCTCGTCTGTGGGAATCAAAACCGCATAGCTGTCTGCCGAATATTCAATCAGATCCAGAAATTCGAAATCGATCTCATTTCCATGGTCATCGGTCAGAGTGATGATTTCTCCGCGCTCTGCCGCATTACCTGCGGAAGAGGCGTGGGTTTTTGGTGTGTTTTTCTCGTCTGCGGACATATCGGATGCCTCCCTGGGAATGTTATACTGTAAACACTGGAACGAAGATCAATATTGTATCGTAATGATTCAGCGCATGCTGAATATTTACATTGTATCAGAAAGATTAAGAACATGCAGAGTGCCATTGATTTTGGAAAAGATTTCCTGACAGCCTTCTTTAATAAAAAAGATGCGGATGCGACCAGCTCGTTTCTGGCGGATGACATCATCTGGATTACGCCGAACGAGATCCGGCATCTGAGAAGTGTGCGCTCCATTCATGAGTTTCTGCGGGAGGCACTGCAGGAGGATCCGAAGGCGTACAACGTGGATATTGCGTCCATCCGTTCGGCACCGGGTCTGGAAACGACGACGATCGCTGTGTTTGATGTCAACCTGATTCCGAAGCATGAGGAATCTTCCATCAACATCCGTTGTACGCTGGCGCTTCACCGCGAAGGCGTCGGTTTTGAAATTGTATATGTAGGGATGTCGCGCAAGTATCTGCGGACGGATGTGGATCAGATCCGGGGCTTTGCGGACGCGCTTCCGGGCGGGGTGATGACCCTGACAGCGATGGGAAACGACATCCGTGTGATGTATGTCAGCGGCTGGTTTCTCCGGCGTCTTGGCATGGAAGAAGCGGCCATCTATGAGCGGATGGACCAGAATGTCTTCTTTATGATGCCGCAGGAGGACCAGAAGCGGATGATCACGCTGGTGGGGGAGATGGCGGTTCTGAAGAAGCCAAAGCCCCTTGCTATGCGGGTAACACTTCTTACAGGTGACGGAAAAACGAAGATTCCCTGCCATATGTCCATCGCCGCGGCTTACAAAGACGGCAGCAGGACAGTGCTCTATCTGATCTTTGATGAAATCAGTGATGTGATGCAGGAGGCGGAGCGGGAGAAAAGGAAGGAAATCCGTGCCCTGAGGGCGAAGCTTTCCGAGAAGGACAAAACTACCGAAGCGGCTCATACGGAAGAAGCCGGGGAAATGGAGACAAGGGCGAGGCAGCAGCTCGAGGAAGCGACCCGGATTGCCAAAGAGGAGTCGGAGGCGGCTGCAAAGCTGATCAAGACCAAGCTGGAACAGGCAGGCAAGGAGAAGAAAGCCGCTGTTGAGAAGGCAAAGCGCGAGGTGGCGGACCGGTATACGGCAGCCTGGAAGGAAGAGAAAAAGAAAAGCAACGAGGCGAAAGAGGCACTGGAGAAGGAGCTTGCTGCTGCCAAGGAAGCGGCGGAGGCTGCACAGACAAAGAGAAAAGAGCTTGAAGAGAAATTAAATGCGCTGGAGGCGAAGAAGCAGGCGTCCGACCGCGAGTACCAGGACCGGATTCTGAAGCTGGAATGGAAGGTCTCCAGCACAGAGAAGAAGGCGCAGCAGGCCGAAGAGGATTGGCAGAAGCGCCTGGAAACCGGAATCGAAGAGGCGCGGAGGGAAGAAGCCGGGAAAGCGAAAAAAGAGCAGGAGAGCCTCCGCCTTCAGATGGAAGAGGAGCTTTCCAAAGAAAAGACCGGGAAGGCAGAGCTGGAGGGAACGGTTCTTCGTATGCAGAAGGATCTGTCCGAAAAAGAGCTTTCACTGAAGAAGAAGGATGTGGATCAGAGAATTCTTTCGAAAGAAAAGGATAAGTCCATTCTTCGGATGGAAAGCCTTCTTCGCGGGCAGATGGGTACGATACAGAGCGCGGTCCGGACGGTTCGCGCAGAGAAGAATCCGGAGAAGATCAAAGAGCAGGCGGAGAGGATCGAGGAGGCGGCCTCTGTGATGCCGGAGTATATGAGCGATCTTGCCGCCATCGCGAGGCTGAATCCGAATGGGCGGATACCGGCGGCAGAGGACCATTTCTCGGTGAAGTCATGCCTGGACCTTGTTCGCCTCGTGATCTGGCCGCAGTGCAGACAGAAGGGGATCATTTTCTCGGTGGAAATGACGGAAGGAATGCCGGAAGAAGTGATCGGCGGCAAAGCGGGTCTCGAGCTTGCCTTTCTGTGCATTCTGGAAAATGCGGTAGAGAACACGGCAGGCGGCGGAACGATCACGCTGACCGCATCTGCGGATGCTCCGGTGAGAGAAAGTGCGTATTATCATTTTCGAATTGAAGACAACGGCTGTGGTATCTCGGAGGAGCGGCTCCCGGTCCTTTTTGATCAGCCGGAGAGTGAGCTCTCCATTGCAAGAAAGGTCATCGGGACCATGGGCGGCTCTATTCAGGTAAGAAGCCGCCTGGGCGAAGGGGCAAGCTTTGAGATCCGCGTGAATCTGAAATTAAAATAGCGGCTCACTTCAGAGTCACATGCCGTCCGTTTACCTCTACGGAGTGAATGTTGCGGTTTAGGTAGACGGAGAAGCGGGTGACACCGCTTTTCCGGATCGTGGCATCCAGATTGGGATTCATATCCTGAAGCTCCTGCTTCAGAACGCTGATGTTGAGATCATCGGTGCCATGCCGGTGGAAAATCGCAAGAATCTGCTTCTCAATCTCGGAATCCGCCGTGATCTTCTGCGAAATCCACACGCCGCTGTCGCGCGATGTGACGGTAAGAGACGGGAGATCCTTGAGAAATTCCGAGAGCTTGCTGTAATGATAATTCCGGATATCGAAGTCCGGGAAAATTTTAACGAGGCGGGATCCGACCTCGCCGAGGCCGGTTTCCTTTCCGTCGGCGGCGTTGTCTGTGATCATCTTGACAATGGCGGACTCGATTTCGGATTTTGCCGTGAAGCCGGGCTCTGCGGATTCGCTTTCCTCTTCGGAGACGGTATCGCCTGGAAGGAAGTCATCATAGGAGCTGCCGGCAGATGCGGGAACTGCCTCCGGAGCAGATGACGCGGAAGAAGCACGCTTTTTTCCGGAATTTCCGGATGCGGCGGAAGCGTTTTTGCCGGAGGAGCCCTTGGAGGCATTTCTTTTTTTGGAGCTCTCCTTGTTCTTCGGGCGGGAGGATCCCTCTTCCTCTTCACTGTCGCTGCTTCCGCTGATGACATCGAGGAAGATGAAACGCTCGCAGGAGACGCGGAAGGACTCGGGAGTCTTCTTCTCGCCCATGCCGATGACAACCTTTCCAGACTCGCGAAGCCTTGTCGCAAGCTTGTTGAAGTCCCCGTCGCTCGAAACGATGCAGAAGCCCTGTACGGAGTCGGCGTAGAGCGTATCCATGGCATCGATGATCAGTCCGATGTCGGAGGCGTTTTTACCGGGAGTGTTGTTGGGCTGCATGACCGGAGTCAGGGAATATCCTGCAGAACAGCCAAGCCATGAGCGCAGCCGGTCCTGGGACCAGTCTCCGTACATGCGGCGGATGGTGATCTTTCCATATTTGGATAGCTCACTTAAAATGACGGGAATATATTTGGAACTGATGTTGTCGGCATCAATCAAAAGGGCAATGTTGATATCTTCCATGGTGAAAACTTACCTTTCCTGCAAACGTCTTTTGTCTTTGAAAAAAAACAGACGCAACGTATAATAGTGTCCGTGAGCGCACAAGGCGCTGCTCTTATCTGATTATAAAGGATTGAAATCTGCAATGCACGAACTTCCCGTTGTTCTGGGACTTCTGGATACCGCACAAAGAGCGGCAAAGGAGAATCATCTTGACCGAGTGACAAGGATCCGGCTGAGGATCGGAGAGCTTTCGGATCTCGTGGAGGACTGTGTGCAGATTTACTTTGATTCCGCATCAGAGGGAACCGTCTGTGAGGGAGCGCAGCTGGAATTCGTCCGGGAACCGGCACGGCTGCGGTGTACGGCGTGCGGTCATGAATTTTTGCACGGAGCAGCCTTTTCCTGTCCGGTCTGCGGCGGCAGCGCCGAATGGATCCGGGGATCGGGAAGCGGATGCACTGTGGAAAGCATTGAGGGAGAAGCCTGAGAGCCGATTCGATCGGTGAATTTCTCAGAGGCCGGTCGGCGCAGAGCCGTCAGAACAAAAGGAGCACAGCAATGATTAAGAAAGATCTGAAAGATTACGTACGTACCATTCCGGATTTCCCGCAGGAAGGCATCATGTTCCGTGACATTACGACGGTTGCGCAGGATGCGGACGGCCTGCATATGGCCATTGACACCATGCAGGATCTGGTTAAGGACGTGGATTTTGATGTGGTTGTCGGTGCGGAGTCGAGAGGCTTTATTTTCGGAACGCCGATTGCATACAATCTTCATAAGCCGATGGTTCTGATCCGCAAGAAGGGGAAGCTTCCGTGGAAGACCGTTTCTGTAGATTATGCACTGGAGTATGGCACAGCTACACTGGAAATGCATGAGGATTCCATTCAGCCCGGACAGAGGGTTCTGATCGTGGATGATCTGATGGCAACCGGCGGAACGGCGAAGGCGATGATCGAGCTGGTGGAGAAGCTCGGAGGAAAGGTTGCAGGTGTTCTGGTTCTGATGGAGCTGGAGGGTCTGGAGGGCCGCAAGGCACTGGAGCCGTATCCGGTATTCTCCGCAATCAAGTACGAGGGCAAGTAATTACCTATGGCAAAAAAATATATCTCATGGAACGTGAACGGCCTTCGCGCGTGCGTCGGCAAGGGAACCTTCTATGAATTTCTGCAGAAGGAAAATCCGGATGCACTCTGCCTTCAGGAGACGAAGCTCCAGGAGGGCCAGATCGAGATGGACCTTCCGGGATATTATCAGTACTGGAATTACGCAGAGAAGAAAGGTTACTCCGGCACGGCCATTTTCGTGAAGGAGGAACCGCTTTCCGTAAGCTACGGGCTCGGTATTCCGGAGCATGACCATGAGGGACGTGTGATTACGCTGGAGTATCCGGAGTATTACCTGATCACAGAGTACGTTCCGAATTCCAAGCAGGAGTTGGAACGCCTTGACTACCGCATGACCTGGGAGGATGCATTTCTTTCCTATGTCAAAAAGCTGGAAGAGAAAAAGCCGGTGATTTTCTGCGGTGATCTGAATGTGGCGCATCAGGAAATTGATCTGAAAAATCCATCGTCCAACCACCACAATGCGGGCTTCACCGATGAAGAACGCGGTAAAATGACTGCGATCCTGTCCAGCGGATTTACGGATACCTGGCGCTATTTTCATCCGGATACGGATGGTGTGTATTCCTGGTGGTCCTACCGGTTTCACGCAAGAGAGAAGAACGCGGGATGGCGGATTGACTACTTTATTGTGTCGGATGCGCTGGTGCCGGATCTGCAGGATGCGATGATTTACGCAGATGTGTATGGGTCGGATCACTGTCCGGTCGGAATTGTGATTGGAAAATGATTTGTGTCCGCAAGCGGCCAATGTATTCTTACAATCCGCAAGCCGCAAGCGGTGAATCGTTCCCTGTTCAGAAGGAAAAAGGAAAGAGAAGAAAACTATGGAAGAAGAGAAGAAAACACAGGACGGGAAAATTCCGATGCCGGTGGCAAATTTTAAGGTGGATGCCAATCCGGGCAGCCATGTGAAGAGAATGATCGGTGTAGTCAGCGGAAAGGGCGGTGTCGGCAAGTCTTCCGTGACCGGACTGTGTGCGCTTTGGTCGCTGCGTCACGGCTATCGGACCGGTATTATGGACTGCGATATCACGGGCCCCAGCATTCCGAAAATGTTCGGTGTGACCAGCGATGATATCG
>ERZ808246.204-NODE-204-length-52033-cov-6.862230_pt1 | contig 52033 bp, 52 predicted proteins | sample MGYA00521083_ERZ808246 | MGnify/ENA primary metagenome ERZ808246 (study PRJEB31516, sample SAMN03275577) | gut metagenome | biome: mammalia-associated habitat; material: feces | host: Papio cynocephalus | place: Kenya | collected 2012-07-07 ... | reverse complement strand
TCATCGTCGCCGTCGGCGAACCGCATTCGGCGAAAATGGGCATCCCCGGCGAAGAGCTGGCCTTGTCCTTTATGGATTATTTGAAAGCCCCCGAAAAATACGCGACCACCGGCAACGTCGCCGTTTTGGGCGGCGGCGCGGTCGCGACCGATTGCGCCGTCACGGCCAAAGACGCCGGCGCGTTAAACGTGGAAATGTTCGTTCGCCGCCGCGTTTGCGATATGCGATTGACGGGCGAGGAACGGTCTTGGCTGATGGAAAAGGCCGTTGACATCACGTCCATGACGCGGGTTGAAAAAATCGAACGGACAGGCGACGCTTACACGCTTTACACCTGCAAAACCCGTTTCAACGGCACAAAGCTGGAGGACATCCCCGAAACGACGATCCGCCGGCCGGATTTCGCGTTGGTGATCATGGCCGTCGGGTCGAAGGCCGATCCGAAAAAAGAGGCCGAGCGCGTGATTTACGCCGGCGATTGCAACCACGGCGGTTCAACGATCGTCGAAGCCGTCGCGTCGGGCAAAAACGCGGCAAACGAACTGCACGCCGCTTTGACGGGCGAAGTGCAGGAAACCGTCTGCCCCGTCAGCAAAATCGTTTCTTACAAGGCGAAATCCTGCACCGTAATCGAAGGCGTGGAAAAAGAACCGGCGGCGGAATGACCCTCGCCCTCTTGCCTATGGAAAAGCCCTCTTAAAAATTTTAAGAGGGCTTTGTTTTTTCCGTTTCAGCGGGCGACCTGTTTGCGCCGCGCCGCCGCCATGGCCGGCGTCATTTGCGCCGTCCGCGCCGTTTGCGCCTGCCCCTTGTTTTTGCGCGGAGCGTGTTTGTATTTGAAATAGCCGGTTTTCACGCGTTCCTTGGTTTCGACATCCATGGACAACCGATCGTATTTGAAATACGGACGTCTGAAATCGTTGTTCGCATCGTTAACGCCGATCCATTCTTCGGTTTTACCGCCGCTTTCCCATGTCGCGTATTTTTTGAACGCCCGCATTTCCGACATATTCGGAATGATGCACGCGCCCAATCCGGATTCCTGTGCGATTTTCATCACGTTGCGGCGTTGGGCGGGTTCGCCGTGAATGGGGACGACCGTCGTGCGGCGCGGGGACGATCCGGAAACGATTTTGCAAATTTTTGCAACATCGCCCGATCCCGCGTGTCCCGACGCATGAATGGTGTATTTGTTCGGTTTATAGCGGCTGGGGAAGTAGGTGACGCACCCCTGCGCCTGAAACTTTTCCTCCAAAGCCTTGTGCGTCGCCTCGCTGCCGGGGATGCAGGACTGCAGGTCGTAAACGTAAATCGGCAACTCTTTGCCCATACCGGACGTTTCGCGCATTTCCGCCAAAGAAATGTTTTTGTTGCGTCCCTCGGCGATTTTCAACAGCGAAGCGTCTTCGCCCTGTGTGCCGGTGCAAATGTAGAAACGTTTTTGCGGCGGCGTGTTCTGCGCTACTTTTGTGTTTGAAGCGACGATTTTCATTTCGACGCCCGTTTCTTCGCGGATGATGTCCTCCAGCTTGTAACCGCAGGCGTTCATCGCGCGGCGCGCGTTGATCAGGGACGCGCCGTCCAAAATCATCGTGCGCGGTTCCGTTCCGTTTTCCAACGCCTCTTCCGCCAAAGCGGTGGCGACCGTGTGCAAACGGTGGCAGGACGAGGAAATGACGCCGGAAATAACGGGACCGTTTTCCGATTCTTTTAAAATCGCGCGCAGTCCTTTTTTCACCTCTGATTCGCCGATTGTTTCCCCTTTGGCTGTCGAAGAAGTCGAATCAATGAACAGGTAATCGACGCCCTTGGCCGCGATCGCGGCGACTTTTTCATCGTCAAACCCTTTGCCCAGCGGCACTTTCGCCGTTTTGAAATCGCCCGTCGTCATCATGCGCGTGCCGTCGGGGCTTTCGATCACGAAACCGACCGCGTCGGGAATCGAATGGGATACGGAAAACGGTTCGACTTTGAACCCGTTGACTTCAAAGGTTTCGTCGGGGCTGAAAACGTGGAAATCGGGGAATTCCTCTTTGGGAATGCCGGTGCTTTGCAGGCTGTTTTTAATCAGTTTTTCCGCGAAAGCGGTGCAATGAACGGTCAGGTTTTCGCCCTTGGCGCGCTTTTCTTCCAATTCGGCGCGTTTCAAATTCAGCAGATGCGCCAGCCCGCCCATGTGATCCGCGTGGCCGTGCGTGATCAGAATGTCGTTCGATTCCGGCATCATGGGAATGAAGCAATCGTAACCCGTTTCCTCTTTTTTGCAAAACAGGGAACCGTAATCCACCTGCAGACAGCCTTTTCTTTCCCCCGTTTCGTCGGTATAGGAAAATTCATAGCCGTTGCCGCCGATATGGTCGGCGTTGTTGCCGCCGGCGGATTTCCAAGATGTGTAAGCCTCTGCCATAACCGTTTATCCTTTAATCTGTGTTTTCCGAAGGAATTTTTTCGCCGTCTTCGGGAAACTGGATACCGATCCAAGCGCGGATGACGGATTCCATATCGTCGTCGTCGGGTTCGGCCGAACCGTCAAAACCGTCGATTCCGGCAACCATTTCGCGCAATTCGTCATATTCCAAAACGGACAGGTCGGTCTGCGGGTAAAGTTTTTCCAAAGCTTCGGCCAATTCGTCAACATCAGACCAGTTCAACGCCATGTTCGTGTATCCTTAAAAATAACAATCGGGGAAATCCCTTTTGCCTTTCATAGTAACGGAGCGAACAAAACGGCGCAAGCGTTTTTTCATTTTTTTCGACAAAATCGCCTTTTTGGAAAAACCACTTTATTTTATTTATTTTCAATGCGTTATGACAAATTTCAGCTTTGATTGAAAAACAAGCCGCCCTTTTTGCGTAAAGAAATTTTGTCCATTTTTCGACCTGTCAGTCATCCGGTTCGGCGGCGTTTCCGGTCGGCGGGACAATTTTTCCGGATGCGAAAAGCCCCCTTGACCGCCGCGGCAAGAGGGCTTTTCAATCCGTTCAAAACGAATAGCGCGCGCCGATCAAAATTTCGTTGGCGGCTGTTGAGAACTTTCCGCCGTGTTTTTTGAACGAGCCGTGATTGGCATAGCGATATCCGACATCCCACGCCACCCGTTCGTTCATTTCAATGCCGATACCGGCCGCAAAGCCGTAGGAAAATCCGGAAGAATCGACTTTCCGTTTTCCTTTGCCGCCGTTTCCTTCAAATTCGATCGTATATTCAACGTTGGTAAAACCGACGCCCGCGCCGACATACGGCACAACCGCCCCGCCGACGGGAATATCGGCATAGCCGTTCAGCATGACGCCGGAGGTTGTGACACTATATTTGTTATCGCTGTACACGCCGGCACCGTAAACCATTTTTTCATTTTCGCCGCCGCCGCGGTAATTGTAAGTAACCTCTGCGCGCAGCCAATTGTTCAACCTGTACCCGACACCGATATCGAAACCGCCGTTGCCGACATCAAAATCGCCGTATCCCGCGCCGTTTGCCAAATTCTTGGCGGAATCGTCAACAAACGACAACACCGCCTGACCGACCGCGTATATCCCCGCCCCCGACAATTCCGCATTGTTTGCGTTCAACGTTTGCGCCTGCGCGGAAAATGCGGACGAAGCGACGGATGCAACGGAAAGGAATAAAAACTTTTTCATAAAAATCTCCATTCACCACCGGAAAACATACTTGAAAGATAGCGCGCAACGGCAGAAATACAAGAGGCCTTTCCCCTTTTCCGCATCAATTTTTATGACGAACCGCAACGCCGCACCCGCAATCGAATCTTCCGCTTCTCCCTCCCGCTGTTTTTCCCAAAAAAACGATGCCGTCCCCTTTCGGCGGGAACGGCATTGCTTATAAATTCAAAAGAAACGGATTAAGCTTCTTCAGCGGCTTCGATTTCTTCTTTCAGCTTCAATTTCTGGCGTTTCAGATTGGAAATCGCCGTTTCATCGGGCAACGGACGCGCCATTTCCTTGGCGATTTCGTCGTCCAAAGCGGCGTGTTTCGCTTTCAAAGCCTGCAAATGGGCGGATTCTTCTTTCATAGGATACCTCCACAGGATAGATTTTTAACAACTTTCAACAGTATATCGCTTTTTAAAAGCGTTTGAAAGAAAATAAAAATCGGGAAGGAGTCGCCCCCTCCCCGATCAAATTCATTCACCGATATACATACCCAAACCGCGGGCGGTTTTGACGATCATGCCGTTCGGATCGACTTTCTGCGTGCCGATCGCGGCGACTTCGTCCAAACCGACGTCGGTGATCGAACCGCTTTTCCAAACGACCATACGGTCGGTTTTGCCCTGCGCCAACACGTCAACCGCGTGAACGCCGAAGCAGGACGCCGCCAAACGGTCGTGAGCCGCCGGAACGCCGCCGCGCTGGACGTGTCCCAAAACGGTGACGCGCGTCGAAAAACGCGGGTCGATTTCGTTCAAACGGGCGCTCATGTACTGGCCGATGCCACCATAACGCACGCCGTCAACCTGCGCGACGGAAATGTTCTGACCGTCGGGGGTCTTCACGCCTTCGGCGACGACGACCAATCCGTGGTCGCGTCCCTGTTCGCGCACCAGATGCAACTTGCGGACGACGCCTTCCAGCGTATAGGGGATTTCGGGGATCAGGCACACATCGGCACCGCCGGCGATCGCGGAATGCAAAGCGACGTGTCCGGCGTCGCGTCCCATGACTTCGCAAATCATGACGCGGTGATGCGAAGACGCGGTCGAATCCAAACGATCCAACGCTTCGACGCAAACGTCGCGCGCCGTGGAAAATCCGACGGAATGTTCGGTAATCGGCGTGTCGTTGTCAATGGTTTTGGGAATGCCGACCATCGTGATGCCCGCGCCGCGGCACAATCTGGAAACAATCGACATGGAACCGTCGCCGCCGATGACCGCCAGCGCGTCCAATCCCAATTCACGGCACCCTTCGCCGAAATCTTCGGTCAGGTCTTTGGTCGTTCCGTCGGGCATGGGAAAAGCAAACGGGTTGCCTTTGTTGATCGTCCCCAGCATCGTACCGCCCAAACGGGCATACGGGGTGTGGAAATCGGCGATCGACATTTTGCGATAGCGCAACGGGCGGAAAGTCAAACCGTCCGTACCGTCCAAAATTCCATAGACTTCCCAGCCGTACGTCCAAATCGCGCGATGAACGACGGCGCGGATGACAGCGTTCAAACCGGCGCAGTCGCCCCCGCTTGTTAAAACACCAATTCTCTTGATTTGCGGCATTTTTAAAACTCCTAATGAACCTGATGATTCTTTTCGATTTGCAAGCAATACATTTTTTCCGGCTCTTGCGCTAGTCTAAAATCGTTCCGGCGGGGATTTTTTTATCAACGCCACCCGAAACCCGTTGTTTTTCGGGCATAAAACGCCGATCGGAAACGGCCGTAAAAACGGAAAAGCTTTCGTCGCGCGCCCGACAAACGGCTTTTCAGCCCGTTCCGATCCGGAATCGGCAAAGAATCGCCGCGACGGCGAAACCGGCGGGGTCATTTCAAATCGCGGTAAAAATTTTCATGCGATCCCAAAGCGATCAAAGTCAAAACGATTTTATCATCATCCACGGCATATCCGATCAATGTCAGTTGCCCGACCATTTTGAATTTATAGACGTACAGCCAGGACAAATCTCCGCGCTTTTGTTCGCCGACGTCCGGATTTGCGAAAATAACCCGCAAAGCGGCGTCCGCGTCCTTTTTTTGATTCGGCTTCAGTTTTTTGTACGCTTTTTTAAAGGAAAGCTTTTGTTCAATCCGCATTTCCGTCCCCGAAATCGAACGGAACGGACGGTTCGTTCAAACCGTCGATACATTCTTTTATAAAATCGACCGGCAGATCCGGATTTTGTTCGCACGCTTTGCCCAAACGATACCAGTATTCAATCTGTTTCGGCAAACTGCGCAACTGGGAATCCGCAAAACGTTTTGCGTCTTCAACCATATACTTCGGAAGCCGGACGGCTATCATCTGATTCATGGAAACACCCGCCTTTCATTATTACAATAATGACATAAAACGCGACAAAACGCAACAAAACAGCCACAAAAAAAAACCGTTGTTGCGCGTCAGCCGCGGGCGTTTTTACAAGCGCGCGTTTTCCGGATATAAAAAAAACGTCCAATATTGGACGGATTTTTTATGTTTGACGGATTGAAAATAAAAACGGCGAAAACCTAGGGTTTCCGCCGTTTTTATGGTGCCGCTGGCGTGAATCGGACACGCGACCCCTTCCTTACCAAGGAAGTGCTCTACCACTGAGCTACAGCGGCGGCACAAGGGGGAACATATAAGAATTATCCGCGACGCGCAAGAAAAAAATATTCTGTTGATAAACTAATTTTAAAATCGGATACTGAATCCGGTTTCAACAAAGGATTCCCGTCATGTCCGACACGCAATCGCAAACGAAAAAACAGGAAAAACAGGCCGAAATGCTGCGCCACAACCTGATCCTGCGCAAAAAGCAGATCGAAGAACGCGAAAAGCTGGCCGAAAAAAATCGCGCCGAAAAGGATCGGGACGGGAAATAGCTTGCCCTGACGCGCGGAGTGGATTAGAAGTTAAATCCGTGTTTTAAAACCTGTACTTTATTAGGATATCCGAATGGACCGTATTCGCATTACAGGCGGCGTCGCGCTGAACGGAAAAATCAAAATCAGCGGGGCGAAAAACGCCGCTTTGCCGTTGATGGCGGCCAGTTTGCTGACGCCCGAAACTCTGACGCTGACTAATTTGCCGCATCTGGCGGACATCATGACGATGACGAACCTGCTGTCGCAGCACGGGGTGAAGCTGACGCTGACCGATTTGGACGGCGGCGCGCTGTGTTTCGATTCGTCGAACATCTATAATTTAAAGGCACCCTACGACATCGTGCGCAAAATGCGCGCGTCGATTTTGGTGCTGGGACCTCTGGTCGCCCGATTCGGCAAGGCGAAAGTATCCCTGCCCGGCGGATGCGCGATCGGAACGCGGCCGGTTGACCTGCACCTGTCGGCGTTGGAAAAAATGGGGGCGGAGATCCGGATTAAAGAAGGGTACATCATCGCTTTCACCAACGGCAAGCGTTTGCAGGGAACGGAAATCCTGTTTCCGAAAGTCACCGTCGGCGGAACGGAAAACATCCTGATGGCCGCGACGCTGGCCGAGGGGCGCACCGTCATCAAAAACGCCGCCCGCGAACCGGAAATCACCGATTTGGCCGAATGTCTGATCAAAATGGGCGCGAAGATTCAAGGGCTGGGGACGGACACGCTGACCGTTGACGGCGTCGAATCCCTGCATTCCGCGACGCACAAGGTCGTCGCCGACCGCATCGAGGCCGCGTCCTACGCGATCGCGGCGGCCATCACGCGCGGCCGGATCGAAATCACGGACGCGAATTTGAACCATCTGGCCGCGGTGGCGCACGTTTTGACCGACATCGGCGTGACGATCACGGAAACGGAAAACGGCTTTGTTTCCGACGCGACGGACGCCTATCTGATCGGAACGGACGTGATGACGGAACCCTACCCCGGATTCCCGACGGACGTTCAAGCGCAGCTGACGGCTTTGCTGACGACGGTCAGCGGCGCGTCGCTGATCACCGAATCCATTTTTGAAAACCGGTTCATGCACGTTCCGGAATTGGCGCGCATGGGGGCGAACATCAACGTACACGGCGTTTCATCGGCCATTGTGCGCGGCGTGCCGAAACTGTCGGGGGCGGAGGTTATGGCGACGGATCTGCGCGCGTCGATGTGCTTGGTTCTGGCCGGATTGGCGGCGGAGGGCGAAACGATCGTCAACCGCGTCTATCATCTGGATCGCGGCTATGAACATTTGGAAGAAAAGCTGTCATCTTGCGGCGCACGTATTGAACGGCTGCAAGGGGATTGATCATGCAAAAAACGATCGTCGCCCTGCCCAAAGGCCGGATTCTGGACGAGTTGTTGCCGTTTTTAAAGGCCGCGTCCATTGAACCGGAGGACGCGTTTTTCGATGAAAAATCGCGATTGCTGCGTTTTAAAACGAATCGCGAAGACGTTGACATCGTCCGCGTGCGCAGTTTCGACGTGGCGACGTTCGTCGCGTTCGGCGCGGCGCAAATCGGCGTTTGCGGCAACGACGTTTTGGCGGAATTCGACTATCCCGAAATTTACGCGCCCGTTGATTTGAAAATCGGCAAATGCCATATGGCTTCGGCCGCGTTGGCCGGATGTGAAGCAACGGATTTGAACCGCGCCGGTCACGTCCGCGTCGCGACGAAATATCCGAACATCACGAAAAAATACTATCAATCCAAAGGGATACAGGCCGAATGCGTCAAGCTGTCCGGCGCGATGGAGCTGGCCGCCGCAATCGGTTTGTGTCAAAGGATCGTCGATGTCGTGTCTTCGGGCGCGACGCTGAAAGCGAACGGACTGGTCGAAATCGAACACGTCATGGACGTTTCCGCCCGATTGATCGTCAACCGGACGGCGTTTAAAACACACACGGCGGAACTGACCGTCTGGCTGGATAAATTCAAAGGAGCTGTTGATGACTTACGCGCTTGACATTCGCAACGACGGTTTTGAAAAAGAGTTTGACGCCTTTTTAAACTCCAAGCGGGAAAACGCCGCGGATGTCAACGAATCCGTCGCGGAAATATTGAAAAACGTGCGCGAAAACGGGGACGCGGCCGTTTTGGATTACACAAGGAAATTCGACCGCCTCGACCTGACGCCCGAAACGATGCGCGTCGGCGAATCCGAAATCGAACAGGCCGTCGAATCCTGCGACCGCGACACGCTGGACGCGTTGTATCTGGCGGCGGAGCGGATCGAGGCCTTTCACGACAAGCAGATGCCGGAAAGCCACTTTTTCAACGATGAAACGGGCGCGCTGCTGGGGTGGCGTTGGACGCCGGTCATGGCGGCGGGGCTGTATGTTCCGGGAGGGACGGCGGCCTATCCGTCGTCCGTTTTGATGAACGCGATCCCCGCCAAAGTCGCGGGCGTCAAGCGCATCGTCATGGTCGTCCCCTGCCCCGACGGAAAGATCAACCCGCTGGTTCTGGCGGCGGCGGACTGCGTCGGCGTTGATGAAATCTACCGCATCGGCGGCGCGCAGGCGATCGGCGCGCTGGCGTTCGGAACGGAAACGATCCGCCCCGTCGATATGATCGTCGGTCCCGGAAACGCCTATGTCGCGGCGGCGAAACGCCAAGTGTTCGGCCGCGTCGGCATCGACATGATCGCGGGTCCGTCCGAAATTCTGGTCGTCGCCGACGATTCCGCCAATCCCGAATGGGTGGCGGCCGATTTGCTGGGACAGGCGGAACACGACGTTTCCGCGCAGCCGATTCTGATCACGGATTGCGCCGGTCTGGCTGAAAAAGTGAAAGCCGAGCTGGAACGCCAGCTGTCCGCCTTGTCGCGCGCCGACATCGCGCGCAAAAGCTGGCAGGACAACGGCGCCGTCATTCTGGTCGAAAACCTGACGGAACAGGCGGGCGCGCTGGTTGACCGGATCGCGCCGGAGCATTTGGAACTCTGCGTCAAAAATCCGGAAGAACTGTGCAAACGCGTTCATCACGCGGGGTCGATCTTCCTCGGCCATTTCACGCCCGAAGCGATCGGCGATTACGTCGGCGGGCCGAACCACGTCCTGCCCACGGCGCGCAGCGCGCGTTTTTCGTCGGGGCTGGGCGTCCAAAGCTTTATGAAGCGCACGACGATCCTGTCCTGCACGGACAAAACGCTGAAAGAAATCGGCAACGCCGCGGTTCTGCTGGGAACGGCCGAGGGGCTGACCGCACACGCCGAATCCGTTCGCAAGCGGTTGCGGGGCTGAAACCGCCGCGTTTCTTGACTTTATTGCCAGTAATCGTTTAGACTATCTTTCGGTAAAGGAAAAGACGGCTGTCCGATTGCACCGTCCGATACGACGGTTTATTTCCGCACAGCGTCCGTTTTTAAGGGAGGAACGCCATGACAGGTTTTGTTATCGCCGGAATTGCGCTTGTTTTACTGGTCGTGTTGATGAAAGTGCACATCACACCGGAGGAAGCCGAAGAGCTGGCCGCCTATGAAAAAGCGGAAAAAGAAGCTAAAAACAAAAACCATAAAAGCCCAAAAGCCGAAGACGCCAAAATCGAAGAACAGCTGGAAAACAAAACTCACGCCGGCCGTTCCGTCCGTTTGGACAAAGTCACCGAACGCATTGTCAATTTGATGGAAGACGGCAACGTCGCGGAAATCCGTCAGGCGTTAAGCAACGGCATCGACATCGCGCGCCCCCTGCCTGACGGGCAGACGGTTTTGATGATCGCCGTCAAACACAATCAGGATCACGAAATCGTGCCGTTTTTGGTGCAAAACGGCATTGATATCAACGCGAGGGACGACAAAGGCCAAACCGCGCTGATGCTGGCGGCCACGTTCAACCCCGATCCGGACATGGTGCGCATCCTGTTGGACAACGGCGCGGACAAAACGATCAAGGACAAAAACGGCAAAACGGCCGCCGATTATTGCGGTTTGAATTTCGATTTGATGGGAACGGACATCCCCGAATTGTTGTTCGTCGGCTGATCCGTTTTTACAAACACGCTTACAAACAAGGACACGTCGCTGCGGACTTTTTCGCGGCGGCTTTTTTTACCGGCGCTTTTTTGACCGCGGGCTTTTTCACGGCGGGCTTTGCCGCGGGACACGGCGTCGCCGGAACGCTGAGGCATTTTTGAACGCACTTGGCGACATCCGGTCTGGATTGGCCGTCCGCCCCCGTCATGCCGATTTTAGCGTAGGTCAGCTTTTCAATCGCGGCCTTCTCCTTGGCCGCTTCGGCGGCGGTGATCAAGTTCAAATTCCGCAACATTTCAATCCGGCGCAACGCGGTCGCCCCCTGCAGAATATCCTGCGGAACAGGCGCGGGCGTCATCCGGTAAAACGGATTGGACGGCAGCAAAGCCTCCAGTATGATTTCGCGTTCGGCGGCGTGTTCGCGGGGCGTGATGGCGCGCATTTCCAACGCTTCGCGCAACGCGTTCAACCGCCCGATGATCACGTCCCCCGTCGGCGCGGGCAGATCCAGCCCCTTTCCCGCCGGAGCCAACGTGTATGGCAGCAATCCGCCCAAATTGACGGCGCGGCGCGACTGCCATTCGTCTTCGGTCACATATTTTTCATCGCGCAAACGGATAAACGTCAAAAACCGCAAAACAACGTTTCGGTCGCCTTCGGACAGCATATCCAGCCCGCCTTTGATTTCATCGGCCGAAGCGACCTGTTTTCCGGCCGCATAATCCTTTTGCCCGAAAGCGGATGCGGTGAACACGGCCGTTTTCGTTTCCGAATCCATAACGGCCAGCGGCGTTTGCGGCAAATTCAGCGCGGCCAGACGCGCGGCCGCCGTTTTTTTCAATTCTTCGGCCGGAACGTTGCGCACGCCCCCGAACACGCCGACGGATTCGCCGTCATCCGACGCCGCCGCCTGTTCGTACAGCGCGCGCGCCCTGTTCGGATACCCCAACCGTTCATAGGACAGCCCCGCCACCAGCATGGCGTAAACGTCGTCCGGATTTTTCCGCAACGCTTTTTGCGCGTAATGGATGGCGTCTTCATATTCGCCGGCCGACCAGTTCAAGATGGATTGTTCGGTGTCGGTTTTAAACAGCGAACTGCCCGGTGTGGAACAGCCGCAAATCAAAACGGACGCGGTTAAAACGGCGGCGCTGACCGTGCGTGACAAATGACGACGTAATTTCATGACTTCCCCCATTTTTTGCGCAATTTTTCCCTGTTCATCACGAACCATTGAACGGCGATGATCGTCAGCGCGTTGTTAAATTCCCCGCGCGCCAGCTTTTCTTCAACCTCGGCGGCGGGCAAAACAACAACGCGGATGTCTTCGCCTTCCGATTCCAAACCGGCATGTTCCGGCACACGCGAAGCGTCCACCCGCCCGCAGTACACATACAGCTTTTCCGACAAACCGCCGGGGGAGGAGTAATATTCGCACACGGGTTCGACCGCCGTCACCGCCACGCCCGCCTCTTCGGCGGCTTCGCGCGCGACAACGTCCGCCGGCGATTCGTTTTTATGATCCAAAATGCCGGCGACGCATTCCAACACCCACGGGTTTTCATCCCCTGCGACGAAAACGCCCACGCGCATCTGTTCGACGAACACCAGCTTGTCCAAATCGGGATCGTACAGCAAAACGCCCGCCGCACGGCCGCGTTCCATCACTTCGCGCACGATCTCGCCACTCATTTTCCCGTTGTACAGCGGGAATTTCAGGCGATATTCGTCCACTTTGAAAAACTTTTCATACAGGTTTTTCTTTCCAACGATTTGAATGTTTTCCCGCATTCTGGCGACCATGATCAAAAAAGCTCCCTTAAATCGGATTTGGTGTAGTATAGTGGACAAAGATTAACAAAATTCAAACATTTGCAGGACTTTGCCCCCATGGAAATACTGACTGCCGGACAAATGCGAAACGCCGACAAGGAAACGATTGCAAATATCATGCCGGAATTGCAGCTGATGGAAAACGCGGGGTTCGCCGCCGCCTGTCAAATCGCGCACAGATACGGCAAGCGCCCCGTCACCGTTTTGTGCGGCGCGGGCAACAACGGCGGGGACGGGTTCGTCGTCGCCCGATTGTTGCGGCAGCGCGGCTGGCCCGTCGAAGTCGTTTTCACCGGCGACGAACAAAAAATGACACCCGCCGCGGCCGCAAACGCCAAAAAATTCAAAGGCGCCGTCCGCCCGTTATCGCTTCAGAGCCTGAAAAGGGCGGAAAAGGACGGCCGTCTGTTCGTGGACGCCGTTTTCGGCACGGGACTGTCCCGCCCCGTCACGGGCGATATCGCCGATTTTTTCAACGCGCTGAACGAAACGGCCACGCCGTGCGTCGCGCTGGACATCCCCGGCGGCGTTTGCGCCGACACGGGCGAAGTGCTGGGAACCGCTCCGTTTTGCGATATGACGGTCACTTTTTGCCGGCCGAAAATCGGGCATTTTCTCTACCCCGCGCGCGAACGCGCCGGCGATCTGGTCGTCTGCCCGATCGGCATTCCCGACGAAATCGTCGCGCATCAAAATCCGGCCGTTTACGAAAACGCGCCCGATTTGTTTTCTATACCGGCGGCGACGCCCTATGACAACAAATATTCCCGCGGCGCGGTGTTGGTGCGCGCGGGCGAAATGACCGGAGCCGCCCGATTGGCCGCGGCGGCGGCGCGGCGCGCGGGGGCGGGATGGGTCGGCGTGTCCTGCGACACTCGATTGCAAAACCTGTTCGCCCTTGACGCGGAAACGGTCGTCCAACCCGCCGACACAGCCGAAGCGTTCAAAGCGCAGTTGAGCGGCCGCAAAATCTCCGCCGCCGTTATCGGCATGGGGTTAGCTGAAACGCCCCGCGCCCGCGAATTTCTGGACATCCTTTCCGCATCGGGCAAACCGTTCGTCGCCGACGCGGGTGCCTTGCCCTTTATCAAAACCGTCAAAGATCCGTCCCGCGCGATCGTCACGCCGCACGCGGGCGAATTTTGCCGCCTTTTCCCCGACATAGCCGGAAAAAACAAGTTGGATCAGGCGCGAACGGCCGCGAAAACTTTAAATTGCGTCGTCGTGTTAAAGGGCGCGGACACCGTCATCGCCGCCCCCGACGGCCGCGCGGCGATTAACGCGACAACGGCGTTCAATCTGGCGACGGCGGGCAGCGGCGACGTTTTGGGCGGCATCATCGGCGCGATGCTGGCGAAATCTCTCCCCCCGTTTGAATCCGCCTGCGCCGGCGTATGGCTGCATTCCCGCGCCGCCGAATCCGTCGGCCGCCCGAACCTGACCGCGCCGGACATCATTGACGCGCTAGGTGAAATCCGATGAAGTTTCTGTTTTACCTGCTGCGGCACAAATTTTGGGTATTTTGGTTTTGCGCGCGCCACGGGATGATTTGGTGCGGATTAAAACATGATTGCGACAAACTGCGCCCGTCGCTGTTTTTCATATACGCCCGCAACTTCGCGTTGGCCGAAAAACTGCGCGACAAAACGGGGCATTACAGTCCGGCCGCCGTACCGGACGAATGCCGGATCGCCCTGCTGAACCATTTTCACCGCGCGCGCCACCATTGGCAACATTGGATTTTACCGTGCGACACGAAAATCGAACCGCTGGACATGGGTGAAAACGACGTACTGGAAATGCTGTGCGACTGGGCGGGCGCGGGACGGACGCAACGCGGCAAAAACTGGCGGCGCGCCGACGTGCGCGATTTTTTCATAAAAAACAGGGACAAAATGGTTTTGTCCCCGCGCACGATCGAATTGATTGAAAGAAATCTGGATTCGATGAGGTTTTAACAAGTCCTGCGGTCACACCCGCACAAAAGGCGGGGACACGTTCCCCGCCTTTATATTGTGATGCAATATCCGGAAATCAGAAATTCACTTTCAGATTCACCATGCCCGTGTGATCGGCGTAATCATTTTTAAAACGCCCTTCGTATTTCAGCGACAATTCGCCGCCGCGTCCGAACGCGATCGCCAAACCCGCGCCGGCTTCGACGCCGAATTTATCCAAAGGATCGCCTTTGACCCGATATTCGGTCAGATCCGGCAAAACAACCGTTCTGTCATCGTTATCCTGACTGAAATCATACGTCGCCGCCACTTTCAATTCCGGCGTCACCCCGATGGATGGCGCGAAATTCAAATAGTAGTCGTTGGACAGCTTCGCCCCGACAACCCCCGTCCAAGTGTTTTGAATCGATTTTTTCAACCTCGCCCCAAGCGCGTCGGTATATGCGTTTTGGCGAATGTTCATGAAACGCAAAGCGGCTTCCGGACTGAATATGCCGAAATCATACCCGACCGCCATTTGCGCGGAAACGGCATCGGCCGTATAATCGCTTTCCATTTCAGTCAAACGCGTTTTTTCGTCATATCTGGAATGGCCGTAACCGGCGACGGCGTTCACATAGGCTCTGTACGGTTTGTATTCGCCATAAACAAAGTAGGTATGCGTGTCAACGTCGGTCGCAGCGCGCTGCGTCCCGATATCCGTCGAAGCAAAAGCGTACCCCGCGCCGAATTTAAAGTCGTCCGAAACATTTCCTTCCAACCCCGCCGCAAAGCCGCCGGTATGGGCGTTGAAACCGTCATTTTTATCAAGCTTTGCATAATTCATCATGCCTTGCGCCCAAACGGAAACGCGGCCGGATTCAAAATCGCCGCCCGAACGCCCGCGGTAACGGCGGGAATAATTGCCGTATCCCGTTCTGCCGCGATAACCGCCGCCCCAATGTTCCGAAAAACCGCCGAAACGGGTTTGAACGACGTTGATGACGGATTTTGCGGCGTTGGAAGCGGCCGTATTCGCGGATTGCGTCACGTCGGGCGCGACTTCGCGCAAAATCTGCTTTGCCGTTTTTTCATCCGCCTCGTCCAGCAACGTATTGACGCGATCGACCGTCTTCCGGACTTTTTTATCAAATTTGGAAAAAAGATCGTCTTCCATATCCAGAACCTTCGACGCGTCGCGTTGCGTTTGCGACACTTTTTCTCCGGCCTTTTCCAAATCTTCGATAGCGGCTTCGGACGCCGACGCCAACCGCAGAATATATAAATTGCCGCCGTCCCAATCTTGCAAACGTTTGATGTTTTTCGCGTCCTGCGGATCAAAGTACGTTTTTGAAACGGCATAGCGCGATGTCGAATAATCCCCCAAATTAAATCCCGTTCCGTCCGTGATTTTATACAGCGTCGTCACGTCGCGCGAAACGCCCGACATCCCCAGCTTCAACGTCACATTGCTTGCGGACGTATCAACCTTAATGATGGCGGACGTTTTCGCTGCGTCCGTCAAAATGGCGGAGATTGTTCCGCCCGTAATGCTGTCGGCTTTCAACGTTCCCGCCCCGATGTCCAGCGTTTTTCCGGCGGCGATGGTAATGTCTTTGATAGCGGCGCCATCGGCGAATTTCAACGTGGCAAGCGAATAGTTATCCGCAAAATTCAACGACGCCGTTCCGGATATCGTTCCCCGGATGCGGGCGTTTTCATGCTGAAAATTGATTTGCGTTTCTGAAAAATCCGCCTGCGCGTTCAACACGCCGCCCAAATTCAGCGCCCCGCCGTTTTTAAAATGCAGAACGTTCCCGTCATTCGACCCGACGTTCAAAACCGCGTTTTTGGCAATATTCAGCGTCGAATTGTCCAATAAAACCGTTCCGGTTCTGGCGGAAACTTCGTTGTTGCCGTTAACATTGACCGTCGAATTGGAAACGGTCAGATTCCCCGATTTGAAACTGTCGTTGATCAATCCCGACGTTCCGTTCATCGTGACAACGGAATTTTGAACCGTCACGTTTCCGCCCCAATCATCTAAAGCGGCGTTCATATTGTTGTACACTTCGTACAATTTTTGTTCCAGATATTCCCAATCCGGCGATTCCCCGTTGTCCCAAGCGTCAGTGACGAGCTTTCTCAAATCCGTAGGCATACTCGTTTCCGAATCCGGTAAAAGGAAACCAAAAGAATAAAACGGATCGTCAACGCTGTTCGGCAAATCGTCGCGTTTTTTTGTCGTCGCGTCCACTTTTTTCAATTCGGACAGAATGATGCCGACCGAATCCGCGATTTCGGCCTGCGTCAATTTGTTTCGGACGGCGGAAATATCCTTCCAACAATCATCAAAGCGAATGTCGGCGTCGGCATAATCTTTGACCTTGCCGTAATCGGCGGCGGAAATGCTTTCGGCGAAAAGCCCGATCCCCGCCAACGAATTTCCGTTCAACACCAAATCGGCGTTGTCAAAGTTCGTGCTTGCATCAATCGGTGATACTGCGTTTAAAAACTCATACGCATTATATTCGTCGTACAAAATTTTATCGCCGAACAAATGTTTGACATGCAACAGTTTAAAGTTTCCCGCAAACGTGTCTTTGTTCAACGTCGCCTTGCCGGATAACGTTCCGACGTTCAAATTTGTTTTTGTCAGAGAAATTCCCCTGTCGCCGGAAATGTTCATTTGCCCCGCGTGTAAATCGTGGAAATTCTTACCGGCTTTCAAATTTAAAACCGTTTTATTCGAATCAATGTTCAAATCGTTTGCGGCTCCGCCATATTCCCACCAATCAAGACCGTCAAAATTTCCGCCGGATAAATTTAAATTGCTTGTACTGCCTGAATTGAACGCTCCGCGAAACGTACCGCCGGTAATTGTCAGATCGCCGCCGCCTGTAAAAATCATATCCGTAAAATTTCCGCCGGTGATTTTCATTGAATTGTCAGAAGCAGTACCGATCATGCCATTATCGAATGTTCCGCCGGTGATTGTCACATCTTTGCCGGATAAACTCAAATAAGGTTTTTGTGTTGTATAATCATAGTCATAGAATGTTCCGCGGAACGTGCCGCCGGTTATTTTCAATGAATTTTCGGCGGATATCATAACGTTGTCGAATGTTCCGCCAGAAACGGTTATGTCCGTATCGCTGATCTCTTCATCCTTGTAAGAGCCGGAGGATATATCCAAAGCCCACGCCGGTGAAACGACCGCAAAAGCCGCCAGATTGATCAAAGCGCATTTAATCAGCACCGCACGATACCGGCGCGCCAAAGTTTTCAAAGTCGTTTCGGATTGCTTCATTTTCCCATTCCCTTGCACTGTTAAACAAAAACCGCCTTGGTCAGGCGGTCGGGGAGTAGAAAAACCATATAGTATCAAATGATCCTTTCGGCCTTTAAACGCCCCCGTTTTTTCAAGGATAGTGACGGAGCGCGTTCTGAACATACGCCAAAAGCTCCCCGACCTCCGGTTAAGAGTTCGGGGATATTTTCCGGTTTCACCGTTGGCAAACCGGTTTACGACGCATATCGGCGCCGGATACTATAAGAGGTTTTCTAGGCCTCCGTGCCTGTTAAGACACAACTGAAAGGATACACAATGACGGGCATATGTTCAATAAAAAAAGCAGGGACAAAATTGTTTTGCCCCTGCGCACGATCGAATTGATTGAAAAAAATCCAAATTTTATGAGATTTTAAAGCAACTTTTCAAACGCCGCTTTTGTCAGTTCCTCAACCTCTTCGCCCTTGGCGATTTCGGCGATATAGGCGTTGTCGATTTTGAACGCGCCGTTTTCAAACGCATACGCCGCGCGCGCGCCGTATTCGGTGTATTCGACCTTGACGGGGACGACCCCGACCTTGAAATAACGCAAAGAAACCTTTTCCATCAGCGCCCCCCGATTTTCGCGTTTTTGGCTTTGATCATCAGCGCGGCGGGCTGCTTTTCCTGTTCGATTTTCAGCTTGCGCCCCTTGGTGCGTTTGTTGAACGACAGCGCCGCATCCATATACAGCCCCTGACAGATTTTTTCGCGCATGGCGATTTCTTTCTGTTCCGCGACGGTCAACGGCCGGTCTTTGGCTTCGGCCGTGATGGAACGGATTTTTTCATAATGGCGGTGCGTTTCCTTGTCAGCCTGCGCGAAATCGCTCAGCTGAATCTGCATTTCGACGGCAAAGCCGTTCTTTTCCGGAAAAATGTATTTCAAATCGCGGTATCCGCGTTCATTGGGTTTGTCCATACGGTCGGCTTCGCGGATCGGCGTCGTGTATTCCTTGACGGCCTTTTTGATCGCGTCCACCTGTTCCAGCGAATCGCAGATCAGGCGGCAACGCGCCAGATCCTGCAGCTGCGACACGTCGCCGCGGTATTTCGCGTTCAATTTTTCTTCGGCGCGTTCGCGGCCTTTCAACGGCGCGGATTTAAACTCGCACCCGAATTGTTTGGCCAGTTTTTCACCGAAAGCGTCCAAAGAAGGCTTTGCCTCCGCCGCCAGTTTGTACGCTTCGTCCAAAGTTTTGGGAATCTGCCTTTCCACCATTTTGACCGCCTTTCATTCCGCGACACCCCGATTTTACAACGGAATTATAGCGCGTTTTCACCCGCTTTTCAAGGGGGAGTCAGCGTCCGATCCCGACATAGGCGAATCCCTGTTTCACGGCTTCATCCTTGTCCAGCAGGTTGCGCAAATCGACGATCCGCGGCGTTTTCATCACGGATTTCAACCGCGCCAAATCCAGCGATTTGAAATCGACCCATTCGGTCAAAACGGCGACGACATCCGCGCCCTTTGCCGCGTCATAAGCGTCGGCGGCGTACTTGATTTTATCACCGACCAGCTTTTTGGCGTTGTCCATCGCCTTGGGGTCGAAAGCGGTGATGTCGGCGTCATGTTTCAACAGCGCGCCGACGATTTCCATCGCGGGGCTTTCGCGGCAATCGTCCGTGCCGCCCTTGAACGCCAATCCCAACACGGCGATTTTCGGTTTTTCGATATCGGCAACCGCGTTCAAAATCCGTTCCGCCATTTGCGTTTTGCGCGCGTCGTTTTGGCGGATCGTCGTTTCGATCAGCGACATTTCAACGCCGTATCCGCGCGCCATGTACGCCATCGCGTTCGTGTCCTTGGGGAAACACGAACCGCCGTATCCCGGGCCGGGGTTCAGAAATTTCGCCCCGATGCGCGTGTCCATGCCCATGCCTTTGGCGACCTCGAACACATCCGCGCCCGATTTTTCGCAGAAATTCGCCATTTCATTGATATAGTTGATCTTCATCGCCAAAAAAGCGTTCGACGCGTATTTGATCGTTTCCGACGAACGGCGTTTGACGAACAGCATATGCGCGCGATCCCCGAACGGCGCGTACAGTTTTTTAATGACATCGGCGGCCTTTTCCGTGTTCGCCCCGACAATGATGCGGTCGGGGTTGAAGAAATCATGCACGGCGAAACCCTCGCGCAAAAATTCCGGCAGGGAAACAACGTCGAAATCGGCGTCGGGGTTGACTTCGCGGATCATTTGTTCGACGGCGTCGCCCGTGCCGACGGGAACGGTCGATTTATTGGCGACGACGGTATATCCCGTCAGGTATTTCGCCAATTCGCGCGCGGCGGCGTGAATGTATTTCATATCGGCTTCCTTGGTCACGGGATGCGGCGGCGTGCCAACGGCCAGAATGACGACATCGGCGTTTTCCACGCCCTCTTTCATATCGGAAGTGAATTTCAATTTTCCGGAAGCGGCGTTTTTATGGAACAAATCCTCCAACCCGTCCTCGAACAAAGTGATTTTTCCGGCGCGCAGAGCGTCGATTTTTTCCTTGATCGCGTCAATGCAAACGACGTCATGCCCCAATTCGGCCAAACCGACACCGGTCGGCAATCCGACATACCCCGTCCCGACAATTCCGATTTTCATGAAACAATCCTTATTCGACAAGTGATCCTTTTAGGGCTGTTATACTTTTTTCCATGCCGTCGTGCAAACCTTTTTCTGTCCGCCCGCGCACCGCGACGGGAAAGATAACGCTTGCGCCCGAACGCCCGCGCTTTTAAAATAAAGGAAATTTCAACTTTAACGGAGAAACGCCGTGCTGAAAAAAACATTGCTTCTGTCCGCCGCCGTCTGCTTGGCTGCGCGCGCCGCGTCGGCCGACATCGTCGTGCCGCAAAACGCCGTAAAATCGTTAAGCGTCACCGTTTACAACAACGGGCTGGGGCTGGTCAAGGAAAGCCGTCCGGTCGTCCTGCCCGCGGGCGAAAGCACCGTTTCGTTCCAAGGCGTGTCCGCCGAAATCCAGCCGGAAACGGCGTTGTTCGAGGGCGACGGGTTCAGCGTGCGCGAACAGAATTTCAACTTCGACCTGTTGTCGCGGGAATCCTTGCTGCGCAAGTATTTGGGCAAGGATATCAAGGTCATTGAAACCCATTACGCCAGCGGGAAAAAGACGATCGAAAACGCCAAAGTCCTGTCCGTTGACGCGGGGCTTGTTTTGAAAATCGGCGACCGGATCGAAACGGATTACAACGGCCGGCTGATCTTTCCGGACATTCCGGCGGATCTGCACGAACAGCCGACGCTGAGCGTCAACGTCAACGCGAGCGCGGACGGCGAACGCGACGTGCGGCTGAGCTATCTGACAAACGGTTTGACGTGGCGCGCGGATTACGTCGCCGAATTGAACGATGCGGAGGACGCGCTGAACCTGAACGGGTGGGTGACGCTGACAAACACGTCGGGAATCGCCTATAAAAACGCGGACATCCAGTTCGTGGCCGGTTCGGTCAACCGCGTCGCCCCCGCCCCCGTCGCCCGCCCGATGATGAAATCGCGCGGTTTGATGATGGCGGCCGCCCCCGTGGCCGACAACGCGATGGCCGAAGAACGCCTGATGGATTACCATCTATATACTTTGGGGCGCAAAACGGAAATCGCGTCGAACCAAACCAAGCAGTTGGCATTGCTGTCCGCGTCGAAAATCAAAGTGAAAAAGGAATACAAGTTCACAAACCTCGTCCCGTCGTACCACGGGCGCGGCGCGGCCGGCGAAATCGGTCGCCGAAACGCCGACGTCGTTTTGCGATTCGACAACAGCAAAGCGTCCAACCTCGGCCTGCCCCTGCCCGCCGGAACGATTCGCGTCTATAAGGCGAACAGCCGCCAAAACCTGTTTTTCGTCGGCGAAGACCGCATTTCCCACACGCCTGAAAACGGTAAGATCAAGCTGAATCTGGGCAGTGCGTTTGATGTCAGCGCGGAAGGGCGCGAAACCGCCTACACCGCCCTGTCGGACAAAGCCTACGAAGCGGGATACAGCCTGACGTTCAAAAACGGATCGGACACCCCCGTCAAGGTCGCCTACCGTCAGGATTTCCCCTATGAATGGTCGATCACGGACAGTTCCGTCCCCTACACGGCGCCGACCGCGCGGCAAAGCGAATGGACGATCGCCATTCCGGCAAAGGGCAGCACGACGCTGACCTTTACGGTGCGCGTCAAACGTCCGTAATCGGGTTGACGGCCATGCTGAAAACGGTATTTTTCGCCCTGCTGCTGGCTTTTCCGGCCGCGGCGCAGGAAGAGCGTCTGAATTGGCAGCCGCTGGAGGTCACAGCGGTTGAAGAGGACGAGGAACAGGCACCGTCCGTTGAATCGGACGGCCGGTTCAAAAGCCTGATGTCCGAACTGCGGGAAAGCGTCGCAATGACGGCCGGCAAAAAAAAGCGCGAGGTCAAGGCCGTCAATCAGCAGACCGTTTATTCCGCCATTGTCGAAATGATCGAAACGTCCTACCCCGGCGGTTTGTCCGCGATGCTGGAAGCCAACGAACGGCTGGAGGACGACATTTACCGCCTGATCAAAATGCTGCCGGATTACGCGTTCCAGTACGTCGGTCCGTTCATCAACGAAATGCCCTATGTTTCCGACCGGATTTTGAACATCCCCCAAATCAAGGCGACAAAAGGAAAATTCCCGACGCGCATCGCCCCGCAAATGCGGGAATACGCGAAAAAATACGGCAAGTATATGTCCACCTACCTGTACATCTACCTGATGCCGGAAGCATGGGACACCCCCGCCCCCGAACAAACGACGATGCAGGGGACGATGACGACCGTCGATATCGGCGCGGACGTTGCGCCGGACGCGGCGGTGTTCCGCGTCTATAACCCGTCTTTGCTGAAAAAGAACCGGATGCTTTCCCCTGACAGCTATCAGACCGGCGCCGTGTTCAAACAACCGAAGCGGCCGCAAACGCCGGCGGATCGGGTGACGCGCGCGTCGCCGCTGACCGAAGGCGATGTCGAAGCGGCTCTGGCGTCGTTCGCGGACATCGAAAAAACGTTCGGAACGAACCGGTTTGACGAATTTCACACCGCGCTACGCGATATGTCGTTAAGCGACAACAACATCCGCGGCGAAATGCTGAACCCCATGGCGTCGCTGGCGGACAAGATCAACCGTCTGCCGCAAAAAGAGCTGTTTGAAAAAACCGTCGCCAAATCCGGTTTCACGACGCAAAGCTGGGCCTACACCGTTGACAAAATCATCAAGGCGCGCCGAGTCGAAAAAATGAGCACGGCCGTCGCTTTGAATCTGGCGACGTGGCGGCGGCTGAAAAAACCGCCGAAGTCGTTCGACGTGCTGTCCCCTTACAACCGCCAAATCGCGTGGGAAAACATCCAACTTTTCTTGGGGATGTACACGTCTTCGCGTGAAAACCTGCTTGCGATAAAAAATTATGGTGATAATATCCGAAAGGTTTTTATGACCAGAGATATGATGTTTATTGAAACGCCCGTTTACGGCATTTACTAAGGGGGAACGATATGGGTTGGACTGACGAACAAATCGAGGAATTGAAACACCTTTGGGAAAAAGGGCTGACAACGGGTGAAATCGGGAAAGCTCTGGGCGTTTCCAAAAACGCCGTCGTCGGCAAAGCGCACCGTTTGGGATTGAACAGCCGTCCGTCCCCCATTCGTCGCGGCGATGACGAAGCGGCCGCCCCCGTTGCGGCGGAAAACGCCCCCGCGCCGGAACAGAAAGCCGCCGCCCCCGCGGAATCCCCGAAACAGGCGAAAGCGGCCGTGAAAAAAGCGGCGGAAAAGGAAAAGAAAAAACTGTTCACCGTCAACGATTTGACGGCCGGTTCCTGCCGTTGGCCGATCGGCGACCCGAAAGACGAGGATTTCCATTTCTGCGGCAAGGAAGCCCTGCCCGACAAACCCTATTGCGCCGAACACGCGGCGATCGCCTACGTTTCCGCGAAAACGCTGCGCTGAGCGAAAAGATCGAAACAATGAAACGGCGGGGATTTGGTTTTCCGCCGTTTTTCATATATGAAAAACCCCGCGTCCGAAAACAGGAGCGGGGCTTTTAAATCAAAATGCGGGATCAGCCGACATCCGCCACTAACGGCAGTTTTGAAACGTGCCGGACGGCCGCCGTGTATTCGCGCACAATGCCCTTCATCGGATTTTCACCGGACGGATCCGTGAATTCGGCCACCAGAACCGACGAAACCTCTTTCAACAAAGGAATAACGTCGGGATGAATGTAATCCAGCACGATCATCTGATCGGCGGTGCGGTAAAACAACGCGTGGTTTTCGCCGTTGAACAAAATTTGCGGGCGATCCGGACTGCCTTCGCGCGCCTTCAAACAAAACAGCAATTCACCGTCCGCATTGGCCAGAATATCGTAATAGGCTTCCGTTTCAACCGCTGTGTGCGTCATTTTCGTTCTCCGTCGTTCCGGTTCTCTGTAACCGCGTTCATTTTAAACAATCCGTCACCCATATCAAGCAAAAACATTTACTTGGCATACTTTGCCTGAACGGCGGCCGTCGTCGTTTTTTTCTTGGTGTTGTAATGACAGGTGTAGCTCAGCGGCGTTTTCGCGCCGTCGTTGCCGATCAGTTGCGCCCGATCGCCGATCAACAGGATGTCGTCTTTCAGCACATCGACTTCATAGCTGGTGAATTTGTAATCCTTGGCCGACACCGTCCATTCAAAACGGCCGGAGATTTCCTTTGCGACGGTGGTTTCGCACGCTTCCTGCGCCGTTTCTTCGTATTGGGCGTAGTAGGAATTCTTTTTCGTGTTCATTTTCTGGCAATCTTCTTCCGTCGCGCAAACCTTGGTCGAAGCCTGTTGCATCCGCATCTTGTCGGCTTCGCGCTGACGGCGCAATTCCTGCCGCTGTTTGGTCACGGCGATTTCGTGATCCAGTCCGAATTGGACGGACGCTGCCTGCATTGACAGCAAAAATCCCCCCAGAACCACGGCGACCAGCGTCAGCTGAATCAGGTTCAATCCCTGTTCGGCGGCTTTGGCGCGAATGGAATACGCCCCCGCCCCCAAACCGGCGACGATCAAAAAAGCCAGCATTTTGGACAGAAAGCCGCCCTGCGACGAAATGTCGGAAAACATCGACATGGCCAGCATGGCGAAAACAAACAGGAAGAAATAGGAAAAAGCGGGATATTTCGTCGCTTTCAACACGTTTTTTTCGCCCGCCAGAAAAGCCAAACCGCCGACCGCGCCGAACAGCATGAAGCTCAGCAACACTTTACCGAACGCGCCGAAAACGGAAAACAGCGACAAAAACAGCAACAAAACGACCACCCCGCAACCGTAAACGATTCCGACGCGGACGGCGCCGTCCTTGTTTTGCGCCAGCAACGTTTTAAAATCACCCCGCAACAGCGGTTCGATGTCCTCGTCCGACAACAGGAGGATTTCCTTGATTTTTTCCTGCAAATTTTGCATTTCCGATCTCCGGCAGAAAGAATGTTTTACCTAAAGAAAGCATAAAACCAGATAAATTGCAAAACCAAAATCACCCGCCTTTTAACAAACGGCGTTTTTCACGATTCCAATCGCGTTTTTTGATGTCTTCGCGGCGATCGACCGTGTTTTTGCCGACACCCAGCCCGATTTTGATTTTGGCGATTCCGCGGGCGTTGAAATACAGTTCCAGCGGGATCAGCGTGTAGCCTTTGCGCGCCACCGCGCCCATCAGGCGTTTCAATTCCTTTTTGTGCAGCAACAGCTTGCGCGGACGGGCGGCGGTGTGTTTCATGTACCCGATCGAACCGTATTCCAGAATGGACGCGTTCAGCAGGTACAGCGCCCCGTCCTGCGGCGCGGCGTAGGATTCGTTGATGCTCGCCCGCCCCTGACGCAGAGATTTGACCTCCGCCCCCGTCAAGATTAATCCGGCCTCGACGGTTTCCTCGATGGCGTAATTGAAGTTCGCCTTGCGGTTTTTGGCGACCGTCCCCGTGCTGATCATCGTCGATTGTCTAGCCATCGGCGATTACTCCGCAATCCCTGTTTGACGCATGGCGGCCAAAACGGTTTCTTTCGATTTTTCGGAAATTTCGCACAGCGGCAAACGCACCGACCCGTCGCCGAATCTCATTTGCGCCGCCGCGAATTTGACGGGACAAGGATTGCTTTCGACAAACATGGCGTCGTGTAGCGGCAACAGCAAATCGCGCAGGCGTTCTACCTCCGCCCAATCCTTGGCCGCCCACGCGCGGTGCAATCCGGCGCAAAGCGCGGGCGCGACGTTCGATGTCACGGAAATGCACCCGTCCCCGCCATGCGCCAAAAAAGCGACGACGGACGCGTCTTCGCCCGACAAAATGGCGAAATCCTTTTTCAACACCGCCGAACGCAACCGCAGCGGACGCATCAAATCGGGGGTCGCGTCCTTGATGCCTGCGACGCGCGGCAATTCCGCCAGACGGCCGACCGTTTCGGGCGTGATATTCACACCCGTGCGACCGGGAACATTGTACAAAACGACCGGCAGGGTCGTCGCGTCGTGGACGGCCTTGAAATGCAGGTAAAGCCCCTCTTGGCTCGGTTTATTGTAATACGGCGTGACGACCAGAACGGCGTCCGCCCCCGCTTTTTCGGCGACGCGCGTGTTGGCGATCGTTTTTTGCGTGTCGTTCGTTCCCGTTCCGGCGATGACGGGCACGCGGCCGGCGACGGTTTTCACGCACGTTTCGATCGTTTGTTCGTATTCCCGCGGCGTCATGATCGCGCTTTCCCCCGTCGTGCCGCACACGACGACGCCGTTGACGCCGGAATCAATTTGAAATTCGATCAATCGGGCGAACGCGTCGAAATCGATTTCGCCATTTTCAAACGGCGTGATCAAAGCGGTGTAAAGTCCTTTGTACATCAAGGCCTCCTGAAAAAATTAACCTGTCAAATTAACCGTATATTAAAGGAAATGCCCCAACATTTAAAGAAGTATCACGCGTCAACCGAAGGAAAAAATTTGAAGCGCCGCCTGTTGCTGTCCGCTTGTTTTTACTTTTTTTCCGTAACAGCCTGCCTGCCGGCGGCTTTTCCGGCCAATTCGGCGCACGTCCGCGCCATCAAATCGGCCGCCGTGCGCGATTACGACGCCGCCGCGAAAACGGCGAAAGAATCGGCCGACCCGAAGCTGATCAAGCTGATCGAATGGTTCCGTTTGACGGACACGGCGCAAGTGCCGGACTTTGCGTCCGCGCAAAGTTTCATGAAAAAAAATCCGGATTGGCCGCGCGTTTACCTGATCCGCCGCAACGCCGAACTGGCTTTGCTGGAAAGCGGGAAAAAGGCGGCGTTGGAAAAATGGTTCAAAGTCCACCCGCCCGTTTCGCCGAAAGCCGTTCTGGCCTATGCGGACATATTGATGGAACGCAAGGAATGGGAAAAGGCCGTCCCGATGCTGCACGCCCTGTGGACGAAAGCCGACCTGAACGACGAAGAGGCCGATTTGGTGCGCGACAAGCTGTTTTTCCTGCTGGACGAACACGATTATTCCGGCCGCGTGGAAAAATTGCTGAACGAACGCAAGGCCAGTGCCGCAAGACGTCTGATCCCCATGGCGGAACCGGCGTTCCAACCGTTGGCGCAGGCGCGCGCCGATCTGATTTCAAACGCCAAAAACGCGCAAAAGGATTTGAAAAAGCTACCCGAAAGCCGCCGTCACGACGAAGGACTGACTTATGATTTGTTGCGCTGGCTACGGGTGAACCGGAAATTTTCGGCCGCCGCCAAGCTGTTGGAAAACATTGCGCCGGAAAAACAGAAATCCGCGCGGTGGTGGACGGAAAAATCCGCCCTGATCCGCCAGTTTATCGGGGAAAAGGAATACCAGACCGCTTACAACATCGCTAAAAACCACCACATGACCAAAGGGGCGGATTTCGCCGACGCCGAATGGACGGCCGGATGGATCGCCCTGCGCAATTTGAAAAAACGGCCGGAAGCGATCGCGCATTTTCAAAATATGCTGCGCGCCGTCAGTTCGCCGTTGAGCGTCGCGCGCGCCGAATACTGGCTGGGTCGCGCGCTGGAAGAATCGGGCAAGCCGGAAAAGGCGCGGCCGTATTACGAAAAAGCCGCCGATAAAATCACGACGATTTACGGACAGCTGGCCGCGGAAAAAACCGGCCGCATCACGCCGATGCCGACGCAGTCGGTTCCGGATACGGCTTTGATCGAAAAATTCAAAAAATCGGAGCTTTTCGCCATTATGAAAATGCTGGAAAGCGCGGAACAGCACGATCTAGTCGCCTTGTTCGCCACGCGCCTGTTTTTGGACGCGCAAACGCCGCAGGCGGTCACGGCTCTGGCCTATGCGTTGGCCGACGGGTTGAAGCGCGACGATCTGGCCGTCACGATTGCCCGACGCGCCCGCCAAAGCGGAACGGATATCGTTTTTTTGGGATACCCCGTGCGCGATTTAAAGCATGACGAACGCACGGAATCCGCGATCATCCTGTCCATCATCCGGCAGGAAAGCAGCTTTGCGTCCCACGCCGTATCTCCCGCCGGCGCGCGCGGGCTGATGCAAATCATGCCGGCGACGGCCAAGCAGATGGCGCATAAAAAACGTAAAGCCTTTTCCGTGCAAAAGCTGAACGCCGACCCTGATTTCAACGTCGAATTGGGCAGCACATACTTTGCGGAATTGTTGAAACGGTTTGACGGGTCTTACATTCTGGCGGTCGCCGCGTACAACGCGGGGCCGACGAACGTCAAAAAATGGCTGAACACCATCGGCAACCCGTTAAAGGATGTCGATCCGGTCGATTGGATCGAACGCATCCCGTTCGGCGAAACACGCAACTATGTCCAGCGCGTATTGGAAAACCTGCACGTTTACAGACGCCACCTGAATTATCCGGAATCGTCGCTGAACGTTTGGAAAAAGAACGATTAAAGCCGGTTTTCCTTGTCCGCCGGTTTCAAATAATGTTTTGAAATCTTCCATTTTTTAACGGCGGCAGTGACAACGGGATCGTCCGGATTTGTGAACCGCCACCCTTTTTTCAACAACCGCATCACAGCCGCCCTGTTGCCTTTGAACGCCAGATAAACGGCACAAACCAGCAACAACGCCCCCGCGGCCGAATCAACGGGATCGCCCTGTTGCAAGGCGTAATATTCCTCTACCGTCGTCGCGGCCAAAATGCGCTTCACCTGCAAATAAAACGAAACAAACTGGACGGTCGTCAACCCGAACATCAGCCACGCCCACCCCCACAGCCGTTTGAAAAACAGCGGCAGGCCGAAAAATCCGCCGACCAGCAGGATGCTCCAGCTGAAACCGGTGGCCATTTTCTTTTTCTCCCCGCCGTCGGGATCGACCATTTCCAATGTCGGCGCGTTGGAAACACCGAAAAAAATCAGCTTCAGAAAATCTTTCATCACATCCCCCTGTCGTTTTTTTCCGTTATATACCGGAAACCGGAGCGGCTCCAATCATCTTTTTTCACCGGCGTAAAAAGCGGCCAATCCGTCCAACATTTTGTTAATCGCCAGATAGACGGCCTTGTACGTCCGTTTCGACCCTTTGTCCAACACGGGATAGCGTTCCAGAAAATCGGCAACGTTCCGTTCATCGCGCAGAAAATGGCGCGCGTAAACTCCGTACGGTTCAATGTGTTTCAACGCCCGCAAATACCGGTCGGCGGCGTCGCACCGCAATCCGTCAACGCCGTCCGCGCCGTTGCCCCCGCGTCCGCCCGCGACGCGCAATCCTTCGTAATTCATCGTCGTGCGGTGCGAAAACAACGATTTGCGGTAATCGTTCATAAACGCCAGCCCCGCTTTCAACCGGACATCCGACACGGGAAAACGCCCCAGTTGCCCCTTTTGATACATTTTCAGCAAAACGCACATATCCGACGTTCCGGCGCGAATCTTGACTTCCTTTTCCATTTCATCCTCCTTTTTACGGTTTTGAATGCTTGACGCCCTTTTGATATCACAAAAAGTTTATATTGTAAATAACAAATAGTTAATTTTATTCCGTGATAAAGTATGCCACTATTCTCCGCGGGTTAATCGGAACAGGAGGGAAACATGATCGGACAACGTTTGAATCAAAGGATTTCCGAACTGGGATTAACCCAGCAAAGGGCAGCGGATCAGCTGGAAATCAGTCAAAGCAGGCTGAACCAGTATTTAAAGGACAAACGCGAACCGGACGGGCAAATGTTTTGCAGGATTTGCCGCACGTTCGGCGTCACGCCGAACTGGCTGTACGGGTTTGAGGAAAAATCCCCCGCGGAATTGCCGAAAATCGACAAGACAGCCTTGGAAGCCGCCGTTTTGTTTTTAAAAAAATACGAAGACAGTCACCACAAATCGTTTTCAGCCGAACAAGCCGCCCGCATCGTTTCCGTCGTGTACGACATCATTGTCACGGAATCGACGGAAAACGCTCAAAAAGCTATTGATTGGGTAATAGAGGCTGTCGCATGATAACACAAGATAATCGACCTGAAACAGGTTCGGCCGAACGTCGGTTGAACCTGATGAAAGAACTGAACGTTCTGTTAAAACAACCTGAAAAACTGCCGACCGACGTGCCGGACGAACCGGCCGCCAACAACGCCGGAAAGCAAATCTGCATCAACATCAACGGCGATCACAACGTCGTCGCCGCCGGAAAATCGCAGGACATCCGACAAAGCAAACGCAGAAAATCCGCCTTTGCGGCCGCGGCGTTCGCCTGCCTGCTCTTTTTTTAATCCCGACCGCCCGTCATAATTACGGCGCGCCGGACACGGCAATCAAAAGTTGTTCAGTTCCAAGTCCGGAAACAATATGGCTGAAACGCTATGTCGCCGCGGTTTCAAAAAATCAACACCGTCATCCCAATTCCGTATGGGCGGAATTAAAACGCAAATACGGTTTTTACAGTTACAAGGACATCGCCTGCCCCGTCATGGCGGCGATCAAATCCGAATTGGGCTATCCGGATATACCGGCCGGCGGCGGACATAACCCTTCGGACGCGGAAAAACAACTTTCGTCTTATCCCTGAAAAGGCATCATGACAAACGGCGCAAACCAAGCAACACTGTAACCATGAAGAGCCGCAAACCAAATCCGGCCGCTTCGGATACAGATGAATGATTTGAACCGCAAAGGAGAATGATATGTTTGCAAAGAAAATCCTTTTTGGAACACTTGCTTCCGCCGTTGTTTTTTCAGCGTTCGCCCCTTCGGCCAAAGCCGACGAACACTGCGGCGACCGTCCCTATGTCGCCGTCAGAACCGGCGTCGCGATGTTGAAAAACCACATCGACAAAAACGCGTGGGAAGGATCGGTCGCTATCGGCACGCAAATGAACGCGTTCCGCGCTGAAATGGAATACACATACCGCGATAAAATCAAGGGCGATCACAACCGGACGAAACACGAAATCGGTTCCATGAGCCTGATGGCCAACGGATATTACGATATGCGCAACCACACGCACTTTACGCCGTTTGTCAATCTGGCGGCCGGCGCATCCCGTCTGCATATGAAAGACGCGGGCGTTTCGTCAAACACGGATTACCGGTTTTCGTGGGGCGGCGGCGTCGGTGTCGGATACGACATCGCCAAATCCGCGAAATTCGATCTGGGGTACAGATTCCTTGATTTGGGCAAAGACGTGAAATCAAACGAATTTTACGCCGGATTGCGTTTCGCGTTCTGATTTTCCCGAACGTTCTGATTTTTCCGAAAAGCCGGAGGCCGCCCCTCCGGCTTTTTCCGGCTTGACTTTTTTGTCCGGATATATAACATAACGTTATATACTTTAAGGAAAAGAAATGCCGGAAATTCAAAACGACCTGAAAACGCTGGAACTGATTTTGGAAACAGAGCGCGCCTATTCAAACGACATCCGCCGTTTAGCGGCGCGGATGCGGTCCGGCGACCTGACGGATTATTTGAACGGACTGAGCGATTTGAAAAACGACCACCTGACGCCGCTGCGGCTGGAATTAGAAAACGCCCTGCCCGCGCGAAACGTTTTCGCCGACCGTTATTGGTATTTCCGGCACACCTGAACCCTACGCCGGACGCGCGATCGTTTCAATAAACGCGTCGTCGGACGGAACGATTTGCGTTTGCGCCAAACCGACACGGTCGATTCCCGTCACCGCAATATCGTATTGACGAATGATTTCGGAAGAATCCTCCGGCGTTTCCAAAAAACGCACCTTTTTCATCGTTTTCAACACATCGACGATTTTGCTTTCCAACGCGTCCAACAGGATCACCTGTCCGGGGCGGCGCAACAAAAAAGCCTGCCTGTCCCCGTCAAATAAAAAACGCGGATTTTCCGGTTCGCCGTCGTACGACCGGATCGTAAAGGCCAGCGCGCCGTCCGAATCGCGAAACACGAAATAAAGCTTTTCCTGAATGATTTTTCTCATCTTGCGTTCCCATCCTGTTGGATTGTCAGGATAGTTTCACATATTTAACATTTTATTACCGCGCGCGATTTTTTGGACAAAAAAGAAAAGGACGCCCGCGAAGACGCCCTTTCCCCTGTTTTCAAACCGTCATTGTTCGCGCAAAATTTTCGCCAAACGATCCAAAATGCCGTTGACGACCTTGATTTCCGCCCCCGAATAAAAACAGCCGGTGATCCCGACGTATTCCGTGATGATCACGGCGACGGGCGTTTCGGGATACGCCATCAATTCGGCCACGCCGGCCTGCAAAATGGCGCGCAAGGTCATTTCGACGCTTTCGGGCGACCGGTTTTCGGTCAGGGACGAATTGATCATTTCGTTGATCTTGTCGGCGTTTTGCGCGTAGGACGACAGGATTCCGGCGAACAAAGTCGGTTCGGCCGGCATGACGGGAACGAATTTTTCCGTCCCTTCGTCCTCGTTTTCCTCAATGACTTCGCCGCCGATATCGCCAGCCATAAATTCGCGGGCGATATCGTCAACGCTTTTTTCACCGAAAGCGTACTGGTACAACGCCTGAACGGCGGCCAAACGCGACGAACTGCGGTTGGTTTTCACTTTAGACATCATTTTCTCCTTTAAGGGGGCCGGCGTCCGCCACAGCCTCCAAACTGCTGATAAAAGCTTTAAAATCCTTGGCTTCCCTGAAATCGCGATAGACGGAGGCGAAACGCACGTACGCCACGGGATCCAGCGCGGCCAAAGCCTCCATCACCAATTCGCCGATCCGGCCGGACGGAATTTCGTTTTCGCCCGAAACCTCCAACTGGCGCTGGATGCTGTTGACGATCAATTCCACCTGTTCGGGGCTGATCGGCCGTTTGCGAACGGCGACCGTAATGGATCGCTGCAATTTTTCGCGGTCGAACGGCGTGCGGCTTTTGTCCTTTTTAATCACGGTCAATTCGCGCAGCTGGACGCGTTCAAACGTCGTGAACCGCGACCCGCAGGCGGGGCAGAACCGCCGCCGGCGAATGGCGGAGTTGTCTTCGCTGGGACGCGAATCCTTGACCTGCGTTTCTTCAAACCCGCAAAAGGGACAACGCATGCATCAATCCTCCGCCAGCCCTTCGTAAATCGGAAAACGGGCGCACAGTTCCATCACCGTTTTCGCGGCCTTTTCCTCCGCCGCGGAATTGTCTTCGCGGTTTTCGGACAAAGCGTCCAAAACGTCGCCGATCAGGTTGCCGACCAGCCGGAATTCCTCGGTTTTAAAGCCGCGCGTCGTCCCCGCGGGCGTGCCCAAACGGATGCCCGACGTGACAGTCGGTTTTTCGGGGTCGAACGGAATGCCGTTTTTGTTGCACGTCATATGCGCGCGTTCCAAACTTTTTTCCGCCAGTTTGCCCGTCAAATGTTTCGGGCGCAAATCAACCAGCACCAAATGTGTGTCCGTTCCGCCCGACACCAGATTCAACCCGCGCGCCGTCAGCGTTTCGCCCAAAACCTTGGCGTTCGCGACGACGTTTTTCGCGTATTCCTTAAACTCCGGCTTCAACGCTTCACCCAAAGCGACGGCTTTGGCGGCGATGACGTGCATCAACGGCCCGCCCTGCAATCCGGGGAAAACGGCGGAATTGATTTTCTTCGCCAGATCCTCGCGGTTGGTCATGATCATGCCGCCGCGGGGGCCGCGCAAAGTCTTGTGCGTCGTCGTCGTCACGATATCCGCGTATTTCAGCGGATTTTCATGCACGCCCCCCGCGACCAATCCGGCGAAATGCGCCATATCGACCATCAAAATCGCGCCGACTTCGTCCGCGATCGCGCGGAATTTGGCAAAGTCGATCGCGCGGGGATACGCCGATCCGCCCGCGATGATCAGCTTGGGCTTGCTTTCTTTCGCCAGCCGTTCGACCTCGTCGAAATCGATGCGGCCGTCTTCCTCGCGCACGCCGTACTGCACCGCGTGGAACCACTTGCCCGACATCGCGGGCGCCGCGCCATGCGTCAAATGCCCGCCCGCGGACAACGACATCCCCATCAGCGTGTCTCCCGGCTGCAGCAAAGCCAGCTGAACCGCGCCGTTCGCCTGCGCGCCCGAATGCGGCTGGACATTGACGAATTCTGCGCCGAACAGCTTTTTCGCGCGTTCGATCGCCAGATTTTCGGCGATATCGACGAATTCGCATCCGCCGTAATAGCGTTTGCCGCAATAGCCTTCGGCGTATTTGTTGGTCAAAATCGACCCTTGCGCCTGTAAAACGGCCTTTGACACGATGTTTTCCGACGCGATCAGCTCGATCTGATTTTGCTGACGGTGCAATTCCTTGACAATGCCGTCGTAGATTTCGGGATCGGCATCCTTTAAATCAGTCGTAAAAAACGGATTCGTCATTTCAATCCTTTCAGCACATATGGGACAGTTTTTCGACGCGGCGTTCGTGGCGTCCGCCCAAAAATTCGGTGTTCAGGAAAATGTCGGCGCATTCAAAGGCAACCTCGACGCCCGTGTTGCGTCCGCCCATCACCAAAACATTGGCGTTGTTGTGCTGGCGGCACAGACGCGCGCCGAAAGCGTCATGCACCAGCGCGGCGCGGATGAACGGAAAGCGGTTGGCGGCGATGCTGATGCCGATGCCGGTGCCGCACAACAGGATGCCGCGTTCGGCCTTGCCCGTTTTGATCGCGTCCGCCATCAATGCGGCGATATCCGGATAATCGACGGAATCTTTCGTGTGCGTTCCCAGATCCAGAACGTCGTAGCCGTCCTTTTTCAATTTTTCGACCAGTTCGTTTTTCAATTCAAAGCCGCCGTGATCCGACGCCAGAGCAATAACTTTAGACATCTTTCAATCCTTTCTGAAAATTTTTTATTTTTTTAGCACACACCGGCGGGATTTGCTAAGCCTTTTTATTCAAAACGTACTCCAGCTTTTTGCGCGCCATCATTTTAATCGACAGCATCGGCGTGTTTTTCGGCGCCATAAAGCTGACCTCCGTCCCCGTGGCGGTATGCACGGCGGTGACTTTCAACGCGTTGCCGACCGCGAACAGCTGCAGCAGGATTTCGTCGTCCTTTTCCACGGCGTCCCCCTTATTTCAAACGTTCGACCACCTTGTCGTAATCCATCACGCGCTTGACGGGCCCCAAACCGGCCAGCGTCGGTTTTTGCGTAAAGATTTTGTTCGCCAGAGAAACAACGCCGTCCATGGTCGTGCCGGCGATTTTTTGCAAAATCTCCTCTTTGGACAGCAGCCGCCCGAACGTCAGCAAATGCCCCGCGTTTTGTTCCGAACGCGCCGTCGGATGTTCCAACGCCATCAAAACGCCGGCTTTCAGCTGGGCTTTCGCGCGCAGGAATTCATCCTCCGTCACGGATTCGCGCACCTTTAAAATCTCGTCGCACACGGCCGGCATCAATTCGGCGGCCTCTTCCTCGCCCGTTCCGGCGTAAATGCCGAACAGCCCGCCGTTCGTCGCCGCCGCGTTGAACGAATATACGGAATAGACCAGTCCCCGCTTTTCACGGATTTCCTGAAACAGGCGCGAAGACATCCCGCCGCCCAAAATTGTGGACAGGACGTGCGCGGTGTAATAATCGTCACCCGTCACGGAAACGCCGGGGAAACCCAGCACCAGATTGACCTGCTCCAACGCTTTGACTTCGCGGTGTTCGCCGCCGGCATACACGGCCGCGGGTGCGTCAAATCCCCGCTTGTCGGTCAAATCGCCGAACGCCCGTTCCACCAGACGCACGAAATCCGCGTGGTTGATCTTTCCGCTGGCGGCGGCGACCATCCGTTTGGGCGTGTAGTTCGTTTTCAAATACGAATCCAGCGTTTCGCGATCCACGCCCGTCACGGTTTCGACACTGCCCAGAACGGGGCGGCCGACCGGTTGGTCAGGGAAAGCGCGCGCTTGGAAATAATCGAAAACGATATCGTCCGGCGTGTCGATCGACTGGCTGATTTCCTGCAGAACGACCGTTTTTTCACGGCCGAACTCCTCCGGATCGAACGTGGAACGGCGCAGCATATCCGCCAGAATGTCAACCGCCAAAGCGGTGTCCTCTTTCAATACTTTGATGTAAAAGGACGTGGTTTCGCGCGACGTGCAGGCGTTGATGTACCCGCCGACGTTTTCGATTTCTTCGGCGATCTGGCGGGCGGAACGGGTCGTCGTCCCTTTGAACACCATGTGTTCCAGCAAATGCGATATGCCGTTGATTTCCGCCGGCTCGAACATGGAACCGACGCCGACCCACACGCCCAGCGACACCGTGTCCAGTTCGTTCATCGTGTCGGTGACGACGCGCATTCCGTTTTTCAAAACCGTCATTTCCGCGGTCATGGGAATTATCCTTTTCTTCCGGTCGTTTCGATATAGTATTTAATCGCTTCGCGCGTGTTGGGCAACACCGTGAAATTTTCCCGCCGCGTCATCAAATCGGACAGTCGGGACGGCAAAGCGGGCGTTATTCCCGTCGCTTCGCGCACGGGAACGGGGAATTTGGACGGATGCGCTGTTGCCAAAACGATGGTCGGCACTTCCTTTTCCCCGAATTTTTCCGCCGCCGCGAAACCGATCGCGGAGTGCGGATCGACGATTTCGCCGCACATCGCATACACGCGGCCGATTTCCGATTTCGTTTCCGCGTCGGAACAACGGACGCCCGCGAACACCTGTTTGATCTTTTCCAGCGTCGCGGCGGGAACCTGATAGCTTTTTTCGTATTTGAACGTTTCCATCAGGCGCGACACCTCCGCCGCGTTGCGATCCAACATTTCAAACAGCAAACGTTCGAAATTCGACGACACCTGAATGTCCATGGACGGGCTGATCGACGGGCGGACTTCGCGTTTTTCCATCACGCCCGTTTCCAAAAACCGCGGCAGGATGTCGTTTTCATTCGACCCCAGAACCAGCCGTTTGACGGGCAGCCCCATGCGTTTGGCGACATAGCCCGCGAAAATGTTGCCGAAATTCCCCGTCGGAACGGCGAACGACACTTCGCGGTCGGGCGCGCCCAACGCCAGCGCGGCGCGGAAATAGTAAACGACTTGCGCCATAATCCGCGCCCAGTTGATCGAATTGACGGCGGACAAATGGTATTTGGAACGGAAATCCTCGTCCGAAAACAGCGTTTTGACGATCGACTGGCAATCGTCGAACGTGCCTTCCAGCGCGATGTTGAAAACGTTGGGCGCGATCGTCGTCGTCATCTGGCGGCGTTGGACTTCGGACACGCGGTTGTGCGGGTGCAAAATGAAAATGTCCAGATTGTCGCAATTTTTGCACGCTTCGATCGCCGCGGAACCCGTGTCGCCGGAGGTCGCCCCGACGATCGTAATCCGTTCGCCCGTGCGTTTCAAAACCTTGTCGAACATCCGCCCGACAACCTGCAGCGCGTAGTCTTTGAACGCCAGCGTCGGCCCGTAGAACAGCTCCATCACCCACAGCGCGTCCGCCGCCTGTTTCAACGGAGCGACCGCCGCGTGCGAAAACGAACCGTAAGCGTCCCGCGCGATTTCCAGCAGATCCTGTTCACTCAGGCATCCGTCCGTAAACGGCGCCATCACTTTCGCCGCCAAACCGGCATAGTCCAGCGACCGCATTTCGCGCATCTGTTCCGGCGTGAAAACCGGATAGCTTTCCGGCACATACAACCCGCCGTCCGGCGCCAATCCGGCCAGTAAAACATTTTCAAAACCGATAGCGGGCGATTTTCCCCGCGTGCTGACGTATTTCAAAGGACTCTCCGTTACCATATGTTTTACATTGTTGTATATACATACAACTTATCTGTATAATTACAACATCAAAGATTTTACAGGTGTGAGGAGATACACATGGTAAAAAAAATAGCGGTCGTCCTGTCCGGTTGCGGCGTCATGGACGGATCCGAAATTCACGAAGCCGTCACCGCCATGCTGGCGATCGAACAACAGGGCGGGACTTATCATTGTTTCGCGCCCGAAGGCGAACAGGCCGCCGTTGTCAACCACGCGACGAAACAACCCGTTAACGAAACCCGCAAAATGCCTGCCGAATCCGCCCGCATCGCGCGCGGCGACATTTCCCTGCTGCGGTCGTTCAAAGTCGGCGATTACGACGCCGTTTTGTTTCCGGGGGGAATGGGTGCCGTTTTGAATTTGTGCGATTTCGCGCGCAAAGGCAAAGACTGTTCCGTCAACCCCGATGTCGAACGCGTGATCAGGGAAACGCACGCGGCGAAAAAACCGATCGTCGCCCTGTGCATCGCCCCCGTTTTGATCGCCCGCGTTTTAAAGGGCGTCACCGTCACGATCGGCAACGATCCCGAAACATCCATGGCGATCAAAGCCATGGGCGGCGTCCCCGAAATCTGTTCCGCCGCGCAGGTGTGCGTTGACAAAGTCAACAAAATCATCACGACCCCGTGCTATATGCTGGACAAGAGTTTGAAAGAGGTCGCGCAAAGCACGTCCAACGCCGTCCGCGACCTGATGGCCTTGCTGTCGGAATAAAGCGTTTTTCACAGATACAAAAACGGGCCGCAATTTCTTGCGACCCGTTTTTTTGAACACCGTTCGATTAACGTTTCGAGAACTGATAGCTGCGGCGGGCTTTCGCTTTGCCGTATTTTTTACGTTCAACGACACGCGGATCGCGGGTCAGGAAACCGGCGCGTTTCAACGCGGTGTGCAATTCCGGTTCAAAATTGTCCAAGCAACGGCTCAACCCGTGACGGACGGCACCGGCCTGACCGGACAAACCGCCGCCCGTGACCGTAACGACAACGTCGAACTGGCCGACGCGGTTCGTCACTTCAAACGGCTGGTTGATGATCATGCGCAAAACGGGACGGGAGAAGTATTTTTCAACGTCCACGCCGTTGATCGTCATTTTGCCGGATCCCATTTTGATCCAAACGCGGGCGCTGGCGTCCTTGCGGCGGCCGGTCGCATAAGCGCGGCCGAATTTGTCTTTCTTCGGTTCACGAACGACAACCGTTTCGGCAACGGGAGCCGCGGCCGTCGCGGCCATTTCTTTTTTCAGATCTTCTAAGCCAGCCATGGATTATTTCCTCTTATTCTTCGGGTTCAAAGCGGCGACATCCAGAACTTCGGGGTTCTGGGCGGCGTGCGGGTGTTCGGCGCCGGCGTAAACGCGCAGGTTCGTCATCTGTTTGCGCCCCAGCGGGTTGCGGGTGATCATGCGTTCAACGGCTTTGATGATCACGCGTTCGGGATGTTCGCCCGCGATGACTTTGCCGGCCGTGACGCTCTTGATGCCGCCCGGATGGCCGGTGTGGCGATAGTACACTTTGTCTTCCAGCTTTTTGCCGGTCAGATGCACTTTTTCGGCGTTGATGATAACGACGCAGTCGCCGCAATCAACGTGCGGAGTGAAACAGGTTTTGTGCTTGCCGCGCAAAATCTTGGCGACAATGCTGGCCAAACGTCCCAAGACCAAATCTTCGGCATCGATCAGATACCATTTCTTTTGGACTTCAGACGGCTTAACGGATAAGGTCTGCATTTAGTTTTGTTCCTTACAATTACAGTTTAAAAACTGCGGTTAAGGTATAACGCCCGCCGGAATAAGTCAACATTTTTTATCACAAAAAAATCTATGAAATTCAACGCGTTGCAAAGTTGGTATTATTTTACCCACTTGCGCACCCTTTGAAATCGCGCCGTTCGCGCGAAATCCGGCAAAACGGAAAAACGTTTCTTTCCGCGCCGCGATCATTTATACTGGCGCGCAGTGAATTATTATATAAGGAGTCGTCCATGTCCCTGCGCACCGCCGTGCTGATCCCCTGCTATAACGAAGAAGCCACCGTCGCCGATGTCATCGCCATGGCGCGCAAGGCTTTGCCCAACGCGGCAGTTTACGTTTACGACAACAACTCGACGGACAAAACGGCCGAGCTGGCCGCGCTGGCGGGGGCGATCGTGCGCGCCGTCCCCCAGCAGGGCAAAGGCAGCGTCGTGCGCCGGATGTTCGCGGACATCGACGCGGACGTATATGTCATGACGGACGGGGACATGACTTACGACCTGACCGCCGCCCCGCGCCTGATCGACACGTTGATCAAAGGACAAAAGGACATGGTCGTCGGCACGCGCAAAGAAACGGAGCAGGCCGCCTACCCCCTGTTTCACCGATTCGGCAACGCTTTTCTGACGGGACTGGTGCGTTTCCTGTTCGGCATCCGGCAAACGGATATGCTGTCGGGGCTGCGCGTTTTTTCCAAACGCTACGTCAAAACGTTTTCCGCGCGGTCGAACGGGTTTGAAATCGAAACGGAACTGAACGTTTTCACCGCGATGAACAACCTGCCGTTCGCCGAAGTCGAAACCGACTATTTCGCCCGACCGGAGGGATCGTTCCGCAAACTTTCCACGTTCAAAGACGGATTCAAAATCGCGTGGATGATCGCCCGCCTGATCATGTCGGAACGCCCCGCCCTGTTTTACGGCGCGCTGGCGTTTTTATCGCTGGCCGCGACGTTCGTCCTTGAATTTTTAATGCCGAACATCGCCTTTCCCGCCGGATTGTGGCTGTTCTGCGGATTCTGGTTTTTCCTGTTTTGCGCCGTTTTGCGCGACGGCCAGCTGAAAAACCGGCGCGAATCCGTGCGACTGGCCTATCTGGCGCACCCGTTCGCCGCCGGACAGGATTAAGGTTGATTTTTCAAACGATATAAGCCATAGTCTATTGCCATGAACACGCAAAACGAAACATATTCCGCCCCCGCTTTCGCGGACTTTTCCTTTGATCGGGAAAGGGACATCCCGTTCGGCGTCCCCATTCACATCGAATTGGACGACAACGGCGGCGTGGTCGAATTGCGTTCGTTTTACGAAGCGGGCGTTTTCGCCGCCGGCGAATTGAAAGCGTGGCACGACATCATCGGATCGGAAACGTCCGACAAACCGTTCATCCAGAAAATCATCGACTTTCAGCTGCAAACGCCGCGGTCGATTCTGAACGCCGCCCGTTCCGTTTTGAACACGGAAATGTCCGCGGCCGAGGGTTTTTCCATCATCCGCAAGGATTTAAACGCCTATCTGGGGTTCAAGTGCATCCATTCGCAAGGCACATTGGGGCAGATGGCGACGATCATGTACCGCTATGAACCGATGCTGATGGGCATACTGGCCGGCGCGACGGGCGCGGCGCCCCTGACGGACGCGGCCGGCTTCGGCACGTCGGCCGACGCGGAAAGCTTCACGTTCGGGTACGCTTTCACCCTGCAATTCAGAACGAATGTCCAACCGGAAATGCTTGACGGCAAAGTGTCGGAAACCCTGCGCAAAATCAACGGCATCATCCGCCGCGTCGAATTGGCGGAAAAGCAGATCAAACCGATTGAAAGCGAACACTTTGCCCTGCAACAAGGGATTGAAGAGGCGCGCCGCCAGCTGCAGATGTACCGCAACGACGTCGCGCAATACGTTTCCCAACTGGTGGCCGAAATCAAACAAACGTCGGACAGCGCGGTCGGCGCGATGTGGGATCAGCTGAACCTGATTCAAAACGACCACGAACGCCAGCTGGCCGCTTTGCGTCAAAGCGTCGCCAGCCGCATCCGTTACGGCACGGCGTTGGATTATTGGAACGACCAGCTGAACCAGAATCAGACCAAAGCCAACCAGATGACGGGTTGGTACGTCATTTCCGGCCTGTTTTCGATCACGGCCGTTTTGGCGATCGTCGCGGGCATTTCGTTTAAAATGCCGAACATCTCGACGTTTATGAGCATCGTCACGCTGGGATTGCCGATTGCGATCGCCTGCGGGTTGCTGTTCATGTTGCTTCAGACGCGCACCCGTTATGAAAAGGTCGCCGCGCAGGCGCAGGAAAAGGTGTCGATGCTGGAAACGCTGGCGGCGTTGGAAACCGAAGGCAAAGCGAAGGATGAAGACCGCGAGGGCATATTGGAAAACATTTTCCAAACCAGCTTTGCCCCGCAACCGGCCGCCCCCGCCCATTCCGCCGCGACCGCGACACCCCCCCCCCCCCCTGTCGCCGAAACCGCCGAACAAAACGACCGGCCGTAACCGTTTTCCGGCCGCGCTGTTTGCACTAACCGCAAAAAGCGAAGATCATTTCCACTTTCTTTTCAAAAAAGCGGTGGCCGGTTTTTCGACATATTTATGAACGAACACGCCCAGCACCCAAGACAGCAAGACCGTCCCCGCTATAACAAAACCGTTGTGTTGTTGCAAAAATGAAAACCGTTTGTACCAATGCAGCACGACATCCATTTCCAAAAACCAGTGCGTCATGTAAATAGCAAAGGAACAAGCGGATATTTTCGCAAAAAACGGGCGGTTGAAAAATCGTGAAACAGCCCCCTGCTTCATACCGAACAACAAAATCAGTCCAGCGAAACAGACGACGGCGAAAATCTTGTTTTCCGGACACGCGCCTTTTACAAACACGATGGCGGCGGCATAAAGCGTCAACGCGATTTCCGCAATTGTGCAAAACAATGCGTTCGCCGGTTTTCGTTTTTGAAACGCCAGATAAAGCGACGCCGTAAAATACCCCAATCCAATTCCGGCGACACCGCGCAGCAAACGAACGGAAAAAACACCGCCGATCATGCCGTCCCAACCGAAATGGCGACAGGCGGCATAGGAAAAGAACGTCAGCAACGCGAAAATCAAACGGTTGGATTGGATGTTGCAAATTTTCATCATGTAAAAATAAAACAGGGATACCCAGAATAAAACCGCCAGAAACCAGCTTTGCGGCGGAACGACATCATCCGACAATCCCGTGCTTTGCAAAAACAAAACATTTGAAACCACGGGAACAAGCTTGGCTTTCCCCAAAAAAGCGCACAACAGCAGCAACGGCACGAAATGTATGATTTTCGATTTGGCGAAATCGAATGTCGTTCTGGCCGGATCAAACGTCAACATCATAAAAAAGCCGGATAAAATGAAAAAGAATTCCACCCCCAGCCAACCTTCGTTAGCGACATCCAACCTTTCCGTCAAATGATAAACAACGATCCCGAACGTGAAAACCAAACGCAGAAATTCCATGTTCATCATCGCCGGAACCTTGTCGTCAAACGGCTTTGCGCCATTCACAACCGTGTGCCACAGGCAAAAACACAGAAATCCCAGCAGCAGAAAAACTTTAAAATCGAAATGCGCGGCGGGCTTGAACGTTTGCGAAGACAGCGCGCCCATATCGCGAAAAACGCTTTTTTTATCACCGGCGATTTTAACGCTTGCGATTTGCGTCCCCGCCGGCGGTGACAGGTTTAACTCCGTCATTTCATCCGCCCATATTCGCGCGGACGCCCTGCCGTTTTTGACAATCCGCGCAGATGCGGCACGAGCCGTTCCCGCCGCGTCTTTGTATGAAATGGCGATTTTTCCGTTTTCAGCCGTTGTTTCGACCGCGATTTTAAACATCGCGTCCAAAAACAAACAACGCGTAAAAAACAGCGTCGCCACCGTCAGAAAAAAGACGTAAAACCTCTTTGATCCGGACATATTCCCCTCCCGTAAAACCGCCTGAAATCAGGCGGATCGGGGAGTTCCGAATAAGGAACGGATTGCCGGAGGATGAAAGGTTTTACCAAAGGGTGTTGGTGTTTTACAACACATTGATTTTATTAAGTTAATCTGTTTTCGTGTTCTTGGAAAGCGTTTGAGGAAAGGCTCCGGTTTTTACAAGCCTTTTCCGCATCAGGTTACCGCGGTGTTACCGCAAACGCGAAAGGAATATGCTATGAACATCACCAAATCAACGCTCGGGATACTGGCTTTCAACGGCAGGGAAACGACTTATTTCGACGACACGCTCAAAGGTTTCGGCGTGCGCGTCGGCAAAACTTCCGCCAGCTACATCGTCATGTACCGCAACGCTTACGGCAAGCAAAAGAAGCTGACGATCGCCAAGACGACGCAAATCACTCCCTCCCAAGCCCGCGACGAAGCCAAACGGATTTTGGCTCTGGTCGTGCAAGGCAAAGACCCCGCTTCCGACAAAATCGAAAAACGCAAAGAAATCACCGTATCCGATCTGGCGCGGATGTTTCTCGCCGACCGCAAACCGCGCGTCAAGCTCAACACTTATCAGCGGTATTGTCAGTCCGTCGAATATCAGATCAATCCCGCTTTGGGCGACCGCTATGTCAAAGAACTGAAACGGAGCGACGTTCAGCAGTTCTATAACGAGATGATCGAAGGCAAATTCATGCATAGGAATTATAAGCGGCAGGCGGAACACAAATACGTTTCAGGGGCGAACATCGTGCGCAAAACGCTGCACGCGATGTTCGAATTTGCTATTGTCGGCGAGATTGTCGCCGTTAATCCGTGCGACCGTCTGCAAACGCTTTCAACGCCGAAACGGACGGCTTTCATTGACGAAAAAGGATACGTGAGACTGGGCGAATGTCTGGCGTCCTGCGCGGATAAAACGGCGGCGGATATGACGCGTTTGCTGGCTTTGACCGGTTGCCGCAAAGGAGAAATCGCTTCGTTAAAGTGGGCTTATGTCGATTGGGACAAGCAGGTTTTTCACTTCCCCGACACAAAAACCGGAGCGCAAGACAGACCTTTCGGCTCGGCGGCAAAGCGGTTTATGGAAAAGCTGAAAGAGGAAAAACAGCCGCCGGCGGCGGACGAATACGTTTTCGGCAAGCCGCAAAAGATGGCGCTTGTCGCGTTCTTTGAAAAGCATATCAAAGCGGCGGTCGGACAAGCGGAATTTTGCCCTCACGCGTTGCGGCACAGTTTCGCGACGATGGCGGCGGAAACGGGATATTCGGACAACATCATCGCGGGCATGTTGGGACACAGCATCAATTCGATCACGCACCGCTACACGCATTTGTCGCTGAAACCGGTCATTCAAGCCGCGAACATCGTCAGCGAAAAAATCGCGGAACTGATGGGAATATAACACGGAAACAAACGGGGTGTTTTGTCGGTGCAGGATACCCCGTTTGTCCGACAAAACGAAAAATTCGCCTTTTCCGCCCCGCCGCAACTGCTTGATTTTATTGAGAGCGGTCTTTGGGCAGGATAGCCTTTTCGTATGACGAAAAGAGCGAAATTCTTCTTCTCTAAAAAGCGGTTTCACGGTATCTTATCCATAAAGAAAAGGAGATTTCAATGGCGATATCCGATTATATGAACGGCGAAAGCAAGAGCTTGGAATTTAAAGTCGCTTTGCCGTCAAAGGCGGAAAATTATGTCAAAACAGTCGTCGCTTTTGCGAACGGAAACGGCGGAAAGATTGTTGTCGGCATAGATGATAAAACAAAGAAAATTGTCGGCGTTGACGATGAAAAGGTGTTTCAAATCATGGACGCCGTCGCCAATACGGTTTCGGATATGGTCGAACCGCAAATCGTCCCGAATATCATGCTGGAAACGGTAAACGGGAAAAGCCTTGTCGTCATAGAAATCGAAGCCGGAGAAAATCGCCCATATTACATTAAAGCCGAGGGGCGCGACAGAGGAACATATATCCGTGTCGGCGCGACTTCCCGTCCGGCCGATCCGATGCAGATTAAAGAACTGGAAATCGAAGGGAAAAATCTGTCTTGGGACAAGTTGCGCTGCGTCGGTTGTTCCGTTGACGATGCAGCCGTTGAAAAACTTTGCACCGACATCAACAAGTATCTGGAAAAATTAGCACTCGACCACGAAAGCAAAGTCGGTGTAAAGCAACTGATGAGCTGGGACGTTCTGCTCGCCGATGAAAAATCCCCCGTTGCGACAAACGCTTTTGCCTTGCTGACGGGTGAAAAATTTGATTACGCAAAAATTCAATGCGCCCGCTTCAAAGGCAAAGACCGCTCCGTTTTCATTGATCGGAAAGAATACGCCGGACCTTTGTACGAACAGGTGGAAAACGCGTACCGATTCGTCCTGAACTATATTGAAATGAACACGGAAATCAAGGGCTTGGTGCGCGAAGACAAATACGAAGTCCCCGTTTCCGCCGTTCGCGAGATGATTATCAACGCCGTTTGTCATCGAAACTATATGAACGATTCCTCAATACAAGTGTCCGTGTTTGACGATCGGATCGAAGTGACTTCGCCCGGAACGATTTGCCGCGGTTTGACATTGAAGGACGCGTTGGAAGGATATTCCAAAACGCGCAACAAAGTGATTGCGAAAGTTTTTCATCATATGGGGCTGATTGAAGAATGGGGAACAGGCTTGGGACGCATCTTGCGCCAAGCGGAAAGTTATCATTTGAAAGCCCCCGAATTTACGGAAATGGATACGGCTTTCCGCGTCAATCTGTTCCGCACGCCCGCGTCAAAAAGTTCGGAGAAAGGTTCGGTAAAAAGTTCGGAAAAGGGTTCGGTGAAAAGTTCGGAAAAAATCATCGACGCCATACGGCAAAATCCGTCCGTAACGATTGAAGAACTGGCAAAAATCACGCAAACGACGACTCGTTCCGTCGAAAAGAACCTGAAAAAGCTGAAAGATCAAAATCGCATTGCCCGCATCGGCGCGGCTAACGGCGGCAAGTGGGAAGTTTTATAAAAGGAAACTTTGAGTTTTATCCGAACACCTTATCCAATTCCTGTTCCAGCGTGCCGTTGCGGGCGGCGGGGAGAGCGTCGTAGAGTTTGAAGTTGTGTTTGCGGTCGGCGGCGTTTTCGTCAAAGCCCAGAATGAACGCGATCGCGATTCTGTAAATGATTTCGGTCGGCGCCAATCCGAACATCTGTTTTGCGAAAATATGGTCGAGCCGGTCATTCCCGTCGGGATAAAGTTCTTTCATTTTTTCGCTGTTATACAGGCGTTTGACGATTTCCGTAATATACAGCCCCGATTTCATATACAAGTCGATGAACGTGTGATCTGGATTGTCGAAACACCCCGGATTTTCGTTTTCGAGCAAATCGACCATTTCCTTAACGACCTTTTTCGGTGTAAAGATTTGGTTGTTTTTCTGCGGCGGAATATAGTCGAAAATATCTTCCTTATGCGTTTCATCGAAGTAGTTAGCGAGTTTTTTCTTCAACGCCAGAAACTCTTTGACGGAATCGTTAAAGACGTCGGGATCGAACAAGTGCCCGTTAAAGTGTTTCGTTTCGCCCGTTTCTTCGTCGGTATAGTCGCCGCCGTCGCGCAGGAAGCGGAATTCTTTCAGACTGATTGTCGTGACTTCTTGGAACACAGCGTCGGGAATGACGGTGTCGAAGTTTTCAAGCGTCGTTTCGTCCGTTCCGTAAGCCATCAGGAAAGAGGGAATCGTTCTGGAAAATCCGCGCAAGTGATCTCTGACATCGTTTTCGATTTTGTCTTTTTCCTTTTGCCGTTTGTCGGTTTCAACGGCTTTAACGGTGATTTCGGCGGATTCTTTTGTGATTTCGGGCGCACTTTCCTGTAAAGCGGCGACGAAGGTTCCCTTGTTTTCCGCTTGCTTGCGGTCGTAAGCGGCGTTGATTTTCGCGACATCGGCGGGCGCGGCGTTTTCAAGTTCTTTTTTGCGCTCCAGTTCAATGACCTTTTTCTGGATTTTGTAATTGCCGTAATGGCGTTCCAGAACGGCGTCCGTTTTGTTTTCGATCTGACGGACAACGGCTTTTTCGGTCGATTTCGTCATTTCCTTGCCGTAAGAATCCTTGACCGTCTGAACAAGATTATCTTTGATGGTCGTCTTGAAAGTATCTTTCAGTTTTGCGAAAGGATCCTCTTTTTCGGATTCGAGGCTCATCAATTCGGAAACGGTCTGTTTCAGATCATCGGCGACTTTATAGATTTTATCTCCGAACAGATTTTGCGCCTGACCGATAACGGTTTTGGGCAGTTCGACTTCGCCGTTGTCGTTAAGGGATAAATCGTCTTTTGTTTGATCGGTGACGTTGACGATGTGGTCTTTGACGACTTCAAAACGGTTGATGATATCGACGACCGCTTTCGGCGCGTTGAAGATATTGCCGATGTTCTGGAAAAGGAAGTTGCACATAAAGCCGCGCCGGACGACTTCTTTGGCGTGAATTTTGCGCGGAACAGACAAGACTTTTTCAGCGTCGAGCGCAACCATTTCCCCGTCGTCGTCTTCGCCGTAAACGGGGAAGAAGTTCAGCATTTCGCGAACGTGCCGTTTCCGCGTGTCGCCGTCGCCTTTGCGGGCGGTTGTGTCCACGCTTAACCCGTTGGCGAACCGTTCGAAAATATCTAAAGTCCGCGCGGGGTCGAAGTCGAACACATAAGCGTTTTCTTTGCGGAACAGTTCGCTTCCGACGGAAAAAAGACAAGGGTTTTGGGCGCGGAAAGCCGCCTGCATATACAAGGCGGGGCTTTTGATATTACTCAACATCAAAACGGCGGTCCATTCGGGAACCGTGATTCCCGTCGTCAACTGACCGACGGAAAGCGTGATCGTTTTGTCGTGTTTTGCAATAGCTGCTTTCACTTTATCATAGGATTTTTTGATTTCGTCGTTATCGTCGATTCTGCCGTCGCCTGCCGCCAAAACAATTTTATAGCCTTTGAAAATCGGGTGGTCGTGCAGTTTTTTGGCAAGAGCCGTCGCACTGTCCACGCGGTTCAGCAACCAGAAAGTGTGTTTTAATTCTTCGCGCAGCTCGGGTGTCGAAAACGGGAATTTTTCCTGTTGCGTCAGCGCGTCAAGGAATTTGTCAACGGCGTTGTCGTATTTGAATTTTCCGTTGGAAACAGCAAAAAACTCGTTCAAATCGAAAGCGTAATTTTCGTTTTCGCCGTCATCGTCAAAGTCCGCGCCTTGTTCGACGTGTTCGCGGACGATTTCCGACATTTGATAGGTGTAGAGGGACAAGCGCGGCAAATCCGCATACGGGTTTTCTTCCTCGCGGGCGGGGTCCCAATTCCGTTTCGCTTCCTGTTCGTTGGCGTATGTCCAGTTGAAAATAGCTTTTTCTTCAAACTTGTCGTTGGCAAGGGCTTTGAACGGCGTGCCGGACAGGTGCAGAGTCCGTTTGCGTTTGATGTTGTCGAACGTCCTATCCGTTTTGTAGGTGTCAACGCCTTCGTGGGCTTCGTCAATGATCAGCAGGTCCCAGAGCAATTCGCCGATATGTTTTAATTTATCGAATTTTCCGCCGAAATAAATCGAACCTTTCAAATCCTGCAAAGAAACGAACTCGATATAGCCCTTTGCGTCGGACGGCATATTTTGGCGCAAAACGGCGAAAGGCTTTCCCTGAACGGCGTCAACGCTGCTGATGAAATAATATCCCGATTCCGTGCCGAGGAATTTGACGTAATCGTCATACCACGAATTGGCGATGGCGGGACGGTTGGTAACGATCAGGACTTTTTTCGCGTTCAGTTTTTTGCATAAATCGTAAGCCGTCAGCGTTTTGCCGAAACGGGGCTTCGCATTCCACAGAAATTCGGGTGCGTCGTCTTCCGAATGACTGTCGAAATAACCGGTCGTTTGTTCAACCGCTTTCGTTTGTTCCGCGCGCAAAGAATAACCGACGGCGGCGTTCGATTTTAAAATCCCGCGGTTTGATTTGAACGAAACGAACAAATCATGCGACGGTTTCGGTTCGATATGGAACCATTCCGTGTCGGGTTTCCGTTCCACGTTGTTTTTTTGCAGATAGGCGTGAAAATCGTGGTCGCGGAACGTGTCGCCCGAACCGTCGTCGTAAATGGCGGTTCCTTTCCACCCCAACACCCATCGCACGTTGGCTGTCTTTGTTTGTTGGTCGATGCGGTCTTCGACCTTTTGTTCCGTGTATCCTATTTTCGTCCACCCGTCGTGTTCGCGGATTTGCGGCGTGGTGTAGGCGTAACACATCGGAACGATTTTCTTTGCGGCGCGAAGCGTGATTTTTGTCATTACGCCATCTCCTTCACGTTTTTTTCGATAAAGGCGATTTCGTCATCGGACAAACCGTATTTCGCGTAAAGCTGCCGGTCGATTTCACGCACGGATTTCGACCAGTCGATATCGGATTTATCCGTAAAATCCTGCAAGGGGACGTATTTCCATTTTTCCGGCGGGTTGTCTTGCGTTGTTTTTAAAATGCCCAAAGCGCAACGGGCAAATTTTGATTTGACATATTTAAACGCGGCGTTAGCCTCTTCAAGACAATCAAACGCGCCGATGCTGATAAAAGATTCGGTGTTCCCGATCAACGGGTTCCCGATCAACGGGGTTGAGAGAATTTCTCCGATTGCGCCGGAACCGTTGGATTTCGGCAGTATGATCTTGTATTTATCAAGATTCTTTACATTGTTCACATAATCCCGCCGAATGTATTTATATGTCCTTTCGTTGTTTTCCCTGCCTAAAATTTTAATATAATCAAAGCCGTCTTCCGGTTTTTGGTCAAAGAAAATTTGCGGCAACCGTTCAAATATGTTGGTGGACATATCGTAAGCATGCCCGTTGCTGAGCTGTGAAACGGCTTCGGGGTGGTCGCGGTGCATTTTTTCCGTCAGCCTGTAAGCCGTTCTGGTAACGACGATGTCGCTCAGACTTTTAAAGTCTTTATGTGTTAAAATTTTTTTCAATAAGTGATTTAATTGTTCAAATGACGTAAAGGTTTCAATCGCTCCGAAATTTTTGCGTGTGTCGTGATATGTCACTACGACGCCGCCTTTAATGTCCGTATCCGGAAAAACGTTACTGCTTTTTTGTTCGTAAAAAACGACTTTTAAATGCGGGTCGTTCAGCATCTGCTCGTTCCATTGTTTGGGCGTGCTTCCGGCGTTGAATAAAAAACGCGCAGGGTGAATCATTTCAACGGAATTGGCGATTTTATAAGATTCCTTTAAAAAATGATGATAGACGGGAGGAGCAAAGCCTTTGTTGTCACCGATTGTTTCTTCTTGATACGGCGGATTCCCGATCACGAAATCGAACTTCATGGCTTTCGTTCCTTTCAAATCTGTGAATTTGATTGTTTTTTGTCCGCGCCAATCGCGGATTTTGCACGGCGGCGTCGCGGAAAAATCGTTGTTCCCGAACAGGTCGAACTGAAAAAAATCGGCGGAATCGCCATAGGGGGTGCAATCTTTCAACCCATCCATCTGCCACACGTTCCATGCGATAATATTGGCGATTTGCTTTAATTGCGTCAGGGGTGCGGGCTTGCCGAATTTCGCGAAATGATAATCAGCGAACGCGCAAAGCAGGTTTTCACGGGCAAGCAGTAAATTGTCGCCCTGATATTCGTATCCATAGGTGCTTTCATACGCTCGCCGCGCCCAGAAAAACCAATCGGTTTCGTTCGCCGTGTTTTCCGAAACGACCCGCAGTTTCCTGTCCAAAACGCCGATCCTTTTTTCAACCGGCAGCGGTTCGCCCGTCGTCGCGTCGTACCTCGACACCAGATAGGGCGCTTCGCCGCAAGTGATTTCCAACCGTCTGGAATCGACGTAGCGCGTCCACGGCGGCGTTTTGTGTTTGTCCGACTCAAACACCACCGGTTCCGCCGTCGGCGTCCAGTCATGCCCGTTCATCGTGTTGAACACGTTTTCGCGTCCGAACCATTCGGTGTCGCAAAAGTTGTTCATCAGACAGCAAATCCAACTTGGAGTAAAGACTTCCGCCGACTTGCGCGTCCGGTTGCGTTGCGCTTCTTTATTTTTGGCAATACGGGGCTGAATGATTTTCGTGTTCGTTCCAGTTATCAGCGCTGGCAAAATCTCTTTTTCCGGCGCATACGCCGAACCGTTCGCGACATAATCGTCTGTCGCCCAAACGATGTTTTTTCCGGTTGTTTTATCCTGCAACAGCAAATCCAGCAAAAACGGACTGGCGTCCAAAATGTCCTGTTCCAGAACGTCAATAGGCGTTCCGGAACAAGTGTCCGACTTTCGCTGACAATCGTTTAAAGCGTCCATTTTTCCTCGAAATTAGCGTCCGCTAAATTCGGTAAAATTCGCCATTGATTCCTACCGATAATTCAGTAAGATATTGTTCAAATTTAGCGGACGCTTACTCCGATACCTGTTTTTTTATAAAATCGTACAGTGTTC
>ERZ808246.203-NODE-203-length-52095-cov-6.189527_pt1 | contig 52095 bp, 41 predicted proteins | sample MGYA00521083_ERZ808246 | MGnify/ENA primary metagenome ERZ808246 (study PRJEB31516, sample SAMN03275577) | gut metagenome | biome: mammalia-associated habitat; material: feces | host: Papio cynocephalus | place: Kenya | collected 2012-07-07 ... | reverse complement strand
AGCGGCAGCCTCATCCGCAACAGGAACCTCGATCACGCGCTCCTCTTCGCCGATGACCTCCTCGGCAGGCTCCTCCTTCTCGACCTCGGGAAGGCTCTTCACGAGGTCCACGAGACCGGCAGCCGTCGCATCGGCGTCGGGCATAGGGTCCCCGCCGCCCGAGAAGGCCCACTGCATGATCCAGACCGCGCTCGACAGCGCGCCGACCACGAGCACGTCGTCGGCGCAGGGGAAGGTGATCCGATACGTGCGCTCACCGATCTCCTCGGTGCGCCCAGAGGTGATGTCGCCCGCGATGTTCGTGCGCGCCAGGAGCTCGACGGCGACGTGCTCGAGCAGGTGGGCGAGCTCGGTGTTGCCCATGACCTCGCCGAAGTTCTGGCTGGAGTCGCCCAGGCACACGTGCTCGCGCAGGTCGGGCATGACTTTCCACACGCGCGTCGTCGCCTCAAGGTCCTCGCTCGTCATCAGCGGGGCCGAGGCCGCGAGCTCGACCTCGGCAACGAGGTTCTTGGGCCCAATGGTGACCTTCTTGATGTTAAACAGCTGAGCCATCGCGGCCCCTCTCATTCATGCCCAACGTGCGGGCGCGGCGCAGTTCTTCTCATTGTAGTCAACCCGCGGCAGGTACGCCCGTGGGCGGTTAGTCCTTCTGGTCGGGCGTCTGCTTGTCGGAGTCCTTGGGGTTCTCGGCATCGGGCTCCTCGGGCTTCGGCTCCGGGGCGATCACGCGCAGCATCGCGAGACGGCGGCCGCGCATGGACTGGACCACGAACCGGTACCCGTCCTTCTCGAAGACGTCGCCCGGATGCGGGACCTTGTCGGCCAGCTCAAAGACGTAGCCCGCGATGGTCTCGTACTCCTCGTTGTCCTCGACGGGCCACCCCAGGTCGATCGCGTCGTCGAGGGCGAAGCGCCCGTCGACGAGCCACTCGCGGTCGGAGAGCTTGGTGAGGTATTTGTTGTCGGGGTCGAACTCGTCCTCGATCTCGCCCACGATCTCCTCGACGATGTCCTCGATCGTGATGACGCCCGCGGTGCCGCCGTACTCGTCCACGACGATGACCATCTGGTCGTGGCTGCTCTGCATCTCGGAGAGCAGGGGGATGATGTCCTTGGTGTCGGGCACGTAGGTCGGGGTGCGAACGAACTCGGCGACCGAGGCGTCGCCCTTCCCGTCGTCGAGGATGGGGCTGATGATGTCCTTGATATGGGCGATACCGAGGACGCGGTCGACGGAACCGTGGTAGACGGGGATGCGACTGTAGCCCGTGCGTCGCATGATGGCGAGCACCTCGGAGAGCGAGGTCGTGTCCTCGACGCTCGTCATGTCCACGCGCGGGATCATGACCTCGCGGGCGATCGTGTCGCCTAGGTCGATGACGTCGTGGATCATGGACTTCTCCTGGTCGGAGAGCTCCTCGGAGTCGGCGACCATGTAGCGGATCTCGTCCTCGGAGACGTCCTGCCTGTCGTCCGCCGACTTGATGCCCATCAGGCTGGAGAGCCCGTCGGCGGCGTGCGAGGTCAGCCACACGAGCGGCGCGGCCACGTGCATGAAGCCGCGAACGGGACCGGAAACCGCCTTCGCAACGGTCTCGGCCTCCGAGAGGGCGATACGCTTAGGGATGAGCTCGCCGATGACCGTCGAGAAGAACGCCACGGCGAGGGTGATGACCACGACCGAGAGCGTGCCGGCGATACCGGCGGGCATGCCGAGGGAGCCGAGCCAAGCGGCGAAGGGCTCCGAGAGGCTCGTGGCGGCGAACGCCGAGGAAGCGAAGCCCACGAGCGTGATGGCGACCTGTATGGTGGCCAGGAACTCACCCGAATCGGAGGAGAGCTCCAGGGCATTGCGTGCCTTGCGGTCGCCCTCCTCCGCCTCGGGTTCGAGGACGGCGCGCTTGGCGTTCACGACCGCCATCTCCGACGCCGAGAAGAATCCGTTCACGAGCGTGAGCAAAAAGGTGACTATGATGCTTATGGCTACGTCCATGCGCTGTTGCGCGACCTCCTTGGGCCGATGGTCAGATACGGCTCGGACTAGACGTTGGGGTCCGAGCGTTAATCCCCTGATTCTACCAGCTATATGTATGAGTATTGTTTCCCGCGCGTTGAAGCGGCCCGCCCGCCTCCCGCGTCCCGCTCCGAGCGCCGCGAGGCTCCCAACAAGAAGCCTCTTCTGCACACTCGCGCTATTCGTCACACGTTTTTACGATTTCTCGCACACTCGGCCGCTTCGGGACACGTCTTTTCGGCTCCGTTCGATTCCTTGAGAACAAAACTGCAGATAAGCTAGCTGAAAAAAACCTCAATTTGTCGCATCCGGCGCAAAAACACGTGTGACGAGGCAGCCGAGTACGCATGGATTTTCATTTACGTGTGACGAAGCTTCCCAGTGTGCCAAATAGCCTTTCGCACAACGAGCGGCGGGCGCCGGCAAGCCCATCAGACAGCGGAAGGCGACGCTTCCCAAGGGCCTGCTCAAGATCGTAAGCGAATGCGTTTATCTGATTTTCATCGCTCAGGGCCTGAGCCGTCAGCGAAATCACCCTAAAGCCCATACGCTCGAGTATTCGCCGTCTCGCCTCGTCCCGCGTCTTCTCTTGTGGCGAGAGGTGGTACTCGTTGCTGTCGTACTCAAGAATGACCCGCTCGTCCTTCCACATGAAATCTGGCTTGAAGCATTTCGCGCTTGTGAGCTGCGCACATTCCTTCGGTACCGACACTTTGCCGTTCATAACAAAATCCCCGAGTTCGGCACCGCCGCACCTACGGTTCGCTTTGAGGAAGACGGCAACTTCAGACTCGCGCGGCGAAGCCGACCCGTCGACTGCCCAGTCCAAAGCGGCAAGCGCCCTAGCTGCACCCCGCACTCCAAGCGTCTTGGCCGCAGCGGCATACGTCTTTAAGTCACCGACGGTCGTCAGGGGCTGAAGGTCCCCCTCAAAGACGCCGTCCGCATGGAACCCATAGGTCCCGCAGAGCTCATTGGCCAGCAGAGCCAGACTTATGCTATCGAGCTCCGTTCCCAGTTGCACGAACACCGGCTCGATTGTGCATACATGCACCTCGTCGCCCAACCCATAGAGCCCGGAGGGACCTAAAGGCCCTTTGAACACCCGGTCCTTCACGGCAGGCGAATTGTGATGCACCCCTTTCTCTCGAATTACGACCTCAAGCGGCAAGTCGGTTCGGCACTCCGCCGCTGCTCGCGCTGCCCGTTCCGATAGCGTGAGGCGCTGGGCGCCGTAAACCCGGCCATTGGGCGTCTCGTCCCAACCGGCCCCCGTCTCCGCACACCTCATGGCCCGCCAATAATCCAAGGCCGACTTATATCCGATCACCAAGTCCCTGCTTCCCATAGCCCCTCCTTACACGAAGCGCCGACCTCCCATCCCGGGAAGCCGGCGCTCATTAAATAAATTGCAGGTAAATCAGTTGCTCCAAGGAATCCTGACGCGCGGCGCTACTTTTCGCCGGCCGCACGGCGCGCGGCGTACTCGGCCGCGAGCTTCTGCTGGATGTCATGCGGGACCTGCTCGTAGCCGGAGAGCTCGAGCTCGAACTCGCCCGTGCCGCGCGAAAGCGAGCGCAGGCGCGTCGCGTAGTCGGTGACCTCGGCGTACGGGATCGTCGCCTCGATGGTGGTCTGGCCCGCCGTGGCGCCGGAGCCCGCGCTCATCCCCTCGACGCGCCCGCGGCTCGCAGAGACGTCGCCCATCACGGAGCCGGCATAGCTGTCGGGAACGGTGATGGAGAGGTGCGCCATGGGCTCGAGCAGCACGGGCTCCGCCTGGTCGACGGCCTTCTGGAAGCCGATGCGCGCGGCCGTCTTGAACGCCATCTCGTTGGAGTCGACGGGATGGTACGAGCCGTCGTACACGGCGACCTTCACGTCGATCATGGGGTAACCGGCGAGCACGCCGTCCTTCATCGTCTCCTGAACGCCCTTGTCGATCGCGGGAATGAAGCCGCGCGGGATGTGGCCGCCCACGACCTCGTCCACGAACTCGTAGCCGGCGCCCGGGTTGGGCTCGATACGCAGCCAGCAGTCGCCGTACTGACCCGCGCCGCCGGTCTGCTTCTTGTGGCGGCCTTGGGCGCTCGCCACGCGACGGATCGTCTCGCGGTACGGGATACGCAGCGCCACGGTGTGCGCCGTCACGCCCGCACGCGCCTCGAGCCGGTCAAGCAGCACGCTGACCTGCGCCTCGCCGATGGCCGAAACCACGGTCTGGCCCGTGTCCTCATCGCGCTCGACCTTGAGCGTGGGATCGGCGTCCGCGGACTTCTCGAGAAACGCGTAGAGCTTTCCCTCGGTCCCGCGGGCGTCCGGCTCGATCGCGATGCGGTAGAGCGAGTTGGGGAAGCGGAACGCTGCCGCCTCGACCTTGCCGGTGACCGAGAGCGTGTCGCCCGTCTGCGCCTCGAGCTTGGGCACCACGACGATGTCGCCCGCGGCGGCAGCCTGGACGTCCTTGGTCTCCTTGCCGCACATGAGGTAGAGGTGGCCGAGGCGCTCGGACTTGCGGGTGCGCGCGTTCGTGAGCTCCATGCCCGGCGTGAGCGTGCCGGCGAGGACCTTGAGGAACGAGAGCCGCCCGTTCTGGGGGTCGTTCAGCGACTTGAACGCGAAGGCGACGGGGCGGTCGTCGTCCGGCGAGATGTCGAGCTGCTCGCCGTTGACCAGCGGGATCCGCCCGAAGTCGGCCATCGTGGGGAACCAGCCCACCACGGCGTCCATGAAGCTGACGACGCCTTCCTCCTTGACGCAGGAGCCGCAGAACACGGGGACGAACAGGCGGTCGACCATGGCCTTGGCGAGAAGACCCTCGAGCTCTTCCTGCGTGATCTCCTCGCCCTCGAGGTACTTCATCATGATCTCGTCGTCCGCCTCGGCCACGAGGTCGGTGAGCTGGGCGCGTGCCTCCTCGGCGGCGCCGCGGAACTCGTCGGGTACGTCCGTCACGACCGGCTTGCCGTCCTCGAGGTGGCGCGCCTTCATGTGCACGACGTCGATGACGCCCGCGAAGGACTCGCCCGAGCCCATCGGGATGGTGACCGGGCCGAGCTTGGTGCCAAAGCGCTCCTGGAGGGAGGCCATCGCCAGGTCGTAGTCGGCGTCGGCGCGGTCGATGCGGTTGATGAAGAGGGCACGGGCGAGCGAGAGGTCCTCGGCCGCGTACCACAGGCGGGTCGTGATGGTCCCCGGGCCGCTCGCCGCGTCGATCATGAACAGCGCGGTCTCGCAGGCGCTCATGGCTGCATAGGCGTCGCCGACGAAATCGGGGTAGCACGGGGCGTCGAGCACGTTGATGCGGGTGCCCTCCCACTCGATGGGCGCGATGGACGCGCTGATCGAGAAGCCGCGCTCGGCCTCCTCGCCATCGTAGTCCAGCGTGGGCTTGGTGCCGGCGTGGCCTCCCAGGCGGGTGGTGCGGCCCGTCAGGTGAAGCATGGCCTCGGCCAGCATGGTCTTGCCCACGCCGCCTTGGCCCACAAGGACCACGTTCTTGACCTTCTCAGTACCCTTTGCAGCCATGATGCCTCCTTTGTTGGAGCCTCTTTGTGCACGATGCTGCAAACCATACCCACGTCAAGAAGGGAGCGGCGCACCCATTCGGGCAACGCGCCGCCTTGGCCCGCGAACGTAACAGCAATTTGGGGTCGGATACCAAATTAAATTGGTATCCGACCCCAAATTAAGCATCGATCGATTGCGGGACGTTACTCGGCGTTCGCCGCGTCCTTCGCGTCGGCCTCGGCGATGAGCTTCGCCTTGGCGTCGACGTCGAGGTTGGAGACCTCGTCCTCATAGACCTTCTTGCCCGTGGGGTGCTGCTCGAGCCACAGCTCCTCGGCGCGCTTCTCCCAGCTCTTGGCGTAGACGCTCGTGCGGGCGCACAGGTGGTCGACGTCCTCGGGCGTGACGTACTCGGTGCACTTGGCGTCGGACTCATGGACGATCTGGGGGAGAATCTCCGGGTTCTCGAGCATGGGGCAGGGCTTGAGCATGTTGTCGTTCCAGGGGTAGTGCCTGCGGTACGCCTGGAAGATGGGCTGCTTGAGGCACTCGAGGAGCGACTGCTCCTTGATGTTGGCGTTGGAGTAGTGGATGAAGACGCACGGCTCCACGTCACCACGGGCGTTGATGTGGCAGTACACGCGACCGCCGGCGATGCAGCCGCCGACGTACTCGCCGTCGTTCTGGAAGTCCATGGCGAAGATGGGCTTGCCGCCCTCGACGGCGCGGACCTCGCGGATGCGGTGCAGCATGTACTCGCGCTGCTCGACCGACGGGCAGAGGTCGACGGACGCGCCCTCTCCCACGGGCATGTAGTGGAAGTACCAGGCCCAGCGGCAACCCTTCTCGATGATCTTGTCGAAGTACTCGTCGGAGCTGACCATCTCGGTGTTCGCGCGGGTATAGGCCGTGGACGTGCCGAAGAGCAGGCCGTTCTCGCGCATGAGGTCGAAGGCGGCCATGACCTCCTGGTAGGAGCCCTCGCCGCGGCGGCCGTCGTTGGAGTCCTCGGTGCCCTCGAGGCTCACGCTGAAGATGATGTTGCCCACGCGCTTGACCTCGTCGCAGAAGGCCTGATCGATGAGGGAGGCGTTGGTGAAGATGTTGAAGAGGCAGTCGTTGTGGGCCTCGGCGAGGCGGATGACGTCCTTCTTGCGGACGAGGGGCTCGCCGCCAGTCAGCATGTAGAGGTGGCAGCCGAGCTCGGAGCCCTCGGTCACGAGGCGGTCCATGTCCTCATAGGAGAGGTTGAGCATGTTGCCGTAGTCGGCGGCCCAGCAACCCACGCAGTGCTTGTTGCAGGCGCTCGTGGGGTCAAAGAGGATGATCCAGGGCACGTTGCACTGGTTCTTCTCGGCGTTGGCGGTCGTGTTGCGCAGGCCGCGGAAGGCGGCCTCGTAGCCGCCGTTCAGGATGGACGTCTTGAGCACGTGGTGGTCGGTGTGGTCGATGACGTCCCAGAGGAACTGCTCCCACTTGGAGCCCGGGTACAGGCCGTTGCGGATGCCGCGGATGGCGCCGGGCGAGGTGTCCTTGAGCAGGTTGCCCGCCATGTCGAGCAGCTTCTCGAGGTTCTTCTCGCGGTCGGGGCCGCTGGCCGTCTTGATGATCTGGTCGAGAGCGAGGCTGAATGCGGCGCGCTCGGCCTTGTGGGCGATCTTGGACTGCATGTACGTTCCTCTCCTATCGCGGCGTCTTTGTATCGTCAGGTTCGAAATTTTTGACTCCGCTTCAAATACGTCATGATGTTAGTACTTATGCCCAGCTTTAAGCAAGTATTTTCAAATCGGACAACGATGTTTTCGAACTTGGGTCAAAAGACTTGCAGAGAAGCCCCGTGAAACTCCTATACATGCCTGAACCTGCGGCAATGGCTCCTTTGCGCTCGTGTATGCTGGAAGACAACGACTTCGAGGGAGACGCTTCATGGGATACCGCACATACACATGCCCGATCGCACGAGACTGCGGCGGTTGCGAGTGGTTGAGCGTCCCCTACCCCATCCAGCTGCGCCGCAAGCAGGAGTTCGTCGAGGGCCTGCTCGGGTCCGACGTCGAGAAGGACGGCGGCGAGCTGCGCGAGATCGTGGGCGTCCAGGGCGAGCCCGTGGCGTTTCGCTACAAGGCGGCGACTCCCTTCGCACACGCGGGGCGCGGGCGGGTCGCTTGCGGTTTTTATGCCCGTGGGTCCCATAGGATCGTCCCGTGCGAGAGCTGCCTCGTGGAGGACCCGCGCGCGAGACGCATCCTGAACGCCGTCGCACGCATCGCTCAGAAGCAGCACATCCCCGCCTACGACGAGGACCGCGGCACGGGCGTCCTGCGCCACGCCGTCGTGCGCTGCGGCTACGCGACGGACGACGTCATGCTCACGCTTGTGACGAACGTCCCGCGCCTGCGCCGCGAACACGAGCTCGTCGCCGCCGTTCGCGAGGCGTGCCCCGAGGTCACGACCATCGCGCAGAACGTGAACATGCGGCGGACGAACGCGATCCTGGGTTACGAGAACCACATCCTGTGGGGCGCGGCCGCCATGCACGACAAGCTGCTGGGCTGCACGTTCGAGATCAGGCCCACGAGCTTCTACCAGACGAACCCGCAGCAGACCGAGGTACTGTACCGGATCGCCATCGAGGGCGCGAAGCTCGTGGACGGCGACCGGGCGCTCGATGCCTATTGCGGCACAGGCACCATCGGCATCTGCGCGGCGGCGCATACAAACGACGTGCAGGTCACCGGCATCGAGATGATTTCCAGCGCCGTCAAATGCGCCAAGAGGAACGCGAAGGCGAACGGTCTTGCCGACCGATGCGACTTCATTGCCGGCGATGCGACCGAGTGGATGTCGCGGGAGGGGCGCAAGGGCGACTTCGACGTCGTGCTGATGGACCCGCCGCGCGCCGGCTCGACCCACGACTTCCTCGCCGGGGTCGCCGAGCTCGCGCCGGAGCGCGTGGCATACGTGAGCTGCAACGTGACCACTCAGGCGCGCGACCTGCGCATACTTCGCGAAAAGGGCTATCGCATCGAGTCGCTCACGCCCGTGGACATGTTCCCGCACACCAAGCACGTCGAATCCGTCGCGATTCTCGCTCGCCGGTAGCGGAGCGACGCGGCACCAGGCGGAGAGGCGTGCGTCGGTACCCTCTCCGGCACTCTTTTTCGGTTCTGCGTGGACTATTGAATAATTGATACGCTTGAACATGCGGCTCATCTGCGGAAACGCTGAAACGCGCCCCCTACAGCGCTCCAAAACGCCACCTTTGAGGTCAAGTTACTCGCCTAACCCCGGCTTCGACCACGCAATTCCGAAGAAAAGTTGCACCAAAACGCCAAATCACCGCCCGAAGGCCCTCAACACGCCACCTTAACTTTCCGTTCAGCCTCTCTACGGGCAGTCATCAAGCGGCGACAATTCACAATCGCGGCCCCACGCCTGAGCTCTGGTGTGGGGCCGCGAGCGACAATCTAGACAGCCTTCCTTACTGCAGATGCTTAACCAATTCATCCTTAATCGAATCAATCGAGATGAAGTCGGTTAGCACGATCGTCTTGTCCCTAAAGACCTCGGGCATATTCCCAGCGAGCTCTCGAGTTGTCACATACCAATCGGAATCCTTTGAAGAGACGGAGCCCAAATCGCAGTTGTCAACCTCAGCGTCAATCCCCATCTGGGAAACGATACTTTCAATGTTCATCTTCGCGATAAGAGAGCTGCCCATACCCATACCGCAAACGCAAGTGATTTTCATGATTTACTTCCTTTCTGCCTCTTTGAGGCACCTATTGATAAGAACTATGAGTTCGCCATGCGTTTCCACTTCTTTGACTTGCTCCATAAACGAGCTTCGTCCTAGAAGCACGCCGAATTGCTGAATCGCCCTTTGGTTGATGTGCTTATTCCTGGTACACAGGGAAAGAGCACAGGTCACCTCCTTTCCGTTGACTTCAATCGGCTCCCGCACTCGTACAAAACTGAATCCCGTCCGATACACATGATCGCTAATGCCGGCATGGGGCATGATGATGCCGGGAGCAATAAGTATCGTGGTCAGCGGCCCAAAGCAGTGAGCCGCCGATACCATTTGCAACGGGTATTCCTCATCGCAGAGACCGGCGCGACTCAAAAGCCGCCCGCCCGCCTCAATCAGCCCATCCATTCCATTTACATGATCAATAACCTCAAAGCACGATGAGGCAAGAAGATCCGTAAGCGAAGCGCCTTCAGACTCGGGCTCGGGTTTCAAGAAAACTCGCTGCCGCAATCTGCGCCCTAAATGGTTCATATCCCCATCGTTCAAAAGGGGGCTGACCTTCAAGCACTGAACCATCCCGAGCCTACTCTGGTCGAGATCGACAACCGTAACGACTAAGTCAATCGGGCGGTTTTCGTCCACTGCGCTATAGACATCGGCTTCCGCGACCGAAGCGACCACATTGACGTTGAACGCGCTGGTCAACTTGTATTGCAGCAATCGCGAAACCGCATTGCCCGCATTGCACACCACGACTATCCTTGCGCGCTCGCCTGCCTCATTGGACATTTTCTCGATTGAAGAAGCGAAATAAAGGGTTAAGAACGAGCACTCGTCATCCGTAATCGCTGCGCCGGCATACGACTCCAGCCCGCCCAGAGCGCTTCTCACCGCTTCATTCAAACGCGCATATTTAGCTGCGATTTCCCCAAGAAGCGGATTCTTATTCTGGCTGTTGAACAGGACACGGTAAACAAGTGGAATCACGTGTCCAACGATTGCTTGGAACAATTCAGAGTCTGCGTTGAAATCGTATTGATAAGACTCGCTCACGTCGATAATGAGCTTTTGAACGATGACCTCGACCTCAAACGGATAGTTCTGGACTTCGTTGATCGCTGTGTTTGTCGGAAGCGATTGAAGCAGCGTTGCAAAGTAACAATCCTCCCGTTCATCCATCTGAACCTTTGCGATTTCTTGAGCCCTCAAGCTAATAATTCGAGCCACATCAAAGCTCACGCTTCTGGCGAGGAAGGACCTGTCCTCTTTGCTAAAACCAAAATCGTCTCGCCGCCCACAACACATAAGAGCGACCACCAGGTGTTGGAGCAGCACAGACCCGGCCTTCTTTGTGTAGTGATTCGGAATCACATCGGACAACATTTGATTTAACTGTTCAAGCTCCTTGACCTCGAGGGTGCAACCAGGCTTTGTTCTCGCAAGTCTATAGAGGCCGTCAATCGTTGTCGCAAGGTCCTTGCTGCTTTCGGCAGGACAAATCGTCGTCATCCACTGAACGAAGAGATTCCTTACCGTGAAAATGTTCCCCTTGACCTCATAGCCCTCTCTTTTGTTGTAGACAAGTTCGAGATTCTGCTCTTGCATGATTGAGCGGAGGAAGCTCACATCATTGCTCACGGTCCTCGGCGAAGTCATCATCTGTTCAGAAAGGAGCTCCGTCGTGACTTGTCCGTCAATACACATAAAGTTGAACAACAAGAAGAAGCGGCGGTCTCGAGCATCGGTAAAGTCCAGAAGCGCCGTGTCCGTATTTTTCTCAAGAAGGCCGGCAGCGAGGCCGAGCTCGTTTGGCTCAATTCTGATGCCCTTGTTTGTTACGCGCTGGGTGAGCCCAAGGCCGTTGGAAACCAACTCCTCATCAAGGTCATCCAGCGCGTACATGACGCTACGACGACTTACTTCGAGGGACTCGGCAAGTTGTTTCGCGGTCACATAGTCGCCGCGCTCTACAAGTTGGGCGAGCACGTTGCGCGTCCTTTTCTTCATTCCAAGCCCCTCCTTTCCACTTACGCAAACAAGAAGATTCTGCGCCCAACCGAGCCCTGGGTGCAGAACTTAGCGCTAAGCCAAACCGAGCAGGTGACCGATTCCGGACAGGATGCTCATGAGCGGCATCCAGAACAAGCTGTAGTCGGTCTGGGAGTACGTGAGACCACCGCCGTAAAGCACACCGGTAAGCGGGTAAAGGAAAATGACAAGCAGGTGGACGAGGAACACGGTGACGAAACCAGCAGCGATAGCGCCTTTCCAGCCACCGTATTTGTTGCCGAAGACACCAAGCGTCATTCCATCGAACACAACCACATTCGGGCTCGGGAAGACGACGACGGGCAGGTGGAAAACGATAGTGATGACCATCGCAAGCAGAGCACCGCAGGCAGCAGAAATGAAGCCGAGCATAGCACCGGTGCCGGAGAGCGGATAGAAGATGGCGCAATCGAGAGCAGGGATGGAACCGTGAGCATACTTATCGGCAATACCCTTGAATGCGGGAAGCAGCTGGTTGATGAACATGCGAACGCCGGCGAGAAGAATCGTGAAGCCCGCAGTAAAGCTGATACCCTGCAGGAACAGCCAGACAATCCACTGGTTAGAACCGGCGAGTTCTTGGATGCCGGTCTCGCCGATTGCGAGCCCCATACCAATGAAGATGAGCGGCATAAGAATCGCCATCGCCACCGTGACATCCTTGAGGACATCAAGGCCCTTGGGGAGCTTGATCTTGTCGGCATCCTCGTCGGGATTGCCAACCGCCTTTGCCAGAAGAACCGCAAGGCCAGTGCCGATCTGGAGCTGGTGACCGAGCGTGTAGTTATCCCCGGTGACGTCCTTAGTGTAGAGGCGCGCAATCGCCGGAGAGAACGTGTTGTAGCAACCGAGCAAGATGCCCGAAGTTACAATCGTGGGAACAGAGACGATTTCCCAGCCAAACGCGGCTGAAGTAGAAGCGCAAAGGAACGAAGAGAGGATCAGCGCCACATGAACGGTCAAGTATACGTTCTTGCACTGCTTCCAGGGAACGATCTTTACGAGCAGAAGGTTGATAATGAAGCCGAGCAGGAATGCCATGACAACGGCAGTGGCATATTCAGAAAGCATCGTCCCGTAGACGGAGAAGTTCTGAGGCACGACGCCCTGCACGCCCGTGACCTCGTTCAACTTTTGAATCACTGGGGTTAAGGTGCTCGTAAGCAAGCTTGAGCCTGTAGAGAGCATCGTCATGCCCACTAGCGTTTTGACGACACCATCGAGAATCTCATGCGGCTTCTTATGTTGCAAAAGCAGGCCAACGAGGGTCACAAGGCTCAGGAATATGGGCGCTTGGGTAATTGTCTTAACGATCAAGGTAACGGTATCCGACATGATTAAAAGCCCCCTTTGTTCAACTCGTCCACTACCATGCGCTTGTCCTCTTCCGTTCGCGCATCCTTGAGCATCTGGACGTGGTCACCATCAGCCAAGAAACGAGCGATCCGTTTTAGCTGGTCGACATGTTCCTGCGCATCTGTCGAGGCGATTACGCATACGAGGAACACCGGATCGTTTGCCTCATTTCCAAAGCGCACCGGCTCTTTAAGCGTGACCATCGATAGCGCAGTTTTTAAAACGCTTGCAGAAGGGCGCGAATGCGCGAACGCCATGCCTGGAGCCAGGACGAAATATGGACCCAGCTCATCGAAAGCGGCGTTCATCTCATCGACGTAGCCTTGGGTGATGCTGCCTTTATCGATAAGGACATCGGCAGCCTTTTGGATTGCATCCCTGCAATCCCGCGCCTCGACTTGGAGGCGCAAGCTGTTGCAATCGAATGGATCTACCATAGGAATGTCTCCACAGTCTTCGATGTTTCGGACTGGAGACGATGCGGCCCCGCGGTGGCCGAACGTCCTCACGTTTAAGTTTCGGAGGACGACACGGCAAAATACATAGAAGACTTGGGCACATCGATTGATACAAACCTTGCAGGGTACTGCGGGGAAGGGGCCCAAAAACAACGGGTCGCTGAAGGGCAACGCTAGAACGTGATTACGCGGAAGTCGGTGAGGTAGGAGTCGGCGGCGGAGACGGGTTGGACCTCGCTTGCGCCCTGATAGCACACGGTGTAGATACCCGCAGCCTGAGCGGACGCCACGCCGGAGGGCGAGTCATCGAAGGCCACGGCATCGCATGCATCAGCATGAAGCAGATCCAGAGCCCGCTGGTACGGTTCCGGATCGGGTTTGTGGCGCTCAACCAGCTCGTCTCCCACGACGATGTCCACGTACCGCAGCAGGTCGAAGTTGTTCAGCGCGCGCACCAGACTCGTGACGCTCGTGGTCGAGACGACCGCAATGCGCACTCCCCTCTCCGTGAGGCCCGCCCACAGCTCGGGCAGCCCTGGGCTCGGCCGCAGCGACGGATCCCCGTAGATCAGGTGGTCGCGATCCCAAGCGGCACGCCATTCCTCGCGGGTCACGTGGATTCCGTGGGCAGCGAGAAGCGCAGGCCCCTCGACCTCGGATGCCTTGCCGATGAACGCCCGCACGTCGTCATCGCTCGCTTCGTAGCCAAAGGCGGCGAGTGTGCGACGGTCGAGCGCCATGTACAGTGGCTCCGTATCGGCTATGACGCCGTCGAAGTCAAACAACGCAGCGGAACAATCTCTGAGCTTGAGCTCCATCCGACCCCTCCCAAACGACCAGCGCGCCGCGAAACGCGCCCACGTTCGCACGTTCGTGGCCCTCGTCACACAAAATTGGGCTCGCGTGCGCAGAACCGCCCTTCGTCACACGTCATTCGGCTCAAAAATCGTCTCTGAGGCTGATTTTCAGAAACCTTATCTGGGCATTTCTACCCTTACGCAGCGAGAAGGTCAGAAAACACGTGTGACGAGGGGCAGTTCTGTGCAGCAAAACGATTAAACGTGTGACGAAGCCGAGTTCTGTGCAGCAAGCCGCAGACCCTCGGCCTCGTCAGCGTACTTTCGATGGCTCGCAGGCCAAGCTACTTCCCGTAAACGCGCTCGAAGGCGGCGTCGAGCTTGCCGCGGACGTACTCGCTCGCGAACTTGGTGTCCTCGCGCCAGTTCTCGGCACCGACGTACCAGAACTCGGCGACGAAGCGGCGGACGCCCTGCGCCACGACCTCGTCGAGCGCGGACCAATCGGTCGTGCCGGTGCCAAAGGGGATCTCTCGGTACGCGCCGGCGACGGTCTCTTTGCAGTGCGCGGCGAGGATGTGGCCGCGGCCCGTCTTGCAGTCGTCCGTCACGGACTTGCCGTAGAGGAAGCTCGCGTTCGTCAGATTGCCCATGTCGGGATAAACGCCCAGGTAGGGACTATCGATCTGGTTCACGTACTTCATTGCCTTCTCGACGGTGTCCATGAACGGGGTCTCCATCGTCTCGAAACCGAGGAGGACGCCGCGGCGCGCGGCCATCTCGACGGCCTTGGCGAGGTTCTCGGCGAACCACTTGCGCGTCTCGTCGGTCCCCTCCTCGTAGTACACGTCGTAGCCGGCGAGCTGGATCGTGCGAACACCCAGGTCGCAGGCCAGATTCAGGGCCTTCTCCATGATGAGCAGGCTCTTTGCGCGCACGTCGGGGTCGGTCGCGCCCAGCGGGTACTTGCGGTGGCCCGAGAGGCACATCGAGCGGATAGGCAGGTGCGTCTCGCTCTGCAGTCGCACGATCTCGCGACGCTCGGCCGCGGTCCAGTCCAGGCGCGCGAGCTTCGCGTCGGACTCGTCGATGGAGATCTCAACGTAGTCGAAGCCGGACTCGCGGGCCACCGTGAGGCGCTCCATCCACGTGAGGTCGGCCGGCACGGCCTTCTCGTACATACCAAGCAGATACGGTGCGGACATACTTAACTCCTTTATGTCTTGGCGCCGAGAAGGCCGTTCCCGTCGCCGCGAAAATCGATGAAAGAAGGGCCGACCGCCCATATGAACGGTCGGCCCTGGCCAGCAAACGCGCTGGTAAAAGCTCTATGTGCGCGAAAGCCGCTACAAGACCCGCAAGCGCTTTCGCAAAGCCCGCCTCTCCTTAGAGGACGGAGCGGAACGGCACGTTGGGCTCGTGGTCGAAGCAGTCCTCGAAGCCGCGCTGGTACACGAAGTACTTCTTGCCGTTCTCGAAGTCGGTCGGGTAGGTGTAGTGGCCGCCGACCTTCCAGTAGTACGGCTTGAAGGTGTAGCCGAGGCGCTCGCGACGCATGTTGTAGAGGACCTCGATCTCGCGCAGGTCGGCCTCGAAGTTCGTCCAGACGTCCCAGTGGATGGGGATGACGACCTTGGTCTGCAGGGCCTCGGCCATGCGCAGGATGTCGGAGGCCTCCATCTTGTCCTGCATGCCCATGGGGTTGCAGCCGTAGGAGCCGAAGGCCACGTCGACGCCGCCGTACTCCTTGGCGATGTCCTTGCCGTGCTTGGCGAAGTAGATGGAGTAGTGGGAGTCGCCGGAGTGGTAGATGTTGCCGCCCGGGGTGCGGAGCAGGTAGTTCACGGCCTTCTCGTCCATGTCCATCGGGCACTTGCCCCACAGGTCCTCGCGGTCGGGGCCGGTGGAGTCGGTCGTGGTGATGCAGGTGCGGTCGAAGGAATCCATCGCGATGATCTCGATGTCGCCGACCTTGATCTTGTCGCCGGGCTTGACGGTGATGCAGCGCTCGGCGGGCACGCCCCACTTCTCCCAGAACTCAACGGACTTCTTGGGGCCGATGAACGGGACGGGGATCTCGTTGCCGTTCTCGTCCTTGGTGGTCATGCCGGACTGGATGACGTGGGCCGCGAACTCCTTGGACATGTGGTCCTGGTGGTAGTGGGTCGCGAGGACGGCGTCGACGTGCTGGATCGCGAAGGGATCGAAGACGTAGGGGATGTTGCGCAGGTTGGGCTGCATCTTGCGGCAGCCGGCCATGTTGGCCATCTGGTGGCCGACCTTCATCTTGCCGTCGCCGTGGGTGCGCTTGCCGTTGCCGGTCCACAGGTCGATGGTGATGGCGGTGTTGCCCGGGGTCTTCATGTAGATGCCGGTGCAGCCGAGCCACCACATCTCAACGGTGCCGGGAGCGGGCTTGGCGGCCTCCATGTCCTCGTTGAGCCAGGTGCCCCACTCGGGGAACGTGTTCATGATCCAGCCTTCGCGGGTGACCTCGTCGATAGCAGACATTTCTTTCCTCCTAGGTATCTCGTGCGGCAGGCAAGAAGACCTCGCCGCTTGAATCTACGAACGGTTACTTGGAAACGGTGTAGAGCGCGACCTCGTTGGTCTCGCGGTTCGCGCCGATGATGCGCTGGACGCCCTCGTCCTCGATGACCCAGCAGTTCGCCGGGCCGCGGTCGTGGTCGATCTGCTCGACGGCGTAGTCGCCGGCGGCGGCGTCGAAGTAAACGCGCAGCAGGTCGCGGCCGTCCTTGCGGTTGCCGACCACGGCGCAGGGCTCGCCCGCGAGCTCGCCGGACCAGATGGCGTGCAGGAAGTTGCGCTTCTCGGGATCGGTCCAGACGCAGGTGTAGACGTCCTCGTTCTCGGTCGCGTGCCACACGGAGAGCGTGTCGCCGTGGAACTTGGAGATGGTCAGGATCTCCTCGGCGCCGTCGCCGTCGAAGTCACCCACGCAGATATCGCTCGTGGGGTTGACGATGAGGCACTTGACGTCCCACTCGCCGTCGGCCGTCGCGGGCGGCACGTAGCGGAAGACGCCCGCGGCCGTGGAGACGAGCGCGTAGCTGCGGTCGGGCGCGTACCAGAAGCCGTGGTTCTGCACCTGGCAGCTGGCGAGCTCGGTCATCGGGAGCTGGTTGTCGTCGCCGTAGGTCTCGGCGGCGGCGTCCAGGCGGCCGACCCACACGGCGCCGGGGGTCTGCCAGTCGTTCTTGATGTGGCGGCAGGCGCCCTTGATGGTGCAGGCGATGACCCACGTGGAGCCGTCGGCACCCTTGAGCAGGCCAAAGCGGTGCACGTAGGGCATGTCGCAGAGCTTCGTGGAGCTCCAGGAGCCGTCGGCCGCGCGGGTGTAGGTGCGGATGTGCGCCGTGTCGCCGCCGAAGTTGGGCGAGAAGAACTCGCAGGTGGCCATGAACTGGTCGTCGCGGCCGGGGACCTGCGTGATCGTCATGACGCCGCCGGGGCCCTCGGTCACGGTCTCCATCGGCTCGCCGTCAAGGGCGAAGCGGCGGATGGGGCCCTGCTTCTCGACGCCCACGAGGAAGCTCTTGGCGTCCGCGCCGTCGAAGGTGCCGATGGCGTAGGCCAGGTTCATCTCGGCAATGACCTTCTTGCTGTAGTTCATCGTTGTTCTTCCCTCTGCCTCGGATTACTCGTTGAACGTGCGCCTGAGCAGGCGCCTATTCGCGCTCGCCCTACTCGGCGAACTTCTCGGCGGCGCCGGTCTCCTTGAGGTGCTGCTCCATCTCGGCGTCGGAGAGGACGTTGCGCAGGCCGATGACGGTCACGCCGGCCTTGGCGGCGGAGTCGTACATGTTCACGAAGTTGAGGGGCGAGAAGACGATGTCGTACTGACGGGCGACGGAGACGCCCTCGGAGAGCGCGCAGTGGTGGATGTCGGCGACGCCCATGCCGAGCTTCTTGGTCACGCGCTCGGCGGTCATCTTCATCATGAGGGAGGTGCCGGCACCGTTTGCGCAAGCGACGAGGATCTTTGCCTTCATTGTTGTTCTCCTTTGTGTGCGCCCGGGCGGATCCCGGGCTGGTTTTCTTTCCCAACACCTGTTGTTGGGCGAATCTCATGGGAAGGGGCGGCCGGCGGTCCGACCGCCCCTGGTAGAGCTGGTGAATCAGGTGGTGCTCAGAGGCACCGTGGGGCTAAGGGGCCTAGGCGATGCCGTTCTTGCGCATCTCCTTGCACTTCTGCCAATCCTCGACCTCGAGGAAGTAGGTCTCCTTGTGCTTGCGGTACTGAATCTGCGGGATGGCGAGAAGGGCGATGACGCAGACGACGAGGCCGCCGTAGGACAGGAACTTCATGAGACCGGTCATGATCGGCCAGACGACCGCCCAGTCCCACATGCCCATGTAGCCGCCGTAGGCCGCCAGGCCGGTCCAACCGGCGATGATCGCGGAGCCGAAGACCTGGAGCAGGCCGGAGATGAACGGGAGGATGCAGCAGGCGCGCAGGCCGCCCTTGTCGTTGGCGTAGACGCCGATGACGGCGTTGTCGAAGAACAGGGGCACGAAGCCGGCCATGATCACGACGGGGGACTTGAGGAGCAGGAGCAGGCCGATGGCGAGGAACTGGCCGAGGGCGCCAAAGAGGAAGCCGATGGTCACGGCGTTGGGGGCGCCGAAGCCGAAGGTGACGGCGCAGTCGACGCCGGGCACGGAGCCCTTGAGGAGCTTGGTGGAGATGCCCTGGAAGGAGTTGGTGAGCTCGGTAACGAAGGTGCGGACGCCGAGCTGCAGGATGGAGAGGTACACGGCGAACTCGAAGGAGGTCGTCAGGATGTACATGAAGAAGTCCTGGCCCTCCTTCATGAACTTGTTGGCGACGAGGAAGTCCTGGCCGAGGATGGCGAGGATCGTGCCGAAGAACGCGGTCATGAGGATGGCGGTCGCGACGAGGTTCTCGTTAAAGATCTTCAGGAAACCGGGGAGCTTGATGTCGTCGACGTTCTTGGACTCCTTCTTGGAGTGCTTGTTCATCCAGTCGGCGGCCTTGGAGGCGAGGTAGACGCCGAACATCTGCTGGTGGGCGATGGTGAGGCCGGCGCCGTCGGTCAGCTCCTGGGAAGGACGGATGCAGAGGTTGGAGCCCACGGCCCAGTAGAGGCCGAGCAGGATCGTCATGATGATCAGGACGACCCAGTCCTGGTCCTTCAGCGCGGGGAAGCAGAAGAGGATGAGCGCGAAGGCGAGGGCGGACTGCTGAACCTGCACGTGGCCCGTGGTGAAGAGGGCGCGGCACTTCGTGACCTTGCGGAACGCCACGAGGACGATGTTCAGGATGAAGGCGAAGAGCAGCAGGAACATGACGAGCGAGAAGGACTTACCCGAGATGAAGGAGAGGGCGGAAGAGCTCGTGTCCTCCATGGCGGCCTGAACGGCGTTCTGGCCGAAGTACGGGTCGATGACGCAGGCGCTCATGTTGAAGCGGGTCTGCAGGCCCACGAGGACCGGGCGGAACGCGGAGGTCAGGCCCGAGGAGCCGACCATGAGGATCTGGTAGCCGATGACGGCCTTGATGAAGCCGGCGAGGATGTCGTACCAAGGCTTCTTCATCAGCGCATAGCCGAGGACGACTATGAGGCCGATGAAGTAAGCGGGCTGGGTCAGGATGTTGTTCACGATCCAGGTCCAGATGCCCATTAGGATGTCCATGGGTTTCCTTTCTTTCCAATGCTGCCAACTAACCGCGCCGGTCCGGGCAGGTTAGTCATTCCACACGATGGTTCGCGGCTAGTTCGCGAAGGCGCTCTCGTCGACGATGGCGTCGATGGCGAGCAGGTCGTCGACGGAGGTGGCGGCCTTGAGCTTCTCGACGGCCTCCTCGTTCGTCAGGACGGCCATGAGGCGCTGCATGTTCTGGAAGTGCTCGTCCTGGTTCGTGGAGCACAGCGTGAAGAAGATCTGCGCGTCGTGCTCGGCGTCGTCGGGCTCGCCGAAGTGGACGGGCTGGTCGCAACGCATGAAGCCGATGCCGGTGCCGTTGCAGCCCTGGGCGTTCTCGGTGGTGTGGGGCATGGCCACGCCGGGGACGAGGACGATGTAGGGGCCGTTCTTCTCGACGTTCTGGATGATGACGTCGGCGTAGACCGGCTCGACCAGGCCCTCGGCCTCGAGGGGCTTGCAGCACTCGCGCAGAGCGTCCCTCCAGCTCAGCGGGCCCTCGGTGAAGGCGTAACGCTTCTTCTCGGCGATTTCCTTTAGAAGCATCCGGAACCTCTCCTTTCCTATGACGCTTGATCGTAGCGTTCTGTGTGCTCAGTGTGTACGTGAGTAACGTTGCGAACGCTTTGTTGCCATTGTTATAGACCAACTGCACACTTCGAACATTCAGTTTGTGCAATGTGGCGCTGAACGGTAGAATATCACCCGTAAGCGGTCTATGCAATTGTTCAGTTCATTCATCTTTGCTAGATTGAATTCAGCAGAGTTGATTTAATTGTTCACATCGTTCGATTTTCAACTATTGGCAACTGTAGAATCAGACCTACGCATATAGAGCAGGGACAAGGCACCACCATGGCAGACAAGAAAGGCCGCGGCTTCGTCGAGCAGCGGCGTCAAACGATCCTCACCATACTCAAGGAGAAGGGGCGCGTGGGCGTCACCGAGCTCGCCGAGAAGCTCGGCATCTCGACGCTCACCGTGCGCCGCGACCTCGACGAGCTCGAGCGCCGCGGCCTCGCCACGCGCCGTTACGGCGAGGCGCTGCTCTCCGAGAACGTGATGTCGTTGGGCCAGATGGCGCAGCTCTCCCCCTTCGAGGCGACCAAGGAGCGGATCGCGCGGGCCGGCGCCGAGCTCGTGCACGACAACGAGCTGCTCTTCATCAACACGAGCTCCACGGCGCTCATGGTCGTGAACTACCTCAAGGCGCGCGGCGTCACCGTGGTCACGAACTCGCTGCACGGCGACGAGCTCGTGTGCCCCAACGGCGGCAACGTCCTCGTGACCGGCGGGGAGATACGCCCGCCGCGCGGGGTGCTCTCGGGCGAGTTCGCGCTCGCGAACATCCGCAGCGTCGCGGCAAGCGTGGCCTTCCTGGGCTGCGCGGGCATCTCGCTCACGGCGGGCATCACCTCGACGACGCAGCAGGAGGCCATCGTGAACTCGCTCATGGTCGAGCGGTCCGACCGCATGGTCCTTCTTGCGGATTCGCGCAAGCTCGGCATCGGCGCCGGCTTCTCGTACGCGTCGCTCGACCAGGTGAACCTGCTCATCACCGACACGGGCGCGACCGACGAGGACGTGCAGATCCTCCTCGAGGCCGGCATCCACGAGATTCGCCGCGTCTAAAAAACGGTAATAACGGGGACAGGTTCGCAAATTGCTCAAATGAGTAAGTTGCGAACCCGTCCCCGATTTTTGCATGCACGTTCGCGGCTCTCGTCACACGTAAATCGATTCTTGTGCGCACTCGGGTCTCTCGGGACACGCAAAAACGCCCCCGAAGCTGATTCGGAGGCGTTTTTCAGATAGCTTATCTGGGCTTTTATGGAACAACGCAACCCGAGGCCCAGTAAATGCGTGTGACGAAGCAACCGAGTGTGCATCCGTTTCCAAATGCGTGTGACGAAGGGGTCGATCGCGCATCGTGGAGGCAATAGGGGACAGGTTCGTTTTTCTTCCATTTGGAAGAAAAACGAACCTGTCCCCAAAAGCTACCTAGGCTTCGTCGGCGGCGAGGGCGGCGCGGGCCTCGGCGAGCTGGGCGCGGACGGCCTCGTGGCCGGTCCCGCCGTAAGTCGTGCGGGCACGCGCGATGCCCTCGGGGTCCAGGTCCTCGGCGATGTCGTCGTCAAAGAGGTCGCTCGCGGCGCGGAACTCGTCCGCCGTGAGGTCCTCGAGCCCCTTGCCGTGCTTCTCGCAGTACAGCACGAGCTCGCCCACCACGCGGTGCGCCTCGCGGAACGGCATGCCTTTCTTTGCGAGGTAATCGGCCACGTCGGTCGCGGCGGTGAAGCCGCGTTTCGCCTGGTCGAGCATGACGTCGGCGTTCACGGTCATGGTCTCGAGCATGCCCGACGCGATCTCCATGCAATCGGAGAGCGTCTTGGCGGCGTCCATCGGGCCTTCCTTACACTCCTGCAGGTCCTTGTTGTAGGCGAGCGGCAGCGACTTCATCGTGGTCAGGAGCGCCATGAGGTCACCGTAGACGCGACCGCACTTGCCGCGCGTGAGCTCGGCGAAGTCGGGATTCTTCTTCTGCGGCATGATCGAGCTGCCGGTGGAGTAGCTGTCGGAAAGCGTGATGAAGCCGAACTCCGTCGAGCTCCACAGCACGATCTCCTCGCACAGGCGCGAGAGGTGCATCATGCTCACGCTGCAGGCGTACTCGAGGTCGAGCAGGTAGTCGCGGTCGGACACGGCGTCGAGCGAGTTGGGGATCGCGTGGTCGAAGCCCAGGAGCTCCGTCGTGCGCTGGCGGTCGAGCGGGTAGGTGGTGCCGGCGAGCGCTGCGGCGCCGAGCGGGTTCGCGTCGGCGGCGTCGAGCGCGGCGACGAGGCGCTTGCGGTCGCGCGTGAACATCCAGAAGTACGCGAGCATGTGGTGCGAGAAGAGGACCGGCTGCGCGTGCTGCAGGTGGGTGTAGCCGGGCATCACGACGTCGAAGTTCTTCTCGGCCACGTCCACGAGCACGCGGCGCAGGGCGTCGTTGCCCTCGATGAGGTGCCGGCAGAGCTCCTTGGCGTAGAGGCGGATGTCGGTCGCGACCTGGTCGTTGCGGGAGCGGCCCGTGTGCAGGCGCGCGCCCGGGGTGCCGATGTCGCGCGTGAGGGCGCCCTCGACGGCCATGTGGATGTCCTCGTCGTTCACGTCCCAGGCGAACTCGCCCGCGGCGATCTGGTCGGAGATCTTCTGGAGCCCCGCGTCGATCGCCTTCTGGTCGTCGCCCGAGATGATGCCCTGCTCGGCGAGCATCTGCGCGTGTGCGCGGCTCCCGGCGATGTCCTGCTGCGCCATGGCCTTGTCGACCTCGAGGGAGGCGCCGAACTCCTGCGTGAACGCGTCGACGCCCTTCTCGAACCTGCCACCCCAAAGAGCCATCGGCCCCTCCGTTCCTCTGTGTTCCTCGCTGCGCGCGGCGACCGGGCCAAAAAACCGCGCCGCGCCTGCCAGATAGCGTAACCCATGCAAAGCCCCGGCCACGGCAGAAGCGCCGCAACCGGGGCCTTCGTTTATTTATCGCAAAGAAAACCCTGCGCTAGTCGACCGGCGTGAGACCGGACTTGGGGCCCTGGACCTTGGACCAGGTCTGGGACTCGAGGCCGTGGAGAGCGATGAAGCCGCGGGACGCGGTGTGGTCGAAGGTGTCGCCCTCGTCGTAGGTGGCCAGGTTGTAGTCGTAGAGGCTGTAGTCGGAGCGCATGCCGTCGATGAACAGGCCGCCCTTGCAGAGCTTGATGCGCACGTCGCCGGTCACGAACTGCGAGGTGTAGTCGTTGTACGCGTCGATGGCGAGCTTGGCCTGGGAGAACCACAGGCCGTTGTACACGAGGTCGGCCCACTGCTCGTCGAGCTCGCGCTTGGTCTTCTGCGTGTTCACGTCGAGGCACATCTGCTCCATGGTCTCGTGGGCCTGGATGAGCAGCAGCGCGCCCGGGCACTCATAGCACTCGCGGGACTTGATGCCCACGACGCGGTTCTCGACCATGTCGATGCGGCCGAAGCCGTTGCGGCCGGCGATCTCGTTGGCCTTGATGACGAGCTCGAGCAGCGGCATCTTCTCGCCGTTGATCGCGGTCGGGATGCCCTTCTCGAAGGAGATGACGACGGTCTCGGGCTCGGCGGGGCAGTCCTCGAGGTTCTTGGTCATCGTCCAGATGTCCGCGGGCGGCTCGTTCCAGGTGTCCTCCAGGACGCCGCACTCGATGGCGCGGCCCCACAGGTTGTCGTCGATGGAGTAGGGCTTCTTCTTGGTGGTCGGCACGGGCACGTCGTGCTGCTCGGCCCACTCCATCTCGGAGTCGCGGGTGGTCAGGTCCCACACGCGCACGGGGGCGATGATCTCGAGGCTCGGGTCGAGGGCGCGGATCTCGGTCTCGAAGCGGACCTGGTCGTTGCCCTTGCCGGTGCAGCCGTGGGCGACGTACTTGGCGCCGGTCTCGTGCGCGATGTCCACGATGTGCTTGGAGATCAGCGGGCGGGAGAGGGCGGAGAGCAGCGGGTAGACCTTCTGGTACTTGGCGTTGGCCTTGATGGCGTGGGACAGGTACTTCTCGGCGTACTCCTCGCGCATGTCGACGGCCTTGGAGTAGATGGCGCCCATCTTGAGGGCCTTCTCCTCGACCCAGGAGAGGTCCTTCTCGTCCTGGCCCACGTTGCCGCAGATGGCGACGACGTCGAGGTTCTTCTCGATCTGGAGCCACTTGACGATGACGGACGTGTCCAGGCCACCGGAATACGCGAGGACGACCTTTTCCTTCTCAGCCATTTTTGATTTCCTTTCGATTGGCCAAATTCAGCGATTGGGCAGGTTGATCACGGCAAAGCAGAACCCCCGACGATGTCGGGCGCGGGCGGGGTTCCATCTGAGGCTGGCGTGCTCGAAGTAGGCAACCGGCAGACGAGAAGGACGCTGCGCACGCGACATCGCGGGCTAGATTCGTCGGTTCTGGCGTCGGTTCATGGGGAAAGAGGCGAGCAGCTGGCTCGAAACAGCGCTGTGGCGCATCATATGGCTTCTTTCGCCTCCCCTAAAGACTAGTGGCCCGCGATATGTGCGCGGGGCTGCAATCAACGGCTTTGACTATAGGCTTGCGCGCAGGGCGGCGCAACCCGCGGCCGGAATCGACTCGCGCTCGAAACATAAGCGCCCCCGCAAAATAAGACATCTTGAGGGCCTAGGATGTCTCATTTTGCAGGGGGCGGGGCGTCGAGAAAGACGGGTTTCGTTCTCGGAAGGCGCGGGTGAGGCAGCTTTCGCAAGAAGGGCGGCGACGCAGGAAGGTCGGCGGAGCTGTCGCAAGAAGGGCGCTACTCACCCGCGACGATGGCGATGCCGGAAGAGGTGCCGATGCGGTCGGCGCCGGCGTCGACCATGGCCTGGGCCTCGACCGCGGTGTGGATGCCGCCGGAGGCCTTGACCTTGCAGCGGCCGGCCACGGTCTTGGCCATGAGGGCGACGTCCTCGACCTTGGCGCCGCCGGTGGAGAAGCCGGTGCTCGTCTTCACGAACGTCGCCCCGGCCTCGACGGACAGCTCGCAGGCGCGCACGATCCGCGCATCGTCGAGCAGGCAGGTCTCGATGATGACCTTGACGCAGCGGCCCTGGGCGGCGGCCACGACGGCCTCGATGTCGCGACGGACGAGGTCGTCCTCGCCGGCGACGAGCCAGCCCACATTGATGACCATGTCGAGCTCGTCGGCACCGTCCTCGACGGCGGCAGCGGCCTCCGCGGCCTTGCCTGCGGTGCTCATGGCGCCCAGCGGGAAGCCGATGACCGTGCACACGTTCACGTCGCTGTTCGCCAGGCGCGCGGCGCAGAGCGAGACCCAGCAGGAGTTCGCGCAAACGGACGCGAAGCCGTGCTCGGCCGCCTCGTCGCAGAGCCGCTCGATCTGGGCGCGCGTGGCGTTGGCCTTGAGCAGCGTATGGTCGATCAACTTGTTCAGTCTCATGAAAGTGCCTCCTCGACGGTGTGGACCAGGTCCACGGCGGTCGCGCCGCAGCCTGCCCGCCCCTGCAAAATGAGACATTTTAGCACCCCGCGATGTCTCATTTTGCAGGGGCGGACGACGAGGGAGGGTTGGAGCCGGCTGTAGGAAGGCGAAGGTCAGCTGCAGGAGGGCGCACGAAATGTTGGTTCTGGGGAACGGAATGCAGGCTGGGGAGGCAACGGCTGTTGGCGCCATGTGCGAAAATGTCGTGTTGGATACAAGGGAGGGGGCCTTATGTACCGCATCGCGCTGTGCGACGACGACGAGAGGTTCTTGAACAGGACCTGCGCACTCGTGCGCGACTGGTGCGCACAGGCCTCCCTCCACGCCGAGGTCGTCACGTTCCTCGACGGGGACTCGCTCGTGGCAGCTGCCGCAAAGAGGCCCTTTGAACTCGTGTTTCTCGACATGATCATGCCGCTTACCTCAGGCATGGACACCGCTCGGGAGCTCCGGGCGCGCAGCCGGGACACAAGGATAGTGTTCCTCACCTCGTCGCCGGAGTTCGCCCTCGAGTCCTACGAGGTGCACGCGGCGGATTACCTGCTCAAGCCCCTCGACCACGCCCGTCTCGCCTCGGTCCTCGACGATTGGCGGCGCTCGCTCTGCGCGCAGCCGCGAAGCATCGCGGTACGGACGGCCTCCGGGCACAAGCTCGTCTCCGTAAGCGAGATCGAGTACCTCGAGGCGCGCGGCAAGCGCTGCCTTCTTGCGCTCGCAAACGGCGGCGAGCTCGAGTCGCCGGACGCCTTCGGTATCCTGGAGCCGCAGGTCGCGGCCGAGAGCGGCTTCTTCCGCTGCCATCGGAGCTACCTCGTCAACCTCGAGCTGATCGACCACTTCAACGCCACAGGCATCTACATGCGCTCGGGGCGGCTCGTGCCCGTCGCGCGCGGCAGCAAGAAGGATTTCCAAGAGGCGTACTTCGCCCGCAGGTTCGAGGACTAGGAGGGCTCGATGGCCGAGGCCGTGCTGGGATACGTGCACGATGCGACGACGTTGCTCTTTGGCGTGTTCGTCTCGGCGGCTTTTCTTGGCATCTCGCTCAACCGCCGACATGTGCGTGACCTACTGGTCTTCTCCATTATCTTTGGCGCGGCATCGGTAGGCGTGAGCACCGCAATGGGCCCATTGGCCTCGAAACAGCTCTACCCCTTTGTGGTGCATCTGCCGCTTATCGTGTTCCTCTCGGTGCGCTTTAGGCAGCGGCCGCTCGCCTGCGCGGTCGCCGTCCTCATCGCGTACCTATGCTGCCAGGTGAGCAACTGGGTCGGCATCGCCGTCCTGGCGGCGACAGGCACGCAATGGGCGTACTTCTTGGCGCGCATCCTCATCACAGTGGGAGCATTTGCCCTGCTCATACGCCTGCTCACGAACATGGACGTGAGCTTTTTGCAGAAGTCGACGCGCTCGCTGCTCATCTTTGGCCTGCTGCCGGCCGTGTACTACGCCTTTGACTACGCGACGAACGTTTACTCGGGGATCCTCCACTCGGGCTCGGTCGTGGCGGTCGAGTTCCTCGGCTTCGCGCTGTGCATCTTCTACATCCTCTTTCTCCTCGTGTACTTCAAGCAGTACGAGGAGGGCGAGCGGGCCAAGCAACGCGCGTGGATGCTGCGCACGCAGATGGAGCAGTCATCGCGCGAGCTTGAGACCCTCAAGCGCTCCGAGCACGAGCTCGCCGTGCTGCGGCACGACATGAGGCATTACCTCACGAGCATCTCGAGCTATATCGGGTACGGGGAGGTCGAGAAGGCGCAGGCGCTTATTGCCGACGTCGTGAACGCGGCCGATGCAACGCGGCCGGAGCGCTACTGCGCAAACGACGTGGTGAACATGGTCGTCACGAACTACGCTCACAAGGCCGCGGCCTGTGGCGTAGAGCTGACCGTGACGGCTCGCGTCCCCTCCGAGATGGGAATCGAGGACGTCGACCTCTTCGCATTTCTCTCGAACGCGCTCGAGAACGCCGTCGCGGCGGCGAGCGCCTGTTCCTCGCCTGCACAGCGGCTCGTCTCGCTCGACATGCGGATAAGCGGCCAGAAGCTCCTCATCGAGCTCTCGAACACTTTTCGGGATGAGCCGGTCCTGGTAGACGGCGTGCCCACGACCACGCGAGAAGGGCATGGCCTCGGCACACAATCCATCCTTTGCATTGCCGAGAAGCTCAACGGGAACTGCCAGTTCGGCATCTCTGACGGGCGTTTCGTCCTGCGCGCCATCCTCTAAGCGATCGCTTCCCAAACCCCTGCATTTTCGGACATAAAAGCCGCTTGAGATGTCTCAAATTGCGGGAGTGAAATAGGGGGCAGGGCAGATGCAGGTAGCTCCGGGATGAATATGGAACATCTCTGTGACTCAGCGGGCACCCGGCGAGTAGAGCGGCCAAAGAGCGAGAAATCGCGAGCTATCTACCTGCGGATATGCAATATTAAATCAGTTGCTACTCCGTCGAACGCGTGCGAGTCACAGAGATGTTCGGATTTCATCCGGGGCCCCGCCGCGCACAGAAAAAGGGGCCGCAGCTTCGTCGGCTGTGGCCCCGTTCAAACAAGGTGGTGCGCCGTCAGGGTTTCGAACCCTGGACCTTGGGATTAAAAGTCCCCTGCTCTACCAGCTGAGCTAACGGCGCAACGCAAGTAAGTATTCTATCACGACCTCGGCGGCGGCCGCCACTACTCCCAGGCCCACTGCCCGTTGACGAAGACCGGGGTCTCCGTACCGTCAGCGTCGACGCCCCAAACGTTCAGGTCATCGGAGCCGATCATGAAGTCCACGTGGGTCGAGCTCTGGTTCACCCCCAGGGCGAGCAGGGTATCTTTGTCGGCTTCGAGGCCGCCCTCGACGCACTCGGGGAAACCCATCCCCAGCGCCAGGTGGCAGCTCGCGTTCTCATCGTAGAGCGTGTCGTAGAACAGCGTCTTGCTCTGGCGGATCGGCGTGTTCTTGGACACGAGCGCGCACTCGCCCAGGCGACAGCTGTTCTCGTCCGCCTCGATGATGTGGCGCAGCACCTCGCGGCCCTGCTCCGCGTCGAACTCGACCACGCGGCCGGCCTCGAAGCGAATCCAGAAGTTACGGATAACCTGACCGGCATGGACGAGCGGCATGGCCGAGTACACGATGCCGTCGGCTCGCATGCGGTCGGGCGAGGTGAAGACCTCCTCGGTCGGGATGTTCGGGAAGAAGGACGTGCCGTCCACGGTCTTGCCCGCGCCGCCGTCCCAAATGTGGCCCTGGGTAAGGCCCACGACGAGGTCGGTACCGTTGGAGGACTGGTAGCGCAGGGCGTCGAAGTGGTGCGTGTTCAAGAAGCGCTTCGTCTTCTGGAAGGACGCGTTGTGGGTCTCCCACGCGCTCTCGGGGTCCTCGCCGTCGGCGCGCGACGTGGCAAGGATCAACATCCACAGGCGATAGACCGCCTCGGCATCGGAGAGGTCGGGGAAGACCTCGCGGGCCCAGGCCGTCACGGGCACGCCCGCGATGCACCAGACGTTGTGGCCAAAGTCCATGCCGTCACGGAACGACTTGCACTGCGTGTTGCGCGCCTTGGACGCGGCGGCCGGCTTGGCAGGATCGATGCCCTTGAGCGCGCTCGGGTTGGACCCTTCCAGGAAGAGGAACGCCGCCCCTGCCTCGGCGAGCGAGTTGAGCTGCTCGATCTTCCAGGACGGGGTGTTTTCGAACCAAGAAGTCTCGACGTTCTCGTACGTCAAGCGAGTCACGGCGTCGTCGGACCAGATCACGGTCACGTGACCCGCCCCGGCGCGATACGCCGCCGCAACGACGCGACGCGCGAAGTCCGCGCGCTCAACGGGCGCCTGGAGCACGAGCTCCTGGCCCTTCTTGAGGGCACAGCCCTTCTTTACGAGGAGGTTCGCGTAGAGGTCGAGCTGGTCGGACAGGGCGTCCGTGGCGATGCGGCATTCTTCGTCGGTCATGGGGATGTATGCCATGGGACTGGGGTCCTTTCGGTATGTGTGCGACGGGGTCGCTTATGTGCATAGTGGGTTTACCCACAAAAAAGAGCCCCTAACGGGGCCCTGAGAAGTTATGGAGCGGGCAACGGGACTCGAACCCGCGGATGTCAGCTTGGGAAGCTGATGCCTTACCACTTGGCGATGCCCGCATAGCTATTTGAGTCTATCACAGGTTTTGGAAGAGCGCGAGCGGGATGGCGCGGTGGAGAAGCGCGGCGTCGCGCCGGGAGCCAGCGCTCCTGGCGAAAGTGAAGACTGCATTATGAAAGGGCAGGCTTCATATTGCCGCATTTGGGCAGAACGCCCCGAATTGCAGGCTGCACTTCGGGGCGTTCTGAATGTGAAGGCTTCACTTTCGAGGAAGCGGGCGCGAGTATCAACCGGTCGCAACCCAACTCGCTAGCTGCGGCGAATGAGCTCGGCGACGGCCTCGGTCACGGCGACGGCCTGGGCGGGAACGACGTTCTCGGGCACGTCGGCCGCGGTGTGGGACAGGGCGCGCATGCCGGAGGCCTCGGTGCCCATCACGGTGATGGAGCGCATGGACGAGAGCATCGAGGGCGTCGCGTCGGTGGAGCTCCAGTCATACTTGGTCTTCTCGACGGGAATGTGCAGGTCGGAGGCCACGGTGGTCATCATGCGCATGAGCCTGCGGTCGGCGCGGCGCGTGATGAGAAGACCCTCGTGCGAGAGCAGCGTCAAGTCGCCGGCGCCAATGGAGTCGAGGTTGATCACGAAGGAGCCGCGGATCTCCTTGCGGTGCTCGGCCAGGAACGCGCGCATGCCCGCGTGGTCGCAGTCGGAGGCGCCCAGGGCGACGAACCAGATGTCGTGGCACAGGAGCGCATCGTCGTTCATATCGAGAACGGCCTCGACCTTGTCCTCGTCGGTGGGGGCGGCGGCAGGCTCGTCGCCGTCGACCACGCGTAGGCCGCTGCGGGTGGCGGCGCCGCCCTTCCAGCCGCCGTTGGAATCGTCGTCATCGCCCCACGAGTCGTCCTCGTCGGACCAGGAATCGTCCGGGGCATCGCCCGCGGCGCCGGAGCCCTTCGCGGGAATGGAGTCCTTCACCTTTGCGAAGAGGCCCTTGAGCTTGCTCACGAAGGCGGAAGCCGGGTTCTCGGCAGGCTCGCCGTCCTCGATGACCTCGTACTCCGCGTCCGTCTCGACGTTGCTCGCGGCATCGTTCACGGTGGAGCCGGCGGGCACCGGGGCCATCACGCCGGAGTCCTCGGGAGTGAGCGTGGCGAACTTGCCCGTCGCGCCCGTGTGGACGACCTGGGCAGAGGAGAGCTTGGGCGCGGCCGGGTCGGTGGCGAACGGGTCGCTCGAGGCCGCCGACGGGTCGGGCAGGTCGAAGAGGGTCGCGCGGCGGGCAACGTCGGTCCCCTGCGGGCGGAAGTCCGTCTTGCCCCAATCGGGGTCGTCGGGAGCGGCGGGCTTGGGACGGGAAACGGGGGCCGTGGGCTGGGTCGCGTCGGCCTCGACCTCGGAGACGATGCCCGTGTGGTCGGGATCGAGCGTGACGCCGTCCTCGAGGCCGTCGAAGTTCATGGAAGAAGTAGCGGCCGCAGGGGCGGTAACCGCGGTCTGCTCGGCGTCGTTCTGCGGGGCCTGGGGCTCGGCCTCGGCCGGAGCAGCCACGGGAGCCTCAGGGGCAACGGGAGCCGGCGCGGCTTCGGTCGGCACCGCCGAGAAACGCTCGTCGACGGCGGGCGCCCCAGCCGCATAGGCGGCCGGCTCGTCGCTCGGCACGGGGACGGGGATCGGCGCCGTCGCCGCGGGCATCGGGTTCACGGGCGCCTGGGGCGTGGGGGCAACCGGCTCGGGGATGGGCTCGGGCTCCAGCTCGACCTTCTCGATGACGGGCTCCGGCTCGACGTAGTCGACCTCGCAGCCCTCCGGCAGCATGCCCAGGCTCTCGAGGACATCGGCGCCGTGACGGGTGCCGTAGACCTTGCCGGGCTTCTTCACGGTCTTGACGCGCTGGACGAAGCGGCGGCGCGCGCCCGCGGCGGGCTGCTGCGCGGCCGCAAAGCCGGGCTGCATCGGGTCGGCGTCGACCTCGGGGAAGTCCGCGAAGGAATCTTCGTAGCCGTAGGGCTTGGGCTCGGCGGCGCGGGCGGCAGCGGCCTCGGCGGCTTCGCGCATGGCCTCGACGGCCTCCTCGATGCTCTCGGAGCCGTGGACGCTCTCGAGGCCGGAGGGCTGGACCTTGTCGAGCACGCCCAGCATGGAGGCAACGCCCGTCTTGTTGTCGTTCGCGCCCTCGGTGCAGTCGGCGAACTGCTCCATGATGCGGGTTACGCCGAGGACAACGAGCGGCAGCCCGGCCACGATGCCCACGATCCACATGAAGCGGCGGAACGGCTCGGGCAAAAACGCCATGATCTGGAAGAGCGCGCACACGGCGACGGCCGGGACGCACCACTTGCTCACGCGCCACAGGAGCGGGATGTAGGGGGCGACCGGCGTGCTGTAGAGCACGTTCTCGCGCGGGGAATCGTAGTGCGCCACGATCACGATGGGGCGGGTGCCCTTCATGACCATGGGGCCCTCGCCCTTGTGGAACGCCACGACGTTTTGGCTGCGGGTGGTGGGGCCGAGCGAGGAGATGAAGTCGTAGCCCAGGTACTTCAGGATGAACAGCGCGGCGGGGACCACGGCGAGGACGAAGCCGATGGCCGTGAGCACGGTCACGCCGATGCCGCCCAGGAAGATGCCAAGGAACATGGCCACGTACAGGAACGCGTTGATGGAGCCGCCGTACGTCTTGGCGTCGAACTCCTCGATGCTCGGCTCGACGTTGTGCTGGCGCATGAGGTCCGCGATGGTGTTGGCTGCCTGGAGCTCCTCTTGGCTACCGGCGGGGGCGATGCCCACCTTCTCGTTCAGGTAGTCAAGATAGTCATGTGTCATGGCCATGGTGCGCGTCCTTTTGCAGAGTCTTGCTAGCGAGTACTGGCTTGGTGCATACAATCTAAAGAGTATACGTCTAGAGTCTCGGTTTCGTGAAAACTGCCGCCCAAAACAGCCTGTGGAGCGGCGTTTTTGCCCCTTTTTCTAGAGCATCTTCACCACGAGGAACCCGACAGGAGGCCATCTTGAGCTTCGAGATCCCGCATGGGAACAGCGACGACTCCCGGGCGGCGCGGCTTGCCCTGCTCGCGGCGCTCTTCATGAGCCAGGGGCGCGCAGCGCTGGGTTGGGCGCGCATCTACGAGCTGTTCTACGCGGAGTCCGAGCCGCAGACCGCGGCGAAGGCTTTCTCAAGGGACCGAGAGGCCCTCTCTGAGCTGGGCATTCGCATACAGAAGGGCAAACCCGCCGGAGGCGAGAGGACCTGGGTGCTTGACGAGTCCTGCCTGGCTGCAGAGCCCGAGATGGGCGCGCAGGAGGCGATCGCCCTCGACGCCGCGTGCCAGCCGCTCTTCTTGGAGCCGGGGTTTCCCTTCCTCGACGACCTGCGCTTTGCCCTGGCCAAGACCGACCAGAACTTCTACGACGCCGAGAGGGCCGTTGAGCTGCGCCGCTCCTCCCCCACCAAGGTCGAGGAGGTCATCGACTCCTGCATCAAGCGCGGCTGCGCGGTCAGGATCGAGTACCGCGACGCGCAGGGCCGCGCGAGCGTGCGCGACTACGCCCCCTGCGGCACGTTCTCCTTTAGGAAGAAGGCCTATCTGGTGGCGCGGCCCCTCGACCCGGCCATGGAAGACGAGGCGCGAACGCTCCGGGTCGACCGCATCGTCCGGGCATCGGCGCAGCGCTCGGTCAAGGTCCAGGTCCCGGCGGACTTCCGGCCCGAGGACCACATCAAGCTGCCGTTCCAGCTGGGTCCCGTCGCGTGCGTCGGAGAGTTCGCGGTGCCGCCCGAGGCGGAGGCGACCCTCGCGGCCGAATGCGGGGCGAGGGGTTCCATGGGTACGCGCAACGGTGCGCGCACCTGGTCGGTCGAGGTGAGCGACCTCGGCATCGCAGCGAGTTGGGCGATCTCGACCGGGATACGCCCTTTGGCGCCAAAAGAGCTGGTAGATGCCTGGAAATCGAGGCTTGAGGAGGTGGTTTCCCGTGCCTAGGAAGATCTCGACGGGGCGCGGCGGCGGCCTGCGCGAGGCCCGCGAGCTCATCTGCCTCATCAGCGCGCTGCGCGAGGAGGGCGACGAGCTCGACCCATACGCCGTCCAAAAGCGCCTCGGCTGCTCGGCGGAACACGTGGACAAGTTGCTCGATATTCTCACCACCGCCTCGGCGGGCGACCTGCGGATTCCGCTCGCGGAGGACGGCGGGACGTATTCCCTTGCGGGCACGGACGGGCTGCACGGCAAGCGGCTCTCGCTCACCGAAGCCGAGAAAACCGCGCTCCAAGCGGCCAAGGAGGTACTCGAATATGTCGACGTGGACACGCTCTTTGCCTGCGTGAACGCGCTCAACCTGGGGCTGTACCTGCTGTTCGGCTATCGCAAAGCCGCCGGCGGCGCGCTCGAGCAGCGTTGCGTCCTGCCCAGCAGGATCTACCGCGACCACGGCAACTGGCACCTCGAGGGGCACGACGTCGCGCGGGAGGCGATCCGCGTCTTTCGCCTTGACCGCATGGAAGGGGCTTCTTGCTCGCCGCGCCCACAGGCAGGGGAGCTCAAACGGGAGGGCACGCGGCCGCGGGAAGTTGAGCTGACCTTCGATGACCCGCGCTACCTCGAGATATTCGACTGGCCTGGGCTTGTTCTCGACGCCTCTGGAACCGTGGGGGCGATCCCCTACTTCGGCACCGAGTGGCTCGTACGGCAACTCGCGGCCTGCGGCGGCGCGGTAACGACGAGCGACCGCGAGCTGCGTGAGCTCACGGTCGCCTATGCGCGCCGACAACTGAACGCTTTACGTTAGGCCCCCTGCAAAATGAGACATAAAGTGGGGCTTGGATGTCTCTTTTGTAGGAGGGGTCGCAGATCGAGCGGCTGCGCGAGGGATGCAGACGCAAGCGGGTACGACTCGCCGGTTCTAGAGGCAGAAGCCCGGGACGACGCCGACCTCGCTTGAGATGGCGGCGTTCCTCGCGTAGCCGGGACCGCCGTCGCTATTGCGCGGCGCGATGAAGAGCCCCGAGTTCGTGGGGTCGGCGCTGCGCGTCCACCAGTTGGAGCACTCTCCGGACACCTTGAAGATCTCGGACGGGACGTCCCACGCGCCGCCCTGATCCGAGAAGAGCTGGTACTGCACGCCCTCGGGCGTGTAGGAGCCGTAGCGCACGCTGCCACTCGTCAGGTTGCCGACCACCTCGGAGTAGGACGGGATCCAGAGCTTCTCGGCAACGGTCTCCTGAGAACCGGCCTCGTTCACGCGGTTGGCGAGCTTGTTCACCGAGACGATCTTCTGGGTGAGCTCGGAGGGAAGAAGGGCCTCGCCGTCGGAAGAGAGCCAGGCGCACAGGTCGGAGGTCGACCAGTCGACGGCGCCCGCGGCGTTGAGCGCGCGGACGGCCACCGCGGAGTCGCAGATAAAGGAGATGCCGGCCTTGCCGGAGCCGTCGGCCAGGGTGTCCTGGCGGAAGCCGGCCACGCGCATCTTCACCGTTGTACCGTCGCTGAGCTGCACGGACTTCGCCTGCGTGCCGTCGAGCTTACCGGAGGAGGAGCACAGGTTGTACTTCTTGGCGACGGTAAGGGCATCGGAGTCGGAGGACGCCTGGGAGATCAAGGCGGAGATCTGCGAGAGTTCGTCCCAGCTGTAGTCGTTCACCGAGGAGCGGACGGCGGGCGCGGAGTCGTCCGTCGCGGGCTCCTCCTGCTGCTGGGAGTCGTCCGTGATGGGGGCGATTCCCTCGGCGGGTTTGAGCGTAGGCTGGGGCGTCTCTTCGTGCGGGGCGAAGATGCCCATGCCCACGGCCACGCAGACCACGACGAACGCCGCGGCGATGCCGCCAAGAAGCGCCGGCTTGGGGATGGGCGCACGGCGAGAAGACCTACGGGCACGCGGAGCATGACCGGCGGACTGATATGCGGCGTATGCGGGGCCAAGGTCGCGGGTCGACTCGGACTCGAAGTCGTCGGCAGGTCGAGAAGCGGTGTCGTTTACCTGCTGCTCGTTTGCATCAAGCGCGGGGGCCTGGGCCGTCCGGCCGTCCGCGGCGGCCGTGTCCGGCTCGGAGGACGCGACAGTCATAGGCTCTGCGGCGGCAGGCGTTTGAGGAGCCTGTACGGGAACGCCCCACATCGTGCGCTCGGCCTCGGCGGCCTCCTGCGCCGCGTCGGCGCGAGCGGACGCCGTGACTTGCGCGGCGATGGCGGCGTCGCGCGCCGCAGCCTCGGCCTCGGCGCGGGCAGCGGCAGCGGCCTGTTCGGCCGCGTGAGCGGCGCTGCGGGCAGCTTCCTCACGGACCCGCTCGGCGAGCGCGGCCTCCTCGGCGCGGGCCTGGCGCTCAAGCGTTTCTCGGTCGAGCTCTTCTTGGCGGGCGCGCTCCTCGCGCTCACGCTGCTCGCGGCCGGCAGCCTCGACGCGCTCGGCGGCGGCCCGGGCCTCGCGTTTACGCTGCTCACGGGACGCAGAAGCCCCGACCCAGGACTCAAGCGCCTGATTGAACTTGTTTTTGAACCCGTCAAACGTGCCTTGGGACGCAGCCGGGGACGGTTCTTGACCGGCAACCGGGCCCTCAGCCTTCTCCTGCGGCCAAGAAGCGCCCTGGTTCCACCCGAGGTTCGTGTAGCCGGAGGCCACGGTGGGCGCGGAGTTCACGCCCGGGCGGGCCGATGGGCGGACAGGATGCGGCGCTCGGCGCTGGACGTAGGTCGAGCGCGGCGAGGGGGCCATGGGCACGAAGGGCACCGCACCCACGGGCAGCGGGGTCTCGAGCTTGTGCACGGCGGGAATGACGTCGGGCTCCGCTTCCGCGGTCTCGTCTACGGGCGCGCTGGCCTCGGCCGAGGGAGCTTCGTCCTCGACGGGCTTCTCGGCGTTATCGGCAAGCTCGTCGGACTCAGGCTCGGGCTCCGCCTCAAGAGCATCTTCGGTCTGCCCGTCCTCAGCCGCCGGCTGCTCTGGCTCGGCGTTCCCTACGGGATCCTCCGCGTCTTCATCCAGCTCGGCCGCAGACGAGTCGCCCTTCTCGGCGTCATCTTCCGCGACAGTCTCCTCGGTCATGCCCTCGCCATCGACCTCGGCCACCGACTCCTCGGGCTCGGCCTCGACCGGCGCGGCGCACATATAGCAAAAACGAGCGCCGTCGGGCAGCTCGGCTCCGCACTTCCTGCAACGCATTCGTTCCTCCCAAACACGCGTCGAAACACAACCGTCAATCTACCCGATTGTGCGAGCGGCCCGCGCAAAGCGCAGGCCGCGTAACCGTTAGTTGCCAGATCCCGTCGTGCCCGTGAGTATCTGGACGGGCGTAAACGAGGTCGTGATCTGGTCTCGCAGCTCGTCCTGGAGCGCGTCGTCCAGGCCGGTGATCGTGCAGCTGAAGTTCACCCCGGTCGAGGACTGGGTCTTCGTCCAGACGAACGTCATGAACGAGGTTACGTCGCCCGTGGGCTTGAGGAAGCCGAATAGCGCCGAGCGTTGGATCTCGCCCTTGTCGTCCAGGTGCACGTTCACGTGGTAGACCACGGTGTCGATGTTGGGGTTGAGCAGGGAGTTCACGGCGAAGGCCGTGGCCTGGACCTGCGAGCCCGCGAAGCACTGCAGCGCGTTCTCGGAGTTCGTGTCGGTCACGGAGACCTCGATGCGGCCCGTGTTCTCGTCGGCCTCGATCACGGTGTAGTCCTCCGGGAACTGCGTGAAGCCGTTGCCCCACTCGACGCCGCCCGAGAGCGCGGACGCGACGGTCTTCACGTTCACGTTCTCGGAGAGGTTGGACGTGTTGGCCCTTCTCACCAGGCCAAAGAAGACCTGGCTAGCCACGACGCCCACGAGGAAGACCAAGACGAACGCCACGGCGGTCTTCGCGATGACCTTCTCGACGTTGGAACCGGACGGGTCATCGCCGGTCAGCGGGTCGATGTCGACGGCAGCGCCCTTCTCCTTGCGGCGGCGGCGCTCGCGGCGGGCCCGCTCCTCATCGGTGTGTCCCGTCTCGTCGACGGTGGCAAAAAGCTTCTCGGCCTCGTCGGCCGTGAGGGCGCCCTTTTGGATTCGCGCTATGTCGTATTTCTTGGCCATGGTAATCTTCCAGGATGTAGTGACAGCGATACAGTCAGTATAGCGTGGCGTGGCCCCCGCTCGGCGCAGCAAGCCGCGCTCGAAAGTCCGGGGGCCAGCAAGAATACGTCACTGGGCGGCGAACTGCATGCGATAGTAGCGCGCGTAGGTGCCGCCCTTGGCAAGGAGCTCCTCGTGGGTGCCCTGCTCCACCACGCGGCCCGCCTCGACGGTCGCGATCTCGTCGGCGTTCTTTATCGTGGAGAGCCTGTGCGCGATCACGATGGTCGTGCGGCCGAGGGCAAGCTCGGTCAGGGACTCCTGGACCACCTGCTCCGACTCGTTGTCCAGGGCGGAAGTCGCCTCGTCGAATATCAGGATCGGCGGGTTCTTGAGGAAGACGCGCGCGATCGCGACGCGCTGCTTCTGGCCGCCGGAAAGGCGCGTGCCGCGCTCCCCCACCTGCGTGTCGTAGCCCTCGGGCAGGCTCTCGATGAAGTCGGCGATGTTCGCCCGGCGGGCGGCGGCGCGGATCTCCCCGTCCGTCGCGCCCGGCTTGCCGTATGCGATGTTCTCGCCGATCGTCCCGTCAAAGAGATAGACGTCCTGCTGCACGAGGCCGATCGCCCGGCGCAGGCTCGACTGGGTCACGTCGCGCACGTCCTGGCCGTCGATGGAGATCGCACCGGAAGCCACATCGTAGAAGCGCGGCAACAAACTGCAGGTAGTCGACTTGCCGCCGCCGGAGGGGCCCACGAGCGCGAGCGTCTCGCCGGGGCGCACCGCGAGGTTCAGGTGGTCGATCACGGGTCGCCCGATCTTCTTGCCATCGTCCGCGAGCTCGACGTCGTCGTAGGAGAAGCACACGTCGGAGAGCTCGATGGCGCCGGGGCCGGGCACGAACTCGCGGGCGCCAGGCTTGTCGGCCACGTCGGGCGCGGTGGCGAGCACCTCGTCCATGCGCTTGAAGCCGGCGATGGCCTTCTGGTACATCTCGGTGGAGTTGACGAGGGTCTCGATCGGCGTCGAGAAGAGCGTGATGTAGAGGGCGAACGTCGCCATGTCCACGGCCGAGAGCTCGCCGCGGGCCACGAGCAGGCCGCCCATGACCGCGACGACCGTGTAGAGCGCGCCGGTCATGAGGCCGTAGACGCCGTAGTAGCGGCCCATCGTGTGGTACATGTTCTCCTTGGACGCGAGGTAGCGGCCGTTCGAGGCGCGGAACTTGGTCTTCTCGGCGGCCTCGTTCGCGAAGGACTTCGCCACGCGGATGCCCTCGAGCGAGTCCTGGAGCTGGGAGTTCACGTCGGAGATCTTTGCGCGCTGGTCGGTGAACGTCGCGCGCATGGTCAGGTTCATGCGCACCATCACGGCCGCGAAGCCGAGCGTCACGACCAGGATCGCCGCCGAGAGCGCGGGCGACAGGCCAAAGAGGATCGCGAAGGAGCCCACGATCTCGATGGAGCAGATGATGATCCACTCGGGCATGTGGTGGGCGGCCTCGCAGATGTCGAAGAGGTCGTTCACCACGCGGCTCATCATGTCGCCGGAGGAGTGCTTGTCGAAGTAGGAGAAGCTCATGCGCTCGTACTGGTCGAAGAGGTCCTGTCGCATCTGCGATTCCATGCGCGCGCCCATGATGTGGCCCTGCGCACTCACGAAGTAGCGGCAGCCGCAGCGCACGAGGTACATGAGCACGAGGCCGAGGGCGAGCAGCGGGAGCGCCTGCAGGATCGCGGCCGCCCCCTCAGTGAAGAGCCCGTTCGTGAGACCGCGCAATATCATGGGAAAGGCCAGGTCAACGGCGGCGATGACGACGGCGCAAATCGTATCGGCCACAAAGAGGGCCATCTGGGGCTTGTAGTACGCGAGGAACCGCTTGAGCATCAACTATCCTTCGAAAGCTTTTGGTGAGTAATTTTGGGGACAGGTTCGTTTTTTACTCAAATGAGCATTTTTCGAACCTGTCCCCAAAAGCGATCAGTGGTCGGCGAGGCGGCGGCCGATGGCGTCGCAAAGAAGGGCGCCCACCACGGTCTTCGCGTCCTCGATACGGCCGTCCAACACCGCGTCCACGAGCTCGCCCACCTCAACGAGGTCGACGTTGATGAACTCGTCGGCGTCCGGGCTCGACTCGGCGAACGACAGCCCCGTCGCCATGTAAATGTGGATGAGCTCGTCGCAGAACCCGTCCGAGCTCGCGATCGTCGTCAAGAAGGCCATCTTCTCGGCGACCATGCCCGTCTCCTCGCGCAGCTCGCGGCCCGCGCACTCGAGTGGGTCCTCGCCCGGGTCGAGCTTGCCGGCCGGGATCTCCACGGTCACGCGGCCGAGCGCCGTGCGGTACTGGCGCACGAGGCAGATCCGCCCCTCCTCGGTCAGGGCCACGATCGCGACGGCGCCGGGGTGGCGCACCACGTCGCGCACGGCCTCGCGGCCGTCGGGCAACTTGACCTGCAGTCGGTTGACGTTGAAGATGCGGCCGGTCCACGCCACGTCCTCGGACAGGGGCTTCTCGGCGAGGGAAGCGTCGCGCGGGTCGTCGTCGCCCAGCACGAGCTTGCGGGCCACGGGCTCGCCCGAGAGGTGGTCCTGAGAAGACCTGTCGCCGTCGTAGGTGAACGCGGCGACCGAGTCGCGCATGTCGTCGACGGCGGCTTCGAGCGTCTCGGACTCGGACTCGTCGGCGACCTGCTCGTTGTTCTTTGCGTCTGCCATAAAAGCGGCTCCTAACGGCCCTGGATGCAGCGCAGGCCGATATCGGTACGGAACGTTTTGCCCTCGAAGTCGATGAGCTCGCAGGCGGCATAGGCCTGCGCGCGGGCGGCCTCGAAAGTGGGCGCGACGGCGGTGACGTCCAGGACGCGGCCGCCGTTGGTCACGAGCTCTCCGGCCTCGTTCACGGCGGTGCCGGCGTGGTAGACGGTCACGCCCTCGAGCGCCTCGGCGCGGTCGATGCCGGTGATGACCTTGCCCTTCTCGTACGCGCCGGGGTAGCCGGCCGACGTCAGGACGACCGAGACGGCCCAGTCGTCGTCCCAGCGCACGTCGTTGGGGTCGAGCGTGCCGTTGTCGCAGGCCAGGAAGACGTCCACGAGGTCGGCCTTCATGCGCGGCAGGACCACCTGGGTCTCGGGGTCGCCAAAGCGCGCGTTGAACTCGAGCACCTTGGGGCCGTCCTTCGTCAGCATGAACCCGCCGTACAGGCAGCCGGAATAGGTAATTCCCTCGGCGGCGAGCTCGGCGACCACGCGCTTCTCGACGTCGACCATCTGCGCGAGCTCGTCGTCGGTCACCATCGGAACCGGGGAGTACACGCCCATGCCGCCGGTGTTGGGGCCGCGGTCGCCGTCGAGAGCGCGCTTGTGGTCCTGCGAGGTGGCGAGAGGAACAAGCGTCTTGCCGTCGGTCAGGGCGAGGAGGGAGCACTCGGGGCCCTCCATCATCTCCTCGACCACGACGGTCGCGCCCGCATCGCCGAAGACGCCGCCGAAGCACTCGCGCACGCCCTCGAGCGCCTCCTCGGTGGTCTGGGCGACGATGACGCCCTTGCCGGCGGCCAGGCCGTCGGCCTTGACCACGATCGGGCCACCCACGCTGCGCACGTAGTCGACGCACGCGGCCTCGTCCGTGAAGCTGCGGTAGGCCGCGGTGGGGACGCCAGCGCGCGACATGACCTGCTTGGCGAACTTCTTCGAGCCCTCCATCTGCGCCGCGTCGCCGTTGGGGCCGAAGGTCGGGATGCCGGCCGCGCGGACCGCGTCGGCGACGCCGGCCACGAGCGGGGCCTCCGGGCCGATGACCACGAGACCGATGCCGTGCTCGCGGGCCCAGCCAGCCACGGAGGTCGGGGACTCGATGTCGAGCTCGACGCTCTCGGCGGCGGCGCGCATGCCGCCGTTGCCGGGGGCCACATACAGCTTGCCGCAGCGCGGCGACTCGGCGAGCTTGACCATAAGGGCGTGCTCGCGGCCGCCGGAACCCAAAAGCAGGATGTCGATCTTCTCAGACGTGCTCATGTGAACCTCCAGTTGATTGCCTATCTTTACTCCGATGTCGACGACCCGGCCGGCGTCGGCGCGGCGGCCCGGTCGTAGAAACGCTTGGGGACGAACGCCGCCGCGAGCACGTCCGGGCCTGTGTTCGCCAAGAAGGACGGGTCGGCGGGCACATGGCCAAGAAGGACGGCCTCGAACTCGTTCGTGTTGAGCGGCTTGGAAATAAAGCGCAGGTCAGAGCCATCGGCTGCCGTAAGGGCGTACACGAGCTCGCCCTCCTTGGCGGCAACCGCGCTCATGGCGTGCGCCGCGCGGGCGCACAGGTCGGCCAGATCGGTCGAGCGGGCGAGCGCCGTCGCCTCCCCGCGCCATAGCAGGTAGAGCGACCGCTCGCCGGCGATCCTCACGCGCAGGGCGGAGGCGCGCCCCATGAGGCCGCGGCGCTCGGCGCGCAGGTCCCGCAGGACAAAAGCCGCCGACGAAGATGGGATGAATAGCAGCCGCGCCTCGCGTGAGAACTCGTGGGCGCGGCGGACGGCCTCCTCGAACTCGACCCCCTGCTCGCGCGCGGCTGCCAGCCGCTCGACGACCATGCCCAGGGCAAGCGAGGTCACGCCCGCGTCCACGCTCCTCACGCTCAGGCCAGCAGACCCGAGCCGCGACTGCGCCTCCTCGACGGCCGCCCAGGTACCCGTGGCCTGAAGCGAGGACACGACGCAGGCGACCTGCTCGTAGCCCTTCTCCACAAGGTTCTCGAACGTCGCGAGATAGTCCTCCGCCGTGGGCAGGAAGGCCTCGCGCGCGGCGCCGGCCCGCACATGCCGGGCAGGACGCTCGGCCCGCGGAGACGCGGCGACGCACACGACCTCCAGCCGAGCGAGGTGCTCGGACGGGAGGCCGCAGGTGCTGTCACATACTATGGCGAAGCTCTTGTGCGTCACGGGAGCTCGATGACCCCTTCTTACTTCCAGAAGCGGTTGATCGTCTGCTCGCGGTCGGGACCCACGGCGACGAAGGAGACCTTCACGCCGCTGAGCTTCTCGATGAGCTCGATATAGTCCTGCGCGGCCTTGGGGAGCTCGTCGAAGCTCTTGCAGCCCGTGATGTCCTCTTTCCAGCCGGGGACCTCGATGTACTTGGGCTTCGCGTGGTCAAAGACGGTGCGGTGCTCGGGGACGGTCGTGTACTCGACGCCGTCGCACTCGTAGGCGGTGCAGACCTTGATGGTGTCGAGGCCGGTCAGGACGTCGAGCTTGGTGATGGCGAGGTCGGTGAGGCCGTTGACCTCGGCGGCGTACTTTGTCACCACGGCGTCGTACCAGCCGCAGCGACGCTTGCGGCCCGTGGTCACGCCGTACTCGTGGCCGGTCTCGAGCAGGAACTTGCCCACGCCCTCGTCGAGAGAGAGCTCCGTGGGGAACGGGCCGGAACCCACGCGGGTCAGGTAGGCCTTGGCCACGCCGAGGACGCGGTCGATGTTGCGCGGGCCCACGCCGGAACCGGTGACGGCGCCGCCGGCGGTGCAGTTTGAGGAGGTGACGAACGGGTAGGTGCCGTGGTCGATGTCGAGCATCGTGGCCTGGGCGCCCTCGAACAGGACCTTCTTGCCGGCCGCGAGCTCCTCGTTCAGGAGCTTGCCGCTCTCGATGATGTAGGGGCGCAGCTGCTTCGCGTAGCCGAGGAACTCCTCGCACACCTTATCGACGTCGTAGGTCGGCAGCTCGTAGACCTTCTCGAGGATGGGGTTCTGGTAGGCCAGGGACGCCTCGACCTTCTCGCGGAAGAGGTCGTCGTCGAGCATGTCCTGCATACGGATGCCGGTGCGGTTCATCTTGTCCATGTAGCAGGGGCCAATGCCGCGCTTCGTGGTGCCGATGTTGTTCTTGCCGAGGTTCTTCTCGTGCGCGCCGTCGAGATCCTTGTGCCAGGGCATGACGACGTGGGCGTTGCCGGAGATGCGCAGGCCGGAGCAGGTAAGCCCCTCGCCCTTGAGGTGGTCGAGCTCCTCGAGGACAACCGTGGGGTCCACGATGCAGCCGTTGCCGATGACTGAGAGGACATCCTCGTGCACGATGCCGGACGGGATCTGGTGAAGCGCGAGGTGGTGGCCGTTGGCGACGACCGAGTGGCCCGCGTTGGCACCGCCGCCGTAACGGCAGACAACGTCGAAGCCGCCGGAGATGAGGTCGGTGATCTTGCCCTTACCCTCGTCGCCCCACTGGGCGCCCACGAGCACTGATGCGGACATGTGGTTCCTCTCTTTGAATTGAGACATACGGTTCGATTATAAGCATTGCGAACTAGCTAAGAAGGACCAAACGCGGGGCACGCAGACGTCTCGTGGGGACAGACGTCTCGTGGGGAGGCGAGATGGTCGTCCGGCTACTCGTCGTTGTACGACGGGTCGAGCTCGACGAACTTCGTGGACCCGGCGAGGAACGTGAGCGGGACGTCGGCCAGGGTGCCCGAGCGGTTCTTGGCGATGATGAAGGTGGTCTCGCCGTAGTTGGGGCGGTCCTCGCGAGCGCCCTCTTCCTCGGTCATGGAACGGTCGAGGAAGCAGACGATATCGGCGTCCTGCTCGATGGAGCCCGATTCGCGCAGGTCGGAGAGCTGCGGGCGCTTACCGGTGCGGTTCTCGACGGTACGGTTGAGCTGCGACAGGGCGACGACGGGGACGCCCAGGTCCTTCGCCATGATCTTGATGCCGCGAGACATCTCGCCGACCTCGGTCGCGCGCGAGTCGGCACGGTGGCCGCCCGACGGCGGGGAAACGAGCTGCAGGTAGTCGAGGATGACGATGCCGAGCTTCTTGCCGCGCAGCATGCGGCGGGCCTTCGCGCGCACCTCGGTCACGGTCGTGCCCGGCGTGTCGTCGATCACGATATCGAGCTTCGAGAGCTCTTCGGTCGCCTCCAGGATCTGCGGCCACTGGTCGTCGCGGATGCGCGCGGAACGGATCTCCTGCAGGCCGATGCGTGCCGTCGCCGCCAGGAGGCGCTGCGCGATCTCCATCTTGGACATCTCGAGCGAGAAGAACGCGACCGAGGCGCCGTGAAACGCCGCGTTGGTCGCGAGGTTCAGGGCAAACGAGGTCTTGCCCACGCCGGGTCGGGCGCCAAGGACGATCATCTGGCCAGGTCGGAGGCCGAGCAGCGTCTCGTCGATCGTCTTGAAGCCGGTCTGGACGCCGAGGGTCTTCTCGGTGCTGTTCGCCTGCTCGCCGAGCTCCTCGTAGAGGTCGGCCATGATCTCCTCGAGGGTCTGCTCGCTTTTGCGCACGTCGCGGTTCGTGACGTCCAGCAGGAGCTTCTCGGCGCGGTCGACGACCTCCTTCGTGTCCTCCGGCGCGTCGAACGCGAGGGCGGAGATCTGGGCGGACGCCTGGATCATCTTGCGCAGCGTGGTGTCGCGGTGGAGCATCTCGATGTGGCGGCGCCAACCCACGAGCGCAAGCGTGTTGTTGCCCAGCCCCAGCAAGAAGGACCTGCCGCCGATGCGGTCGAGGTCGCCCGTGGAGCGCAGATAGTCGGCCATCGAGATGGCGTCGATGGGCAGGTTCTTGTTGAACATCTCGCGGATGGCGAGAAATACGATGCGGTTGGACGGATGGAAGAAGTCGTCCGGCTCGAGCGAGATAAGGCACTCCTGCATGGCCTCGGTCGAGGTCATCATGGCCGAGAGGATCGAGGACTCCGCCTCGAGGTCCTGCGGCAGCTCGTGGCCCCCTTCGAGGGTCATCTGAGTCGGGTTGATCCCGTAATCGTCGGCCACGTCTGCTCCTTCCAAAGCACCTCTTGCAAAATGAGACATCTTTGCACGGATTTATGTCTCATTTTGCAAGAGGGCTCGCGATTGCCCCACATACACGAAGATAAGAATACGGCCCCGCCTCCCCGAGGGGCGACGAGGCCGTATGGCTATTTAGAGGTTCGAGCAGCTAGGCTACTCGGCGTCCTCGGTGGTCTCCTCGGCGGCAGCCTCGGTCTCCTCGACCTCGGCCTCCTCCTCAGCGGCCTCCGCGGCGGCCTCGGCCTCGGTCACGCCGACCAGGACGGTCACCACAGCGGTGATGTCGCGGTAGAAGTTGACCTCGACGGAGTGGGCGCCCACGGTCTTGATGGCGTTGCCGCGGCCGACGCGCTTGCGGTCGACCTCGGTGCCGAGCTGGGCCTTGATGGCGTCGGCGATCTGAGCGACGGTGACGGAGCCAAAGAGCTGGCCCTCCTCGCCGATCTTCGCATCGACGGTCACGGACTTGCCGTCGATGGCGGCCTTGAGGGCCTCCGCCTTGGCAATGCGCTCGGCCTCGCGCTTGGCAATGTTCTTGCGGCGCTGCTCGAGCTGCTTGATGTTGCCCGGGGTGGCGGGCTGGGCGATCTTGTTGGGGAACAGGAAGTTCTCCGCGTAGCCCTGAGCGACGTCTACGATGTCGCCCTCGCCGCCCTTGCCCCGAAGCTCATCCAGGAGGATGACTTTCATGGGATACTCCTTTGGTCGGTCGGCTTGCGCCGACCATTACTGTTGCATCGGACCGTCCTGGACAGTGACCTTCTTGCCGCGCGGAAGGCGACGGAAGTTGGACCACACGTCCAAGAGCCCCACGATGCTCATTACGATGAACTGCGCCTCGAGATAAGCCGCTGCCACCAATGCCAACGCGAAGGCCGCGCTCGACGCCTTGCGGCGCTGAACGACCCACACGAGGACCGCGAACCCCTGCGCGGCGAAGGCGAACCTCAGGGACAGGAGCAGGGTGCCCATGACCATGAGGACCGGGTCGCCGGACAGCACGGGAACCGAGAGGCTCGCCGCGAGGCCCGCGACGGACGCGACGAAGATCGCCACGACCCAGAGCGGAAGGTCGAACTCCGCGAAACGCGGGGCCTCGACCCGAGGGCTTTGCCGGCGCTGGGCCGCGAAGGCCGCGCCGGCGTACGCGCACAGGAACTCGAGCAGGGCCGTCACCGTGTAAGCAACCGGCCAGAGAAGACCGACCAAGTGCTCCACGGGGCTCGTGTCGGCGGCCGTGAGGCCGGCGGCGGAGCCCATTGCCTGCAAGTATTGGTCAAGCAGGCCGGTGACCTGCGCAGAGAGGGTCATTCCCTGCGCCTGGGCCACGAGCTCGCCGGCGCCCAGCAGGAGCGCGGCGACCGCGGCCACGGCGATGCACGCCACCCCCGAGGTCATCTTGCCCTCGTCGACCAAGAAGGCCGACGCGAGCCCGATGCCGCAGCAGATGAGTGCATCCGGGATCCCGGCCACGCCAAAGGCGATTCCGCCGAGACCCGCGAGCGCGAGCGTGCAGACGGCCAAAAGGGCCTTGAGGGCCTTTGACCTGCCTGCGCCGGCTGCGAGGGCCCCAAGGCCCACGAGCAGGCTTGCGGCCGGCTGCAAGAAGTACGCAGCCACTCCGCCGAGTGCGCACAGGACGCATCCCGCGAGCGCGGGGACCTGGCGACGGTTCGTCCGCTTGTGCGGCTCACCTGCCAGGACGATGCCGTTTTCCGGCGTCGATGGGCCAGCGCCCTTATCGTCGCGCATCCCCTCTGGTACGGGAGGACGCCCTAGATCTGGAAGCTCGCTCACCGCTCACGCGTCCCTTCTCGAAGCAGTTCCGGTCATTAACCGCGGTTACGACCGCCGCGGCTAGAGACCACGGGAACGGTGTAGGGCAGAAGGGCCATCTCGCGGGCGCGCTTGATAGCGTTGGCGATGTCCCTCTGGTGCTGCGTGCAAGCGCCAGTGACGCGGCGCGGCTTGATCTTGCCGCGGTCGGTCATGTACTTACGAAGAAGCTGCGTATCCTTGTAATCGATGTACGCAGTCCCCTCCTTGCAGAACTGGCAGAACTTGCGACGCGGCTGGCGCTGAAAATCTTGCTTCTGCTGAGCCATGTCTTTGTTGCCTTTCGTATGCAGCCCCTAGGAGCTGCCGATGTTTAAAACGGGATGTCCTCGTCGTAGACGTCCGCCGGGGGCGGGGTCTGAACCGGACGGGCCGCGGGCTGAGAGGCCGGCGCCGCGTACTGCGGCTGGGCCTGCTGGTAGCCCTGGCTCACCTGCGGGTAACCCGCGGGTGCGGCGGCCTGGTAAGGCTGAGCGGCGTTGCCGGCGGGCTGCTGGCCGTTCCTCGAGGAGAGGAACTCGACCTCGTCCACGACGACCTCCAGCTTGCTGCGGCGGCCGCCCTCCTTTGCCTCCCAAGAGCTGTATCGAAGCTTGCCCTCGATGGCAACCTTCGAACCCTTGGAGAGGAAGCGCGAGAGAGGCTCAGCGCGGGCGCCAAACACCACGCAGTCCACGAAGTTGGGGTAGTCCTCCCACTCTCCGGTCTGCTGGTTGCGGCGACGGTCGTTCACGGCGACGCCGAAGTGCAGGATCTGCGTGCCGCTGCCCGTCGCGCGAAGCTCGGGGTCCCTCGTAAGGTTGCCCGTGATGGTCACTCGGTTGATGCTCATCTTGCTCACTCCCTCCCATGCGGGCCAAGAAGCCCGCGCTTCCAAGCGATTCCTAGTCACGATCCTCGCGGCGCGTGATCATGTGACGCTTAACGGCGTCGTTGATGCGCAGAACTCGGTCGAGCTCGGCGATCTGGGTGGGATCTGCGTGGAAGTTGACGAGGGTGTAGTCGCCCTCCGTGAGGTCGTCGATCTCGAAGGCGAGCTTACGCTTGCCCCAGTCCTCGACGCTGTCGATCGTGCCGCCCTCACCAGTGATGGCGACGTCGATGCGCTTCATAGCGCCGGCGCGAGTCTCCTCGTTTGCCGTGGGATCGACGAAATACAGCAGTTCATAGGCCTTCATGTGGTCACCTCCTCTGGGCTGATGGCTCCGGGAAGTGAAGGTTAGCGCCCGGAGCAGGAAAGGTTCGGTGGTGAATCTTAACACACCCGAGCCTTGACATACGCAGACTTCCCGCTTATGCGCCGTATCCCCTCAATTCGCACTTCTTCGCAGCACCCGTTTGTTGTTTCCCGAAGCCTAGCAGATGGTTCCTAGCACTTGGCTGCCACGTATCTAGCGGCTGGTAGACGGGCTTTTTAACCAGTAACAGGCCAGGCCCAACGCGTCAGGATCCTTGGGCGCGTTGGGCTTGGAATTAAGGCATATCTTCTACACAAATCGCCGGGCGAGGGCTACTCAAGCGGCGCGTTTTCCTCCGCGGGCGGCTCCCCGGTTGCCGCAGGCGCCTCGTTCGGAGCGGGTGTCTCATTCGCCGCGGGGACCTCAGGCACCGCGGCCTTCTGGGCCACGGGCTCCACCTCGACGACCTCGGCCCCGTCGAGGGGGTCGGAGTCGTCGTCGGAGTCCGAATCCTCCGTGCCGGGGACGGGTGGCTCGGGCTCGCTCACGGGCGGCATGGGGATCGCCGCGTGCGGGGCCTCGGCAGGTTCGGGCTGTGCGGGAGTGGCGTCCTCAGCGGGCTTCTCGGCGACCACAGGTGCACCGGGCACCGGAGCGGGCGCGGCCTCGGCGGCAGGCGGCTCCGGCTCGCTCGAGGCCGCAGGCTCAGACGGCTCGGGCGCCTTGGGCAGGCCGTTGGGCTCCTCGACAGCGGTGGCGCTCTGAGGCAGCGGGTCCTCGTCCTTGCCCCAGGCGGGGACGTCGAACTGGCGCAGCCACAGGCCGATCGCCGCGTAGGTCAAGAGATTCACCACAGCTGCGAGCACAAGCCCGATCACGACGGTCCAGATGATGGCCGGGCCCAGGTCGCCCAGGACGTTACTCAGGAAATACAGGATCTCGTAGTCGCTCGCGTAGCCGTAGTAGCCGTACTCAAAGAAATTGATCGCGTACGGGATCACCTTGACGATCGCCGGCACGACGATGCAGAGCGACACGAAGCCGATGACGATTCCCGACACGAGCCTGATGAGCCATACACGAAGAAGGCCCATCGGGTCGCGGCGACCCATCTCCCATATGGTCTTCGCGCGATAGCCGGCCTTGAAGCTCTGGTAAATCGTGGCGCGGGCGGCGGCGACCATGAACAGCATCCCCAGGAAGATGGAGAAGATGCTCCATGCAAAGCCGAGAAGCCCTCCGAGGACGGGGACTTTGCCAAGGATGCCTCCCACGATACCGCTGACGATCGCCCAGCCCAGGAGCACCACGATGCCGCGCCAGCCGGACGCCAGGAGCTCCCCCACCTTCACGTGGCGCTCGGGAGCGGCGGTCGACCCCCAGGCGATGCGGCGCGCCCACTCCAGGCAATAGCCGAGCACGGCGATCGGCCCCACGATGGGCACAAGCGTGGCCAAGCCAAGCAGGAGCACCGGCTTCCACCAGCCCTTTTCTTGCGTAACGAGCGCCCAGGCGCGCGAGAAGTACCCGTGGTCCTGGAAGCCGTCGAGATTCACGTTCGCTGCCATAACAGCTCCAATCAGTCGATGGCGATGCCATAAAGATATACAAAAAAGGACCGGCTCGCCTGAACCGGTCCTGAACATGCAATGGCGGAGGAGGAGGGATTCGAACCCTCGTACCCCCGAAGGGGTAAACGGTTTTCGAGACCGCCGCATTCAACCACTCTGCCACCCCTCCGTAGGGAACAGGGGCCCGAAGGCCCCTGTTGAAAATTCTGGCGGAGAGTCTGGGATTTGAACCCAGGATACGCGGTTAGCGTATACACGATTTCCAATCGTGCTCCTTCGGCCACTCGGACAACTCTCCAGATGTGGTGGTGCGGGAGCTATTGTAACGTACTTCTTGGCGCGCGCAACCGAGAAATTCGGGCAATCTCGCTGAATTCTCGCGGGCGCGGGCGCGGCTTGGGTCACAATGGTTCATCGACCCGCGGCCCGCGCGGCGCCCAAACGCTATCTACCTGGAGATTCGCCATGCTCAACCTGTACGCCCAAGCCGGAACAGAAATCGCCGTCTCGCTGCCCGCGTGGCTCGACCTGGCGTCTGTGGCCGTGGGCGGCATCTCCGGCGCGCTCGTGGCCAAGCAGCGCAACCTCGACCCCATCGGCTACGTGGGGCTCTCCATGCTCTGCGGCCTAGGCGGCGGGCTGATCCGCGACATGGCCATGCAGGCGGGCGGCACCTACATGATCGACAACCCCTACGCCATCCCCGCATGCGTGATCATCGGGCTTCTTATCTTCCTGTTCCCCCGGCCGTTTTTGCAGGTACCGGGGTTCATCGAGTGGGTCGACATCCTCTCGGTCGGGCTGTTCGCGCTCTCGGGGACCGACAAGGCGATCGTGCACGGCCTGCTGCCCGTCTCGGCAATCCTGATGGGCACGCTCACGGGCGTGGGCGGCGGCATGCTGCGCGACGTCTTCCTGGGCGACGTGCCGCGCATCTTCAAGCCGAGCAACTACTACGCCGTGTGCGCGCTGGCCGGCAGCGCGGCGTACTACGCGCTCGTGGCCTGGGTCGGGATCGACAAGTATGTCTCGGCGGTGGTCCTGATGCTGGTCACGGTAGGGCTGCGGCGCTGGTCGCTGAGCCACGATGCCACGACGCCGGCCGCCGACGAGTTCCGCGCCGACGCGCGCGAGAAGGTCCGCGAGCTCCGTCGCCGCCGCCGTTAACCGCAATTTGGGGTCGGACCCTAAGTTAATTTGGGGTCCGACCCCAAATTGAAGAGAGGTGCACTCCTGTGGGGAATGCACCTCTCTTTTAGTTACATGTGCCAGGCACTACTTGCGGCGGCGACGGCGGTGGAGGGAAGCCGCCAAGAAGGACAGCCCCGCGGAACCGGCCACGGCTGCCGAAGCCAAGCTCAGGGGATCGCCCGTCTGGGCAAGGCCGCCGAAGCGCGTGGTCTTCTTGCCCTCGTCGTGAGGCGTCTCATCGTGCGGCGTCTCGACGTGGTGGGTGTTGTCGAAGACGGCCTCGGCGCCGTTGGCATAGGCACGGTTGCCGTAGTCGACGCTCGCCTTGAGGCTACGTCCGTCCGCCTCGTGCTCGACCTTCACGGTCACGGTCGCGTCGGGTGCGTTCTGCCACTCGGCACCCACCTCTTCCTCGTGGATGGTGTACTTGTACTCGCCCGGAGCGTCGAAGCTCAGCTCGCCGAAGCTCGCCTCACCGGTGCCCTTCACGGTCGCGGAACCGGTCTGCTTGCCGCCCTCGTCGAGAAGGTCGAACCTGAACTCCTGCTGCTCGTCGGGGGCCTCCGCGCCGTTGATGAGCTTCTTCACGCCGAGTCTGACGGACACCGGCTTGGCCTGGTACTGGTTGTCGAAGCTCGCCAGGGGGCCGTCGGACGTGGCGCTCGAATAGGTCACCTCGGCGTGGAGCTTATTGTCCGCATCGCGCTGCGAGACCTTGACCGTGGCGGTCACGTCGGGCGCGAGGGTCCAGTCGCCGTCGCCGGGCAGGTCGGAGGGCTTCGTCACCTCGTGGATC
>ERZ808246.201-NODE-201-length-52380-cov-4.628017_pt1 | contig 52380 bp, 86 predicted proteins | sample MGYA00521083_ERZ808246 | MGnify/ENA primary metagenome ERZ808246 (study PRJEB31516, sample SAMN03275577) | gut metagenome | biome: mammalia-associated habitat; material: feces | host: Papio cynocephalus | place: Kenya | collected 2012-07-07 ... | reverse complement strand
ACACGCAGAACTTCATCTTGACGCTCAACGCCATATACAGCGCATAGGGCAAAGGAGACAAGCACGCGTGGTTCAGCACGCTGCAATCAATGCCGCGCAGCAGCAGAGCCGTATGGACTATCATTAATAAGGTCAGCACGAATGGCGTGTATCGCAGTAGAAACAGAATAAACCTCATAACCGCAGCTTTCCTTTGAACAAGAACACGGCCACAATGGCCAATGCCGCCACTTCAAGCCATGTCAGCAGCTTCTGCCACCATTTCGTGCCCTCTATGCGCACCTTTTCCACCACCTGCACATTATCCTTCACACGGGCGAGGCTGTCGCATTTGACGCGGAACACGTTCAGCGAGTCTCTGTACTTCTCCACACTCGCCTGTAAGGTGTTCAGCTCCTTTGCGCTGCCAACATAACGTGTAATGTAGCGCACTCGCTCTGTGCTTGTGCTGCCGTCTGCGTTAACCAGCACACGTGTCGTGTCCTGCACCGCTGTGCTGTCGATGTAGCGGTGCCGTTCCTCCACCTTTGCGGTGTCATATCTGCCCCATTGGCGGTAGTCAAACACTCTTAGCGTGTCTATGCGCGTCTGCGTTATCGTGTCCGTTCTGTATATCGTGCGGAACTCCGACTGCCTTGACCTGCACCCAGCCAACACAACACACAAAAGCAGTAATATTGCCGAAAAATGTTTTGTTTTTGCCATAATAATTAGTACCTTAGCATTGGCATAAAAATCATTTTCATGTATATTTAGTTTAAGACACTAAGCTGCTCTGCGAAGAGCGGCTTTTTTTGCAAAGTAAAATCCAAGCCGTGACAACTTGCTGTGTCTTAGTACGTTGCTATTGTCCAATCGTGAGGAATATCCCATCTTTGGTCTTTGCCATCATCGCATACAACTTGTTGAATGTGGCGGTGGAATTAATCACCTTGCCCACAACCTTGTTCTCGCCCACAATAATGCAACCGCTGGTATCTGCCGCTGTGTTGCCCACGTGGATCAAAATGCCCTCGTAGCCAGCAACATTGAGCAATCGCGGCACACACCCGTTAATGGCACGCGCCCATGGGTAGCGGGCGAAATTTGAATACTTCGGGCTTCTGACATCGAGAGACACACGATATTGCCCCGTGGGAATCGCGGTTCTGTCCTTAACCTTTATCCTTTGAATCTCCTCCAAGGGCATTTGCTGGCTAAGGCCGCGGTCGGTGTCCTCGATAGTGTCGCACACATATTGGCCGTCCACATAAAGGTGGCCAATAGTATAATCGGCCTTCTTCGCCACCCGTTTAATCTTTATTTCCATCTAATTCAAAAAACATTTTTTTAAGTTCCTCCACTTGCGCTTTGAGGCTGTCCCTCTCGCGTGTCACCCGTTCAAGCTGCTTGCCCACTATGAGCATCGCCAACAGCAATAGTATCACCATCGCCAGCAGCATCAGCACATCACCTTCCATTCCTTATCCGTTTAAGTGCTGATAAAACTGCGTCTTAATGTTGTCGTAGGCGAGTTTCACGTTAGTGTAGGCGCGTGCGTTGTTCACCCCGTCTTCGTTATAAATCTCGCTTTCCACAACCTTTGCCACATCCTCCACCCAAGAATTGTTACAGAAGTTCGACAGCGGCTTGCCCCTGTATGTGAAAGGGTCGAAGCGGCTGTTGCGGTCTTCGTGTATCACCTTGAGCGACTTCCTTATCTTCGTGGCTGTGGCCTCGTGGTCAACAATGTGGTTCTCCTCGCGCACGCGCTTGATGAGGCGGCACACCTGCTCAACGCTCAAGTCAAAGGCAAAGCCTGTGAGGTTGCGTATGCGCAGCTGCGTCTCGGGTTCAAGCCGCTCCGCGAGGCTCTTGATGACCGCTGTGTTGTCCTGCAAGATGTCCAGCAGCTGCCGCAGGCATTCCTGCTGCTCCAGCATGCGGTTAATCATGCTCTTGAACCATCTGAATATAGCCACCATCATCGTTGCGCTCAACACAAGGAAGAACGCACCAGTCACCGCCAGCATTCCAAAGTCGCTGACATCCCTCGCCACTTCTGTAACCTGCTGCACCATTCGCTAACCTTTTGAAAAATGAAACATCACCAGCCACGCCACCGCCAGCACAATGCCCACTTGGTCAGCGAGGAAGTCTTTCCAATCCCATTTGCCACCATAGGTGTCATCGCACCACTCCTTTGTAACCGCAGCACTCTCCGCGCTTGCGGCAGCCGCCACAGCCGCTACACCGAAATCAGCACCCAGCAGCGAGAGGAATGTGCCCACCGCTGCCGCTATAAGCAAGCACACCGCAATGTGCTTCAGCTTGTCTATGCCTATTAATTTTATTAGCCAGTTCATTTCTATTATTTTACAAATTTATTATAACACAATTCAAAGCACTGCTTCACCGCATCGTTGTATGGCTTTATGCTGTATGCCGTATCGCCAACCCACGAAGTAGAGCAAAGCGTGTACTTATAAGAAATCACGTTGTCTTTTTTTAGTTTGAACACCACGAATGCAGCACTCAAATTGTAGTAGTTTTGTCCTCCCGAGTCTTCCGCAAATGTAGGGAAGTTGAAGTTGAACACGATTGCATACTCCATGGGGATAGTGTTTCCCGTCCGATTATCTTTTGTTGTCATGAAAATGCTATCGGGCATACAAGCGTATTCGTTCTGCGATGATGACATATTGTTGCCATTCAATTTCAACCTTAACACAAAATTAGTGGGCGCATACCTGTTCAATATGACGGAAAGGACGTCCATCTCGTTTTGGTATTGAGTGTTGGTGACAGTTCCGAAGTCTGTCACGGGTTTCCCATTCCATAGTGTTAGCACATCACCGCCAGTGCATGATGACAAGTTGAATGGAGTAACCAAATTCTTTACAGCCAATGCCGTGGGAACACAATCGTCCTTACCATCTTCACTACTGTAGTCAAAATCGGTTACAATGGCCGCGCGTTCTATCTGTTTGACTGTACAATATTCATTATCAGAACCCTGTCCTACACCTCCGATATTAATCACGTTACATATAAGGCCCATATATGAGCTTACATAATCGTCAAATGTAGGTGCTACTAAACAATCATAACCGTCCTCACCACTGGAACAAACTGTTTGCGAGAGCACTTTATAACCATCAACCATAAGCACACCAGAATTGAACGCTTCTACAGCCTTGGCTTTTGTGACCTTGTTCCCTTCTGCATCTAACAAGTACCCGTCAGAGTCGCTTGTCATACTTACTACACAAGACTCTTTCAGGCCAGCCAGCTTGTTCTTTTCCGCTGTGGTGTAGTCATTAGTGCTAAGCCCTTTGCCAGCCACTTTATCTACTTTATTGTCAGTGGCAGCACTCACATCCGACATTGTTGCAAGCATATCATCGCTATCGTAGTCGCTGTTAGGGAAGTAGAACAAGCTAACCCTATCACCCGCACTGTCATAAACTTCGGCATAGCCGTCACCCCTCAAGTTAATATAGTAGCCGTTGGTTTGCCTAATGACGAAATAGTCGCCTTTAACATCCAATATGCCTTTTCGTCCAAGTTTATCGTCCAGCGCAGCTGTCACAACCTTGTTCTGCACAGGATTGGTGGATGTGGTGGATAATGCCGTGTCTACCGATGAACTTATAGATATGTTCCCGCTTCCAAGCACCGAAACCCCGTTGATTGTCCGTATGTTTGAGCCGCTCACCAGCTTCTCCTGCTTCGTGTTATCCCTAAGGTTGTATTGGGTGTAGCCGAGCATAATAGCCGACAAATCCTCTTGATACGTACTTGGCGTTATCTCCCCTGCTTGTGGCGAAACCGAGGAGGCGCCCGTGTCTTTTGTAACTTCACCTAATGCCATATTATAAATTATTTAAGTGTTAACACCTTGTCGCTCGCATCATACGAAACGAAACACGTTGTCAGATAACCGGCATCGTTGTTGAGTGCGCTCACATTTGTAGGAATAGCCGCCTTCGCCTCGGTGACAGCCTCGGTTTTCGCAGTCGAAATCCACGTTTTAACGTTGGTGTTCGTGGGAATGTCGGCTGTTGCCTCGTTGATTGCACTCTCAACATAATCGGCCACGCCCTGCTTGTCGTAGTAGCCAGTGGTGATTTCCGTCTTGGTCAGATAGTTGTTAGCATTGAAAATCTGCTCAATGGGAATGTTTATCACTTGGTTCTCGACCGTGCCGTCACCATGGTCAATCTTCACTGTCAGCACCAAGCACAGCTTTGTCACCTGCGAGGTTTGGCCGCCTGTGCCCACTTCCTCCACAGTCGCATTCTTTACCTCCGCATTGGTAAGCATGCCGTCCTTGATGAAGGGCGCAGCGTCCAAGTCAACCGATTTCCCGTCAACAGTGCCGAACACAATCTTGTGGCCAGCGCTGTCATACTTCACGCTCTTGAACGAGGGATTCGTGGCGGTTGTGAGGTTTGTAACCTTAGTGGTAAGGCTTGTCACGTTAGAGTTCGTCTCTGTGAGGTCTGTTGCTTTCGCATAGGTAGAGTTGGCCGTTTCGGCCTTCACGTAACTTTGCAGTTGCGTCTGCACATATTCCTTGTCAACCTTTCCGTCTGCGGTACCCTGCGCGTTGTTCGCAGCCTGCCGCGCCACCTCATCGTAAATGGTATAGCTGTTATTTCCAATTACGATTTTCTTCACATCACCTTTGTTTACAATGTCTGCCATGTCTTTTTTAATTTTTATTGTTAAACACTAATGCGCCATCTTCATAGCGCACCTCAAAACCCATTTTGCTGAGTTTTTCCTTATCTTCATCTGTAAAGTCGTTTGACGATAGCCCCTTTCCAGCCTCCTTGTCAACCTTGCCGTTAAGCGCGGTCTCAATCGAGCCGAACACATCAGCGCTCACGGGGGTGCAGTCGTCACTCGCCAGCGGCCACAGCACCACAGGAAGCAGCTGCGGTGAGTAGATGTTCTTCTCCCCGTCATCATAGTTGCTGTCCGGCTTCGCCTCGCTGAACTCGCACAGCAGCCGGCCGCACTGAAAGCCATGATTATCGAAGAAAACCTCCACGCGCTTGTCATCAAGCCGATGCACGTTCTCGGGCAGCTTGCCTCCATTGCACGCCACAACGCGCTCCACCGCCCCCACACGGAACGTGAGCGCCCAGTCCCAAGTGGGTATGCCGTGCGGCAGCGTCAGCACCACCGAAAAGTCGCTTTTGTAGTTAATGTGTTGTAAAGCCATATTTCTGTTATTTTGGGTCTTCAACCATCACGAACGACACTTCCGCCAACGAGGGCAGTTCGCTATCATTCATCACCTTGTTATATGCTGTTTCGGGGAGCGTGATTTTAATGCTTTTCCCCGCCTGCTTGTTCTTCGCCATATACCTAATGCTGTTAAGCGAGAGATTTATGCTTTCGTTGAACTCAACATCTATGCCCAACCCATAGATTTTTATATCTTCAAGTTTCGGGCATCTTCTGAACGGCTGGTAGCAGCTTGTCACATACTTCATTCCGATAATGCCGTTCACCACCCGTAGCTTTGAGTTGTCGCTCATCAGAGAGTCGCATTCAGTGCCGCAATTAAAGCCGTATTCGGGGTAATCGACATCATAGGTGCATACATTCAACACCTCAAGGCCAGAATAAGCGAAAGCCGCTATGGCGTTTGTCTTGGAATAGTCCTTGAATAGCGGCATGTATCGTCTGTTGCCCACCATGAAGTTTGTGCGGGCCGCTGTGTATGCCAAACGGAAATCCATCGAACCGCCAACGATAGGATAATAGTCGTGTGTATCCTGCCATATCACTTTCATCTGCTCCTCCGTTATATCCGTTAAGCCATTAAGCGAATAAAGCCCCGTTGTCGAGTCATACGTTGCCCCCTGCATAATGTACAGCTGCCGCGCCACGTTGGCTTCCGGCCCAACATCGCCTTTCTCGCCTTTGGCGTCCTCCACCTTTGCAATGGAGAACGAATAGGCGGTTTCCTTGTAGGTGACGGACTTTGTCGTGAACACGTGATACCTTGCACCCATGAGGGTTAGCACGAAGTGCAGTGTACCGCTGTACAAGTATATGTAAGAAGTTCTTACCGAGAACCTATCGGCTGATGTTTCAGTTTTTGAATCGGCAAAGCCCTTAGCCTTGAACACTGCCTCAACCGGCTCAAATGTTTCAGCGGAAAGCGTCCTTACAAGCTCGTTCATCACCGGCACATCGGTTGTAGCAAGCGTAAACGAAGCTGTTGACAAGTCCAAATCCTCATCGTTGAAAAGGAACGCACCGCCCACGCTTCTGTACCAGCCACCACCGCTCATGCGCGCATACTCGCCATCTATGGCTATCCTGCGCCCCACAGCCCTCGCCCCACAGAAAGTCCTGCCGTTGGCGTAGTTCGTGCCCCTTATATATGATTGAAGCGTGCCCATCGCACCGCCAGCCGGCAGCACGAAGTTGTATGTGACCACGAATGTTATCGTGTAGGTGTTGTTCCCTTTTTCAAGTTCTATGACATAAATGTCATCGCTGTTGTAGGTTGACAATTCGTAGCCGTACTGGGCAAGTTGGTCTGCGAGACCTAAGTCAGGGGTAACAACGCCATCAATGGCGGCATACGAGACAGGTTCCGCGGGTGTCATGCTTTGTGAAACTTGGCAGTAAGCCCTCTTCACAATGCTTTTGAAGTTTCCGAGGGCGTTCACGTTTGCCTGAAAGCGCATTGTCGCGCCCTCTGTCTGCGTGTCAACACTTACGCTGCAACTCACTATCAGTTTGTCGCTGTGTGTGCTTGAAACGGAAATACGCTCAGATGTTTTACCCGTGAAATCAATCTCCCCGTCAGCGTTATCAAGCAATGACAATTGCGGGGCGTTGCCGTTTTCGTTGGCTGCAAGCGCAAACCCTCGGCCATACATGTAAGCTCTTGACTCCAGCCGCACAGTCTTCAACGCTTCAAGGTTGTATGTTCCATCGCTGCTATCCCCTCCCCGTTTCAGCGCATCCGACTGGGTGGGGTTGGTGCTGCTTGTGCCAGTGCCAACGTTTGCCAAGGCAACGTTCAGGCTTTTAACCTCGTCTTTAAGCTGGTTGACTGTGCCTTGTGTTACATATCGTGTAATTTCGTAGCTTGTTCCGCAGCCATCAAGCCGCTTCTCGTATGAATATATGCGGCTCACTATTTCTTTGCCGTGGTACTTCAGAACCACCGCATCGCCTATTGTGAGGTCTATTAAAGAATCCACATAAGGTTTTACGGAATATGTTATGTCCTTGCGCTTGTCGAGATACCACTTCTTGAATTGGGTCTCAAGCTCTGTCTTGGCGTTGGCGGTTTCATTTCCATCTATGTATGCGCCCTTTATATTATACACGCACACCCAATCGCCCACCTGCGGGCGCAGAACCTCGTTAGGTATAATGTACCCGTTGGTGTCCTGCTTGATTATTTGGAACTCATACCAGCGCTCACCCGTCCCGCTGTCCGTTTGCAGAATGGCTGCCACCTCGAACTCAAAGCCCGCAAGTATTGGCGTGTTGGTGCTTGTGCCCTCCTGCTTGACGATGAACTTTATCGATAACTTCTTGCCCGAAGCCACAACATCCTCCGCATTCTGCACATCAACCGAGTCATCGTTTATCAGCTTGAATATGTAATCGGAAAACGCCTTTATCTTCAAGTTATACACGCTGTACATCTTATAAACGGGGTTGCCGTTCTTGTCATAGCCGGCCACCTCGTCACTTGTAATGCGGTATGGCGTTACGCCCGTAATCTGATAATCCGAGCGCGGGTAAATGTCATCGAACGTGACCACTTCCTCACCAGTTCCATCACTCACCCCAAACATTGTGTATGCATCAATGGGGTTGTCAAGGGCAATTCTTTTCGTCACAAGGGAAGTAACGTACTCCTCGCCCTGCTTCAGCACATCGACCGTCTGGTCAATGTTGCGGGAAGAGCCGAACACGTAATAATATCTGCTTAGCCCACTTTTCTGATTAACCGAGGGCGCGCCAATGTTTTCACCTGTAACCAAGGCGGTTCGCTTGGAGGTATCTTTCTTTCTTGTGCCATCTTCAAGGAAAATGGTGCTGCCGTTGTCATACACCACAGATGAATCGCATTCCCCGAAGTGCAGCACGTACTCCCCATTGTCGTAAGTGAACCACCATTCAAGTTCAAACTCTTTCGCGAGGTTATTCAAGGTGGCTATGATGCTTGTGGCACTGAACGAGAACGTGTGCTTTTCCGTATTCTCGCAATAGAATGTGTCGCTAAGCCTGCAAGGGCACGAACGTGCGCTATCCTGCGTGTTCTTGATTAGTATCGCAATTATGTTCTTGGCATTGTCCGTTATGCTCCACTCACTCTCACGCTTCACGATTTTGCCGTTGGAATACGTGTTGAACAGAAACATGTACTTCTCCAAGTTATACCACGGGGCGTTGAACTTCGGCTCAAAGCTGAACGTTGCCTCATCGGACATCGTAGGAATGTAATCCTCTTCAAGGACATAGGCCATCCCATTATACGTGACGCTGTCACCAGCTTTCAGCCCCATATCATACGCATCGGTGAAAGAGAGCTGTATGTAGTCCTCTTTCATTAACGTGGCCTTGTGGGTAGCCTTTGACGTTACCGGTACTTCGTATGTGCCTGCTGCCGTGGTGATTTCCATGCTTCAAATTTAACCAAAAACAAAGGGGCAAGAAATTAATCCGCCCCCTTATAATGCACCTATTTCGTTTCGTTTGTTTGCCCCGCCAAAAAGCGTATCAATGGGTTATATTCAGTGCATTTCACCGACAATTTGACCACACACCCCGATATGCTCCGCGCATACGATTGGCTGCTGTTGTAGGAAAGAAAGTATATGTCATTACTTATAGACGGTAACTGCATGCCGAAAAAGCCGTTGTAGAAAATGCTTAGAAGCGCGTTCTCCGCTTCCTGCCGCTTGGCGGGTGTCAGTGCAGCGATAACGAACTCCAGCGTCAGCGACCGCGAGGTCTTGTGCGTGTTCTTCACAAAGCGCACGCCATCCTCCACCGCACAATCGTTGGTTATATCCGATTTCATAGGGGCTGGCGCAAGCAGCGTAGATGCCGTGTCCTTGCCCAAGTGTATTCCGTATGTGGCGGAGTCAATCTTCTCGTAATCGGTGGCCGTGTTGTAATCGCGGCTGGTAATTGCCGATGAGCCCTTGTATTTATAAAAATATATTTCCGTCATAGCCTTTCTGTGTTCTTTTTAATGCGTTCTATATCATCTCTCATGCCCAAAATGGGCTCGACAACCTTGCGGGTGTTCTCCTCAATGGCCTGCAATGAAAGGTAGGAATTGACCTGCACAGTCCTGATTTCATCTGCAATGCCCGACACCACGCCAAGCTGCTGCACCATGGCCGTTGTATTCATTGCCGTTATCGTGCCTTGCTCTTGAAGCGAGGCGAACCGGCCGTTCAGTTCCTTGCCGGTGTCCTCCGACATGCTTTCAAAGCCGCCCTGCGTGGAGGATTGCTCCACATCCTTTACGTTCACGCCCGCTTCTGTAAGCGCGCTTTGGTAATCATCCTGCGCTTTCTTGGTTATCTGCGTGTACTTGTCCCTTAGCTTGGCGAGTTCCTTGCGGTAGTCCTCGTCCGACATGCCCTCCGCACGCTTCTTGTTCAACGCATCAAGTTCCTTGTACCAGTTGTTCAACTCTTTCTCGTAACCCTCGCGCATGTTGTTATAAACGGCCTCGCGCATGAAATCATCGAAGCTGTTATTAATATCATTAATGGAGGTGTCGAACGTTGTTACAAGTTCTTTCAGCTTGTCTTTCAGCGAATCGAACGTTATTCCGTTCAGCTTCTCTTGCAGCTGGTCGGTCAAATCCTCCGCATCCTTTGCGCTGTTGGCGTAGTCCTGCATGTCTTTCAGCCAGTCGGAACCGGAATAGTCGCCCGTACCTTTCACACCACCAAGCGCACCCATTATCTTAGTGCCAATGCCTGAAGCCATGAACGCTTTCAGCTGCTCGGGCGTCATGTTGTATAATACCCCTTGGCGTGTTCCGGCAACTTCCCAGCCCTGCTCTTGCAGCCACTTGTACATTTCGTTCCAATCGGCATCTGTAAGTCCCGACTTCTTGTTTTGGTAGTACTCAAGAGATTTGTGCCCTATGTGCGCGCTGGCCTGCAAGCGGATGAGCTCCATTTGCTTCTCCTGCTTGTCGTTCAGCGTATCAAGCGTTTTAATGTACTGCTCAAGGGCATCTGTTCCCCACATATCGTCCATGTCATCTTTAAGAGTGTTATATGAATAGTCAAGGGCATCTATGGTGCCTTTCAAGGAAGCCACCTGCTCCTCGTACTTCTTCTTGGCGTTGCCCGAAAACAGGCCAATTATGGTGTTTATCACCTGCCAAGCGGCTTGTATGATGGCAAGTATGGCTGTGGCATCTTGAACCGCCTTTGCTGTCTTGGAAACAGCATCAGTTGATGTTTTCGCTGCATCTTGAATGGATTTGATGGAATCCATTGTAGTGGTTGCAAGCGAGACAACATTGGTTATAGCATCAGTAATGGGCGATTTATACATGCTTGCCGCCTGCTTAACCGCATCGGCCCATTTCTTTGTGATTTTTATAACCCCCTCGGTTGCCTTTTTCTGATTCCCTTTCGCTTGGTTGTTCTTGCTCTCGGCATTGTTTGCCGCTTGTGTGGCATTGGCAACCGCCCTCTTTGCGTTTGAATATGCCTGCTCTGCTTTCGTGGCTGCCTTTGTGGCTTTGTCGAGCTCTTGCTGTAAGTGAAGCCGTTCCTCATCGGTGGCATTGCTGTCCTGCATGGCCTTGTTGTAGTCATTTTGTACAGCGATAACAGTCGCATCCGCAGACTGAGCTTCGGTATGCAATGCCTCCATTTTGCCGCCTTGCAACTCTTGGCCACTTTCGTCAACCCCATACTCCTTGTACACATCGAGTGCGTTTTGGCGGGCTTTTTTCAGCTCTTCCTCCGACTTTATCAAATCCTCGTTAGCCCGCTTCAGCGCTGCAAAGGGGTTGGCTTCAACCATCTTGTCGCTTAGCTGCTGGTAGGCATCGGCAAACGCTTTGAAATCTGAGGGGCTCATCGTGGCGGCATCGGCCATCTTGGCACGCAACTGCTCGAACGCCTTTAGCATATCGGAATAGTTCACGCCCGTACCGGCCATGGCCATTTGATACGCGGGGCTGTTCTTGAACTCATCAAAAGCAACTTTCCGCAGTTCGTTCTTCTTGTCGTCCTCAAGTTTATCTTTAAGACCATTGGCCGTGTCTTCATCAATCGTGCCGGCCTTCAGCTGCTCTTCGATTTTGGCTTTTTCGGCTGCGTATTTCTTCTCAATGGTTATGCGCTTGTCGAGGAACTTCTCAAGGTCTTTAAGCGCTTGGTTCTGTGCTTTCTCGTTGTCGTAGCCTTGGCGTATGCGCGTGCCCGCGATTTCCGCATCCATGCTTGCCTGATTTGCAGGAGATAGGATAGGGTTAACCACCTTTGTGCCATTGGCATCCACGCTCTCCGTAACCATGTTCTTGTACTGCTCGGATTTATAGAAGTTCTTCCGCTTGTACTTATTGTTCTGCTTCGCGAGCGCGTCTTCACGCTTGTCAAACTCATTGCGCGCATTTTTAATCTCCTCCCACTGCCGTTCGCGGTAGTTCTTCTGAATATCCTCGATTTCCTTTTGCTGGTTATACTTGCGCAAGGCACTCGTCTTGGCCTCGCCATCGGCCATTGCATTAAGACGCAGTTCGGTCAACTTCCGCTCGTTGTCTATAACCTGCTGCCGTTGCTTCTCTTGGTCTTCAAGCGACTGAGCGTAATCGTCTTCTGCTTGCTTAATTTTATCATTCGCATTCTTCACCGCGTCATCCCCCTTGCTTGTGCCGGTTTTGCCTTTTTTTGTTTTGGTCTTACTCGAGTAGCTTTTAACACCTGCTTTTGCCAACTCTTTCTGCGAAGCTTGCGTATTGCGCAGCTCTTGTTCTTGTAGCTTTTGGGCTTTCCCCTCCAACTCCTCGGCTTTTTTGACGTTTTCAAGTGTTTTTTGGCGCGCAGCGGCTTGGGCTGCCTTTTCATCATAAACATAGAAGGCTGTTCCGGAAGCAAAAAGCCCTGTTGTCTCTTGCCGCTTTGGCCCATTAAACGCATTGTACTCATTCTCTGAAACACGTTTGGTTACATAATCATTCTTCGCCACTTTACCTGTTTGGCTTCTTAACATCGCGGCTTGCTTATATAGTTCCATTGCAGCGGCTGCCGCGCCCATGGCTTTTGCCCTGTACATCATTGCATTCCTAAATCGCTCAAGGTTGGCGGGGCTGTTGAACAAATGCTCAGCATCTTGCACGTTGCCAACCTCTATGCCGAGTGAATGGAACGCCTCTTCATTGTCTTTGATAAACTTTTGCTTCGCTTTCAGGTTGTTGCCTAACGAGTCCCATTCAAGTTTTAGCTTGTTTATCGAATTAGTGGTCTGCGATACGCTTTGTGAAAAGGCATCTGCACTGGCTTTCTCCAAATTCGCCCGCTCTTCCGCGGCTTTCTTCCTTTCCTCCTCTTCTTTTTTGGCTTTCTTGTTTGCACTTGCCAATGCCCATACGGCAGTTCCAACCGCTATTAGGGCCGAGGCCAAAAGCACATAAGGATTTGCGTTGGCTACCATATTGTATGCGCGTTGCGCAACCGTCAGTTTGACAGTCGCGCCCGTATTGGCTTCCTTGGCAGCCGTTTCGACTCCTGCCGTGACAGCTCCGTGTGCCATTGCGGTGTTCTCCATTTCTTGCGCTACGGCCAAATCGATTAAGACTTTCTTACGCAATTGGTCTTGAACGTACATTATGCCCTGCATAACAGCACTCTTGGCGGAACGCAGATTGTAAACAGCCTGCAAACCTGATGTTACGGCCATTAATGATTGTATAGTCGTTTGGATTTTGATTAAATCCTCTTGTTTTTTATTAAACAGACCATACACACCAACCGCAACCTTTGCCGCACCGGCCATTCCTTGCAGTGCCGCGGTTGTCGTTGCAAAACCTTTCGCGGGATTGGCGTAATAATTCATTTTAGCGCTGGAGGCTGTAAATACTCTTCGCAATTCACCGGCCTTTTCCGCAAGCTGTATGAACTGCAATGAGTTTGTCTGCCCATCCTGCATCATGCGCGCCATTTGCTCACGCGCCATCATCATTTCAGTTCTTAGGCGCATTCCGTTGTTAGCTCCTGTATCGAACTGCAAAGCCAGTTGTGCCGCCTCCACAGAAGACATTTGGGTGTTTGTCTTCACTTCACCCATTGCGGTTTTCAGTTCTCCGGTTCTTGTTTTTGATTGCTCAATCTGTGTCTCAAGCGCCTGCATGCTAACCGAGGAAACGGCAATGTTTTCCTTTAAGCCTGATAATTGCTCCTTGGAACCGCCTTGGGAAAGCATAGCCACATATTGCTGTTTGTAGAGACCCAATGCAGCGGCTGCCTTGTCATATTCATTACCCAAACGTTGCTGCTTTTGTAACTCTGCGTCATATAATGCCTGCATTCTTTCAAGCAGCTCTGCACGCTGTTTGCTCACTTCCAACGCTTCCACCTCGCTGTTTTGCCCTGTCGCTGGCGAAGCAATGTCCTCTTTCATTTGTTTCGCGGCTATGCCGATTTCGTTGTAAAAATCACGCAGGCGCATCAGTTCATTCATGTATTCGCCAAGGGCGGCTTGCGCAGCGGAATTGTTTGTGGAGTTCATCGCGTTCTGGACATCAATCATTATGCTTTGCAGAGCACGCATGTTCTCTTTGACATTGGATATAACGCTATCCATATCCTTGCTTGTAGCGGAATCTTGTGCCGCCATCCATGCCTCACCAAAACTCTTTGCGGCCTCCGCGCTTTCTTCCGCTCCTTTTGCAAAGGTGCTGAAATCAACACCTCCAATGGACTTGTTCGCTTCTTGGGCAAAATCGCTGAATGCCGTTTCTGCGTTTTTTATGCCACTTTCTGCCAGCCGTTGTATTGCCGCATCAAGTTGCGCGGCTCTATTGGTGAGCTCCGCAAACTCTTCCTTTGAGCCACTGAAATTTGACAGTTGGGCTTTCAGCCTTTCGGCTTCCGCCTGCATTGCCACAAGCTCTGTGTAATCCGCATTAACCCTGAAAAATAAATCTGCCATACGTTGTTGTTTTTCACAAATTTACCAAAGAATTAAGACGCACATTCACAAAGAATTATCAAATTATGCACCTATTGCATAAAAGGAAAAACCGCGCGCTCCTCACGGAGAACGCGGCTCGATCAACTAATCATAACCTTAATGAAAACAAATAAATCAAGTAATTAAATAAATTCTATGAAAACCGCAAATGCTTTTCAGTGAGCGCACCGGCACGCCAAGGGTCTCGGCTATTTCCTTTGCCGATTTCCCCTCTTGCACAAGGCTGCGCACCCTATCCAAATCCACCACCGGCACATCATCGCACAACCGCTGGTACTCCTCCGCCCAGTAGCGCATCGTGGTGGTGCACATTCCGTTCTGGTGGACTGTATAAAGTTTCTTCTTCTTGGCCACCCTTGCGCAAAACGCTTTCGCTTCTGCCAACGCCTTGCGCTCGGCCGCCATATCCCGTTCAAAAAAATTCGGCTTCAAAATAGTGTGGTTTTAATGTGTTTCTGACCTCTTGGAATAAATAATCTCTCAACGGCATTTCTGCCATTCGCGTACTTGTAAAAAGTTACATTCAAAGCATATTCGGCTATGCACTCAAACCTATCCTCGGGCATCTCATACGAGGAAATGAACACATCCTCTTTCTGCGAGCAAGCCCACTCATAAAACCGCTCGTGGTCGAATGTCGTGGTGTAGCCATCGGTGCCTATGTATGGAATATCGCAATAAATTAGGCTGTTATCCTTTATTGGCACTTCGGTGTAATCCATGCAGAATGCCGCCAGTTTGCCCGCATTGCCTATATTTCCGCTTAATGTAGTCGTGCCATTTAATGGACGTTGCAATCTTTTCAGGTTCTGCGCACGTTCTACACGCGCCAATGTTTCGCAGGTGAACAACCGCTCAAAGCCCTCTTTGCCAATGGTCATATTTTGGGCAGCTATCCTTTTTGCTCGCATGGTTGGAAGTGAGTCAATACTTGAAAGGTCAAGCCCCATGGATTTCAACTCCTTGTAATCACCCGTTGTAATCGCCAAATGGAACAGCCGCTTTAACGGCTCTATATCCTCGTCATACAGATATGTTTTCAAGTTGTTGCCGAATGAAAATATTAGCGCGGTGTAGGCATCGGAGCCCTTGTATTCTTTGAACTCCTCGCGTGTAACCCACCGGCACTCATTCATTTCACCGGTCACGCAATCCATGAAGAACTTGGGAATTTGCGGGTTAATATCGTTGATGGCATAATCGCCCCAACGCCCCGTCAGTGCGGCCATGTGGGTCATAGCACCGCCACCGCAGAACAAATCGTAAAAATGCTCCCTTGATGGCAGGTGCGTCACCAACTTCTCCGCAATGCGGCTTTTGCTCCCCTTGTATGGCAACCCGTAGCTCATTCAAAATTTGTTGAATAGCCAACACAACCCATGGCAATAAGCATAGCGGGGGCGAAATTTGAAACTGCGCTTAACGCTGAGTCTGTGTGCGCGTATGCCAGCGCCAGCACCACAATGGCCACAGCCCATAATATGTATTTGGATAACTTTTTCATATACCTTAATTATTTACCGCAAAGTTAAGGTAAATATTTTAATTATCCAATAAATCATCTGTCTTTTACAGATAATCTACTCGCCTGCCAATTTTTTACCGATGAAAGCCTCCTCCTCTTCTTCTGTCATTTCGCGCACCACTTTTCCGTAGGCCGTGCGCACCTTGTCGCGCTGAAACATTATGAGGTTTCTAAGCGGCATGGTCATCACCTCGCGGTATGTGAACCCGAGTTCCATGAACGATGAAATCCTGCCGAAAGCCGTCTCGCCTCCTATCACTTCTGCACCGCTGCCACTTTGCGGACGCTCTTCGCTAAGGAGGCAAGTGCGAAAAAATCGTTTCCGCCCATCATTCCAACGAAAAGGGTCAGCATATCGAGCAGCTCCTTGAACGTGCCCTTGCGAAGCCGTCTCGCGGTTATCCGCGCCTTTATTCCGTCCTTGCCGCACACCAGCACAGCCAACGCACGAGTCAGCGGCTTCACGTTTTTCTCGTATTCACCGGTTATCTCTATTAGCGTGTACTTCTCTTTTTCGAGGCCGAACTTAGACAAATGCCTCACTGCCGCAAGAATGGTGGCGATACTCGGAGGAAGAAGCGTGTAAGTTTTGCCGCCCACGTTGCAGAACCTGATTGCATTGCCAAGAATGGCGTCTGATACTATTTTTGATGCGTTATCCATAATCTAAAAAAGGGGAACGGCACACACCGCCCCCCCCATTCATCAAAACATGAAAAATCAATTACTCCTCAGTCTTCTTCTTAATCCAGTACTCTGGTTTGACTGTATTGACATCGGGTTCCACGCAGTTTGCTGTCACGCCAAGGCCAATGTTCTTATCCTGTGCATCGCCCTTGGCAATGATTTGCGCCTTGGGGAATATGATGTAAACACCGGTCTTTGAAAGCGCGACAACGCACTTGTAAATGTTCTCCAATTCAGTGGGGCGCGCCCAACCAACAGGGGTTGAAGTCTCCTTTATCACTTCACCGCCCTGCAAATCGGCTTTCTGCTGATACTCGTACTCGCCCATGGTGAACTTAATGGTGGGAATGCCATTCTTGGTCTTATCCACATAGTAGTTCTGGCCGGTAAGCGCGTTTAAGTAATCAGTGGACTCGGGGTCGGATTCCTCATAACCCCAAGTGTCGCCATGAACATTCTTCACCTCGGTCATTGACGCAATGGTGGTTTCGATAGTTGTCTGCGTGGGCGCTGTTGTCAGGACATCGCCATACCACAACTTCTGTAATGCTATAAATGTGTTCATCTTAATACACTAAATAATATTTTACAATTCACATAATGGCTGTTCAACGCGCTGTCCTGCTCTATTCCAAGCGATTTCAACTCTATTACATAGGCCGTGCCGTTCTGCTCGCCAACAACATCCCCGTAAAACAAGTTCTGCACTTCCTTTTCATAGCTCTTCAACAAACCGCTCTGCGCCTCCCCGTCAATATCCGGTATGACAACGTTGGCTTCAACGAAATTCTTCATATACTGCTTGCCGCGCTCCTGCTTGTGGGGGTGAACCACCACATGGGGAACGTTGGAATGGCTCTTGTCGTTGCCCGCTTGCGACACCGGCAACCCCAGTCCCTCCGAAACAATGCCGTACACTATGTTTGCGCTTTCGCCTGATGTAATCATTTGCCGAATTTCTCTTGAAGACGCTCCGCAGCGCGCAGCGCGAACGTGGAGCACACCTCATAGCCGCGGCTTTCCACATCGGACGCATAGTCCGCCTTGTTGCCCAGCGTAAGGCCGCTTTCATCCACTTCTGCGAAGTTGCTTCTTCTTAGGTTGCCTGTGCGGTTCCGGTAGCTCCCCTCGGCAACGGCATCATCGACAAACTCCTGCCCGACCTCCTCCATTGCACGCATTACCTCACCCCTGCATTCAGCCATTAAGGAATTAAGCGCATCCGCATTAACAGCTACATTTATATCCATATCTGAAAAAGTCCGAAATAGTTGGCTTCCGCCACCTTAACAACCTTTCCCTCACCGCGCACGTTGCCGTCAGCGCGGTACATGACCACAAACGCCCCCAATGCCACAGGCTTTTCACACACCACATGGTATGAGGGAAAGAAACGCTCCCCGTTAAGCGTAATGGCATCGCGCACACCGGCATCATCGCAGCGGCAGCCGCAAAGGAAGTCCTCTTTGTCGCTCTTGCCGACAAAGTTGCCGAAATCATCGTACTGCTTCTCGCTTCTGCGCACATACAACTTGTGTGGCGCGTACACCATTTCACCAAACATCGGTAACGTCCTCTATTGTGTTAAGGATACCATAGGTATCCGTTATTCCATACTTGTCACCCCACTTCTTGAGCAAAAACTTGTACAATTTGTCCAAATCCTGCCTTGTTATGGAGAACCCGCTTTCGCTTATCGACTTTGGGGCGGCCATAAGGCTTGGAATGAGGTCAAGCATTCTGACCTCGATTTTCTCCTGCGCCTCACAAGTGATAATGTCTTCGGGATACAAGTCGTCCTTCATCAAATCAAGCTCGAGCCCTTGGAAGTATTGAAACCCCCAAAGCCCGAGCCTGTCCTTTATCCATTCGCCTACAGTCATCGCCTACTCGCTTTTGGGTTTTCTGCCGCGCTTCGGCTTATCCTGCGACACATAGCCGAGCCGCAGAAGCTCAGCGAGCCTTTCACCACCGAACTCGGCCTCTTCCCCAACAGCATAAACCTTGGCGAAATCATCGGCATCGTGGAATGAAACGAGTATGCGGACTTTCATCATGCCTGTACAGTCTTAGAGTCAAGCGTGTAAATTCTGTCCACATTGGCAATCACCGGAATAACGCGCGCCTGCGAGCTGGTGTATTCGCGCAGCGGGTCGTTGTCGCGGTACTTGCTGACAAGAATGTAGTTGGCGGCACGCTGGTAGGTAACACCCTTCACGGGGTACGAAACCTCCGCAAGGTTTGTCCACACAAGGTCGCCAACCTGCTCATCGCAAACGAATGTTGCCGAGCCGCTCTTCCACGGCTTGACGGTGGTCTGCACGCCATTCTTCTCCGTTCTTACCGAGCGGTTCACGCGCACAAGCTCAATGTTATACTTGCGCTGGAGAACTGCCGACAGCTGGTCGCGGTCGAGAATGGGAATTATGGTTGCCTCAGAAATCACGCTGTTAACACTGAACGCGAAGTAGTTGCGCACCTGCTGCGAAGCGCACGCGGCATCAATCCACGCATCATCGGCATAAACGCGGATAATGGTGTTGCCATCGTCTTCCGCCTTGTCCATAACGCGCTTGATGTCGTCAAAGGGCTTGCAGTTGGCGGCATCGTTCCAAAGCGACTTCACACCGAATGTGTGGTCGGTCTTGAAGCCGAACTTGAGGCGCGTGGCCACACCGCGGTTGCCCTCCGCATCAGTGGCAAGGGCGGCACCGGTGGAAAGGCCGAGGAGGAACATGTACTCAATGCGCTCGTAAATGGCCTCGACCACCTTGGGGGTGTCCTCGAAAATCACTTGGATGACTTGGTTGACGGGTGTCCCGCTTGCAAGCATGGCCTCGATGTCGCTCATCTGCTTCTCGTTAAGGAACAGCTTCAGGCCCAGTTTGGGGATAAAGCCCGAAGCGGCCTCCAGCGCATCGCGCTTGATGAGGGGCAGCGGTGAATCCATCGAAACCACGTCAGCGGCCACGCGGGTGTAGTTGCCCGTAATGGTTGCCCAGCGGCCATCAACCGAATAACGCTCTCTTAATAGTGTGCGGAACAGGTAGGTCAGCGGGCGGCTTGAATCGTTGAGCTTCTCAATGATTGCAAGCACCAGCTGCGGAAAGTACTTCTGCACATATTCAAAATAAAGACTCTTCTCCATTATTTACCATCCTCCACAAATTCCACCAAAGGCAGCGCGGCCTTGAGTGCGGTTAATATACTTGCAAGGCTGTACGGCTGTGCCGCATCACTTGCGTTAACTTTCCCGCGGGTCATGATTGCTGCCCCGTCACGGCTTGCGTTGATGGAGGCGGCAAGAATGCCAGCGTATGCCCAACCCTCTGGAAGCGTATCGTAAGCGGTAGCGCCAGTGGCGAGGGGCATTGGTCTGTATGCTCCGTCCTTTGTGATTATCACATGGCCGGCCTGAAGCACCGAGGTTGTGCCCGCCACCTTGAGGTATTCCGTAAGGTCTAAGGCGCGGCCGCCCTCAATGCCGTCAATGTACTTGCGGATAACGATTGAATCGTTTCCCGTAAGCAGTTGCTCGGTGTTGCTTGTTAAATCAATCATACTTAAAAAATTTTCAAAACATTTATTTCATAAGAGAATCCACTATGGACTTGGCTTCCTCCTGCGTGACCTTTTTGTTGTCGTCAAGCAGTAATCCGCGTCCGTCCTGCAACCCATTCACTTTGATGTTGTTCGCCACCTTTGAAAGCGTTTCCTTGATTGCGTCCTCGCCTGCGTCTGCCGCAATGGCGAAGCCCTCATCAATCCTCCACTGGGGAATGCCGAGTTCCTTTGCTGTTCCGCTGATAAGGCTTTGGCGGGCGGCTGCGGCCTTTTCGGCTTTCATCGCCTCGTTCTCCTTTGTCAGCGTGTCGAGGGCCTGCTTCTGGCTTTCACCGCTTTTCAGCAGTTCGGCAATCTTGTCGGCAAGCGACTTCTCGCGGTCGGCTGCGGCCTTGTCTTTTTCGGCAAGTTCAGCCCTGAACTTCTTCATGAACTCCGGTTCCTCGGTGTCCTGCCGCTTCTTCTTCTCGGCTTCTTTCTTGGCCTTGTCGGCCTCTTCTTTCTGCCGCTTGTGCTCGGCTTCGAGGGCGGCCTTAACCGCCTCGTCTATTGCTTTGGCCTTTTCGGCCTCGGCTGTAACCTTGGCTTTGGCTACCGCATCCGTGGCGCGCTTGTCGTTGGCACTTTGCAGCCCCTGCAAATAGTCCGCCTGCTGGCTTACTATCTGGGCTAAATTCTCATCAGTCACGAGGCCTGTGCCTGCTAACATTTGGGCGTGGTGCTGTAAAATTTCGTTGCTCAACCCAAGTTGGGGATAGGCTTGTTTTAACGCATTGAAAATTTTCTCTTTCATAGTCATATATTAGGCGTGGCAACATTGCCACAGCACAAAGTTACGGCCCTTTGACGGGCTTGCGAAGTGGCTTGCATGGCACTATTACACCACCCCCGAAAGGTGCATTTTTAGGCACTAAAAAACCGCCCTACCCATCACGGGCGAGGCGGTCAAGTAGCAATATTAAAATTATGAAAACAAATAAGGTCTATGCCCTTAGCCTGTATAGCCAATTGAGGTTGCTGTAATATACGCCACCACGCAAAGCCCACCGGCCAATTAGCTCAACCTTTGTGCCTACCATTATTGCGAAACGGCTTGAGCCGGCTATTTTGGTGATAATCCTGTCTGCTTCAGGGCTCTCAAATCCATGCTGCTTGATAGCGGGGTAAATAATGCCCCTTAGGGCGATTTCACTATCGGTCATATCTTTTATCGAGTCGATTGGCAACACGCCATTATGGGCGAATTTCACGCGCCCCATTACAAAGGGGTGGCAGTTGCTTAATTTGACGCTGCCATGGGTTGCCCACCTGAAATGAATGATACAGGGGTCTGCTTGTGAAACCTTGGCCAAAGCGTCTACAAAATCGAAGAAATTAAGGGTGTGATAAACCGCTGTGGGGGTGCAAAAGCCCATCCCATCGGGGTTGGCCCTGTGGCATGCCGTCAGCACCCTGAGCGAGGGCATTTTTGCCCCTGCCGGCTTATATAAGCAAACACACATAGTCAAAAATCAATTTTAGCGTTAATGTATGAGCCGCACTCGCAACCGCGAATGCCGCAAAAATAGTTGTCCAGCCGCCTTTGCTGGCTCTTGCTGAGCACTTCATATAAAGCCGCGTTGCCGGCTTTCAAATCCGCATAGGCGTTATCTGATATTGTGACCCTCTTGGGGGCGCGGTGGTGAAAACCACCCGAAAGCGTTATTTTCTTCATTTCAAAGCGTTTTTTTAAGTTGGATATGTAGTTTATCGTTTTGACTCTAAAACGCGCCTACGGGGCTTGTTTGCCCCGCTGGCGGCTGTTTTATGCAAGTTGTTGGATTCTTGCCTTGTAGAAATCCTTGACCTCGGTGGGCAGCCATGCCAAGTCATCTATGTTGGTCGTGGGTGCTTGCTCACTGGTCATTGAAAATTTGACAAAGGCGGCAAGAAAGTGAACCCACATTTGTATTTTTTTGAACTCGACCGTCCCGCTGTGCTGGCGAAACTCGATTGTCTTGTGGCGCGAATAGCTCATCGCATTCACCTTGTAGTAGCGGTCATAACCCATAGCTGCCTGAACCTCCAATTTGGTTGCGCAGCCAATGAATGAAGTCCAAGCAAGCGATTTTGCCCACCTGCAATTGCCGCGCCTGCTAAGTGGCATCATTGCATCGATTAGCCCCTCTATGGCTTGGTAATTCTTGAACACGCGGATATATTGCTTGTCAGTCATTTTCGCTGCGCCAATGTGTACGTGCAGGCCGCAAGACTTGTTTGCGGTTGCGCCCACCTGTGCGAGGGCGTCACACACCTTTTTCAGCTGGCTTTCGCCCTGCTTGCCCTTGAGCACCGGTGACACGCATTCAATGGGGTTGCGGCCTGTAAGGCTGGCATCTGTCACCAGTTTGAAGCGGTCTTTGCGGTCGGTGTGGTTGTAGCCCTCAAAGGCAATGCCCACGCCATTGCTTTCAACCGCATTCAGCAAGTTAATGCGGGGGGCGTTCACGCACTCAATTTCTACGCCAAAGGTGAGGTCGCCAATTCTGAGCACCGGCCGCATGCCTTGGCGTTTTGCTTTGCGCTCTTGGGCCTCGGCAAAGCGGATAAGTTGGATATCCGCGGGGCGAAGCCCTATCTTAATCAGGGCGGCATCTTGGTTTGCGCGGCCCTTAATATTTTTCATCACCTCTTTTACTTGGTCTTGAATTGTTTTCATAATCTTAAACTTTAATAACTACTTGAATTTTTAATTACACTGCAAAGATATTAGATAAATCTTAACTTGTCAAGTATTTTTTTAGCTTTAACTAAACCTTAACACATTTGCAAATATTAGTTAACTCTAAATTTTGAAGCTATTTAATTAGTTGTATATGTAGTATCTTGTGTTTATCGCTATTTTTGGCTAACTTTGCACATTATATAGCTAAACTATGGATATAAAAGCGAGAATAAAGGAACACGGGTACACACTTGCCGAAGTGGCGGCTAAGTTAGGGGTTACGCAATCGGCATTGTCACAGACTGTTAAGGGTAACCCCACCTTTGACAAATTGCAAGCCATTGCCGGCATACTGGGCATATCGGTGGCCGAGTTGGTTGCTGATAATAATTGTAGTGATTTCATTGCTTTTGTAAGGCTGAACGGCCATACCCACACATTTACAAGCATGTCAGAACTTGCAAAGTGGGTGGGTGGTCAACGTTAGTAAACTTCTGCCGCCTGCATGGCCTTGCAGATTATTTCGTAGCTGCCTTGCATCCACAGCACCGGCACACTCTTTTTGCAGGTGGTTTCAACAATGCCGCTGGCGGGCACTATCCACACCACGCCCAAATCATCCACGGCATACAATATGCCATCTTCAATTTTTACACTTGTGAAGCGTTCGCGGGCCTCTAAGAACTTGCCCATTCTGTTTACATTCAGTCGCATAGTTTTCGTTTTAAGGGGTTAAACTTCTGCCATGGCGGCAGTAATTAATTGGTGACTTTTGGCTATGCCCTCGAAGCCGAGAAAGGCGTTAGCGGGCACTTGCAGGCTCACGCGCCCATCAGCGCTAACAAGCCACTTTGCGAAGCCGGCTGTTACATACAGGTTGCCGGCCACTACCCTGCTTGCGAGGCCCTTTGCTTGCAGGGCCTTTGCTATTGCTGCCAAATCTACTCTCATAGCTTTCTTTTTTTTTAAGTTTATAATCCTCTTTCTGCAAAGGTTTCAGCATCTTTTGCCACCAAAACCGCTTTCACTAAGGCGGTGCAGTATTCATCAACTTCTTGCTTTGTGGCCTCGTAGCGCATTGCGGTAGGCCATATCTTGAAGTTACTGTCTATTCTGAATCTCCAGCCGCCCCACCAAATTGTGAGCTGGCCATTTTCAATTTTGAAGATTTTTTGTGCGCCCATCAGGGCTACAATTAAGTTCAACTTCTCAGTTATAATCTCTTGTTGTAATGTCATTGCTTTCATAATTCTGAATTTTAATTTTACTACTTGTTTTTTGTTTACGCTGCAAATGTATGACTGAAATCTTGCTTTGTCAAGTCTTTTGCTGAAAAAATGTACGATTTTAATGGACTTTAACTCTGTCGGCTTTTGTATGGCTTAATGGATACATTTTTTCACACTTTTATGGTAGGGTTTGAGTATAGTCTACTTATTTGCGGGTTTGTGTTTTTTTGTCTACCTTTGCAATGTTATATTATAATCTATCGCGCGCATGAATATCAAATCAACTATCAAGGCCCGCCACATGACTATTAATGAGGTGGCTGAGAAAATGGGTATTAACAGGGTAACTCTTTCACAGACAATATCTAACAACCCCACATATTCCACGTTGAAGAAGATAGCCGATGTTGTCGGCTGTGATGTCATGGATTTCTTCAAGGACGAGGCCACCCACCAGCCACCCGAAAGGAAAGACTTCTTGGCTGTCGTGAGGAACAATGGCGAATGCCGCATCTTTGAAAGTGCGGCCGCCCTCAAAGCCTATGCGGCTACCCTTTAAGCAGTTCGCCAAGCGTCCAATCCTCTTTGCTGTATGGGCGGTTGTTCACATAGATAGTGTTTTCGTCCTCGCTCACGTCATAGGTTTCGCCCCCGTTTTGGATTGCGAGCCCCCACACCGGCATGAAGTAGGCCACGCCATTCACATCTCCGGCCACGGCATAATAACGCCCGCTGCGGTCGGCTAATAGCTTGTGCCACTTGCCCACCGCGCCACTTGCCCAGCTGGCAAAGCCGAAGTCATCGCCATAGTAGGCGTCCAGCATTTCAGCCGCGAGGTTGTCGGCATTCACCACCTTGCCATCAATGGCAAAGTCCACAAAATCCACTTTGTTTGCGCGGCTGCAAAGGTTGCCGCCCCCTAAAAATTCTACTACTTTCATATTTTCAAATTTAATCAATTCTTTCACCTGATTTGCTGTAATGGCTGCCGTGGCACTGGACATGGCTTCTAAGGCGCTGCCATGCGGCTTGCGTGGGCTCGTCTGCGTTCTTTGTGTCATCAATAACCGGCATGTATTCTACGCGTGCCACCCAATAATCGCCCCTGCGCGGGGTTGTATACTTCACCCGATACGCGCCATACCCAGCACGCTCGAACTCAAAATTGCTGTAATCCAAATGTGTCATAATTCATTAAAATTTTAATTACACTGCAAAGATATAGTATCAATGCGATATTACAAAGCAAAAATATAGTTTTAACACGCAATTAACCCTATGTAGTGTAGGCACTAAATTTTTGTTAAGTTTGTTAATTCTGTTTCGCATCGACACTATATAATGTATCTTTGCACCACGTTTCCATACATTGAAAGAATATAGCATTATGACTAAACTCAGAATTAAAGAGCTGTGCAAAGAGCGCGGCATGACACAAGCGGCACTGGCCGGCAAGTTGGGCATCAAGCCCATTTCCTTTTCGCAGGCGGTATCGCGCAACAACTTCGACATGGAGTACCTTGGGCGCATAGCCGGTGCCTTGGGTGTCGGCATTACCGAGCTGTTCCAAAAGCCCAAGCAGTTTGTGGCGCTGGTGCGTTCGGACGAGGGCGTGTTCGCATTCGATACCGCGGAAGCATTGGAGCGTTGGCTTTCCGCCAGAAAGGAGAAGTGCAATGGGTGAACTTCACTACAAAGGTTACGCCGGCAGCGTGGAAGTAGAGGAGGACGGCTCGCTGTCTGGCAAGGTACTTGGACTCCCTAAAAGCGTGGTGATATTGTACGAGGGCCGCACTATGAATGAACTGGAGGAAGATTTTCGCAACGGCATCAATTTCCACATAGAAGCAAAGGCATGTAGAAATGATGACGTCTGATGGGATGCACACCCGCATGATTTTCCTTGTCGGCTTGTTGTGTAATTCAGTTATATTTCATAATTTTGGCGTGTATTAACTGAACACGGAAACATGAAAAAGTTTATTCTACTTATTGCATGCGCCTGCCTGCTGTCTTGCATGCCTGTTGAAGCGAAAACCAAAACACGCGCGAGAAAAGCCCGAACGACCCAAGTAAGGAAGAAACGTGGTATGTCGTTGGAAGATGCAACTTATACATTTGCAAATAGGTTGGCAATAGATTGTGGGGGACAATTGTCATATTGGTCTGATTCATTTTATGTCATAAAACTTCCCGATTATACCGATTCTGAGCTTGCAAAAGCGTATTTGGATTTTTACGATGCCAAATACGCTGACATTCAACAATTAACCGCATGGAACATGAGTAATGAGTGCTATGTAAAAGTCGCAAGAAGGCTTCTTAAATTGGTTTACTATGAATATTCCAATGAAATATCTGTCATTGGTGAAGAATAATTAGGCAACCTTTTAACGAGAAGAAAATGCTTACTTTCGCAGCCTTTTTTATAACCTTGCCAACCAGTTGTCGTAAATCCTTGAAGCCACCTGCGCCATCATCACGGGCGGCACGCTCATTCCGCAGATGTAGGAGGGCTTGTTGCCCGCGAAGTCGTAGTCCTGTGGGAACGTGGCCACGTTGCACACCTCAGACCGCGACAGGTAGCACGGCTTGTCAAACAATAGAAGCGAATCCTCCTTGCCCGTCATCGTTGGGCATACCTTATCTCTATAAACGAGCTGCGTGTTGAAGTTCAGCTGCCTGCCCTCAAGCCTATATGACACATCGCCTAAATCCGTGTCGCCAACTTGTCGGTGCTCCCAGCGGTTTCTGGTCTTTCCCGCAAAGATTTCGCGCCCTTGGCCGTCATAGCACTCCCCGAACAATATTGGTTTTTCGCTGAACGACAAATCTATCTTAGGGAACGTGTCGAACAACGTGTGGCCGCATGGCACTTGTGGCACAAGGTCTTTTCTAAGGCACACAAAGAACACACGCTCGCGCTTTTGCGGCACTCCCATGGTTGATGAATTGAGGAGAAAGTGCTGCGGCACATAGCCGGCCTCGTTGAAAGCCTCGTTAATCTTGATTACATAGTTCCTCGCGTTTCCAAGCAGCAGCCCTTTCACGTTCTCGGCCACAACCACCTTGGGTTGAAGCCGCTTGGCCAAATCTATAAAGTCAAAGAACAAAGTGTCCAACACCTGTTCGGCCTGCCCCTCACGGAAATGCTTCTTTTTGCCCCAGCCGTCCTCTCGGGCACCGGCCATTGAGAAACTTGAGCATGGGGGCGAGCCGTCTAAAATATCGAGCGTGTACAATTCGGGCGGTAAGTCCTCTTTGCTCTTGAATGTCTGTATCGGTTCAAGGAACGCATATTTCGGGTGGTGGTTCGATTGGTAGGCAGCCATCATTCGAGGGTCAATCTCATTGCAGCCAACAACATCGTAACCTGCTAATTTATAACCCATTGTACTACCCCCCACAAGAGAAGCAGCTAAAAACACTACCCTTATCCTTGGTAAAGGTGGCGCTTTTCAATGTCCAATCATAGCTGAATTTATGCATCATGCGCAAAGGAATTTGTTAACGAAATACACCTGCCCCTTGCCAGTGACCTTGGTTGTGGTGGTTACCAAGGTTGAGCCATCGGGTTTTGTAATGGTTGTCTGCTTGATTTCAAACAGGTGCTGCTCCATGGCTTTCTGCGTGGGCTGGTTGCGGTATTGTCCTTTCGAGCAAAGGTAGCCGTTGTTCCGAAGCCACTCAAAGAGTCTGTTCTGGCCAATGTTTATACCATTCTGCTGGAGGATTTTCGCCAACTCGGCCACCAGCACGGAACGCTTGGCGGTCTCTACGGCCTTGGAGAACAACACGCGCGGGGCGTCCTGCTCGATTTGGTTTTGCAGTGCTGCATTGGCTTCGCGCTGCTTCTTCAATTGCGTGGCCAGCTTGATAACGAGGTCGGGGTTATCCACCATTTCATCGATAGTGGGCTGTGTGGCGGTCATGCCTATTGTAAGCAGTTCCTTAATGCGGTCATTGCACCAAATGGCGAATGCAGGGCTTAACCAACGGGCAAACTCTAAGGCTACATCTTCGTGTAACCACGTACCTTGTTCAAATTCAGAACTATTCCCTTTTGCTGTTACCACAAAATTTGTGTTGTGAGATTTTCTCACTTCACTAAGTTGTTTTATAAATGTCTGTGTAGACGGAAGCCGGAGCCAATCTACGGGTCGCTTTCCGAAAGGCTTAGCCATTTCAGTTGCATTAACCATGACACTGCTGCCTTTCTCAAACGTGATGGGGCAGTTGTTGTAAAAGTAGGTTGATACCGGTGTGGAAGTCGTTGCTTCACTTGCTGAAAATAAATTTGCATTCATTGCTATAATGTATTTAACTTGTTAATAATCAAACGATTTGACGAAAATTTGAAATAAGCCGAAATATTAAGCATCTTCTTTTCTTCTTCTTTTTCTTTCTCTTTTCTTTTTTCTTGTTCCTTATGTTGTTCAAGCCCTACGCAATCAGGTTGAGCTCGGGTTGTGGCCGTAGTTATCCCCTTACCCCGAAGAATGTTCAGGGCTTGGGGAAACCGCACCGCACGCTACCAGTATATCGCTGCTGGCGTGGCCACCGCAAGCCGTGCAATGCCTGCAAGTGGTCGGGCCCGTTAAGTTTGCACACTTGGCACAGGATGGCCCTCGAAAGTTCCTGCCTCCGTACTGCCGTGACGCTTGCGCGCCAATCCCACCGGAGTTGCACCGGTTTCTTTCTCGGAGGTTCTCATTGCGGCCGAAACGTATTTTCGCCGATAAGTTCCGCAACGGATATAACAAAAGCGGCTGACTTTTTGTAATGTGTCACCATACACCCCTGTCAACCGCTTTGGTCTGCGGAAATCAATCCGCTTAATATCTTCATTGGGGTATATGGTGACACCGCAAAAGTATATCATATATCTGTAATATGCAAATCATCTTCTCGAAATAGCAACATTTTATTTCGATTTTCTGATTTAGGCCGTTTCAGCCACTCAAACCCCCACAACGATAAACCATAAAGAAAGCGGCCAAAGTGCCGCGAGTGGGCTTCTTTGGCCGCTTGTCGTTCAATTATTAGTCCGCTTTCTGATTAATGGTCTCAAGAATGAAAATCATGATTTCGTCCATCAGTTCGGGTATGTTGTCCAAAAAGTCCCCGTCAACCTGCTTCAGCAGCTGCTCGGCCTCGCTTAGCTTGGCAATGGCAGCCCTTAGTATGGTGTTCTCGGTTTCACTCATAGCGCAACCCTCCCCCCTATGTATTCGGCAATTTCAGCCGCAAGCATATTCAAATGTCCGGTGTTCACAAGCAAATCGACCGCCCCGTCTTTCTGCTTGGCCTCTTTCAGCGTTTCGCGCGCCTTGGATATGTAGCCCAGCACCTTTATAAGGTCGCCCGTGGGGTTCTCCGGCTGCTTGAATGGAATGCGCGGGGCTGCGGCCTCCACCCACGCGAGGTTGTCGGCCCTGTTGTTCTGCCGGTTGCCGTCCTTGTGGATGACGCGCGTGTAGTTGTGCGGGTTGGGCACAAACGCGCTGGCAACCAAGTTGGCCACGATGTGCGTTTCACAAGTCGCCCCCAAGTGGACGGCATTGTCACCGCTCCGGCAGACGAATTGCTGCAAATACGGCCCGCCCGAGTACACGTGCGGATACTTTACTTTTTTCATTGAAAGGACGTTGCCAAAGTTTGAAACCTTGTAATTGCCCCTGTAACCTTTGATTTTTACCCAATTTTCAGTCATGATGTTATGCTATTTTATATAGGTTTGCAATTTTGAAGCAGCGCCAAGCCTGCTTTTCGGTGTCGTAGTAGGTTTGTGTGGTGGGGCATTCTCTTCTGTTGCCCTGTGTAGGCGGCACGAGGCTGCTTTTAAGCGTGCCGAACGCCTCGCGTATGCTGCCATCTACCTTAATAAAGTAAAACTTCACTATGCCCTTTTTGAGGGCCGCTTTCAGCTTGAAGTTAAGCCATGCCACTTTAAGGGCCTCGCTCTTAGAGTAGCCGTTTCTTTTAATGAACTGCCAAGCCATCTTCATGAGGTCGCTCAGCTGGAGTCTTGCTTTCTGTCCCATATCGTGTAACTATTAAAATTAATTCTATATTGCAAAGGTAAATAGTTTTATTACGTTTTTCAAGAGAAAGCGCATAAAAATATTTACTTTTAACTTTATTTAAGCAATACTATTATTTACATTTAGCTTTCCTTGCTAACTTTGCGGAAACAAACATTGAAGACATGGAATTAAGGATAAAAGAAATTATCAAACGTAAAGGATTGACACAGAAAGAATTGGCAAATAGAATGAATGTCAGTTTGTCAGCCGTCAAACAGATGCTGAATGCAAGTTCCATAACTACCGCAACATTAGATAAAATTGCCGCGGCTGCAGGTTGTAAAGCCACAGATTTTTTCATCTATGAGGTTGAGCCACCACGATTCACCGCATTGGTTCGTTATGGAAGAGAAACTTTTGCTTTTGACTCCATTGAGGGCTTAAAGAGCTGGGTGGCCAATTTAGGTAATTTATAAAAAATGTGAAATGGTTTACATCAAAGAAATTATTAAAGAAAAAGGAATGACAGTAGAGCAGCTGGCAAAAGAGTTAGGCATTAGTAGGCAAGCACTCAGCCGTCAGTTGAAAGGCAAGTTGCTGGTTGAAACAGCAGAAAGAATTGCCAATACATTAGGCGTTCCTTTGTGGCGATTATTCGTATCGAACGACAACTCGCCAATGGTAGAAAGACATGCTTGCCCACACTGCGGAAAGCCAATCAGCATAACGCTCAGCAAAGCAGATGAAAATGGGTAGTATAAATGTAATTATTATAGATTGACATATGAAGATAAAGGAAGTAATTAAGAAACGAGGTTTCACTATTGAGGGCGTAGCAAAGGAAATGGGTATAACCCGTGTAACGTTGTCGCAGAATTTGGCGAGCAATAAGACACCATCACTGACAACGCTACAAAGAATAGCAAAGGTTATCGGCTGTTCCGTGGGAGAGTTCTTCATGGACGAGGTCAAGCCACCGCAATTTACAGCGTTGGTAAGGAATGGCAACGAAACGTATGCCTTTGACGAGTTCGAGGATTTAAGAAAGTGGGTAAATGAGAAGGCGAAAGAAATTTGAGTCCGGTTCCGCCATGGTGCGCTGCCCGTATTGCCGCAATTGAGGAACATATGCCATCGCAGACTTCCCTCGGCAAACGGCACTAAAAAACAACTTAATTTATATGTTAATTTCTTTGCTATATTAAAAAAGAAGTCTTACCTTTGCTATGTAATTAACTTTTAGGTTAAGATGACAAAAAATTACAGCATAGAACTTATAGAGGAGCACGATGCCGTAAACTTTTACAGCGTGCAACTGGAGGGTGAAGAGTTGTCCGAACTTGAACGCTTCTTTGAGAAGTTTCCAGTGGGGTGCGAATACGACAAGGATATAGATGTCATAATTTCATGGATTGATAAAATCGGTGAGAAAGGGGCACTTGAGCGTTATTTTCGCCCCGAGGGACGATATGGCGATGGTGTAGGCGTCATTCCTATTGAGGTGGGCAACAAGCTGCGTCTGTATTGCTTGAGGTTGTCGGACAAAATCCTCATCTTCGGCAATGGAGGCGTGAAAGACGCTGATACGTGGCAAAACAGCGAAACACTTGCCCCGTATGTTGAAACGCTTATTGCCACAAGCTGTTTCATCGCTTCACGCATAAAAGACGGCAAAATTGTATTGGTTGAAAAAGAACTTATAGGCAACTTAAATTTCTTTCAAGATGAAAAGGAGTAGCATATTAGAGAAAAGGCGAAAGGCCGTCAGCCCAGAAGCGAGGCAAATGGTTGATTACTCATTCCAAATAGCAGACAGGATACACGAAGTGCTGGAAAGCAAAGGAATGAAACAAAAAGACCTTGCGGCCCGCCTTGGCAAAAAGGAAGCGGAGGTCAGCAGGTGGATGCGTGGCACGCACAACTTCACGATTGGCACGCTCGTCTCAATAGAGGATGCCCTCGGAGAGCCGATAATATCTGTTTGCCATTAAGGAAAGGGCTTTGCTTTGGCTTCCCTCGGCAACAAAAAAGGACGTCCGATGTGGGCGTCCTTTGCTGTGTGGTGGTTTTGCGGCTTCAAAGCACTGCCGCAATGCTTGCCAATTTGCGCATAAAGGAGGTGTCTTTGCGCAGTACTTGAATGCTATACGTTGCTTGCATTCTGAGCAAGTCATCCGCTTCAATGCCAAGCACAGCCTCAAACAGCAATGCGGTCTTTGCCGTTAACGGTCTGCGCCCATTCAGCAACTCATTAACAACCGAATAGGTTAAACCCATATCCTCGGCCATTTTGCGCTGCGTTATGCCTCTATATTCGACCTCGGCTTTCAAAATCTCACTCGGTGGTGTGGAATAAACTGGTGCGTAATTATTTGCACACATTACATTGTTACTCATATCTTTAACTGTCATAGTGGTTGGATAATTCTGTTATATTGCAAATTGTGGCGACTTCTTGCCCATCTTCTGTTTGTTCTGTAAACTCAATGCGATATTGGCTTGTAACCCTTACTGATGAGATGCCTGCTTTGTTGCAAGACAATTTCTCGTAGTGCAAGGACTTGTATTGCCAAAGTTTTGTGATGTCTGCCACGTTTTTCATAATATTGACCACCATCACATATTTTCTTATAACTTCTGGCTGAAAGCGGTGCTTTTTGTCTGCCACGCCCTTAGTGTACAAGTCGAGCAAATACTGCTTTGTGAAATATACTATCATATCGGCTATTAATTAACGTTGCAAAGTTAAGCAATCCTTTTAAGGTTCGCAAATTTTGCGAACGTTTTTTTACCATAAAAGGCCGCACATCGCTGCACGGCCAACGTTCTTGACATGAAACGCTATTCCTTTCCGGTGCTGCCAAGGCCGCCCCTGTCCACACCGCTAAGGCTTTCCACCTCGACAATGCGCACACCGCTGCTAAGCAGCCAGCGCAACTTTTGCCAAGGTGTCGCTTTCTGTGAGGGCTGTATGCGGAACTGGCATATTCTGTCGTTGAAGCGCCACCCCCGCTTGTCGGTATGCCGCACAGCAGGAAAGTGCCACTGGTCATGTTCTCCGCAGTAGGCATTGTCAATAACACCGATTGAGTTCGAGCAGGTTATGCCAAACTGCTTGTATGTGGAGGAACGCGGTGCCACTATCGCCTCGAAGCCGGCCGGCAGCTTGATTGCAACGCCCAATGGCACAAGCGGACTTCGGGTAAGAAAGTCGGTGCTTGGTTTTGCGGCTCGGAGGTCAATCCAATCGCCTTTTTTTAGCACCTTTGGCAGCTCCACAAGTTGCCCCTGCGCATTGGGTATGCGCTTAACCTTGATTTTGATTTTCATATACGTTGTACACTTTTAAGTATCCTCTTTTGATAAATTCCTCTTTCACGTTGTGCGCCAATTCACGCGCCATAGGGTGGGCGTCTTCCGCGTCTCTACGGTTAAAGAAGTTGCACCATTGTTCTATAAAGCCGCACGATATTAGTTCTGACTTGATGCCGAGCGGAAGCACACAACGCGCCTGCTGCGGCTTCCAACCTTCGTTCAATAAACTGAAATATGCGTTTTCGGCATTGCGCCAAGCGTTTGTAAAAATGACATTTGAGAAAGACCGCTCGCTTGCGAAGTTTGGAATAATGTAGGTTATATCGCCACCGAACCGCTTCTGTGAGTAGTTGCAGTAGCGTGTACTTTCGGCCAAGTGCGACAAGCCTATGTGTGTACGGAACTCGTCTACAGTAGCTCGGTCGGTGATGAAACGAACTGCGTACCGCTTTGGAAACCGCTCTCCAGCGTCATCTACAAGCCATTCAGATATTTTGTATTTTGTGCCGTTCAGCGCGCGGCACAAGTGGATATAATAGCGATAATTAGTCGTTACGTACACGGCATTATCATAATCCGTATCGAATTTAATCCACAAGTTGTTCCACTCGAAACAGAGAAGATCGTGCAACAAATAAAAGATGTACTTGGGTATTCTGAGGTGGACTGTTCCAAACTCAAGCGGTCGGTCGTGTCCTCGCTTGATTAGGTTATCCACAAACGCCTCGTGCGATGTTTCTGTTATCTTGCCCTCGCTTTTGTAGCACACACGGCCACAAAGTTCTATAAAACGCCTTATGCCGTCAAGGCTGAAATCCTTTTGCTCAAGAATTTCATGTGATTGGTATATCAGTCTCATTCTTTTCTAACGTTTAGTTATGTAATCGCTGCTAACCGAGCGAGCGTCTTCAAGCACCGCATAAAGGTCGGTTTTAAGGTGCTTCACGTTAACGACCGGAATGCCGTTGATGCTTATGTAAGTGCCGCGCTCGTACTCGCACAGCTGGATGTTTTCCTTTGCGCGAGCCAGTGCTACCGCCTTGCGCTTAATCTCGCGATTTCTGCGCGCCTTTTCAATTAAGGCTTGGATTGTTGCTGCCATTTGTATGTTCTTTTTTATAGTCGTCAATAGCCATCACCGCTGTACGTAAGGCCAATTCCATTCCTCTGTGCCCCAGCGCGACTTCAAATAATATCTGGCCGAAAGCCATTGCATCAATGCACGTATAATTCGACATGTGATTTTTCTCGAAAAGAGAGAAAATCGCCAATCCCTCAAGCTCTGGGTTGTTGATGATTTTATCAATCTGCCCACGTTCCTCTTTAATTTTCTTTTTGTAGTCCATATCAATCGATGAATTTCAAGTTATATTTTTCGGTGAATAAATGCTCACTGCAACGCTTGCCGTTAGGGCGTTTAAGCGTTAGCGGGTCGCTGGTCTTGGTGTAGCCGCACATTCGGCACAGGCGGTGAATGGCCTTTGAGGTCGGACGGGGTATCTTCGACAACCGGAATTTTGTCTGCTGCGGCAAGCCAAGCGACACACGCCTGCGCTCATCGTCCCACAGCCGCTTGCGGTTCTTGTTCGCATTCGGCACAGCCTTGTTAATCAAGTTTGAGTAACGCACCACCTTAACCCTTTCCTTGTAGGTCTCGGACTTCTGCACGCCAAGTTCTTTCGCCATCTTGCATATCATGTCCTTGCTTATGTCGTACTTTGTTTGCAGCTGTGGAACTGTCATGTCGGCATAATCCGTTTTAAGGGCCATGGCGGTGATTTCACGCTTGCGCTGATAATCATAATGCCGAAAGCCATATATATCCCCGTTTTTTTGTAATATTTCACGCACTTTACGCTCACCGATGCCTGCGTTGCGCGCTATAAGCCGCACTTGCTGCCCCTTACACGATAACACATAGCCAATCACCTCTTTAGGCAGACACATAGGCGGCAACGGAAGCTGCTCGGTCAACCCAAGTTTGCGGCACTCGTTAAGCAGCCACTTGTAACACTCAACGAGCGTGTCCCTGTGCTCATACCGCATGCCGCCACTTTCAACAACCGCCACATGGCCGCCATCAGCCCTGCACACCATTCCGCCATAAGGGATTTTATCGGCCTTTGCCATTCGGATTTGCGCTGCCTGCGCTTGTCTGTAGGCCTTTTTTCGCTCGCGCTCTTCGGCTTCAGCCGCACGCTTCTGCTGTTTGGCGCGCTCTTTCTCCGCCTCTTTCATCGCATACCAGTTGGCAAACACCTGCGGCTCTATTCCTCCGCGCGGTTCCTCGCCAATCGGGTGGCCGAAGATCCTATCCCAAACCTTGCTATTGAACTTCTGCTCGTAGGTCATTACAAATCAATTTCACAAGCGTGCATCAATTCTATTACTTGTACAAGGCACTCAATCAATGTTTCTCCGCTTGGAAACTTCCCGCAGAAGCATGGGCATTGCCAACGCCTGTATTCATCGTCGTATTCGATACGGAAGTACTCATCAGTGTCATATGGCTCACACTCAGCGAAGCTACCGAACTCTTCGAAAGGCTGGCTACAGAAGCATAATTCCGTTTCGGGTGGGTATCTCAGCTTGCATATTCTCAATAAATCAGCCAGCGAATAATAGCCTTTGCCTTCGCTAAGACCACAATCAAGCAGGCGGTTGTATTGTTCTTTTGTCGTCATCAAATCCTCATTAATCATTTCCTTTTGTTATTAAATTGCCATTATCGAAATCTACATCCAACAATTCATTACACAAGTCCTTATACATTCTCGCGTCATCGATATAGGAGAACTGCATGTCATATTTGATGTAGAGGTCTATCCTCTTGTGGATAAAATTCGTCACATCCTCAAAGGCTTTCACGTAGCCTTGATTATACAAGTCCGCATCCTGACAAACATTATCACGCTTGAGGAAGGGGCAGGTGGTTTGGTCTTGGCCACATAGCTTACAATATTTACTTTTCGTCATCTTTTTTTAATTTCTTCATTAGTTCAGAATACTCTTTTCGCAACGCGAACACTTTGTTGGAGACTTCATTATATTCCTTTTCCTTTTGCTCTAACAAGCGTTCTTGGAATCTTATATTGTTGTCATCATAAGTAATAGTAAATCCTTCACCATTCGGTACTATTGAGCATTCAAATCCATTTTTCATAATTGCATTAAGCATTTCATCGAGGATATTACCGCTGATGAATATTTTTCTAATTGATGCATTTGCTGTTTCCATTATTTTACGAGTTTAGAATTTTAATTTCGTCACTTACTTCATAATCTTCTACTTTTTATTTTTGTGCAGGAGGCAATATTTCAAGTCGTTGTATAGCTCGTCAATGTCAAGGTACTTAAAGCTGACGTTAAGAAAGCCCATGACTTCATCAAAGGCTTCAAGGTAGCCAGCTTCGTAGGCATCTCTGATTTCATCTTTGTAGCTTCCGAATCCATCGTTTTCAACCGCTGTGGTCTCTACATAATTGGCAAAATTCACAGCCTTTTCATAAAGTCTTGATAAGTTTGTTTTATTCTCCATTTTCAGTGCTTTTTTTAAGTTAAACATCTGTTCAAGTTTTCGTTGTAATTCCGTCACCTCGTCAACAACTCGCTCACGTGGCCAGTTGTTGGCGTTATCGCCCGCATGGCATGTGTCGAAGCCTATGAGCCACCAGTCAACGGGTATCTCCCCGTCAAGCAGTTCGCCATTACGCAGCTGCCAGCAACGTTTGCCGACCATACGAGGGACGATTTCCCGCCCACTTGTGGCCGTTCTGTCGCCATACACGCACGGCTCGGTGAAGGTCACGCCCCCATGCACAATGATGTTGGGAAACCTCGTGTCGGTGTAGACAATGCCGTGTAAGGGATGCTCGGGCGGCACGGCCACATAACCACAACCCCAGCCACTCGGGTAGTCGTGTTCAGCCTTAACGATTAGTCTTTTAGTTTTTGCAGTCATTTTCAATTTCTTTAAGTCTGTTTCGTATAATGCCAATGTTGCCAAGTTCGCCAGTTTCAAAGCACTTGTCAAAGTTTCTTATGCTCACTTCTACAAGGGCACAGCGGTAGTTGTTCAACTCAAACTCTTCAAACGCATAGCGGAAAAACAAGTGCTCAACTTGTAATTCAATGGTGGCGCAGGCGGGCCGCCAAACCCTTATATTACCACTTTCGACATCGGTCTTAAAGCCTCCATATTCTGGCTTGCGGTCTTTTGCCAAAATCAGTTCCTCCGCATAGGCGCGCAATGCGCATTCAAACTTTATTTTATCCATATTTGTTAAAATGTTTCGGTGTATTTGTCGGCCATTTCGGCTTCGTATTTCTCGATAATGGGTTGAACTTCTTGCGCAAACCGCTCTGAAATTTCGGCATAGCGCATAGAAGTGGCGTTGTCGCGCGGGGCATCAATGGAACTCACCAACCCCTCCCACAGCCGTTCACTTTCTAAAATCTGCTTTAGGACATTATTGGTGTGTGTTCGAGCTTCTTTCACACTTTCTGTGTAGGCATTGCCCGCAACATTCACCTTGCTCACACGCTTTAACTCATCGCTGAACCTTTCAGCCATAGTCGCAGCCAAATCGCAGCAGGCAAGGGAAGTGATAAGCATGCGCGCCATGCGCTGCCTGTCCGCTTCGATTTTTTTAAGCAGCTTGTCACGCTCTTGGCGCAAACCCGAAAGTTTTTCAACAAACCGCTTCTGCAACGTGCGGTCGTTGTATACTTTCAGCATATTGTCGCGGATGGTTTCGGTCTCCTTTATCGCGGCCACTATCCCGTCCACTTTCGCCCAGTCGTAGGCTTGACAACTGCACCGCTTTTGCGCAGCCGTGATATCATATTTCTTTTTACTCATATCTTAACTTTTTTAGTGCCCACTTGGGGAATCGAACCCCAATCATCCAACCTCTGTTGAACTTGCCAACGGACAATCGCCTTGGGCAGCACCCCTAAGCCAACCGGTCGGGGTAGAATTAATATTAAAATTTAGAACACACTTTGTGGAACTCCGGTCGGCTGCCCCTTATCCGCTTCACAGCGCGGGGCGTATAACTGATTATAAATGGGTAAAAAAGATTTAACAATCAAAGTTGCCCTCAAACCGCGATGTATCCGGCAGGCAATATCCAATCTCATTGTCGTTGTCATCATACACATCAACGTTAATATACACATTGTATATGTCCGCGTCATATTCATCGGGCGTATCGCCATAGATTGTTCGGTGCATTTCGCAATCAGCGGTGAAGTCAACGCAGTAGGTCTTGCCGCCCTTTTCGTATTCTTCAACAAAGCCGAATTTCTTTGCGCCATATTCATACGCTTCGGCACACAACCTATCATGAAGGTCAGACTCGATATATTCGAGCAGCCATTCGGGGGTATCAATTTCTTTTGCCATACTTCATTAAGATTACAAGCCAGCTAACCCAACCGCCAAAAACAAGCAGCGCGGCAAATAGCGCGTTCTGCCACTTGGCGCGGTGCGATGGGGTGCTCACTTGGTAGCAGTATAGAACCGCCACTATCAAGTTCATCACCACGCTCAGACAATATATAAGGATTAACTTTGCCATATTCATTAATTTTACGCTGCAAAGTTAAGGTAAATAATTTAATAATCCAAGTAAGTATCTGTAAAATGCAGATATTTTTATTTTTCTTCTTGACCTTTCTGCCCGTTGCCCTCATTTATTCGCCTCACCTCCTCATCATTATCGGGCGTGGCAGCCACAAGGCCCACGGCTGTTTCTGTGCTCATGATGCCCTGCGCCTTGGCATTGCCCACGGCTGCCCACAGCGTTTGCCGGTCATCTGCGAACGGGTCGGAGAACTCAAACGAAACATCCAAGGAATCGAAATCCACGGTCGGGTGAAGTATTTTTAAGACCGCAATTATCACGTTCTTCTCCCTGCGCACCGAGCGACCATAGATTTCAATGTTCAGGTTTCTTTTAATGTAGCCAATGGTAAGGGCATTCCGCAGCGCGGCTCCCGAAAGAGTGCCGTAACCCTTAATTCCTTCATACGAGAAGTCGGGCGTGAACGTGTCGTCAAGGATTGACTGCTTGAGGTCGCGCTTTTCAGTGCTCCACCCATCGGCCACGCTTGGCGGGTTAACGTACTCAAACTGGCTGCGCTCGCCATTGAGCTGAATGAATTTGCCAATTGCGTTAGGGTCGGCCATGGACTTGATGACATCAGCGGAAGCCTTTGCCACGGGGTCGCTGAAGTAGTTGTTATTGTCCGCTTGGCGGGAATCCACGTCCTCCTCGCGCTCGCACCTTAGCTGAACACCCGCCCATTCTTTCTGCTGGTGGTCATATATGATGTTTATCTTGCCTGTGGGATTTTGGAACACCTCCACTTTCCATCCGGTGGCAGAATACCGCGTGTTGAAAATGAAATCCTTGGTTTGAATGTCCCAGTGCTTCTCGGAACGCGTGCCAACCTTGACCGTGTATCCATAGGCGAACGCCTGCATACGCTTGTACTGGTCGATAAGGCAGCGCAAATCGTAGCCCTCAAATCTGTTAAGTACCACAAGGCGACATTCGGGTTTGCCGTCATCGTTGCGGTAAATGTGGTAGAGTTTCGCGCTTTCCGTCAAAGCCCCCGCAGCGCGCTTGTGCTCGCGCATAATGGAGTCATAATCCACATCCTCCAAGAACTGCTTGAACAGGCGCACGGCCTCGTCCGAGCCGCTCAGTTTCCATTTGATAGGGTTGTTCAGGAGAAAGAACAACGCCACCTCGTTAATGTAGCGCTGGCGACTGCGCGGCAGCTTGGCGCTTATGTAGTCGCTTTGCTTCTTACGCTTCTTGTCGGGCCTGCGGTTCACCTTGTGCATTTCGGGGAAGTACTCGGTCACTGCCTTGTCAACCTCCTCGGTGTTGTCCTGCATCATGTCTATGGCTTGCAGCACACGGCCATCACGCACAAGGCTGATGAAATCGGCCTCTATGCTTTCGGAATTGAGCTGTTTGTTCTTGAACAGCGTGAACAGGTCTTGTAAAAACTTAAACATGCCACGAATATAAAACACCTTCCACCAACCGCCAACCGCTTTGCTATCAGCAAATACACTTGCAATTCATGGTGCATTTTACCTCAAAAACGAAAGATGACAAAGCGTTTGCTTTTATTTGCTTATTCCGTTTGCTTTAACTAATTTTGTGCTAAAAAACATAGTTATGCAAAACAGAACAAGAGAGGTACTACATGAGTTGGGGCTGAAACAAGTCGATGTTGCGGCCAAGTTGGGAATGACAAATATTGGGTTCGCCCAGCTTCTGAAAGTTGAGCGGCCGAAGATTTCCACTTTGGAAAGAGTCGCGGACGCCATTGGCGTACCTGTGTGGCGGTTGTTCTTGTCGGACGAGGAGATAGAGCAGGTGGCGAAGTCGGCCAATGCCAAGAATACCCCGAAAGCGGTTTGCCCCGTGTGCGGCACTCCGCTTCAAGTCAAGCTGTTCCTTTAAGGTGCTCTGCTATGGTGTCGGCTATGAACACCTTTATTTCGTCAGCCAATTCTGGTATGTTGTCCAAATAGTCATGGCTTCCGTCAAATTCGGAGCACAATTGCTCCGCTTCGCGTATCAACATTAACGCGGCTACAAGTTTGTCTACGTTTTTCATCGATGTGTGTTATTTATGTTAATCGATTGCCGCATGGTTCTTTGCGGCTTTATTCCTAAAATATGCTAAGGTCTTCAGGGCGGATTTGCACCACCTTGGAAACGTGTCCGAGAACTTCCGCAAGCACCCAGTACCTTATCGCGTCAATGGCGTGGTTATATGCGTCTATAGGCTTGTTAAGCCAGTTGCCGTTTTTGTCCTGCTGGTAGGTGTAGTTCTGCATTTCCTTGATGATGTTCACCGACCGCTTGGTTATGTGTATCTTGAACTCCAGCATCTTCATTATGCCTGCCATTATGCTGCCCCCGAATTTCTGAACGGGGTATATCAGCACCTGCTCGTTGAAGATTTCGTCTATTAGGCGTGGGTCAGCGGAATCGGCAATAACATCGAGGTCATATTTTCGCAGTTCTGCCGATATTTCGTTTGTGAGCATTTTCGTGCGGTAGAACAATTCGTCCACGTAAAGGTCGTTTCCAACAAGAACGCAGTGCACGGCAGCCGTGGGGTCGTGCGAATAACCGAAGTCAAGCCCTATGCCCTCAAGCCCGCCACTTGGAACGGAGTCGACAGTATCCCAGTTCTCGAACACAATCCCCTCCACCACAGCGCGCAGCCCAAGGCCGTAAATGCGCCACAAAGAGGGGTTGGTGTCGCGGTAGCTTTCAATCTCATCAATGATGACCTGCTCAAGGAAAGGGTTGTCCTTGTATGTGGTTATGAAGTGGTATGTGCGGTTGTCGGCATTCAGCGTGTTAAGCCAATGCTCCTCGGTGAATGACGGGTTGTAGTCAATGATGGAGAACTTGGTGGTTCGCATCTTGAGCTGCTTCCATTCGATTTCCTGCAACTCATTGCCCTCGTTCACATACAGAATTTGGCGCTTTCGGCCACGCAGCTTCTGCTCATCGTCCGTGGAGAAGAACTCCACCCAAGAGCCGTTGCGGAACGTGTACATTTGCGAGCTCTTATTGAAATCCCGCTTATCCCAGAACCCCATGGACTGAATAATGCTTATGAAGTCGCGCATCACTGAGCCCGTAAGCGCGGGGTTGGTTTTTCGCACAATGGAGACTGTGGAATTGGGTGTGTTTAGGCAGTGAACGATTATCCAAATGAGCGTGTTCCATGTCTTGCCGCTACGTGCGGAGCCCTGCTCCGAAATGGTCGTGTAGCCTTTTGCCAAAGCGTCCGATATTATGGCGTAAACCTTTGTCGTCTGTATGCGTATGGCATTACTCATCTTCCTTTATCACGTCACTTCGCTTGTCAATGATTTCTACCTGCACGGCATTGTTTATCTTTTCGCCCTTGGAAGTGACATCAAGCGCATCGCCAAAGCCCTCATCGCGGCCAAGCGTGCTCATGAAGTAGCGCAGCATTTGGCCGTCCGGCTTCTCAACCCAGCCCACAACCTTTTTGGTTACGGGGTCTATGTCGGGTATTCCAAGCGCGAGGACTTCTGCCGTTGAAATGAAGTTGTCGAGTTTCTTCTTTCGTGAATCCTTGATTATTCTGCCGAACTCCTCGTCATCGCGTGCATATATCCATAGCGAGACTCTGCTGACACCGAGAAGTGCCGCAGTGTTGGTTAGGTTTCCATGCGCCTTTGCCAACGCTTCACGGAGCGCATCGTATGTCGGTTTTTTGCTTGGTGGTGTATAACTCATAGGTTGTTAATGTGTTAAATGCTGATAATCAGCCGTTTACCATTTCAAGAATTTTATCCGCTACTTCAGGGCTTAAATTCATGTACGCATCTTCTTGAATTTCAAGCAGTTCACAGAATATGCGTTTTTGCTCGCTGTCGCGGAAGTTGATAATGCAGTAGAGGTTGCCTTCATCTTGGCGGTCACCTGCGATGTTGTCGCACTTGCGTTTTTCGGCCTTCACCTCCTCCTTGGTCATTTTTGGCTTTTCCGCATGTTCCTGCGCTATTTCCTCGGAGGTTTTCTCTGCCACCTCAAGCGTTGTTACGGGCGGTGTAAAGTCGTCCTCCCACGAGGTGATATTGTCTACCGCCTCGGCTGGCTTAAGCGCGAGAATGGCCTTATATTCATCTTCGGAAAGTCCCACGTTCTCATAATCGATGCTGTCAATTATGGGTGCGATTAAATTGTAATCGGCCTTTGTGTTGCCAACCGCCATATAGGTAAGCTGCTCCTTTTCCGTCTTTTCGTCAAGGTCAACGGCCTCCACCTTTATGTCGTAGTCGGTTTCAGGCGTGCCGTCATACTTGTTTATCTGGTCGAGGGCCTTTATGCGCCTGTGTCCGTCTATTAGGTTGCCGGAAGCCTCGTTCCACACCACACCGCCTAAAAAGCCCACCTTGCGCAGGTTCTTCTTTTGGAGCTTCACCTGTGCATCCGTGTGCCGCTTGGGGTTGCAGGGGTTAAGGTTTATTTCCGACCGCCTGATTGTCTTTGTCTCGCTCTGCTTCATATTTTGGTAAGATTGTTCTCGTTGCTGGGAATATGCTGTATATCTTCCGCAAATCTTGCGGGTAGTTCAGTGAAAGGTAGTATAAGTATTGCGGGTCGGTTATGTCGCAGCCGCATGATTGGCCCGTGCCTCCGTAGGTTTCGGGGCTTTTAAGGTTGTGAGCCGCGATGTAATCTTTGATGTCCGCGTTCTTGTAGGTGGATAGGGGGTAGAACTTTTTCGTCTTCCACGAAATGGCCTCCTTTGTGCCCTTGTCGCCAACATATGACCTTAGCATTAATCTTCTGTTAAGCGAGTCGCTTTGCTTGAAGCCGCAGCACACCCATTCTATGCCCGACCTTTCGCGCACCTTGTCGGCTATCTGTGATAGGGAATACTCCCTTTGCTTGGGGTTGCGGGCAATGCCCATGAAGCCATACTTCACATAATTGAAATAGGCGTAATGTGGGACTTGAACAAATTCGATATTTGGGTAGCGTCTTTTTGCCCACATATAGTATTGGTTTATGTGCTCAAGGTCTTTCACAACGTACATGTAAACGCAAAGAACGCGCTTGAATTTCGGATAGAGCAAATCAAGCAGCACTATCGAGTCTTTGCCGCTTAGGCTGTGGAAGAGGATAACGGAATCCGTCTCCCTTGCCACATCTTCGATTATGTCCTTTGCCCTTTCTAACATCTTCGATTAAAAAGGGCGCGCCCCTTGTTGACGCGCCCTGAAATTGTTGCAAAATCAACGATTGCGCATTTGGGGGTTTCGTTTTGCGCCATTGGCTCCGGCCAAATTCACGTTATTCTGAACCATGCTTTTGTCGTTTGTGCGCGCATTGCCCGTGCGGTCTTCACGGATACCGCGTCTCTGCGGGCCGTAGCCGCCCCTTGTTTCTATCATGCGGCCATTATTATCAAACTTGGCATAACCAGCATAGGTCTTCGCACCGGTGCTTTGGTTGATTTTGTAAACCTCCCTTGTGATGAAATCTGCCATGATTGCATTTTTTGGGATTATCGCTCATATATTAACTATTCACTTTAAGTTCGTGTCAAGTACTTTACCAAGAGCAAAAACGAAGAAGCACGGGCGATTCTGCTCTTTTTTGGCATCCAAATCCCTCGTCAGTTGCAAAAGGTCATCACTGCCATATTTCTCATATAAGAACTCGGCATCGCGCTTTATTGCGAAACGCTGTGTATTAATGGGGCACTCAACATCTAAAAACCAACTATTGTTGTAGTTGTGAAAGTGAATTTTCTTCACTTGCCGCAAATCGGATACGCACGGCAAATAATCCTGAAACACCTCATCGTCTTCATGCGCCATTATGTAACGGCTGACGTCCTTGTCCACAAGCCTGTTAAAATAATGCTCACTGAATGCCCTAAGTTCGATTTTTTTCTCGCCTCTAAGAATCTGCTCGGCAAATTCTCTGCGCATAATCAAGTTAAGGCATTCAATGTCTTTTGGCTTTGGGCAATCAGGATACAATTTCGCAAATTCAGCGTCTTTCTTTGCCCAGTATTCGGCATCGTCCCAGTGGTCTTCTTCAATTTTTTTACTCATATCTTAAAGTATTTAATTAAACTTACTGGCGCAAAGTTAATGGGATTTTCTAAAATATCCAAATTATATCTGTCTTTTAGTAACTTTTTCTACACCTAACGCGTGAAGTGTGCTTTTATAGCATTCGTCCACCTGCTTTCTGAACGCGGGCATGTTCTCGTACCGGAAAATCACAATGCGGATTTGCTTCGACACATAGGTCTTGCCTATTCCAAGTATCCGCCCCAGCACAACCCTTATGCTCTTGCTCATGCGCCTGCCTATGAAGCACTGCGGGGAGAACAGCCGTATCGCCAGCAGCAGGAACGTGTCCCTGTCGCTGACCCTGCCGTGCAGCCATTCGGCCCGCGAGGTGTCCAGCAGCGGGGCGCAGAACTCGTTCTCCTCCCTTTGCGCCTCACGCCTGCGCGCGCTGATTTCACGCAACTCACGTATGTATTCCTCCATTGTCATGCCTCGTATTTTTGCTTGAAAACACGGCTGTCGCAAATGTAGATAACCCCGTTTTCAGAATAAATCACATACTTGTCCGTCCGCTTCAAAACATTCATTTTCCCTGCTTCAATACTTTTACCAGTTTCGTGTAATAATCAATCATCTCCTCAAATTCGTAGGGCGTGAACTTGCGCGTCTGCGTCATTGCCGCCAGTTCGAGCCTTTTCACAGCCTCCTCGCCATATTTTTTCACCAGCCACATGCGGTATTGCGGGATGTTGCCGTGCTGCATCACGTTGCAAGCCATGCACTGCGGGTGGCAGTTCATTTCCGAGTACCTTGTGGCCATGAACCTGCGCGACATGTAGTGCCCGTTCTGAATTTTTCTCCAAGGGAAGTACTTGTTGCACGTCACGCACCGGCACATGCCCATATCATTCGCGTTGCTGAGCCTTATGTATTCCGAGAACACCTTGTCCAGCTTCGCCTTTAGGTTTGGTTTTTTCTTCTTCATTTCCGGTAAGATTTATTCTCAAAGACAATCACATCGAGCATTTCATTGAACCGGTCTGCCACGCGCTTGCCGTATTTCGTGGACACCTGCCCCGCGGTGAGGTTGGTGGTGATGACCGTGAACAGCTGCCGGTTGTAGCGGAACTCCAGCAAATCTGTCACAGGGTTAAGCACGTTGCCGAAATCAAGCACCTCAGTAGGCTCACGCCCCATATCCTCAATGGCAAGCAGCGTTGCCGAACGCAGCACATCGAAATGCTTTGCGTCTTTCGCGTACTGGGCAACATCTTTCGCATCCACGATTCTCAGCCCATCGTTTGGCAGCACCCTCGCATCGGAAAGGTAGTTGATTGCGGCTTGGAGCGCGTAAAGCAGCGTTGTCTTGCCGTTCCCGCACAGCCCGCACATCATGACACCGAACTTGCTGCCGCCACCGCACAGGAAGTTTGCCAGCCGCCCTATGTTATTGCGCGTTTCGGCATCGTCCTTGAACTCTCTTTGCCGGAAATCCACCTCGGCCTTGTATGCCGCCAGCAGAATGTCCGCGCCCTGCTGGGACGTCATCGGGAATCTAAAACGTGGTTTTGTAATCTTCCGCTGATACAGCCTCGACCTCAGTGCCTCTACGTCTATCTTCGCTTTGGGGTTTAGAGATTCCATGCTCAATTGTTTTGTTATCGTAATTGCCCTCCAATACTTTCAGAAAATTGTTCGGTCTGATGAACCAAGCGAACGTGGCCACCCACCCGCGGTCGTTGTTCCCGTTCAGGTAGCCGCTTGCCGCTGCTTTCTGAACCGCCTCGGCCAGCTTCTTTTTCCCGTACTCGCGGCACCGCGCCCTTATGTGGTTTTTTCGCTGTGGCGTTATCGATACCAAGTGGGGGATTACAGAGTTCGCCTTTTCGAGTTCGGAATTAAAATATTCCATGAACCGGTCAAAATCCAAATCCGACTTGTCGGATGAATTATCTGAACGTAGTGAAGATAATTTATTATTATCTATATTATTCTTGAATCGCGTTAGTTGCTGCGTTAGTTGTGGTTGTTGCAGTGGGTTAGTTGCTGCGTTAGCTTTATTTTTTCCAACCTTGCAAGCGGCTGAATTATTGTTGTTTACAACACTTGGCCGCTGCGTTAGTTGCTGCGTTGGCCGCTGCGTTAGTTGTGCGTTAGTTGCTGCGTTAGTTGTGCGTTGGACCTCTTGTTCTCCGCCTTGATAACTATCGTAGTCACAAATGGTTACGAGTGAAAATTGGTGCGTTGCCGTGATTTTGATTTCCTCGGCCTTTAACAGCCGCTGAAAACAGGTTCGCAACGTCTGATAACCCATACCTAACCGCTCCGACATTTTCCGCTGGCTGACCACAACCTGCCCGCGTTTCACCGCCACGCCTTGCCACCTCGTGTCAATGCTTGAGGCACACAAGAGCAGGTGCAGAAACACACGCACCATGTCTCCATCGGAATACCACTCCCAATTAAGGAGGCTTCTGTGCAGCTTAATCCACCCCTCCATACGCGCGGAACAGCAATCCTCCATTGACAGTTTTTGAAAACTCCAATTTCTTTTGCGACACAAGCTCATTTAACGCAAGCTGTATGTCTTCACGCACAGCCGCCAAAACTTCGTCATATCGCACGTAATCGGCCTTGTCGGGGCTTTTCTCCGCGCCTATGCGCTGCACAACGTTGAAAATATAATCCTCGTTCATAGATATTCTTTGTTTTTTTCAATTTCACGTTCAACAAACAGCAGGTATTCGTGCTCCTCGGGGGAGGGAATGTAGCACCCTTGGTAGGCGCAGAAATCACGAAACCTTTGTATTGCCATTGTCATCTCCTCTGTGGTGAGGCCCGCGCTTGAGCGCAGTTCCTTATATTTAGTGCCATTCTTTGCAGTCCGCTCAACCAAAAACAGATTCTTGTTGCAGTGGTACTTGAAAAAATGCCGCTTCGCATACTCGTTGGAGCAGCCGTAATAAACAGCCCACCAAGATATCGCCAAGTGGAGGTAGCGGTTCTGCTGGCCGCTGCGCTGCGGAAAACGCCTCGTGAGCTCCACAACGCATCCTTTCTTGTAGAGCTCATTCGCGCGCTTCTTGAAGTCCGTCTTTTGGTATTCGTCAGACAAATTGTAAACCATCAGAACGGCAGATCGTCATTTTCCGCCATGGGCGGCATTTGCTCAATGTCCTTTGGCGTAGGGGTCTTGGGTGCAAATGGCTGGCAGCCGCCAATGAAGCGGTTCTCCCCCTCCACCTGCTCGTCTTTTTTGCATGAGGCGGCTATGAAGTGGGTCTCCCCGTATTTGCCGGTCTCCTTGCGTTCTACGATTGAAATGTTAAGATACTTCTTGCCGTTGTCGGCAACTTTGATAAGCCTGCGGGGAATGTCGCTCAGGCAGATTGAACCATGATAATCCATTGTTTACTTAAATTTTATTGTTAAATAACCTTTCTTGCTTGTTTCTGTCATGTATGCGGAATACATGTCCGCATGCGCGGCCTTAAACGCCTTCTCATCGAATTTCTTCGAGGTTTTGGGGGCAACGTATGAGAATGTGGCTATATCGGTTGTCACGCTTGCCACCATATTGCCGGCCATGTACTCCTCAATCTTGGCTTTAATTTCGTTCTGCGCGGCAGTAAGTGCCTTTATGCGTGTGTTCAAAAACTTCAGCGTTGAAAGCGAATCCGCAATCACCGAGGGAATTTCTGTTTTTACGACCTCAAACGGGGTGCCGTTGATGTCCGCCTCAAGCAGAGCGTTAACCTGCTCATTTGTCTTGCGGGGAATATCCACGTATTCGCAGATGTCACCCCGCAGCCATGTTGCGGTCAGTTTCTCCACTTTGATTTTGGGGTTGATAAACTCAAAGAACACCGCGTAAATGGATAGCTGCCATGACAAATATTCTGTGTCCAGCTTCGATGTTGTCTTGCGGTCGTTCAGCACAACGCCCTCTTTGCCGTAGTATATGGCGTCAATGGAAGAGGCGTAATACACGCCATCGGTCACAAGGTATTCGCTTGCAACGCTTACAAGCCCCTCGCGCTTCATGAGCTCTTTGTAGTTAAGGGCTTCGGGGCAATCCGCTGGGGTAACGCCAAGGTCGTCCACCATTTCGCACATTTTATGAATGTATGAGCCCCTCTCAGCGGCTTTGGCAAGCACTTTGGCGGGTATGCCGGAATACTTGTCGGCAAATATCTTTCGGTGAAGAATGCCTGTCACACCAAGCAGTTCTTTATCGCCAAGAAAATATTGGTGGGTGTCCTCTTTGAACACTACACCGCAATCATTCAGTTTAAGCTCTTTCATTTATCTGCTGTCTTCTCTCTTTCAGTTTGTTAATAAAGGAATTGTCGCCTTGAAGTGCCGCATTGTTGTTGAATATGCTGACAAGCTGCTCCTGTGTGGTGGCTTTGTCTATGGCCGCAAACGCTGCCTTACGCGTGTCCTCCGCGGACTTGGCTGGCCACTGGTAGCGCACCACACCCCTGTCATCGACAATTGTAAGGGCCGAAATAACGGAATTGGCATACTCTATGTCTTTCACATAGAAGTGGGTGCGCACTTTGTTTGCCGCGGTCAAATCGCTTTTGCCAAGGTTGATGAAAATCTTGGGCGCTGTGTACAATTCTCGGCCTATGCCAAGGTTGAAGCAAGCCCTTTTGAAAGCATCGGACGCCTGCCCCTTTTCGGCCTCGGTGTTGGATTCCACACCCACGTCCTGCTTCGACACCCACTGCTTCTTTTCGGCATCATACACCGAGACTGTGCAAAACAGCTTGCCGTCAATCACTTCATGATGGCGCTGCCAGTTCAGCGAGCCGAATGTTTCGTCCAAAATGTTCATGTCAACGCGCGCGTTCTTATACAGAAGCACGGAACACCATTTTACGTTCTTGTCGACTTGGGCAACCCTGCACTCAATGTCGTTCTTAGTTAGTAGTCTCATTTATCAGTTAATTAAAATTCCTATTTTCTTCGCGACAAAAGCCGCCATAATTTCACTTTTCGATACCATAAGCGGGCTGTTTTTGCCGCTGCCATTTCTGATTTGCGTGACAATGCCTTTGGCTATCAGCGCATCGAGTTCGCATGGCTTGACCCCAAGAGAGGCCAGCCACCGGTATGCCTCCCGCATTTTCAACCTGTCGGAAGACGGCTGCGTATGCTTTACATAGTTGGCCACTGCGGCCTCGCCAGCATGCTGCACCAATTGCGTTAATGTGAAGAGGTCTATCATTTCAACTTGTATATTAGAATTTCGTCATTTAGCCGCATCGTGCGGAAGAAGAGGTTAAGCCTGCCCCCCAATGCGCGTGCGATTTCATTTTGGCGGAAACACTCCTGCCTTACTGCCGCAAGGCGTTTGCGCTCGTATGGCAACACCAGCGTATCGCCAACCCCCAGACACTCAAAGAGTGACTTTATTGTGGGGCATTCGCCTTTTTTCACATTGATGGTGTTGTGTTTCATTTTTTATCTGTACTTTTGTAACGTTATTATTTAATTCAGTTACAAAGATAGTTCAACCATCTGTACTTTACAAATGAAGTTGCTATAATCGACTTATTTTTACGTTATTTAACTTTTAGACCAATGGAACGAGCAGAAAGATTTCAGAAACTTCTGAGATACATTATTTATTCTACTGATGTGCCTATCGCGGGAGCCTTAAAGCACATAGCCGGTTTGGCTGGTATCAGCTATTCCAATTTAACCACCGCCTATAAGGGCTCTGAAAAATACCTGACCGACCGTCTGATGCTAAACGTGAACGCGGCATTTGGCAACCCGTTCAACCGAGATTGGCTTAGAACGGGTTGCGGGGAAATGTTCAGCGATGAAAAAACAGCCGAGTCGCTTCGAGATGACAACTCAGCTAAAATTATTGAGCAGCAAAGGGAAACCATTAACAGGCTTTCCGAGACGGTCTTGAACTTGTCAACGGCCATTAAAAAGTAGGTCGAGCACTTTCTTGTTGGCCGCGTTCTCAACCTCAAAGTTCCGTTTAATATATATATCGGTTATGCTCATGTCTTTCGCGGCATGGTTCAGCATGGAGTGGACAGTGTATTTGTCTATCCCACAATCGTTGTAGGCAATTGTGGCGAATGAATGGCGGGCCGAATAGAAAATGAACGGCTCACACCCGAGCAGTTTGGGAATGTTAACGCGCAAATACTCCGTTACTACGCTTCTAAACGAGGCATAGCAGCTATACTTCTCTTTGAATAGGAACATGTGCTTTTGACCGCGGTACATATCCACCAACGGGCGGATACGTTCATCTATCTGCACTTCAATGTAGGCCATATCGTCCCTGCGGGTTTTCGTTTTTGTTCGGTTGTAACAGATTTTGTCATCACTGGTGTATTCACAATTGAAAATATCCACAAGGTTCATTCCCATAAGGCAGAAAGAGAGAATGTATATGTCCCGAACCATACCCGCAGCCCCTTTCAGTTCCGCATTCATGAACTCTCGAATTTTATCAATGCCCAGCGCTTTTTTGGTCACTGGCGGCTTTTTGGGTACGAAATAGGCGAGTAATGGGTAGTGTGGAACAACCTCCCTGTCCCCATCGTTATAATAAATTTGGGCTTTCTTGTATATGGCTTTTATGAGAGACAACACCAAAACCACACCACCCGTAACGCGCCCAGCCCGAGAGGTCAAATGACGCTCCATTGCCTTAAAGAAAGGCACGCCCATTTCCGAAAACGCCAAAGTATCACGCCCTGTAAAATCTTTAACGCACTTGACGGCAAAAAGATACGCCCTGTGTGTACTCGGGTTTGCAATTTCCTTTATTAACATTTGCGCAAATGCAAAAAAATCAGCTTCGGCATTCCTTTTAAGTCTGTTCGCAATGTAATCAACATCCCTTTCCTCAAATTCAAGTCCCATTTCCAAAACGCGCTGGCTGTAATTCGCAATGATTGCATCAACCTTTGCCTTAATGTTTGGGTCGCGCAGCTTTCCACCGCGTGTAACGCCATTGCCGTCCACATATATGCTTGTGGGTAGCATTTTACGTTTCCGCCTGTACGTGATAATTATTTTCACGTTCATCAGCCCGTCATTCCGTTTTTTCTTCTGGTTAATGTAGTACCTTATCGTCACCATAGTTTAGTTAGCACAATGTTTACACACTTTGCCGCAAAAGTAGCTATTTTGCCGCAAAAGTAAAAACAAATAGCTACATTAAACTCAGTGGAATAGGCTGATTCGCAGCGGTTACTATGGTCTGGCAGTTATTGGGTTGTGCTATTGCTGTTTTAACGACATTATTACTCATAACATTCTATTAATCAATAAATTACATTGGACAATTCGGTTTTTGTTAGCACAATGTTAGCACAAATGCAGTTTTTGTGCAAATAACCGCCCATTACCTGCACAAAAATACTAAAAAAACACGAGCCTTGAAAATTCAGCTATTCCACGTTGAAGATAACCCGCAAGTCTTCCTCGGTGATACCGAAGATGCCGAATGTGTTCACGAGCCACAATAT
>ERZ808246.200-NODE-200-length-52418-cov-6.022153_pt1 | contig 52418 bp, 44 predicted proteins | sample MGYA00521083_ERZ808246 | MGnify/ENA primary metagenome ERZ808246 (study PRJEB31516, sample SAMN03275577) | gut metagenome | biome: mammalia-associated habitat; material: feces | host: Papio cynocephalus | place: Kenya | collected 2012-07-07 ... | reverse complement strand
ATTCTACATTCAAATTATGATAACATACAATTCAGACGGCGTGAAGATGCCGAAAATAAGAAAGCGCGACACATCGGCTTGGATAAAGGCCGTTGCCGCCACGTATGGGCGTAAAGTGGGCGACGTGGGCTACATGTTCGTCAGCGACGAGAAAATCCTTGAGGTGAACCGTGAATACCTCGGACACGACTATTACACGGATGTCATAACCTTCGACTACGACGAGGACGATATCGTGAGTGGCGACATCGTTATCTCGCTCGATACCGTGCGCTCCAATGCCGAACTCTTCGGTAAGTCGTACGACGACGAGTTGCACCGCGTCATCATCCACGGCATACTCCACCTTTGCGGTATCAACGACAAGGGACCTGGCGAACGCGAGATTATGGAGGCAGCCGAGAACAAGGCGCTGGCGATGCTTTAGTCCTCAAACGGCAGTTCCGGTTCCTGCGACCCAAGTAAATTATAACTCATGCGATGATACGGACTGACACCGTGCTGGCGAATAGCCTCACGGTGTTTTTTCGTTGGATACCCCTTGTTGCTCTTCCAGTCATACTGCGGATATTCTTCGGCAAGCCTGTCCATATAGTCGTCGCGATATGTCTTGGCAAGAATACTTGCTGCAGCGATAGCCATATACTTACCGTCGCCCTTCACGATTGTAGTATACGGCAAGTCCTTGTAAGGTTTAAACCTGTTTCCGTCTACAATCACCGCCTCCGGTCTCACCTTCAGTTGGTCGAGAGCGCGGTGCATGGCGAGGAAACTGGCATTCAGAATATTTATCTTGTCGATTTCCTCCGGCGTAACGATGCCCACCGCCCATGCCACGGCATCCCTTTCAATCACCTCCCGCAGTTGTTTCCGCTTGCGGTCGGTAAGTTTCTTAGAGTCGTTGAGTAATTCATTCTTATAGTTTGGCGGCAGAATTACGGCAGCTGCATACACACTGCCGGCAAGGCATCCGCGTCCTGCCTCGTCGCAGCCAGCCTCTATCATTCCCTCATAATAGTGGTTTTCCAACATATGCTTATTGTTTTTTTATAATATATACGTGATTTCTTCATATTTATTGTGTCTGTATATAATAGAATGTTGTCTACAGGATTATTCCGACTTCCGTTTGTTGGGACATATGAATTATATAGATTAGGGTATATTAAATCGATATTTATATAGAAAATTACTTATTTGTCAGTGTCGAATAATTTGTACACCACTGGCGGCTAATGGTTCACCACTGGCGGCTAATGGTTCATTGGTGGTGAATAATGGTACGCCAGTGGTGTACGAATTATTTGATGCAGTTATGCTCCTTATTTATTCGTTAATCTCTTTAATATACATTATTCTATGAAAAAACAGACAATATATTAGATATTTGTATTAAGTAGAGACAGCCGAAAGTTATAAAAACGTAAAAAATAACGAATTGTAGAACAATGGAACGTTTTTATATGTAATTTTGCAAAATATTTCCGTTATACAGTTTTTTTATAAAAAATAAACGGCAATAGGTATTACACATAATTAATTATAATATGAAGAAAATTTTTACTTTATTAGCTTCGGCACTCTTTGCCGTAACAGTAAGCGCAGAGAGCTACACAGGCGCACTGAAAGTAACAGTAAACGGCATTTCTACCGATGCTGGAAATGCAAACGTTGAAATGACTCCAAACGGCGATGGAACCTGCAACTTCTCCTTGAAGAACTTCATGTTCGTAGAGGGCGGGCAGCAGATGCCTGTAGGAACAATCAATCTTAAGAATATTCCTTACGACAAAGCAAGTGCAGTGGCTGTATTCTCAGGAGACCAGGAGTTAACAATCGCTGACGGCGATGACCCTTCTGTTCCTTTCTGGATGGGCAGTATGCTCGGCGAGATGCCTATCTTTATTCAGGGCTCTACCTACAACGGCAAGATGAAGGCTGTTATCCTTATCGATGCCAACAAGAATAACCTCGGAGTAATCAAGGTGCTCTTCGGCGAGAATGCAGACGAGGTGGGACAGATTCCTAACTCTGGTTTCGAGAAATACCACAAGGCCGGTTCTATCGACGAGGCTAACGCATGGCACTCATTCGGAAGCTGCGACGGAAAGTTTGCAAGTATGGTAAAGGGTACTGCACATACAGAGGCAGTGAAAGATGTTTGTCCAGGTACAACGGGAACAACATCATTGCGCATATTCTCTACTTCAATTTTGGGAATTTCAGCCAACGGTACTGTAACGACAGGACGTATGTCTGCTGGATCAGTTTCAGCTACGGACAAATCGAACCACGCTTACCTCGACATGTCAAAGACAGATGTTGACGGCAACGGTGATCCATTCTATGCTGCCCTTACAGCATTCCCTGACTCTATCGGCGTGTGGATGAAATACAATCCGGGCAAGAGCGGACTCAAGGCTTCTATCTCGGCAGTAATCACCGACGGAACTTACTATCAGGACCCTGAGGACAAGACATATAACAATGTTGTAGCAAAGGCAAGCAATACCGACATCGAGGAGAATGGCGGTAGCTGGCAGTACGTAACAGTGCCTTTCGACTATGCATCATACGAAAAGCCAGAGGGACAGGAGATTGCCGGCAGGGCAATGCTCGTAACAATGTCTACATGTGCTACTCCTGGTGGCGGTACAGGCAATGACAATCTGTATGTTGACGACCTGCGTCTGATCTACAACTACAAGCCACAGGCTCTCTCATACAACGGGGTCGCTTTTGCAGACTTTGCCACAGACAAGTTCGAGTACACACTCACAGGTGTAGACAACTTTGATGAGGATTTCCTGACTGCAGTAGTTCCTACTGATGAATACGAGGAGTCTAAGGTTGTAGTAGAGGATGAGGAGAATCCGGGCAACGGAACAGTTTTCTACACTCTTATCTCGGGTGACTTCCAGAACACCGTTACTTATACTATCCACTATGCCGGTACTACTGGTATCAACGGCGTGGAGAACTCCAAGAGCAACGGCGTTGCAGGAATCTACGACCTCAGCGGTCGCCGCGTAAGCATGAATGCCGGACAGCATGGCGTGTTCATCATCCGCACTGCTGATGGCAAGACTTACAAAGTGAACAAATAATCAGACAAGAGAGCATTCGTTGTTCTTCTAAGAATATAATCCCGGACAGGAAAGTCCGGGATTTTTCTTTTTTAAGGATTTATCAGTCTGCTGTTTTGTACTTTACCATATTATCATTATCTTTGTAACGGAATAGCATACCCACATTCAAGTGGCGGGCTATAAAAATAAGAAAAGGAGAGAAGCATTATGATAAAAAATGAAGAAAACTACATAAGGTTCGACTGGGCAATGAAGCGCTTGCTGCGCAACAAGGCTAACTATGCCGTGATAGAAGGGTTCCTGTCGTCTCTGATAGGAAAGAAATTCAAAATCCATAGATTTCTTGAAAGCGAAAGCAATCAGGAAGACGAGGAAGACAAATACAATCGTGTGGATATTCTGGCAGAGAGCGAAGACGGAGAATTGTGTATCATTGAGGTGCAGAATAGCCGAGAACTGACTTATTTCCACCGTATGCTGTATGGCGTTTCGAAGGCAATAACAGAATATATAGGAATTGGCCAGCCATACGAAGAGGTGAAGAAGGTATACTCCGTAAATATCGTATACTTCGAACTGGGACAAGGCAAAGACTATGTATATCATGGTAGAACGGAGTTTATCGGAATACACGAGCCACATGACGAACTGAAACTCTCTGTTAGGCAGAATGAAAGATTCTTCGGCAACAGAGAGAAGGATATAATGAAAAGAAAAGGAGCGGCAGATGTGTTCCCTGAATATTATGTGCTGCGTGTAAATGATTTCGACAAAATTGCAACGACACCTCTTGACGAATGGATAGAATTCCTCAAAACCGGCAACATCAGCAGCAAGGCTACAGCAGCAGGACTTGCCGAAGCGCGAGAGTGCTTACGCGTCGATTCCCTTCCGGTAAACGAGAAGCAAGCTTATTTCCGACACATGGAATCTGTAAGACACATGAAGAGCCTATTTGATACAAGTCGTGATGAGGGATATCAGGAAGGGTATGATGAAGGACGAGAAAAAGGAATGGAACAAGGGAAAAAAGAAGGAATGGAACAAGGGAAAAAAGAAGGAATAGAACAAGGGAAAAAAGAAGGAATAGAACAAGGGAAAAAAGAGGGAATAGAACAAGGAATAGAACAAGGAATAGAACAAGGAATGAGAAAACGTTCTTTTGAAATCGCAAAACAAATGAAGAACCTTGGGTTGACAACTGAACAGATTTCTTTGGCAACAGGTTTATCTTCCATTGAAATAGAAAAATTATAATTCTATTTTTAGAATACAAAGAATTAATAGGGTATATCGTAACGGAGATTATGTCGTTATGGTATACCTTGTCTTGCACTTTTCCCCTCATTTTGTGCGATTTACCTCCATATTCTTGTATCATAAAATATTTTAGCGTAACTTTGCCAAGAATTTTGTGAATTAAAATATAACATTGAATTTAATGAGGCATTCAATCCTTTTACTCTCGTCGCTTGCTGGATGCACCATGCTGACATCCTGTTTTAAAGACGAACCACTGAACGCAGAGTGTGATATAGAACAGGCTTACGTACAGATTGACGACCCACTGACAATTTTTACTCAGGTAGATCTTGCTACTAAAAATGTGGCGTCAAACGAAACTAACGTTGTATTCACTATAAAGCCTGATGCAGACGTAAGCAATATCCCGGTATCGTTTAAAATAACTCCTGGTGCTACAATATCTCCAGAAAGCGGCACACCGCTCGACTTCTCGGGTGAAATGCCACAGCATTACACCGTTACGTCGGAAGACAGAAACTGGACAAGGGACTATACAGTTACATTCCGAGTGAACGACCTTTATGAGCTCCCTACACATTTCGGCTTCGAGAACCACGAAATATATGATGGTGCTGGAGTGAAGGATTATTATGTGTGGTATGATATCAACAAGTTCGAAAAGAGGGTAGATACCTGGGCTACAGGAAATTCCGGATACAGAATGAGTAAGCTCACCGAATCGCACGACCTGTTCCCATCTGTGCCAGTAAATGATGGGAATGGACCTGAAAACGGTAGTTACGGTGAGTATGTGAAACTCACGACTTGTGACACCGGACCTTTTGGAAAATATTCAAATCCAAAGATGCTTATCGCTGCCGGAAACCTCTTTATCGGAAAATTCAATACCGACATAGCTCTAAAGAAGCCGATGATTGCTACGGAATTTGGACTGCCTTTCAATAAAATACCAAAGCGCCTGAGAGGATGGTATAAATACACTCCGGGTAGCAAGTTCCAGGACAAGGACGGCAAGCCTGTATCCGGAAGAGTTGACCAGGGCGACATTTATGCTGTGCTCTACCGCAACCACAGCGATGATGGTAAGGCTTTTGTATTGAACGGCAACGATGTGAAAACAAACAAATACATAGTGGCTATCGCTGAATTGGGAACAATCAACAATACTCCCGACTGGACTCATTTCGATATAGAGTTCAAATATAAAGACGGGTTCGATTTGAGCAATCCCGAATTCTTGAAGGAACTGAGAAATCAAAACGGATACAGTCTTACTATTGTTTGTACATCAAGCATCGAAGGAGCTAAATTCGAAGGTGCCGTAGGTAGCACACTTTGTATTGACGAGTTTGAACTGGAGTGTGAATAACAGTATATAAATAAGAATATGAGGAAGATAATCATATCGCTGCTCCTTGCAGCATCTGCCACGCTGACAACTGTGGCTGGCAATATTTTCGACAATTTAAAATACGACCTTCGTGTAGGATATAACATCGGAGGTGCGGCTCCTATGGGCATGCCGGCAACAATTCGTTCGCTGGATGCTTATAGGCTGACACCAAGCGTGATGCTCGGACTCGGAGTTTATAAACCTCTTGACAACCATTGGGGACTTACCACCGGATTGCGTATCGAGAATAAAGGAATGAATATTGATGCCAAGGTAAAGGGCTATCACATGAAAATTGTACGAGGAGGCGAAGAAATGGAAGGCGTATTCACAGGTACTAATCATTCTGAGGTTGAACAGTGGATGCTGACTTTGCCACTTCAGGCTACTTACTACTTTGGAGATAAAGTGTGCTTGAAGCTCGGTCCTTATCTCTCGTATGTACGCTCACACACTTTTAAAGGCTATGCCTGTGACGGATATCTACGCAAAAGAGACGATATGAATATGAAGCCAGATGACCCAAGGGGACAGAAAATAGAACTCGGAAGTAAGAACGAAGGACGTGGCGACTATGATTTCTCTGATGATATGCGCAACCTGCAGTGGGGTATGATGCTCGGTGCCGACTGGCGCTTCCACAGGTCTTGGGGCGTGTTTGCGGATTTGTCGTGGGGATTTACAGGCATCTTTAAAAGCAGTTTTACAGTGATGGACCAGAAACTCTATCCTATATACGGCACTGTGGGTGTAACCTATAAACTAAGATAATACTTTTGCATAAATGCTTTAAAAGATATAAATACGTTTAATGGTAGACAAGGAAACTTTATCATATATCAAGAAACATCGGACGGATGACCCTCGCAAGCTTGCCTTGCAGAGTCATCCGTCTGGTGTTGATATGCCGTATGCCCTGGAACAGATTGCCGGATGGCAGACGGCATGCCAGAAGCTGCCCCACTGGGCAAGTATCGAGGATATTATATATCCACCGCATCTCTCTATGGAGCAATGCTCCTCACAACCCACAGCGATATATAAACAGCAAGTGGCAAAGCGGCTACTCGGCAACGATGCCGGCACACTCGTTGACCTTACCGGGGGTTATGGCGTTGATTTCTCCTATATCGTCCGGGCGTTCCGAAATGGTGTGTATGTGGAGCGACAGGAAGTGCTCTGCGAGGCGGCACGCCACAATTTCCCTTTGCTTGGAATAGGCAATGCCGAAATAATCTGCGGCGACGGCACGGAATATCTAAGTAGGATAGACCATGTGTCGATGATTTACCTCGATCCGGCACGACGCGACAACAACGGCGGCAGAACATACGGCATTGCCGACTGCACACCGGATGTTACGGCTCTGAAAGATGTTCTCATGGAGAAAGCCGATTATGTTATGGTTAAGCTTTCGCCAATGCTCGACTGGCATAAGGCTGTGGAGGATGTAGACAACGTCTGCGAGGTGCATATCGTGTCGGTGAAAAACGAATGTAAGGAACTGCTGCTTGTCATAGACTGTAGGGAGAACAGAAAGCAGGCGCTGCAAGTGTCTTGTGTCAATTATACAGACGACAGTACTGCAACAATGGATATTTTTAGCCCAAATAGCTGTTTAAATGCTGTCTCTGCCAGCTTTACCGACCCTGTGGAGCAATCATACATCTACGAACCAAACGCCTCTCTGATGAAGTTTGGCGGCTTTGAGCCTTTGTGTCGTAAGTATGGTGTAATGCGGATTGCCCCAAACAGCAATTTATTTGTTTCAAGGGATAATGTAGAGAATTTCCCCGGAAGACGATTCATGATAAAAGCAGTTTCGGGAATGAATAAAAAGGAGCTTCGCCATATTCTCGGAAGCATCGACAAGGCGAATGTCACTACCAGGAACTTTCCTCTTTCTGTTGCCGAACTGCGCAAGCGCTTGAAACTGAAAGACGGTGGCGATACATACATCTTAGCCACTACGCTTCAGGACGGCAGTCACAAACTGCTTGTTTGTGTACGGGAGTAGCATACAACAAAAATCAGCCCCGATGCCAATTGGCACCGGGGCTGATTTATAAAATATCAAAATTGATTATTTGATTTCAATCTTGCGGGCTTCCTTTTCGGTTGCTTTCTCAATCTTAGGAAGATCAACGGTGAGAACACCATTGTTTACGCTTGCACTAATCTTGTTTTTCTCAACATCGTCAGGCAGAAGCAATGTCTGCTCATATTTGCTGTAAGAGAACTCGCGGCGCAGATAGTGGCTCTTTTTGTCCTCCTCCTTGTTATTGCTCTTGTTCTCAATCTTGATATGAAGATTACCGTCGTGATCGATATTCACGTTGAAGTCATCCTTTGTCAAGCCCGGAGCAGCAAGCTCTACGGTGTAGTCTTTTTCGCTCTCCTTAACGTTGATTGCAGGTGCCGTAGCGTTGACTCTCGGCATGAAGTCTGTATCAAAGAAGTCGTTAAACTCATCAGGCATCCAAAGATTTCTATTCATTACTGGTAACATATCAAATACCTCCATTTTTATTTTAATTCTTTATTTATCTGTTTTCTTGAATCTCTCCAGCCCTCTTGTCTCTCGACCTTCGGTCTTTCGATTTTCACTTACTGATTATGCAATTCATGTGCCAATGGCATGAAGCTAGTTTTTATTGCCAATATGTCTTCTGTTATTGACATATCGTCAGAAAAGATTAAAATATTTAATAAATACTATGGAATATTTGACATTTTGTCAATTGCAAGCTGTTAATCTTTGTTCCATCTACCCGGTGTAACGCCCTCTGCCTCCTTAAATGTTTTGGTAAAATAGCTAAGCGACAGATAGCCGGCAAGGCGTGCCACTTCGCGCATTGCCAGTTCCGGATTGTTTTTCATCAGCTCTTTGGCGTATTCCAGGCGCAACTCGTTTATCCATTCACGAAACGACATGCTGTAATGGCTGTTTATGAACGATGATATATACGTGCGGTTTGTTCCCGTTTCGCGTGCTACATCTTCTATAGTAATACCGCCTACCGTGAATTTTCTTTCGTCTTTCCATTTCTTTAGCTGCCGCTCCAATATAGTCTCCTGCACTTTTGCCATTCCTATAGACCGTTCCTGGCTGCCAGACGGCTTGTCTTCCTTCTTGTTGCTGTTTGTTGTGCTATCAGCATATTCGCTGCCTTCATCTACGGCGAGGGCACCCTCCACATTTTCATAGAAAAGAAAATAGTTGGCATAAGATGTATAAAGATAGATATAGAATGGGATTGCCGAGATTATCCATACAAACACATACTTGCTTGGCACAAAAGTGAGAATTCCTTGTCCTACACCGAATATTATTGCCCAATATGTAAAGACCGACATCCATCGTATGTATGCCTCGCTGTCCTCAGAGTAGTAATCGTCGAGCTTCTGTTTTGCTTTACGAAAGGTTATGAATATCCGTCGTGCTACTTTCACGGCATATATTATAAAAAGAATGGCAAGGATAAACGGCATCAGCTTTCTAAGCAATCCTTCGGGCGTGTAACGCCACATCAGGTGGGTAAGCAGGCAATATACCACCCACGCTGCAAGATGCCGCTTAAAACGCTCTTTCGTAAGATGCCTACGGTCGAGGAGCATCATCAGTGCGCTGCCAAAAAGGGTTACGGCTATCCAGTATGTACACAGATTCATCAATATAGCTAACATCGGACTTGTCAGTCTAGGTGTTGCAAACATGTGTACCATATAATTTGCCGAAAGCATCAGCATGGCGAATCCCGACAACATCCTCGACTGGCGGTATGGGCGATAGTTTTCTTTCTTTGGTAATTTGCCGAAGATGAAGCGGTAGCTGAAAAATATCAGCAGTGTGAGTGATGCGCAGAGTGAGTAGTGGTATATTTCCAGTTCCATTATTTTCCTTTTTTCGGCACGAGGAGTTTCCTGTATTCTGCCGGATTGTTGAGCAGTCGGCACGCCTCTATCATCTGTTTGTCGGTGTTTAGGTTGTTTTCTATGGCTCCAGCCTGCCAATAGTAGGCAGCAACGATGTCTGCCTGTATTATTTGCTTTATGAGCGACTTGTTGCGGTCGAGGTCTGTGGCGAGGTTGTGTTTCAGTTTTTTCTCCAATGCCTCAAATTCGGGTTTTGCATCATCGTAGTAGCCCTCGAACTGTGCAATTTTCTTCAGACGGTCAAGTTCCTTGCCGCTTTCGGCATCGTATTTGAAACCACTCTTTACGACGCGCTGCTTGAAGTCTTCGTATTCCTCGTCGGAGAGTTCAAATTGCCCAGCCGGAGCTATTGTGGGGTGCTTGGATATATATTCTATCTCGTAGTTGAGCATCACTTCTGTGGAGTCGAGTCCGCTCATGCTGAGATAGTAGGCGATGTTCGGCAGCGAGTCTGGCTTCACCTCGATGTCTGGCTTTATTCCACCGCCGTCGCGCACTTCCCGTCCGTTGCGTGTATAGAATACTTTTGTCAGGCTGTCGGGGATGTGCTCGGTGTATCCGCCATGGGCATGCCTGTAGTTGATTGCCTGAATACAGCGGTTGCTCGGTATGTAATATTTACCGGTTGTCAGTTTCATTTGTCCGTTGTATGGCAAGTCTACCGGTGCCTGTACGAGACCCTTGCCGTATGTCCGGGTACCAAGTACCACGGCGCGGTCGAGGTCTTGAAGACTTCCTGATGTTATTTCGCTTGCTGATGCCGTCTCGCCGTTCACCATTACAACTATCGGCATTACCGTGTCTATCGGTTCCACTGTGGTCTGGTAGTCCTTGTTCATGCGTTTCATCTTCCCTCGTGTCTTCACTATGGTGATTCCTTTCGGCACGAACATATTTACAATGTTTACAGCTTCACTTACCGAACCGCCGCCATTGCCGCGCAGGTCAAACACGAGAGCTTTCATGCCCTGATGTTTCAGGTCGATAAAGGCTCGGCGCACGTCTTTGGCACAGTCTTCTGTGAAGCTATTGAGGTTGATGTATCCGATGCTGTCGGGGCGCATGCCGTAATACGGAAGGAAGGGTAGGGTGATAGCTCGGCGCGTGATGCGCATCTTCATTGTCTTGCCCGTAGACGGACGTTTTATCTTGAGGATGAACGTCGTTCCTGGGTCGCCACGTAGATGCGAACTGACAAAGGAGGTGTTTTTGTCGGTCATCGTTGTGTCGTCGATGCTGAGTATGATGTCGCCCTTTTTTAGTCCTGCCTCTGCCGCCGGACTACCCTCATACGGCTCGTCGATAACGACCCTGCCGAGCTGCATGTTCTGACGAATGATGGCTCCTATGCCCACGTATTTTCCAGTGAGCATATTCTTCAACTTGTTAACCTCATTCTCTGGATAATACACGGTATAGGGATCGAGAGAATTGAGCATTCCCTTTATTCCGGTGCCTACTACCTCGTCGGCATCGAGCGTATCCACGTATATCATGTCGAGATAGCGGTATATGTTGTTGAATATCTCGATATTTTTCGCCACTTTGAAGTTGTGGTCTTTATCATCTTGTGCCTTTACAATACCTGCTGCAAGAGCAAGTATTAGCATGACAACTGGTATTATTTTCTTCATTTTTCTTGTTGTTTTCTATATCCGTTAATAATATAACTGCAAATCTACAAAAAAATCCCGTACTTGCCCTCATCCCGCTGTGCTTTTTTATATTCATTATATTATTTGAGGAAGCGTAAGGGATGGATAAAGAATTAAAACTTAGGAAATAAAAAAAAGAGTTACCGAAGTAACTCTTTCTGCGCTTCAAGATGGGCTTGAACCAACGACCCCCTGATTAACAGTCAGGTGCTCTAACCAACTGAGCTATTGAAGCATTGTTTGCTATCGTTCTTGATTGCGGTTGCAAAGGTACGGCGTTTTTTTTATTCCTCCAAATATTTTCAAAAGAAATTTCATTTTTAGAGCAAAAAAAATTGTTTTTGCAACTATTTTTATCTGTTTTACCTTAATATAGGGGACGCGGATTACAAAAATCAAGCACCGATATTCAATATTATGTTTCACTCGAAATGCGGGTCTTGTCGGTTTCCGACCAAAGCCTAGAACTTGATTTCTTTATATTCCAAGTTCTGGATTTTGTCCGAGCACCTTTCGCTGTTCCTCGAGAATGCCCATCAGTTCATCCATCGTAGAAGCGCGCAGCATAGCGATACGGGTTTGGCGAAAATTTGCGATGCCCTTGAATATCGGACTCGCAGCGAGATGACGTCTTGTATGAAGTATGCCACGGTATTCATCGATACGTTCCACATTGACACGCAGTTGCTCTTCGAGGATATCGAGTTTCTTGTTGAAATCAAGCGAGGCATCAGGCTGCTTACCGTCGAGATAATCACGTATTTCCTTAAAAATCCATGGTCTGCCGAATGTCGCCCGACCTATCATCACTGCGTCCACGCCATATTCTTCAAAAGCATGGCGGGTTTCCTCGGGAGTCGTTATATCGCCATTCCCGATAATAGGAATATTGATGCGCGGATTGCGTTTCACTTCGCCGATAAGGGTCCAGTCGGCATTGCCGGTGTACATCTGTGCGCGTGTCCTGCCATGAATGGTGAGAGCCTGTATACCGCAATCCTGCAACTGTTCAGCGAGGTCGGTTATAACAAGATTGTCGCTGTTCCAGCCCAATCGTGTTTTTACTGTTACCGGGGTGTTTACCGCCTTCACCACATTACGTGTAATATCGAGCAGAAGGGGGATATTCTGGAGCATTCCGGCTCCGGCACCTTTTCCTGCCACCTTCTTCACCGGACAGCCGAAATTAATGTCGATTACATCCGGATGAGCCTGATCTTCCACAATCTTGGCAGCTTCAACCATGGAGTCTACATCCCTGCCGTATATCTGTATTCCGACAGGGCGTTCTTCATCACAGACAGTAAGTTTGCTGACAGTACTCTTCACGGAGCGCACCAAAGCCTCGGCACTGACAAATTCCGTGTACACCATCGACGCACCATATCGCTTGCAGAGCATACGAAAGCCAATATCCGTTACGTCCTCCATTGGAGCGAGGAATAAGGGATTGGCACCGAATTCTATGTTTCCTATTTTCATTTTTCTTTTTTAGTGGGTGGATAAGAGTTATAAGACTTATAGGACATATAAGGCTTATAGGACTTATAGAACATATTAGACATATAATAATGAAGAAGTTCTATCTTTTATCTAATAAGATGATATACTCCTCCGGCAAGAGCTTTCAACACGCCTTGCATTTCAAGGGTGAAGAGAGTTGATGTAATACTGTTTATTGGTATCGAAGTTTTTGCCGACAATACATTTAACTGCATGTCGCCGTTCTTGGCAAGACAGTCTACGATAACCTTTTCATCACCTTTAAATTCTGGGAAAAGCGATCGCTCAATACCTTGTCCGCGTGCTGCAGCAAGGGTGGCATCCGTCTCCCATCCCATTGATTTTATTATATCATCAGCAGAAGTTACGAGGCGGGCGCCATTGTCTCGGATAAGATTATTGCAGCCTTCGGAGTATTTATCGCCTATCCTTCCGGGGAAGGCAAATACCTCTCTGCCATATTCCTGTGCCATGGAACAAGTAATGAGACCTCCGCCGCGAGCTGCGCTCTCAACGAGTATCGTTGCGTCAGACATGCCTGCCACAATGCGGTTACGCCGTACGAAGTTTATCTTGTCCGCATTGGTTCGGGTGAAATGCTCAGTGAGCAGTCCGCCGCAGTTCAGCATCCTGTCTGCTGTCTCCCTATGGCGCGGCGGATATAGGTTGTCGAGTCCGTGAGCGAGTACGCCAACCGTGGGTATACCGTTGTTGAGCGACGAGCGGTGGGCGATGATATCCACGCCGTATGCCAGTCCACTGACAATAAGCAACTCCGGACATTTTTCCTTCAGCTGTTCCACAAGAGCCTTGATGATATCCTCGGCATATACGGTGGCATGCCGTGTTCCTACGATATTCACTATACGCTTGCTGTTAAGATCGGCATTGCCCTTATAAAAAAGTACGAGCGGAGCATCGGTGCAACTCTTCAGTCGCGACGGATAAGCATCATCTATTACCGTGAGTACTTGTATGCCATTGGCGGCAACATATTTTGCCTCTTCTTCAGCCCGTTCTCTCATCATGTTCATATTCTGTAGCGACGACACGAGACGAGATGAAATATCGGGCGCAATATCGCGGATATTTTTGCAGTTTTCTACTATTGCCGAGAATGAGCCGGCACGCTGCAGCAAGTTGCGCATTGCGGGAATGTGGAAAAAGCTCATTCGGGCAAGTGCCATGGCATTTATCATCTCTTTGGTTATTGTGGACATGGGGCTATTATTTTCCTATGTATTCTTTAAATGCTTCATCATACTCTTGGCTGTTGGCAAGTTTGCCGTCGACTATGCAGACGAGGTCTATGACGCCCTTGAAACAGAGTTTGTTGTCGGAGGCACGATAGATGTCTTGATGGAACACGTATTTTATACCTTCTTTCGTAAGGTTAAGACGGGAATAGAACTCGTCGTCGCACTGCAATGGGGTTTTGAACTGCAGGTTCATCCTCGCCACCACGGCATCAACGCCACGGCGGTGCATATCGGCAAAGCTGAGTCCACACTGCTGCAGAAACAGATGCCGCGTATGCTCTGCATAATGCAGATAGTTAGCATTGTTTACAATGCCTTCGATGTCGCACTCGTAGTCGCGAACCATCATCTTAGTTTCAAATATATATTTCATTAGAATGTGTAATTTTTCTCGTAAGACTCAGAGTTCTCGAGCAACTCAAAGTTTTCTCTATTCTCCGAGTTCTCTCAGAAATCATAAATCTCTGAGTCATAAAAAATCTATAGCCACAACACGCTTTCGTTGCCCATATTAAACAATAAATCGAGTATGCTCATATTAGGGAGAAAGCCGTGGCGCATGGCATAAACCTGGTAATATGGCTTTGAATTGAAATCGGGGTCTGGCAGCGGATGTTTCGGTCGAATGGTGTCCCTCAAATCAACGATACCGCTGTCCTTTGCCTCCTCTGCCGTAATATAATGATCAGTGAACGATATGTTGGGCTCTATATCGAGCAGTTCGCACATCTTCCTGCATATTGCCATATTGAAATCATAAAGGCTACAGAAACGGTCTTTAAAAAACGGAATGATATCATCAGCATAATATTCAAAGAAAGGAGATTCGCCATAGGCACTTTTCAAGGCATTCCAGTGCACATGTCGCCAATTGCCGTGGTCGCTTATCCCGCCACCGGGTTTTACCGGAACGCTAAGCGAAAGAGCACCGTTGGGAGTCGCTATTACACAACGGTTACGGTATGTCTGTTTTATGAAACTGTCGTGATTCTCTATCAGCACCTTGTTGAAGCGGTTCAACTTCTGATACCACTGCACCGGACCGAAATACGCTGAGGATAATAGAACTGTCATATCATTTTTCTTTTCACATTATAAACCACAATACACTCAAAGCGGTACAACCCACCTGTTTTTTCTGAAACTTCCGAAGAAGGATTCGCTATTCCCTTTTGAATAGACAATCATCACGATACGTCCGATGACGTGGTCTTCGGGCACAAAACCGTAATATCTGCTGTCTGGCGAGGCATCGCCAGGCATAACAGACATCCAGTAATAGTTCTTTGAGAAATAGGCATAGCGCGTCTCTTTCCCGTCAAGAATCAGTTTCCCGTTTACAATATCCGCCATGCGGTGTTCGTGTATGCGAAAAGTGTTGCAAAGCAATTTTATGTTCCATGGCGTCACTTCCACCATTCGGCACTTGCGTGGAGGAATAATTATATTATGGTCGACGATAACGGTATCGCCGGGACCTGCCATGCAGAATGCGGCATAAACGGGACGGGACGAAACATTGTTGAGCGTATCGAGGGGATAGTTGAAGGCTACGAGTTCTCCTTTTCCTATCTTCTTGCCGAACCACCGGCTATAGGGGAAGAATTTTTCGCCGCCTGTACGCAGTCCATAGCTCCACCTGTTCACCAGCACACGGTCGCCGCCTATGAGCCAAGGCTTTATGCCCGACTCCGGCACGGTATAGATGGCGAACGCCAATCCGCGGAACAGCAGCATTGCCGCTGCTGCCACGAAGATGGCTGTTATGAACTTTAATGAACTGCGCATGGGTATGATACCTTACTTTATATTGTCAACGAAGCGGAACAAACGGCTCCATCTTATTCCGGAGAATCCACGGCGGTCTGGATCGCTCGACCACCAGATGAATATCGGTTTACCTACGATATGATCCTCTGGCACAAAGCCCCAATAACGAGAGTCTGCCGAATTATGGCGGTTATCGCCCATCATCCAGTAGTAGTCCATCTTAAATGTATAATGGTCAGTCTGCTTACCGTTGATATAAATCTTACCGCCTTTCACTTCAAGCCGGTTATGCTCATAAGCCTGAATAGGGCGCTCATAGATAGCAATATTCTTCATGTTGAGCTTTATCGTCGCTCCCTTCTTCGGTATCCAAATCGGTCCGTAGTTGTCGCGGGTCCATCCCGTCACGGCATCAAGCGGATATAGAATATCGTCTTTCAACTCTGGAGCGAGAGAGATGCTCTTTACAAGCGCCTTGTTGGCAGCAAGTGCCTTTGCGGCATGCTTTGTGAGCGGCATGTATCCGTTTTGGTTCAGACTGGTAAGGTCTTCCATGCTGATACCAAGGTCTTTCATCACATCATCGGGAATAGACTGGTTAAGTTTCACGTTGTAAGTATACTGCACATTGTCTGGTTCCTTATTAGCTTTCCCGTCGAGATATACAATGCGGTTTTTTATCTGAAGCGTCATTCCTGGCAAACCGACACAACGCTTTACATAGTTTTCGCGACGGTCTGTAGGACGGCTGATTATCTCGCCGAACTGCTGTGGATTTGAGGCAACATACTGTCTACCTGTATTATAGACGTTTTTAAAATAATCATATTGCTGCTGAGCATTCATCGCACTGAGGTTCACCGGCTGGTTTGCAAGCAGCTGATAGCCCATTGAATAGCAGATGTCGCGATAGAAATCTGCATTCTGATAGTTCTCTACAAGGGTGTCGCCAGCCGGGTAGTTGAACACTACAATATCGTTGAGTTTCACGTTGCCCAGTCCTTTTACTCTACGGTAATCCCAATGCGGCCACTCTATATACGACTTTGTATTGATTACCGGCAAGGTATGTTGGGTAAGCGGCATCGTAAGCGGTGTTTCCGGAATACGCGGACCATAGCTGACTTTGCTCACGAAGAGGTAATCGCCAGTAAGAAGCGATTTTTCGAGAGACGATGACGGAATAACATAATTCTGGAAGAAGAACTGGTTGATGAAATATACTGCGACAAGTGCAAATACGAGGGCATCAACCCATGACATTACGAAGCGTACCGGACCTTCGGCGTCTTTCCACCATTGCCATCTTATTTTCTTCGATATATATACATCATAGATGAACGGCACAACGATTAAGCCGAGCCAACTTTTCACCCATACGAGAAACAGCAGATAAAGCACCAGTACTCCGATAAACTTTGCCCACTGTACCTTCATGTTAAGGTTTTGTTTTTCTTTGTCTATCATTTTTTTCTTATTTTTTATGGGAGTAATGGGACTTATAAGACTTATATGACCTATATGACCTATAAGACCTATATGACTTATAAGACCTATAGAAGACCCCACTCTTCATTCCACACTCATTAAAACTTAAACATGTCGCTGATGGTGAGCAGTCCGTTGTGTTCTTTTGTATACTCAGCAGCCAATACCGCACCGAGGGCAAAGCCCTTACGAGAGTGAGCATCATGCGTTATCGTAATGCAGTCGGCATCGCTGTCGTATATTACAGAATGTATGCCCGGCACCTCATCGCGACGTATACTCTCGATAGGAAGCTCGTCCGAAGGCACATCATTTGTACCCTCCACCGTTCCGTCGGCAAGACGCTGCACACCCTTCACCCAAGACTTCTTGCGGTCGATGTCGCCGACAATCTCTTCAGCAAGAGTTATCGCCGTACCGCTCGGAGCATCAAGTTTATGGATGTGGTGTGTCTCCTCCATACGCACGTCATACTGAGGGAAACCGTTCATTATCTTGGCAAGATAACGGTTGACGGCAGAGAATATAGCAACACCGATAGAGAAGTTTGAAGCCCAGAACAAAGTCTGTCCGCCTTCTGCCGAACACATCTTGCGAACGTCATCGCCATGATCTTTCATCCATCCCGTAGAGCCGGAAACCACCTTCACATTATTTTTGAAGGCACGGAGGTAATTGCCGTATGCCGCCGTAGGGTTGGTGAATTCAATAGCCACATCAGCACTCTTGAATGCCTCGCTGTCAAAATCCTGCTGGTTGTCGATGTCAATAATGCACACTATTTCATGACCACGGTCTTTGGCAATCTGCTCAATCATCTTGCCCATCTTTCCGTAGCCTATCAATGCTATTTTCATAATACCTTTATTTGTTTTATTGTTTTATATTGTTGTTTTTAACATGCAAATATAATGATTTTACTTTTTATGCTACATTTTTTAGGCTTAAATTTGCATAAATGGCCATTCATTGTGGCGTAGCAAGAGAATTTGCAGTATATTTGCAAGTTCAATAAACGAAAATTTATCTTTTTAACTGATATATTTATGGTGCTGAATTATATTTGGATTGCATTTTTTATAATCGCATTTGCAGTTGCCGTGGTGAAACTTGTCTTCATGGGCGACTTTGATGTTTTCCCGAACATGATGAATTCCACGTTCGATTCATCGAAGACTGCCTTCGAGATATCCTTAGGGCTTACAGGAGTATTGTCGCTATGGCTCGGCATCATGAAGATTGGAGAAAAGGGAGGTATGGTAAATGCCTTGGCAAGGATTCTCTCGCCGGTGTTCTGCAAGCTGTTTCCCGACATTCCGAAAGGACATCCTGTTACAGGATCTATTTTTATGAACATCGCCGCAAACATGCTGGGACTGGACAATGCTGCCACTCCGCTCGGATTGAAGGCAATGGAACAGTTGCAACAGCTGAACCCGAAGAAGGACACGGCGACAAACCCGATGATAATGTTTCTCGTGCTCAATACCAGCGGACTTACTCTTATCCCCGTGAGCATAATGGTATACAGGGCACAGATGGGGGCGGCTCAGCCTACTGATATCTTTATACCAATTCTGCTCGCCACATTCTTCTCTACCATAGCCGGAATTGTAATTACAAGCCTTTATCAGCATATAAACCTGCTGAACCGCGTGATGATACTTACCGTTGGCGGAATGTGTCTTGCCGTGGCTGGCATTATATGGGGATTCGGACAGCTCGACAAGAGCCAGATGAATATCGTTAGCACTACGGTAGCGAATATCCTTCTGATGACAATCATCGTTGGCTTTATCCTTGCCGGAGTAAGGAAACGGGTGAATGTTTATGACGCCTTTATAGAGGGAGCAAAGGAGGGATTCCAAACTGCCGTGAGAATTATTCCTTATCTTGTAGCTATCCTTGTGGGCATAGGGGTATTCCGCGCTTCGGGAGCAATGGATATGCTCATCGGCGGAGTGAAATGGTGTGTGGAAGCTTGCGGCGGCAACACCGACTTTGTCGGCGCTCTGCCAACGGCTCTTATGAAACCACTGTCGGGAAGCGGTGCCAGAGGCATGATGGTTGATGCAATGACGACATACGGAGCTGACTCTTTTGTGGGCAGACTGAGCTGCGTGTTCCAGGGATCTACCGACACCACATTCTATATCCTCGCCGTATATTTCGGCAGCGTGGGCATAAGATATACCCGACATGCCGTGGCTTGCGGACTGCTTGCCGACCTTGCCGGTGTCATTGCGGCTATCGCTATCTGCTACATGTTCTTTTAAAAGCAATCAAAATAATTAGACATGCAGGAATTTTTTCTCATATTGAATGATAATGCTATGGAATATAACAGGAAAAAGATAAGTAGCTATAAGACGCTGACCGTTTACAAGAAAAGTGAATGTGTGTTTGACATAACTTATTATTTTGTCAAGACATTCCTTGAACGTGCACACGACCGCACTGTTGACCAAATGCAACAAGCGGCACGCTCCTGCAAGCAGAATATAGTGGAGGGCTACAGCGATGCCGAAGGCTCTACTTCTTCGGAACACAAGCTCACGGTAATAGCAAAGGGTAGCCTTGAGGAATTAAAAGAAGATTATATGGACTATTTGCGAAACAACGGTTTGGAAATCTGGGGACCTACGCATCCTAAGTATATTGCTGCAGTACCATTATGCAAGAGGCACAACGACAGTGAATGGTATCGCAGACAGATAAAAGGACGTTCTGCTGAAGATATAGCCAATTTGGCACTGATAACAATCCACCAGACACTTGCCTTATTACGTGGGTACATCGACTGGCAAGACCGCCGGTTCCTCACAGAAGGTGGAATTCATGAACAAAGGTATAAAGCGAGAGTGGAATATAGGAATGGAAAAAGATATAAATAATGAGATTTAGGGAGATTGGGAGGTAGTGTAGGTTTGGAAAGTAGTGTAGGTTTGGGAGATAGTGTAGGTTTGGTAAGGAAACCTACAACCCCTACCAAACCTACAACACTTACCAAACCTTACAACCCCTACCCCTAACCCCTACAAAAAAGAAAATATGGCGAATTTAAAATCATTAGCAAAGGATACTGCAATATATGGAATGAGCAGTATCGTGGGAAGATTCTTAAACTATCTTCTCGTGCCGTTATATACGGCAAAACTATCAGCTGCCAGTGGCGGCTACGGTGTTATAACAAATGTATATGCCTATACGGCATTGCTCATGGTAATCCTGACATACGGAATGGAGACAACTTTCTTCCGCTTTGCCAACAAGGAGAACGAAGACCCGCAGAAGGTTTATACGACAACATTAATCAGCGTTGGATTCACATCTCTGCTGTTTATAATTCTCGTATTGCTGTTCATCAACCCCATCTCGGCATTCATGGGCTACTCCAACCATGAGTCTTACGTATGGGTGATGGCAATTACCGTGGCAATCGATGCCTTCCAGTGTATTCCATTCGCTTATCTGAGATACAAGAAGCGCCCGATGAAATTTGCAGCCCTGAAGATGCTGAATATCTTCATGGCAATTGCACTTAATATCGTGTTCTTCCTCATTCTTCCAAACATCTATGAGGCTAATGACGGAACGGGAGCCATTGCGAATATCTACGACCCTACTGTGGGTGCAGGATACGCTTTCTACATAAATCTATTCTGTTCGGCTTCGCTAACGTTCTTCTTCTGGAAGGAACTATTCTGCCAGAAATACTCTTTCGACATGCAGCTTCTGAAACGGATGATGAGCTACAGCTGGCCTATCCTCGTGCTTGGTATTGCCGGAATATTAAACCAGACTGCCGACAAGATTCTGTTTCCGAAGATATATACCGGGGCTGATGCCCACACCCAGCTTGGTATCTATGGCGCAGCAAGCAAGATTGCCATGATTATGGCTATGATTACACAGGCGTTCCGCTATGCCTACGAACCATTCGTGTTCGGAAAGTCAAAGGACAAGGATAACCGCGACACTTATGCAAAGGCTATGAAATATTTCATAATATTCACCCTGCTCGCTTTTCTTGTTGTAATAGGATATATGGATGTGTTGCGCCATATTATCGGCAGAGACTACTGGGAGGGACTCAAGGTCGTACCTATCGTAATGGCTGCCGAGATAATGATGGGAGTATATTTCAATCTCTCGTTCTGGTATAAGCTCATCGACAAAACAATTTGGGGAGCATACTTCTCCGGTGTGGGTTGTGCTGTGCTCCTCGCTGTAAATATTATCTTCGTGCCGCGATATGGATATATGGCTTGTGCATGGGCTGGATTTGCTGGCTACGGCACGGCTATGGTTCTGTCATATTTTGTGGGACAAAAGAAATATCCTATCAACTATCCGATGAAGGAAATAAGCCTATATGTGGTTATCACTGTGGCTTTGTATTTCTGTATGACGGCTGCCAACAGGAATTTGCCTCTCGCTCTTGCTCTTGCGGTTAACACGCTGCTCGGACTTCTCTTCATTGCATACATCATAAAGAAGGATTTCCCGCTGAGCAGTCTGCCGGTTATTGGCAAACGGTTCAAGAAATAACGGGACTCAACGAGATTGAATATATTACTAACAATATTGAATATATCACTAACAATATTGAATATATCACTATAATATAACGACAAAATATGAAAAAGAAAAAATCTATCTTTTTGGCTGGACTGTTGGCTATCGCTGCCGGCAACGCCAATGCCGACGAGGGTATGTGGACTCTCTACAACCTGCCGGAGGCTGTATATGAGCAGATGAAAAGCTACGGCTTTAACCGCTCATACGACGGACTGTACAGTGGCAACGATGCCATAATGAAGTCGGTGGTAAACTTCTCGGGATTCTGCTCCGGAATCGTTGTATCGCCAGACGGACTCGTGTTTACTAACCACCACTGCGGATTCGAAGCTATCCGTTCCCATTCTACCGTTGACCACGACTATATGTTGAACGGCTTCTATGCCAAGTCGTATGAAGAGGAACTGCCTAACGAGAACATGTTCGTTAGCTTTATGGTGGAACAAAAGGATATTACCGACGAACTGTGCCAGAAAGGTCTCTACGATCTGCCTATCGACAAGCAGGACGTGTTCCTCGACTCCATCGAGAACGTAATGTCGAAGGATGTGAAGAAGAAAGACCCTACACTGCGCCTCGAGATTAAGCCTTACTACGAGGGAAACAAGTTCTTTGCCACTACTTACCGCGACTTTAACGACCTCAGACTTGTATTTACCGTACCGAAGTCGATGGGTAAGTTCGGAGGCGAGACCGACAACTGGATGTGGCCGCGACAGACCTGCGACTACTCGGTGTTCCGCATCTATGCCGACCCGAAGACCAACGGACCGGCTGAATACTCTAAAGACAACGTGCCTTATCATCCGGAACACTGGACTCGTGTTTCGCTCGACGGATACAAGGAGGGCGACTTTGCCATGACTGTGGGATATCCTGGTTCCACGAGCCGCTATCTTTCGTCTTACGGCATTAAGGAACGCCGCGATGCCGATAATGAGCCGAGAGCTCAGGTGCGTGGCGTAAAACAGGAGATTATGCAGCGCCACATGCGTGCCGATGAGGCTGTACGCATCAAATACGACTCTAAATACGCACAGAGTTCTAACTACTGGAAAAATTCCATCGGAATGAACAAGTGTATCGACTCTATTGGCATCATCCGACAGAAGCAGGAGTTTGAAACGCGTATAAAGGCTTATCAGGACAGTACGGGATTCCTTAAAGGCAAACTCGACTTCCAGAAGATGCAAGACCTTTATGCCAAGCGCCTCGACACGGAATATGCATTCACCAACTGGATTGAAACCTTCCGACGCACTTCTGAATTTAACACCCGTGCCCTGAAGGCTCTTAACGGCATGGAAGTGAAGGGACCGAAAGACAAGCCTCAGAAGCAGTATATGGTTTTCGACGACAACAGTTCTGAATGGGATGCTGCTCTCGACAAAGAGGTTATGGCTACTCTGCTGAAGAATTACCGCGAACATGTTGACGCTAAATACCTGCCGACTATCTACAAGAAAATCGACAAGCAGTTTGGTGGCGACTACTCTAAATACGTTGAGTATCTCTACAGCAAGTCTATCCTGATGAAGAGCGGCGAGAAGATTTTCTTCAACAAGAAGGGATACAAGAATGATCCGGGCATTGAATACGGTATGTCTATCAAGGATATATACGACGACATAATAGAGAAATACCGTGCTGTCTCTCCTGATATCGAGCAACAGGAACGCTATCTCTGTGATGCTAAGATTAGAATGGAGATGGATATGCCTCACTATAGCGACGCCAACTTCACTATGCGACTGAGCTACGGTCAGGTGAAGAACCTCAACGTAGGCGGAAAGCCTGCCGGATATTATACTACTGCCGAGAGCATCGTCGACAAGATGAACGTGGGCGACAAGGTGGTTGACTATTATGCTGAACCTGTTATGCACCAGCTGATGGGAGCTAAAGACTTCGGCAAGTATGCCGACAAGACTACCGGCAAGATGCAGCTCTGTTTCCTCACCAACAATGATATCACTGGCGGAAACTCCGGTTCGCCTATCTTCAACGGCAACGGCGAACTTATCGGTCTTGCCTTCGACGGCAACTGGGACTCTCTCTCAAGCGACATCCATTTCGACCGTGTTCTCGCACGCTGTATCGGTGTGGATATCCGCTACGTGCTTTACTTGATGGACAAGTGGGGACATGCCGACCGCCTGCTTAAAGAACTGGGCGTAGAGAAATAATCCTCTAAACAGGGTATGACATTAATAAATCCGCTTAATTCCTTGGCTAATGCCCACGGAATTTAAGCGGATTTTCTTTGTTCAAGCAAAAATGTTTTTCATGATACCCGACTATAAAGGCTTAAAATCATACAATACGCTAACCTAAAAATATATCTCTCTACCTAAGTCCTTATAACGCATTCTTGCAACGCCCAATTGCCGAAACGAACCATGCCAAAGCCAAGAGTCTGACTACAACAGAAATGTCGGCAGGAAAGATACCTACAAAGAATGCCAGCTGTACCTCTAACAGATGCCACGTCTGATTCATTGTAACGTCTCTCTCTAAAACTGATGAATAATATCTTGAGAGAAGACGTACTGGAGTTGTAGCCCATTCCGCAAGTCCTTTCCACAGCTCCGCCAGTTCAAACCTCTTTCCATCTATATCTCTTGTCGCGAAAATAATGTTCTTTTCCATAATCTTTTCCTTTCTTTGTTCTTAATTCTGCTGCAAAGTTACGACAATGGAGTGCAACATCTGTTCACCGTTAATGTTATGTGTGTTAAGAAAGCATGTAAATGGAAACGGTAGATTACAGGATTTGCAGTGTATAGTCTGTTATTAACTTGTTTTGTCAATTTTCGCCTAAAAATACCACCTAAATTGACGAGAAAATTTTTTTGTAAATTTACTCTCACACCCTCACACTTCGGCTAAACGTATTGAGATTCAGAGACTTATAGTGTGAGGGTAGGTGTGAGGGTAAAAAATCTACCCTCACACACAAGTTAACCTACTATAATATCCTGCCCAGCAGCTTATCCAGACTGCCGGCATAATATATAGGAATATTATATAGAGTAAAGGCATTGCCGTCGGATTTGGATATATTGTCAGACGAGAACGAGCCGTTCCATAAGCGCAAGGCAAGCTTCTCTTTCGATTCGTTCATAAAAAGATGAAGCGAGCGCAATTTGGAATTATTGCCAGTCTTCACCTCAATGGGCAAGACATGAGATTTATAGCGTATCAAGAAGTCTACCTCTGCTTGAGAATTTCTCGCTTCGCGAACCCAAAACATTCGCTTCTCCCCAAACGTGAATGATGCTCCCAGAAGTTCCTGTGCCACGACATGCTCTGCGATATCACCATTCCATAACTCATCTGTGTCGGTGGAAAACAACAGGTCTTCTTGCATCCTGCTACATAATTTACAAGTCCTGTATCAAGCCACAACAGCTTCGGACTTTTCTTCGTGTCTGGCAATAGCGGAAAGGACGTTGAAGTCTGTGGATATACAAGTTCGAGAAGTAATGTCTTCTCCAATATACGAAATGCATTGCTTACATCGGCAGACTTGAATGACGAATTTGAAAACTTTGCAAATTGTATTCTGTGTGCAGCAAGGCTCCAGCCATAATTCAATATGTAACGTATGCAATCCTGCTCTTTCGGCTTACTGGCATATTTCTCTACATCATCGCGATAGCCGGAAAGTAACGAATTGAAAATGCCCTCAAGTCTGACAAAGTCACGATGTTGTGCGTAATTCGCCACAGCCTCTGGCAATCCACCTACAATCATGTATTTCCGGAATAAATCCAGCGTGTACTCATGCAGAGAATTGGGAACAGAGAAATTGCCGACTTGTTCTGCGAGCATACTTTCCCCCATTGCCTGAAGAAACTCCACAAAGTTGCAAGGGTGAAGAGCCATATATTCCACTCTGCCTACAGGAAAAGAGATATGTCGCCCCATCAAGCTCTCAAGGAGCGAACCTGCTGCGATGACATATAAATCGGGACGCTTTTCATAAAAATAACGTAATGTCTGAACTGCATTTGGCTCATTCTGTATCTCATCGATAAAAATCAGTGTTCGCCCGCTGTCTTGACTTATTTTTGCCTTAAAGAAGATGCCCACAAGCAAATCCTCGAAACTGCTATATCCGGCAAACATGGCTGCATTATCTTTTTCCTCAAGATTTATGTATATATAATTGTCGAAATCTTTTGAAAAAAGCTCTACTAATGTTGTTTTTCCTACCTGGCGAGCTCCACGCAAAACAAGAGGTTTTCTCTCCTCTTTATTTGCCCAGCCTCGAAGGTAGTTTAATGCTAATCTTTGAAACATGTCTAATCATTTAATAATCAGCCACAAAGATACGACTTATTTTCAAATCCAAACCAAAAATAAACAAAAAACGATGCAAATCCAAACCAAAAATAGCATAATTTTGATTCAAATCCAAACCAAAACAATGAAAAAGCGATTCAAATCCAAACCAAGAATAACAAAAAACGATTCAAATCCAAAGCAAGGACAACATAAAAGACATTGCCGATAGAAGTGGCACCAAAAGTGCATCTATGCTGCACCAATGGTGCAGCATAGAAATACCGCAGCCAAATGATAGCTTTGCTTTGTTTTAAGCATAGACTTTTTATTTTACCTCTCCCGTGTATGGGGTGGAGTCAGAGGGGGAGGCGTCTCCGCATTTATATCTGGGTGAGGGTAGGTGTGAGGGTAGGTGTGAGGGTAGACGTTCTACCCCTCACACTATCCCTCACACGGTCAACTACTTGTGTTTCAGAGGGTTATTATGGATGGGTGAGGGTGTGAGGGTAAAACGGCCGAAAAAAATTTTTGTTTTTATTATCCTAAAACTCCACGTAATGCTTCAGTCGCTCTATGTCGGCAGCGGTGAACGACTTCATCAGCCGCAGGTCGGCAAGCGACTTGATGTTGCCGCGAAGACGACGGTAGTCTACTATGTCGCGTGCCTGGTAGAAATTAAAGTATGGATGCTGGCGAAGCTGACTGTAGGTGAGCTTGTTTATGTTTAGCCGGCGAACGGCAGAGGCGTCTACATGCACATAGGCAATTGCCTCTTGCGGAAAACCGTCAATCTCTAATAGTTGACTGGAGGAATAGAATCCGCCGAGCTTTTCCCGCCGTCTCAATATGGCGCGGGCAAAGCTGCTGCCAATGCCTGGAATCTTTTTCAGCTGTGTGGTGTCGGCAGTGTTGAGGGCGATATGCTCGCCTGTCTTCAGCTTGTGGGGATAGAGCGAGGTGTCGCGAGGGGCAGCCGGTTGACGGTTTTCTCTTGTGGCTGACTGGTTGTTGTCATAATAGGAAGAATAGAATTCTGAAGCCGGCAGGTAGTCGTCGGCGATGCGGATATACGGGGCGAGCTTCTCGTATTGCTTCTTCGTAATGCCGTAGACGCGGGCGAAGTCTCCCCGGCTACGGAAGATTCCTCCGGCGGCGCGGTATTTATATATGTTGCGTATCATCCAAGGCTGAAGACCGAGTCTAAGAAAAACCGTGCTGTCGGCTGTATTCGGGTCGAAGGCAAAGAGTTCGGCTTTTCTCTCAGTCATGCCATACCTTTTCTCGCCAAAAGGCGAAACGCCGTCCCTGCCGTTGGAGACAACGGCAGAGACGGCGCTTTCTATATCCTCGTCTTTCGTGTTCCCTATTACGAGCATGGCGGTAAAAGCCACTGCCGCAAGGGCAAAAAGGAAGACAATAGCGATACGGTCGCTCTTGTGAAGATAAAACAGTTCTCTTATTCTCATTCCATGTTATCTGTATTCTTCAGGCAACTGGTCCTTCCATTCGGAAAACGGCATCTGCCGGAGACAGGAATTGTAGAAGCGGCGGTCGCCCGTCACTTCGTCGGCAATGAAACCAGGCTTGTCGTATGGCTCGTCCTCAGACGACAGTTCCACCTCAGCCATCACCAGTCCGTCGTTCTCGCCATAGAATTCGTCAACCTCAAAGGTGTGGTTGCCGCAGGGCACGAGATAGCGGGTCTTGTCGATGATGCCCGGTTCGCAGAGTTGCATCAGGTGTTCCGCCTCGTCGGGTGTGATTTCCTTCTCAAACTCATAGCGGGTCAGTCCGCCATAGCTCGACGGACCCTTTATAGTGAGGAATCCTTTTCCGTCGCGGATGCGCACACGTACGGTGCGCCCCTTTGCGCTGCAGATATATCCTTGTTTGATACGCGACGACGAGCAAGCCATACGTTTGTATTCGCCGTCGCGCTTGTGTACAAGGAACTTGCGTTCAATCTCAAGTCCGCTCATAGCTCTTCAGCGTTAAGCCTGTGTAGAATAGAATATCAGCAAAGCCACGGCACCTACTGCCAGGGCTGCCAAAATCCAGTTGAACACTTTTGCTCCTTCTTTTGCCTGTTGCTCTTTATAGCGCTCCCGGCGTGCTTTTCCTTTTTCGCTCATAGTATTAATTTTTTTAGTTGTTATATTTAATGTTGTTTATTGTTCTTCGTCGTTTACGGGGAATTCCATCAGATATGCCTTGATGAATCCGTCGATCTTTCCGTCCATCACGCCGTCCACGTCGGAGGTCTGATAGTTCGTGCGGTGGTCTTTCACTCTGCGGTCGTCGAAGACGTAGCTGCGTATCTGGCTGCCCCATTCTATCTTCTTCTTGCCAGCCTCAATCTTGGCTTGCGCCTCGAGACGTTTCTTCATGGCGCGGTCGTAGAGTTGCGACTTGAGCAGGCGCATGGCGTTGTTGCGGTTTTCGAGCTGCTTGCGGCTCTCTGTGTTCTCGATGAGGATTTCCTCCTCCTCGCCTGTGTCGGGGTCGGTATACTGGTAGCGCAGACGCACACCGGTCTCCACCTTGTTCACGTTCTGACCGCCGGCACCGCCGCTTCGGAAGAGGTCCCAGCTAACCTTCGACGGGTCTACGTATACCTCGATGGTATCGTCGACGAGTGGCGACACGAAGACGCTGGCAAAGCTCGTCATTCGCTTGCCCTGGGCGTTGAACGGGGAGACGCGCACGAGGCGGTGTACTCCGTTCTCGCTCTTCAGATATCCGTAGGCATATTCTCCGCCCTCTATCTCCATGGTAACGCTCTTTATTCCAGCCTCGTCGCCCTCTTGCAGGTCGCTGATGGTTACTTTATGTCCGTGGCTCTCTGCCCAGCGCATATACATGCGCATAAGCATCGACGCCCAGTCTTGGCTCTCGGTGCCGCCGGCTCCTGAGTTGATCTTCAGCACGCAGTCCATCGGGTCTTCCTTCTGGCGCAGCATGTTCTTCAGCTCCAGGTCTTCGATAGCCTTGATAGCCTTGGCGTAGTCCTCGTCCACCTCCTCTTCGGTAACCATGTCGTCGTGGTAGAAGTCGAAGGCGAGCTGCAGCTCGTCGGCGAGTGTGCGCACTTCCTTATATCCGGTGAGCCATTTCTCTATGCCCTTCACCTTTTTCATCTGCTCCTGGGCGCGCTTTGGGTCGTCCCAGAAGTCAGGTGCCTGAGTGCGCAGCTGTTCTTCTTCGAACTCTACTTTCTTCTTGTCTATATCGAGATATTTGTGGAGAGCGTCGGCGCGCTCCATTACGTCTTTCAGTTGATCTTGAGTTATCATTTTATTGAGTGTTGAGTATGGAGTGAGGAGTGTGGAGCTTATTCTTCGTACATCGCCTCAATCTCATTCTTATAATGTTCGTTTATTACTTTTCTTCGCATCTTGAGCGTGTTTGTGAGTTCGCCGCTCTCCATGGTGAATGGCTTTGGCAGCAGGGTGAAGCGCTTTATCTGCTCGTAGTGGGCAAGCTGCTGCTGCAGGGTGTCGATGCGCTCCATTATCATCTCGTGAATCTTGGCGTTGCCGCAGAGTTCCTCTCTACTGCCGAACTCGATGCCGTTTGCCTTGGCATACTCCTCGAGCGTCTTGTATTCCGGGATGATGAGGGCGGAAACAAACTTGCGCTGGTCGGCAATGATTACTATCTGGTCGATAAACTTGTCGACGAGCAGTTTTGCCTCTATCATCTGCGGTGCGATGTATTTGCCGTTGGATGTCTTGAAGAGGTCCTTGATGCGGTCTTTCAGATACAGTTCGCCGTCTTTCAGATAGCCGGAGTCTCCGGTCTTGAAGAATCCCTCGTCGTCGAACGACTGGGCGGTGATGTCGGGACGGTTGTAGTAGCCCTTCGTTATAGTGTCGCCCTTCAGGCAAATCTCGCCTTCGTCGCTGATTTTAATTTCGATGTTGTGGATTGGTCTGCCTACGGAACCTACGGTATATGGCTGTTCTCCGACGCGGTCGCACGATACGGTGGCGAGACTCTCGGTTAGTCCGTAGCCAACGACCATATTTAGTCCGATGGAGTGTACGAATTCCTCTACGTGTGCCGATACTGTGGCTCCGGCTGTAGGGAAGATGTTAGTATGTTCCAGTCCGAGCTCATGGCGAACAAGGCTGAACACGGTCTTGTTGTACATCTCGTATTCCAGATGCAGGGCGAGTGGCGGGCGCTTGCCGCGGCTCAGGTATTCGATGTTGTGCTTTCTGCCCACGGCGAGTGCATGCTTGAAGAGCTTGCGCTGCACGGCACTGGCGTTGTCTATCTTTTCCTGTACTCCGGTATATACTTTCTCCCAGAAGCGCGGCACGGCACACATGCTCGTTGGGTGGGTTTCGCGCATCGACTGCTGCACTTCTCTCGGATCGGTGTTCACAATCAGTGTGGCTCCCTCGGAGAGGCATAGCAGTGTCCAGCCTTTTTCAAAGATATGTGCGTATGGCAGGAAGTTCATGATGCGGTCTTTGTCGGTTACGTGTACGGCACGGTGGTTTGCCTCCAGTGCGGCATGGTATTGCAGATGGGAGAGCATTACGCCCTTGCTGTCGCCCGTTGTTCCGCTGGTATAGAGGATGTTGGCGAGGTCGTCGAGGTTTGCCTCCTTATAGAGCTTTTCTACTTCGGTCTGGCGCGGCAGTCCCTCGCCGAGCTTCAGGAAGTCATCGAAGTATATGGCATTGGGGTCGTTGGGGTTTATCTTCACCGTGTTGTCGTAGATGATGATACGCTCCAGCGTGGGGCAGTGGGCGAGTGTGCGGTGTGCCTTGTCGTATTGTTCCTGTTGCCCTACGAAGAGGAAGCGCACCTTGGCATCGTTTATCATAAACTGTATCTGCTGCTCGCTGCTCGTGGCATAGAACGGTATCGTGACGGCACGTATGCCCCATGCTCCGAAGTCGCTGAATATATATTGTACTGAGTTTTGCGAGAACACTCCGATGTTCTCCTGTGGCTTTACGCCGAGGTTGAGCAAGGCGTTTGAAACTACCTTGACTTTCTGTGAGAATTCGTTCCACGAATATGTCTTCCACGTCTTGCTGCCGAAGTCTCTGTATATCAGGGCTTGGCGGTCGCCGTATTTCTTTGCCTGGTCGTGTACCAGGACTGACAAATGACTGTTAGTCTGCATAATGTTTTGTTTTTCTCGCTGAAAGCGCACACAGTTGTCTGTTTTCCCTTTCGGCGACTTATTTATGCAAAGATAATGCAAATCGAGAGAAGAACAAAATGAATTCATTCATTTTTTATTCCGAGATGCAGCTTATCTTATGCAAAGATAATGCAAAAATCCGATTAAGCGAATAGAATGAGAATTTATTATCATTCTTGAGCGTGAGGATTTTATTAAAAAATCCGATTAAGCGAATAGAATGAGAATTTATTATCATTCTTGAGCGTGAGGATTTTATTAAAATCGAGAGAAGAACAAGAATTACAAAGATAAGAATTGTAATTCTGAATTCATTCATTTTTTATTCCGAGATGCAGCTTATCTTATGAAAAGTTACTTATAAGTAACAAGTCAAAATTATTTCGACCTGTACGGTTGGAATGTCCTATACGCCCTGAAAGGGCAGAAGTACCTAGCCCAGGGTAACACCCTGGGTAAAGCGATGTTAGAATGTCGCCCTGTAAGGGCAAAAGCATTTCTACATTAGAGGATTTTTTTATGCTTTTGCCCTTACAGGTCGCATCAATTCCGCCATATCTCCCAGGGCGTTGTCCTGGGCTAGGTGCTTCTGGGCTTTCAGCCCGTTCCAACCGTACATGTTGAAAATTTTCCAACCGTACAGTTGAAATTATTTTATACAACCGACAATGGAGATACTATAAAAAACAACAAGTACAACTTATACAACAAGTACAACACGCAGCATGCGTGACAAGCATGAAAGTTGTTTGGGTTGTATATGTTGTAACGGTTGTTTTAAATATAAATGTTTTGTTGTTTGTATAAACTAATTGTGAATAGCTACTTAATGTCCTCACTTTTTAAATTGACAGGTGTAACTGCTCCGCCCCCGGAGGGGGAGGCGGGGGAGGGGAAGAATAAAAAATCCGTTGAACCGTGCAGACTAAATTACACCGAACTGATGCAGGAATACGATGAGTATTAGCAACGGACAGATGTATTTCACGCTTATCAGATAAAGGCGGAAGAATCTGCCGCGCATTGAATCCATATTGGTATATTCCTCGCGAAGCATCTTCTTCGGCAGATACCAGCCTACGAATAGGCACGTGAGGAAGCCGCCCGTCGGTAACATTATCTGACCCGTAAGGAAGTCGAAGCAGTCGAACAGAGATTTGCCGCCGATACTCAGAAAATCCCATTTACCGAGCGACAGCGAACAGCATGCCGCTATCACGGAGCATATCACGGTTACTGTCGTGGCTGCCTTCTTGCGACTCGTGTGCAGTTCTTCCTGGAAGAATGCCGTACTTACTTCGTGGAGCGAGATTAAGGAGGTTAGCGCTGCGAGCGACAGAAGGGCATAGAAGCCTAAGGCTACAATATATCCGATTATCGGCATGTGGCGGAATGCCTGTTCGAAGACGTTGGGAAGGGTGATGAAGATTAGTGCCGGACCGGAATCCGGACTTATCCCTACCGAAAAGGCTGCCGGGAAAATAAGTAGTCCGGCGAGGATTGCCACGATGGTGTCGATGAGGCTTATCTGTACGGCACTTCTCGTAAGATTTGTCTGTTTTGAGAAGTATGACGCAAAGGTACACAGGCACCCCATGCCGATACTCATGGAGTAAAACGACTGTCCGAGGGCACCGAGAAATACGTCTTTTGTTACTTTTGAGAAGTCTGGCTTAAACAGAAATTCTACTCCCTTCCATGCGTTCGGCAACAATAGGGATGCTACTACGAGTATCAGCAGAAGAATGAACAATGCCGGCATGAGCAGCTTCGATGCTTTCTCGATGCCGTTTTTTACTCCTCTCACAATAACGAAATGGGTTACGACGAGGAATGCTACTGCCCAGAATACTGGCTTCAGCGGGTCTTTCTCGAAGGTGTCGAAGTAGTTGGCGAAAAACTCTGGACTGCCGTGTAGATGGCCTATTGCCGAGGCAAAGATATACTGGAAACACCAACCGGAAACTACGGCATAGTAGCCGGTGATTATAAATCCGGTTAGTACTCCGAGGTAGCCCACCAGTGCCCATGGCGTACCGTTCGACAGCTTGCGGTAGGCTCGTGCCGTATTGCTCGCCGAGTTGCGACCGATGATAAACTCGTTTACCATGCATGGTATGCCGAGCATGAATACACAGAATATATATATGAAAATAAATGCGGCACCGCCGTTCTGACCTGCCATATAGGGAAAACGCCATACGTTGCCTAATCCTACGGCACTTCCTGCCGTGGCGAGTATTACGCCTAATTTACTTCCGAAGTTTGCTCTTTGCTTGTTATCCATCTTACTTAGTTTTTTTATTGTTCTATAGTTTTCTTAGCTCTCCCGGTCCTCTCAGTTCTCTCAGTCCTCTCATTACTTTCAGTCCTCTCATTACTTTCAGTCCTCCCAGCTCTCTCAGTCCTCCCATTATTCTCTGTCTTCTTTTCTCTATAATTATTGCAAAATTACAAATTTTTTCCGTACTTTTGCATCAAACTATAAAGAAATTATGAATAAAAGGTTTAATTTATTATTAACGTATCCGCTTTCAACAGCATGTATTCTTATTATCTGGATACTCTGTTTCTGTACTCCGCCTCATACTCCGCTTGACAACGTCCCACTTATGGACAAGTGGACTCACATCGCTATGTATTGCGGTACATGCACCGTGATGTGGGTTGAAACACTGCGCTCTCGTCGCTCTTTCCCTGGAATCCGTCGCATGCTGCTGTATGTATGGCTGTGTCCTGTTCTGATGAGCGGACTGATAGAAATCCTTCAGGCTAACTGTACTGGTGGCAGGCGCAGTGGCGACTGGCTCGATTTCTTTGCCAACAGCATCGGGGCTACTTTAGGCTTTTTGCTCGGATTGGTTTTGCTGAAATGGGGCAAGGAATGGCTAAAGGGTAACAGAGAAAACGAATAATCGCTGCAACCTTTTGCCGTTACCATAATTTATTGTAAATTTGCAATGGAATCTGTAAGTTTTGGTTCTATAAGTCTTATTGGTCTTATTAGTCTTATTAGTCCTATTGGTCCTGTTAGTCCTATTGGTCCTGTTAGTCCTATTGGTCCTGTTAGTCCTATTGGTCCTGTTAGTCCTATTAGTCTTATATCTCCCATTACTCCCAGTTCTCCCATTAATCAACCAAAAGAAAAATGAAAAAAACAATATCAACCTTCGCTGCGCTTCTCTTTATTGCGCTTGTCGTCTCCTCTTGCGGAGGCAAGAAATTTCATGTCAACGGTACAATAACGGAAGCTGCCGACTCTATCCTGTATTTCGAAAATATGAGTCTCGACGGACCGGTTACTGTGGACTCCGTGAAACTTTCCGACAATGGAGACTTCTCTTTTAGTGATGACGCTCCATCAGCTCCGGAATTCTATCGCCTGCGTATTGCTAACCAGATTATCAACCTAAGTATCGACTCCACGGAGACCGTTACAGTGAAGGCTGACTATCCGCACATGTCTACTGGCTATTCCGTTGAAGGGTCTGAAGATTGCAAAACTATCAAGGACTTGGCTATCAAACAGATTAATTTGCAGTCGTTTATCCTTGGTATCGAGAATAATCCTGCCGTTGGTTATGATGCTGCCGAAGATACGATAACCAAGGTCATCGAGCAGTATAAGGACTACATCAAGCGCAACTATATCTATAAGCAACCGATGAAGGCGTCTTCGTATTTTGCTCTCTTCCAGACTATCGGTAACCGCTTGATTTTCAATCCTCGAGAGAGTAAAGAGGATATCAAGGCGTTTGCTGCCGTGGCTACCAGCTGGGATGTGTATTATCCTAATTCTCTGCGTGGTGAGAACCTTCATAATATCGCTATCGAAGGTATGAAAAACGTGAGAATCTTAGAGAGCAAGATGGCACAAAGTCAGCAAGGTATTGACCCGTCTAAAATCAATACGTCTAATATTATAGAAATTGCTCTTCGCGATAACCGCGGCAATATGCGTAGACTTACCGATATGAAGGGTAGGGTTGTTTTGCTCGATTTCCATGTGTTTGGAGCCGACGGATCCACTCAGCGTATCATGAAATTGAGGGATATTTATAATAAGTATCATTCTAAAGGACTGGAGATTTTCCAGGTTTCGCTCGATCCTGATGAGCATTTCTGGAAGACGCAGACTGCTGCTCTGCCGTGGATTTGCGTTCACGACGATGATGCAATGAACTCTAACCTCTTGGTACAGTATAATATTCAGCGCTTGCCTACGTTCTTCCTCGTCGACAAAAACAATGTGCTTTTCAAGCGCGACTCTCAGATTAAAGATCTCGACCAGGCAATACAAAGCCTGTTGTAACAATAGATAAAATTATAAACTATATATATAAGGTATGCGTGTGCGCATACCTTATATATTATCTTTATTATCTTTGACTTTCAGTATAAGATAAAATTCTTAATTGTCTTATACTTTACACCTGCTTTCCTTCAGCCCACATGCAACGACTTTTCCGTTTGCCCCAAACGCTTCCGGTGCTTAGCCCCAAACGCTCCAGAAGTTTAGCCCATACTGAGTGCTGTTTCCGTAATGGCGTTTACGCCATAAAAGTTGTATTGGTTGTACATGTTGTTCTCGTTGTTTTTCTATATGAGAATATTGTCTTTATTATATTCTTCCCCTCCCCCGCCTCCCCTTGTCAGGGGCGGAGCAGTTACCCAATAACGTATGTCGTTAGATTTTGTTAGCGACAAAATGTGGAACATATTATATGTTAGCGACAAAATGTGGAACATATTATATGTTAGCAACAAAATGTGGAACATATTAGCAATAAACATATTAGCAACTACATATAGCTTATAAGGAAACTGCTCCGCCCCCGGAGGGGGAGGCGGGGGAGGGGAAGATATAAACGAAAGTTTAGAATGTTATTATCTATAACACAGAAATATGAACTTCCGATAATATACCTATGAATTATATAGGATAGAGCCGCTGTTATAAAAACTCTAACAAGATGTAACAAATTTCCCATGATAATTTACAGTTTTTGTTGTAAATATACCCTTTAATTACTATTTTAGTTAAAATTTTGAGTAAAACATGCTTTTTATGCCCATTTGTTTTGCAAGAAATAGAAATAATAGCTAATTTTGCAAAAACGTAACAAAATTATAATTTATTCATTCATTAATTTAGGGAAGAGAGTATTTATGGAAAAAAGACTAACAATGTTGTTGGCCTCCCTATTCCTTTGCATAGGAATGGCGATGGCTCAGACAGAAGTCTCGGGTACCGTGATATCTCAGGAAGATGGTGAACCTGTTATAGGCGCTACCATCATGGTCAAAGGCACACAGACGGGTGTCGTGACGGATATTGACGGTAAATTCACTCTGAACTCCACTACACCTAACCCGACAATCACGGTTAGATACCTTGGTATGGAGACTCAGACGCTGAAAGGAAAAAAAGGTATGAAGATTGTACTTAAGCCTGAAGATGCGCACCAGATTCAGGAAGTCGTCGTTACCGGTATCATGAAGCAGGATAAACGTTTATTTACTGGTGCTACGACAAAAATCGATGCCGACAAAACCAAACTTGATGGTGTTGCCGATCTTACTCGTGGACTTGAGGGCCGTGTTGCCGGAGTGCAGCTCGAGAACGTGTCTGGTACCTTTGGTACAGCGCCTAAGATTCGTGTGCGTGGTGCTTCTTCTATATATGGCTCGTCAAGCCCGTTGTGGGTTGTCGACGGTGTAATCATGGAGGATGCCGTAAACGTCAGTTCTGATGACCTTTCTTCTGGTGATGCCCAGACTCTTATCGCCAATGCCATCGCAGGTCTTAACCCGGATGATATCGAGAGCTTCCAGGTGTTGAAGGATGGTTCTGCAACTTCTATCTACGGTGCCCGCGCCATGTCTGGTGTGGTTGTCGTTACTACAAAGAAGGGTAAGGTAGGAAAAAGCTCTATCAACTATACAGGTGAGTTCTCTTACCGCTTGAAGCCAAGCTATAGCAACTACAACATCTCTAACTCTCAGGAGCAGATGGGTATCTATAAGGAAATGGCTGCCAAGGGATGGTTGGAGCTCGCTTCACTTGCCAATAGTTCGACTTCCGGACTTTACGGAAAGATGTATAACCTTATTACTCAGTATAACGAGACCAATGGACAGTTCGGTCTGCCTTACACACAGGCTGCAATGAATGGATATCTGCAGCAGGCTGAGTATCGTAATACTGACTGGTTTGATTTGTTGTTCCACAACAATCTCACTCAGAACCACTCGGTGAGCGTGTCTACTGGTACTGACAAGGCTAATCTTTATGCATCTGTATCTGTTTACGATGATCCGGGATGGACTGACCGTAGCGAGGTACAGCGTTATACTGGTGTGATGAACGCAACTTTCAATCTTAGCAAGAAACTGAGCGTTACTCTTCGTACTAATGCCAGCTATCGTAAGCAGCAGGCTCCTGGTACTTTGAATCAGAGTGTTGACCCTGTAAGTGGTGCCGTTAGCCGCGACTTTGATATCAACCCATTCAGCTATGCGTTGAATACATCACGTACTCTGGATCCAAACCAAACTTACACTCGTAATTATGCTGCATTCAATATCTTTGATGAGTTGCAGAATAACTATATTGACATTAATGTGCATGATATAAAATTCCAGGGTGAAGTTGCTTGGAAACCTATCAAGCATGTTGAGGTGAACCTCCTCGGCGACTACCGTACGATGCGTTCTTCACGTGAACATATCGTAATGAACAACTCTAACCAGGCTGAGGCTTATCGTGCCGGTGTCGATAATCCGAACATCATGTACAACAATACTTATTTGTACACTGACCCGGATGTAAAGAATGCACTGCCTGTTTCGGTGATGCCTACTGGCGGTATCAACATCATGGATGAGAATTCAGTAACTCAGCTCGACTTCCGTGGAACTGTTCGTTACGACAATACTTGGAACAATACTCATATCTTCAATGCCCTCGCAGGTATGGAGGCTAACCGCGCCGACTACGATGCTCGCCACGATGAGGAGTATGGTATCGACTATAACAACAGCCGTTTGCAGTCTCTGCCTTACCAGTTCTACAAGCAGGCTAAGGAGGAAGGTCTTGAGCGCGTGCAGTACTCTAAGTCTTGGAACCGCCGTCTTGCTTACTTCGCTTTCTTGAGCTACTCTTACAAGGGACGCTATACGGCAAGTGTTACAGGCCGTTATGATGGATCAAACCAGCTGGGGCGCTCTACAAGTTCTCGTTGGTTGCCTACATGGAATATCTCCGGTGCATGGAATGCACACGAAGAAGAGTGGTTTCAGAAATGGGCTATGGCTCACAAGAACTGGTTGTCTCACGCTACTCTCCGTATGAGTTACTCACTCGTAGGTGAGCAGACTACAGCTTCAAATGCTCTTGCTGTATTCCGTTCAAGCATCAAGTGGCGTCCACAGGGTGACCAGCAGGAACAGTATATCTATCTCTCGCAGCTTGCAAACTCTGATTTGACTTATGAGAAGAAGAAAGAGTTCAATGTAGGTGTTGACCTTGGTTTCTTGAACAACCGCTTAAATTTGACTTCCGACTTCTACTGGCGTAATAACTACGACTTGATGGGTTATGTGAACACAGGTGGTGCCGGCGGTGAGATCCGCAAGTTCGCCAATGTCGCTTCTATGAGGTCTCACGGACTTGAGGCAACTCTCTCGTCTCAGAATATTCGCAACAAGCATTTCGATTGGTCTACAGACTTGACATTTGCTTACACTAAGACTACTATTAAGGATGTGCTCTCACAGGCTAATGTTATTAACTTGGTATACAACTCTGGTAATAACATCCGTAAGGGTTATCCACACCGCTCGATCTTCTCTATCCCATTTGTCGGACTGAACGATGAGGGTATTCCTCAGGTTATCAACGAGAAGGGTGAAGTTACTACAACTGATATCAATTTCCAGGAATATCAGTCTCTTGACTTCCTCAAATACGAGGGTCCGACGGAACCAACTATGAATGGTGGTCTTAACAATACTTTGAGATATAAGAACTGGCGTCTGAACATCTTCCTTACCTATTCATTCGGTAACAAGATTCGTCTCGACCCGGTATTCTCTTCAAGCTATTCCGACATGTCGGCTATGCCTAAGGAGTTCAAAAACCGTTGGGTGATGCCAGGCGATGAGAAGATTACTTCTATTCCTGCTATTGCCAGTGTACGTCAGTACTACAATGATACTCAGTTGAGCTATGCTTACAACGCATACAACTACTCTACTGCTCGTATCGCAGACGGTGGATTTATCCGTTTGAAGGATGTATCGTTGACATACGATGTTCCACGTTCATTCCTTGCAAAGATTGGTTTGTCTACAGCTGCCATCAAACTTGATGCGACAAACCTTTGCCTATTGTATGCTGACGATAAACTGAATGGTCAAGATCCAGAGTTCGTCAATGCCGGTGGTGTTGCCACGCCATTGTCAAAGCAGTTTACTCTTACAGTCCGTCTCGGACTTTAATGTATTCGTATTCTGAAATATAATATAGAAAGTTTAAATATGAAATCATATAAATATAAGGCACTTACTTTAGGATTTGCGCTTACTGCTTTTGTATCTTGCAGTGACAGTTTCCTCGACAAAGTTCCTGATGAGCGCACTGATATAGATACTGAGGATAAGGTAGTCCAGCTGCTTGTTTCCGCATATCCGGATGCTAACCCTGCATGGATTGGCGAAATTTCATCCGACAACCTGATTGACAATCAGGCTCCTCATCTCCCGTCAAATCCCAACGACAAGCAGGTGGAGGCTCACTATAACTACAGCTCTTATCAGAAATGGGACGATGAGCTTTTCCGCTTTGATGCAGCTGAGAATGCCACTTATAGCTCTCAAGATTCCCCAGGCTTCCTGTGGGGAGCTTACTATAGTTCTGTTGCTACCGTAAATCAGGCACTTGCCGGTATAGATCGTGTCTGCCCTGATGGTAACCTTACAGCATCAATGAAGGCGGCTAAAGGTGAGGCTTTACTCATTCGCGCTTACGATCATTTCCAGCTTGTAAATATCTTCTCCAAAGCTTATAAGGATGATGAGGCAAGCAGGAAGGATGTTGGTGTGCCGTATGTTACAGAGATTGAGGATGTCGTTTCAAAGAAATACGACCGTATTAATGTGGATAGTGTCTATAAGCTGATTGGAAAAGATCTTGAAGCTGGTTTGGCTTTAATTAGTGATGTCAACTACAAAACTGCTCCTAAGTATCATTTCAATACTAATGCTGCACATGCTTTTGCTGCACGCTATTACCTTTTCAAGAGAGATTATAATAAGGTAATTGAGCATGCTAACGAGGTGCTTGGAACTGATTCAGCAAGCTTCCAGAGAGTGGTTATGAATCTCTCAAAGTTCAGTGGATGTTCCTCTCTCTCCGATTATGCAAATGTATGGCATGACCCGGATATGGCAGGAAACATCATGTTGCTCGACTCTTATTCTCTGTTACAGCGTCGTATATGGGGCTATCGATATTCTTATGCCGGGCCTTCGGCAAGCAATGCTCTGATGATTCGCAGCAACCACAGGTCTTTGTGGAGCGGATACATTTGTCCTGCAATATCTCTCGTTAGCGGTCAGTTGTTTTCCAGCTCTTCAAGCGACTATGGCTTCTTCAGCTCTAAGATAGGAGAGCATTTCCAGTATACAGATAAGGTTTCCGGTATCGGATATCCTCATCAGATCTACCGGGCATTCACTACCAACGAGCTTATCCTTGAACGTGCTGAGGCTTATGCCATGCTTGGAAACTATGATGCAGCTGCCAATGACCTTCGCTGGTACTGGAATTGTCAGTTAAATTCTATGGATACTGATGATTTCAAACAATATGTAACTGGTGGTTATACTTCAATGATGACTAATGATGATTTTGCTGTCGGTGGATATTATGATGCTTCAGGTAGTGATGTTAATACAAATTGTTTTTCGAACTGGAACTTCACACAGAGAATGAGTTCAAGCTTTGTTGTTCCGGCAGAGGCTGTGCCTTACATGAACTGTATTAATGACTTCCGTCGTTATGAGACAGCTTTCGAAGGACTGCGTTTCTTTGATCTCAAGCGTTGGGGTATTGACTATACTCATACTGTAGGTGTTTCGGAGGAGAAAAAAGAATGCAATTATGACGATGCTATCCGTGCTGTTGAGGTGCCTTGGGAGGCTCTTTCCGGAGGTATGGACTCTTCACGCCCGGTATCTACTGACGATACGAAGGCAGCCAAAGCTTCTATGAACACAGGCAGTTTCATTGTAAAATCTAAATAATGAGGAGGATTAAGAAAATGAAATTTAATTTGAAATCATTTCTTTTCGTTGCTATTGCAGCATTGTCGACAGGATTTACATCCTGCTCCGACGATGAATTTACAAGCACGATATTCAATACTGATCCAGCTCAAGATTATCTTGACAAGACACAGTACACTTTCCCTCTTGACAGCTTTATCAAGAAGGAATTCCTTGAAACTTACAATGTGAAGTTCACTTATAAGTTTGATGACAAAGGGTCGGACATGAATAAAAATCTTACTCCTGCCACTTATGACCAGAGCCTTGATCTTGCTGTCCTGACGAAGTATCTATGGTATGATGCTTACAAGACTCTTGTCGGGGAGAATTTCATGAAGAAGTACAGCCCGCGTATTATAAACCTTACAGGTTCAAAGAATTACAACGTTTCTTCTGGTACAGAGACCCTTGGTGATGCAAGTTCAGGAGTGAAGATTAACCTCTATAACGTGAATAATCTTGATGTAAGCAATATAGATTTGATGAACGAGTATTTCTTCAAGACTATGCATCATGAGTTTGGACATATTCTCGATCAGCATGTGTTGCATCCTACATCGTTCAATACTATTTCAAGTAGCGGTTACGATGCTTCGGGCTGGAGTGATGCGGCAGACTCTCTGAAAGCAGGTGCTGGTTTCATTACTCCTTATGCTTCAAGTGCTGTTAATGAAGATTGGGCTGAGTCGCTTGCCAATTATGTTACTATGGATTCTCTGGCATGGGAACAGAAACTTGCTTCAGCAGACTATGAATGGGAGGAAATCGACTGCGAGGATCAGAAAGCATACGAAAAGCTACTTTCTCCTGGTTGTAATCTTGATACTATCGGTTACTATAAGGCTACCAAGAGCGGTACGAACAATAAAATATACCGTCGCAAGTGCTTGCGCAATGCTGACGGAACCGTAGCTCTTGGCGATGACGGGAAACCGCAGTGGCTCCACAATACAGGCGTTGATGGACGTGCGACAATACTACGTAAAATTGATATTGTGAGAACTTATCTGAAAGAGAATTATGGTGTTGATCTTGACCAGCTCAGAAAAGTAGTTCAGGAACGTACATTCGTAACAGACGAAAATGGAAAGTTCGTAACAGACAGAAATGGAAAACTTGTAAATAAACTTACTTCGGTGCAGGCATCTGGCAAGACTTTAATTGACGAGTTGCGCGACGAAGTTAATAAATTCAAGGCTCTTCAGGAATAAAATTAAAGAATATAATTATGAATAAGATATTTTCAATAGCTCTTCTTTTTGCTGCCGCATTCTCATTCTCTGCATGCGTCAACGAAGAGGATGACTTGTTCGACAAGAGTGCAGCAGAGCGACTCAACGAGGCAAGCGAACTTTATTCGCAGCGTCTGACGGCTTCTCCTAATGGATGGGCTGTACAGCTTTATCCGACGAAACAGGACAAGACACCTTACGGAAACGGATATCTCTTGATGTTTCGTTTTCATTCCAACAAGTCTGTGGATGCTTCTATGAACAATGCTCTGTCTAACAATAAGTATATATCAGACAGTTCCACGTGGGATGTTATTACAGATAATGGTCCTGTATTGTCTTTCAATACGTATAACAAGGTGGTTCATGCTTTCTCAAATCCAGAGGATGTACCCTCGACGGGAACGCAAGATGAACCGAATGACGAGACAGGTACCGGTATCGGAGGCGACTATGAGTTTATTATCGTTGATGCTCCAGAGGACGCTTCGTATATGATGCTAAAAGGAAAGAAGCGCGGCACTTATAATTTACTTACCCCTGTTGCGGAGGGTATAGATTATAAGGATTATCTTTCTGATGTAAATACATTCCAGAATAATATTTTCTCGTCGTCTGATTTATATTCTGATACCCTGCATGTAGGTGATACAAAACTTAAATTTGACGGAGCAAATGATGGAATGCCGAGCATCTATCCGTGGAATGAAGACAAAGTTATCAATGAAACATTCAATCCATTCTTGATAACAAAACGTGGGTCTGATTATTATCTGCGTTTCAGAGATTCCAAAACGTATGGAGATCTTACCTTTCAGGAATTGAAGTTCAATCAAGAGAAGGATGTCTTTGAGAGTGAGGAAAATCCTGCCATATATCTTGAAGGCGCAAACCCTGCCTATATATTGGACTCCTTGTTCGTGAAGTCTTCAAGTAAATGGGTCGTTAACAATGAATCTGAGATGGGTGGCTCTTTCAAGACAATATATGATGATGTAAAGAATCAATTCTATGCTCAGAAGAAAGCAACTTTGGTAAGTCTTTCTATTATGAGTACAAGTGCAGGTCCTGTGTTGCGCCTCGCATATAGAATCAAGAAAAATGCTTCTGTTGATTATCTGTTTAGCGCAAATAATGAGGCTGACGGTGAGAGCTTTACTTACAAAGGCGCATCAAAGGATGGCGCTGCTTTGTTGAAGACATTCCCGATTATACAGAATCTTTTGGATTATTTCGGACAAAAGTTTTTGACTTCAGCTGCAACAACTCGTTTTAATTTGTCGAAGATAAAGATGACATCTTCTTCAGATTCTGAAAGTTGGTTTGTTGTTAGTTTAAATTAACTGAAAATAAGATTATTAATTTAATTGTTTTTTATTATGAGAAAAATGATTTTTACTTTCGCACTTGCTGCTGTTGCAGGCGTTGCTTCTGCTCAAGTTGCTCATGTTGGTAAGATTAACAAGAGTATGGCACAGCAGCTGCCTACTTTGAATCAGAAAATGGAGATAGCAAAGTCTGGTGCTAAGGTTCCGATGAAAACTAAGGCAGATGGCGTGTATTATCAGCCACAGGGCGGTCTGTGGAAAGGATTCTCACTCCGTACGGGTATGGGTTACTATCAGTCAACATATTCTGTTGCTCCATTTGTTGACATTACATATAAGAACATGTCTACCGGTAGCTCTGCATGGACTGTAAACGGTAAAGATGCGTCTCAAAATGTTGTAGATGGTAACCTTGTTCTAAGTTATAATTCAAATGGTACTTTCTACGGACCAATAGTATCTGTAGGTAGCAAATCTTGGAGCTATGGTGATAACAATCTTCTCGCATTAAGAAATAGTAACAGTGAGTATGCTATTCCATTGGTCGTTACTGACTCTGTTTCAACTCTTTATGTTGTAAATCCGCTTGGCGCATACCAGTATAAAGGTCAATATTATAACAACGTTCAGGCTTGGGGGGCTTTGAGTACAGACAATATGTATGGAACAGGTACTATTACTTATAAAGCATCTGAAACTGGACTGGATAAGGATTATGTTGGTGTTTCTTCATCAGTTGAGCAGATCTTCCCGGCTTTAGCAGCTCCCCTTTATGTTGAGGAAGTCGCTGTAGACGGTTTTACTTTCACGCAGCCTATACCTGAGGGTAAAGAACTGACTCTTTACATCACAGATGTTGTTGAAAACGATAAAGGAAATAAAGTTGCTGGTAATGAAATCCTCCAGACTTTGACTGCTTCAGCTGCAGACACCTTGGATTTTAAATCATCAGCAACAAGAAACAATAAGACGGTTTATTCCGGTACTGTATTATTCAGCAAGAAGACAACTGATGAATTAGGTATAGAAACCAATGACCCATTCATTTTGCCTGCAAATAAGGAATTTGCTATTGTTGTAGCAGGCTTTGATCAGGATGGTGTTGACTTTGGCCCTACTGCACGTAATTCTGAAACTGAATATGATGTTCCAGATGCTGCTTTCAATGTTTATATACCAGATTTGGATCAGACATATCGCCATTATTATTCAGGTTGTACTCTTAATGCATATCTTTCAGGAATGTTCGAGGGTATCCATGTCTTCACTTCAGGTGTTTTCAAAGATGATGTTGATGGCGTAGCATATAACAGTCTCCATGTAAGTGCAGACGGAAAGACTTTAAATTATCAAGGATTTGACACTTATAATGGACTGCCTATCGCTCCTGCAACCAACTGGTATGATGAGTATGGAAATGAGAACTATACCTTCAAGAATATTCCTTCATGGGTTCATTATACATTAGATGACAGCGCATTGAGCCAATACGGTTTCTATATTGTAGATTTCACTTGTGATGCGCTTCCAGAAGGTACCAATGGTCGTACTGCTACATTTACAGTTGAAGGACGTGGTGGTATCGAGTCTGACCAGACAATTTATATTGCACAGGGTGATGCAACTAATGGTATAAACGGTGTTGACATAGATGAGAAGTCTGATGTTAAGAACGCTGCCGTTTATAATATTGCCGGTCAGAAGGTAAATAATAACTACAAGGGATTTATTATTGAAGGTGGCAAGAAGTTCATCAAAAAATAATTGAAATTTACTTTTCCTGCATCTCATGTAGGGTAGTATAATAAATTTAAATCGCAGTTCAGTATGATTCTGGGCTGCGGTTTTCTTTTTCTATATGTTATTTTTGTTTTAAAGTTTTTATGGTAATTGAATTGTTCGTATATTTGCAAGTGTATTTATGTTTTTAAGTATAATTTAAATTATAGAAATATGAAAAAGACAATTACTGCAGCATTTGCAGCTATGGCTTTTGCCCTGTCTACAAATGCCATCAGACCGTTACACAAACTCTTTCCTGTGGAGCAGAGTAACGGCACAACATTAATGCTGTATAAACATGGTAATGATCATCTGGCATTTTATTCTACCGCAGACGACAAAGTCGTAGTGCCTAACGAAAGCGGATCGCTTTGTTATGCAATTTTGAAAGACGGGAAGTTGGTGGCTTCAGATGTTATGGTCAGTAGCCCGGAAAACCGATCTGAGGTAGAATTATCATTCCTGGCTTCCAATAGCCTTACAGTAAAGGATGCTGCCCTTTCGGAGATAGACCAGCGTTCACCGTATCGCGTTAAGGCGAGAATAGGGGCTTCCACCTCTGATGGCTTGGGAAAATACGGAACAAGTGCAGCTGGTGCAGTTCCGTCTATAGGCAATATCACAATTCCTGTAATTATGGTGGAATACACTGATACAAAGTTTAAGGAAACTACAACAATAGACAAGCTAGACAAGTTCTTAAATCAAGAAGGCTATAAAGAGGACAACAATTATGAAAGAGGTTCGGTGAAAGATTATTTCAAGGCTCAAAGCCGTGGAATGTTCGTTCCTACATTTGATGTCGTTGCAAAAGTAACACTGCCTAACGGATATGCCTACTATGGAGAGAATGATGGATCAAGCGGCAGTGATAAACGCTCTTTGCAGATGGTGCGTGATGCTGTGGCAGGTGCTGTAGAACAGGGCGTAGATTTCAGCAAATATTATGTTAATGGTAAAGTACCTAATGTTATAGTATATTATGCTGGATGTGGCGAGGCCACAGGCGGAGATCCAAATACTATATGGCCCCATGAACGTGATCTATCGATATGGGCTGGTGGGACAATGAGCAAATATCAGTTTGGTTCATATTTTGTAGGCAATGAGCTGAACGGGACGAAAACCAACAATTCGTTGATGGGTATGGGCGTGCTCGTCCATGAGTTCAGCCATGCACTTGGCTTGCCGGATTTCTATTGTACAGACGGTTCATATGAAGGAAATTACGCATACGGCCAATGGTCTGTAATGGAGCTTGGTCCATACACAAATAATTCTTATGCTCCTATTGGATACACTGCTTATGAACGTAGTTTTATGGGATGGCTTGATATAAAGGAAATTGGTGATGCGGAAACAGTAACGCTGTCAAATCCGAATGATTCGGAAGGACAGTTTGCTGCAATGTTCCGTAATCCTAACGACAATAACGAGTATTTCATTATTGAGAATCGCCAGACAGGAACCTGGACATACAATTATTCTGGATTGATGCTTCACAGATTTGCATACAATGCGTCGTCGTTCATAAGCAATACGGTGAATAACAACGAGAATTACAAGCGCGCAATGCTTGTATCTGCAAGTGGAGCGGAACTTGGATCGACAATGCGTGCTACTGACTTGTTTGGCAATGGTATAAACAATATTTCAGAATATAAATTTTTCAATGGGACAAAGTACACTGATTTACCTATATACAAGATAATACAGCAGCCGGATGGAACAATAACATTAAGCGTTAAAGACAAGAACCTTATTCCGGATTATTCTGCATCAAACGGTGAAATGTTCGAAAAGGTTACGGACATGGGGACGTTGACATCAATGGATGAGATTATATTTGTAAACGAGGCTCAGCATATCGGAATGTCCAACTCTAATTTTTTCAATGGTAACAAGCTTGTAACTGGAGTGAAATTTGTTGACGGCAATGTTGCGGGAAATGATATGCTGCAGAAGTTTATTCCTGTTCAAGCTAAAAATGGCTCAGGATGGGGCTTCCGCCTTTTTGGCACTTCTCTTATACTTAGTACAAGTAATTCAGGATTGGCAACAACAAGTAAGGCTGACAATTCTTGTATTGCCACAGTAAACATTGCCGATGGAAATGCTTCAATTACATTTGGTGGTACATCATCCCGAAAAAGCCTTGGTTATGATGTGGATAATGTTTACTTCACAACCTTCGCCGATGTACAGAACAGCCTGCAGATATATCGTAAGATGACACTTTCTGCTATAAATGGCATAACGAAAGATAATGCTATAAATGATGGTGTGGAAAAGACATATAACCTCTCCGGTCAGCAGGTGGGCGATGGCTATAAGGGCATCGTGATTGTCGATGGCAAGAAGGTGGTTAGAAAATGATAAACAGTAAATACTGATAAATACAATGAAGCGCAGCTCCTTGACGGGGGCTGCGCTTTGTCGTTTTATTTGCGGTGTGTGATATGGAAAAGGAAGGTTAGCATTTAAAGAGGTCGTCCATCGTTACCTCACTCTGTACGATAGCCGAATGTTGGTTCTTCCTTGTTCCGTAGGTAGTAATCATAGTTGTAATAATCCCTTTGCTGATAGCGGTTTCAGATGTAAAATCGGCAATTCTGTTTCGTATTTTCATTTCTTCCTCCTTTGTCATGGAATATTGCGCCTGCGAATATTTTATCTCACACAGATTGACGAGGTTGTCGTCGCGTTCGATAATAAGGTCAATTTGTGCTGCCGGCATGGAAGTCTTGCTCCTCCAGGAATAGTATTCCGTATGTATTCTGTCAATGCCCAGAGCCTGTTTTATTTGTTCTATGTGAAGCATACAGATACGTTCAAAGGCAAGGCCATACCATGTGTTTTGTTTAGGCTTGCCCATGAGGTGCGACCAGAAAGCATTGTCGGTAGTGCCGTTTTTACAGAAAGTCATATAGAACATCGTGTATAGGTCAGTTATCTGATACAGCATGTCTTTCTGTTTGATTCTCTTTTCTCTTGTTCTGTATCCTCTTATGAATTCACAGCTTGTCAGTTCTTTCAGAATTTTAGTGAGAGTACCTCCAGAAGGCCTATTCAGCTTGTTTGCAAGTTCTTTTCTCGTCATGCCTTTCTTGCATGCCGACAAAGCTTCAATTGCCTTCATATAAGTTTCAGAATTTTTGAAAAGCGATGAATACAGTCTGCTGTATTCCCTTTTCAGTTCGCCGAATTCAGAGAAAAAGAGTTTGTCAACGTTTCCCTCCACTCCCATTCCGTTGTCAAGCAGGTTGAGGTAATATGGAACTCCCCCCATGATGGAGTAAATTTGCAGAATAGATATCCTTGGCCATACAATGCCCTTTTCCTGCAACATTTCTTCAGTTTCCCCGAGTGAGAATGGTGCGAGATGAATTTCGTGTGTAATTCTGTTGTGTAATCCTCCGTGTGAGTCAATGAGGTTTTCAATCATCCATGATGTTGCACTGCCGCAAACGACAAGCATTATCTCCTGTTGGTTGCCGGCCCATCCGTTCCAGAAATGTTCAAACGCCTGTTTAAATCCAGATTTCGCAATGTCAAGACACGGTAGCTCATCGATAAATATCACTATTCTTTTACCGTTGAGCATCGGCTGTATCTCATGTCTGAGCATGTTGAAAGCCTCGTTCCAGTTTTTAGGCATACTTATATTGTTGTTTCCCAAATCTTTCAGCGCATACCAGAAGTTGGAAAGTTGAACCTCTGTCGAACCGTCGATAGAGCCGGTCATGTCAAAACAAAGCTTGTCTTTGAACGTGTTTCTTACAAGAAAGGTTTTGCCTATGCGTCTTCTTCCGTAAACGGCTATAAATTCCGGCTTACCGGAATTGTAATATTCTGTAAGAGCCTGTATTTCTTTTTTGCGTCCTATAATCTTTTCCATTTTCCTGTTGCTTTAATGAGTTTGTTCGTTATTTTCGAAATGCAGCTTATGCAAAGATAGTATATATATATGTACACAACAAGGATTTTACAGCCAAATCGATTGATTTTTTTTCGATTTGGCTGTAAAATCATTGATTGTTGAGCCAAATCGATTGATTTTTCTTCGATTTGGCTGAAGAAAGCGATAGTAATTCAGTCTCGCTTAGTTATATAATTTTTATGTATGAACCACTTTATGACTATTAATCACTTATAGCCTTGATTTCTTCTTCGGTGAGTCCCGTCGCCTTAATAATGGTGCCAATTGGAATATCCAGTGCGAGCAGATTACGTGCCGTTTCGACTTTGCCTTCCGTCCGTCCTTCAGCTCTACCTTCAGCTCTTCCTTCAGCTCTTCCTTCAGCTCTTCCTTCAGCTCTACCTTCCGCCCTGCCTTCAGCTCTACCTTCCGCTCTTCCTTTCTCTTCAGCCGAATCGATAGAGTTCTTTATGTCGCGGTAAGCCTTCAGACTATCCTCGTATTCCTTTAGTTCAGTCTTTGAGAACCTTGCCATCTTAGCTTCAGCAAATAGTTTATTAAATACCTTTTCCTGTAGCTCCTTTGGTTGTTTGTCTAGCCGCGAAAGGTTTTTCAATACATATAGCCATTTGTCGTTAAGTGAGACCAATTCTTCCGGCTTCTTGTTGAAATTAGCTATTTCCACATATTTAAATCTCAGCTTCCCGTTAAACTCCCGGTGAGTTTTCGTTTCCATCAACCCCACGTTGTGAACAATATCCTGTTTGTCGAAAGCCTCGTCTTTCATATCGAAGTTGAGCAATGCCACGACATATACAGTTTTGAGCTTAAAGTTCCAGTCCGCCCCTTTGGGTGCCTGTTCCCTGATGGGGAAAGTGGCATAGAAGAGCGAGCGGTCTTTAAAGTAAGTCTGGTATGCGTTCTGCATCTCCACTATAAACTTCTCTCCCTGTTCATTCTCGCAGTACACATCGAAGATAGCCTTGCGGTCAGTGTACACGTCTCCCACGTTCTCGCTGTTCAAGAACGTCACCTTCTTAATTACCTGTTCCCCCTCAAACAGAGAGTTGAGGAAGTTTACGAGCAGGTCCTGATTAGGTACCGTACCGAAAATGCGTTTAAAACCGAAATCGGTAAGCAGACTGATATATCTTTCTTCTGATTCTCTCATATTGTTGAAATTTTGTGCTAAGTTACGATATAATAGTAAAAAAAGCAAGCTATAGAGAGAAAAAATCAAAGTTTTCTGACAGATAAATGACATCTGTGCTTGTGCAGTCGTGGAAAAGTATTACTTTTGTGTGGAATAAACAGAATAGCAGAATAAACAAGATAAATATATGTACAACAATATAGACATCATATCCGTAGCCAGTACAAAGCAGAAGTATCACGGACCGTCGATAGACGACGACCTTCTGCTATTTCCCGAGTTCGGCGATCTGCCGATAGTCCCCGATGTGCCGCGGCGTATGGGGTGTCTTCTTGTTGGGCTGTGTCTGCGTGGCGAGGCGCGCTATACGGTAGATACCGAGGAACGGGTGGTGAAGCCCAACGACGTGATAATAATCAGCGAGGGGCAGGTGGTAAACAACAGCCATCTCAGTAGCGACCTCAGTGGGATAGCCATCATGATGTCGGAGAATTTCTTCAACGAAGTGATGCAGGGAGTCCACGACCTGTCATCGCTGTTCCTGTTTTCGAGGAGCCATCCCGTTTTTGGGCTCCGGGTAGACGAAGTGGAAAACATCATCACTTATTTCCGTATGATACAGCAAAAGGTGGAGACGGTAAGCCATAACTTCCGCCGCGACGTGGTTCGTTCGCTGATGGCAGCAATGATTTATGACATCAGCCATGTGATGTATGACGTGCGCCAGGGGACTACCCGCAAGCAGACACGAGCCGAGTCGATATTCACCGACTTCATTATGCTTGTGGAACAGAATTTCCGTACGGAGCGCCGCGTGTCGTGGTATGGCGAACAGCTGTGTATCACTCCGAAATATCTTTCAGAAACGGTAAAGGCGGTAAGCCGGCGCACTCCGAACGAGTGGATAGACAAGTATGTAACGCTCGAACTGAGGGTTCAGCTCAAGAATACGGCAAAGAGTATAAAGGAGATTGCCGAGGATTTGAATTTCCCCAATCAGTCGTTCCTTGGCAAGTATTTCAAGGAACATGTGGGCATGTCGCCGTCGAAATTCCGCAAGAGTTAAGGAAAATTGTTATAGATTGATGTTGCGAGCCATCTCCTCCAGTTCTCCGTACCATTCCTCTCCGAAACGTCTTGTCAGCGGACCTTTCAGGAATTTGTAGACAGGAAGTTTCAGCTCGCGTCCTTTCTTCACGGCATCCCGACAAACGTCCCATCGGTTGTAGTTCAGTCCGACAAATCCGTTGCTGAGTTTCTTTTCACGAATAGGATAGA